>Ga0247713_1000521_pt1 | contig 22959 bp, 32 predicted proteins | sample 21E_NmetaG_FD_189936 | JGI IMG/M metagenome (GOLD analysis project Ga0247713, IMG submission 189936) | Soil microbial communities from hillslope of Landscape Evolution Observatory, University of Arizona, Oracle, AZ, United States - 2-1-E_N | ecosystem: Engineered > Artificial ecosystem >... | reverse complement strand
GGCCATGGCCGGCTCGTTCGCGGCCGGCCATGGCCTCGGCGCACGCCAGGAGCTGGTCGGCGTAGAGGTCGAAGACCTGCTCGCGCAGGGCAACGATCTCCGCCGCCTTCTCGACCGTCGACCGGCGGACCTCGGTCAGCACCGCGTCGACGTTGGAGGCGTCGGCGTACAGGAACGGGTAGAGGGACTCGATGCCTCCAGCCGAGCTGTCAGTGGCCAATCTTGTCAGTCCTCCAGACGAACGATGGCTTCCTTGGCGTGCACGAGGATCCGGTCGCCGACGCCCGCTTCGACGAGCAGCACGCTGACCTCCTCGATGCCCTCGCCGGTGTCCACGCGGGCCAGTGCGTCGCCGAGCAGCTCCACGACCGTGACCTCGACGGCCTCGTCGGAGCAGGTGATGCAGACGTCGCCGTAGCACTCGGGGACCGGCGGCGGCAGCTGCGTGCCGAGCGGCACGTTCTCGGCGCTCACCGGAGCACCTCGGGGCTCAGGACGCCGGGCTGCTCGAAGAACACGTGCACCAGCTCCCAGAGCAGGTGGTACAGGGTCACATGGACCTCTTTGGCCACCCGGGGGTCGTCGGTGTGGGCAAGAAGCACATGGTCGACCGCCGGGTCGGCGGCGATGTCGCCGCCGTCGCCCCCGAGGAGGGCCACGGTCAGCAGGCCCCGCTCTTTGGCGACCTGCAGCCCGCGCCGCACGTTGGCGCAGCGTCCGTCGGAGGACACACCCAGAGCGATGTCGTCGGGGTGGCCGAGATAGCGCAGCTGATGCGCGAACACCTCCTCGAACCCGTCGCGGTTCGCCACGCCGGTCAGCGTGGCCACATCGCTGGTCAGCGAGATGCCCGGCAGCGCGCGCTTGCCGACGATGACCGGGTGGACGAACTCCACGGCCACGTGCTGCGCATCCGACGTTGTGCCACCATTGCCGAAACCGACGAGCTTGCCACCCCGGTGGAATCGCCCTGCCATGGCGTGGCACGCCCGAGCAACCCGTTCGGCGTCGTCGGCGATCGCCTCGCCCGGACCCCGCCGGCGAGCGCACGCCTCATCGACCGCCGACCGCGCCAGGGCCGTCGACTGCTGGCTCATCGGTTGAGCTCCCTACTCGATGTCACTCTGCGCGAGGTCGGACAGCTCCTCCTCGTACATCGCGCCGAGCTGCTCGAGGAAGGTGAAGGTCTCCTCGGCCTCCTTCTCGTCGATCTTCGACATGGCGAAGCCGACGTGGATGAGGACCCAGTCACCGACCTCCACGCCCCCCTCCTCCGGGGGGATGAGCTGGACCGAGACGTTGCGGCGCACGCCGTTGACGTCCGCCTTGGCGATCCCGTTCTCCGGGTCCACCAGTTCCACGATCTTGCCGGGGATGCCGAGACACATACCGCGCTCCTCAACCGGGGAGTGCCAATCGTACTTGCTCCCGGAGCTCCCGACAGGGGATCGACGCCACTAGTGCCCATTTTTCTCCATGCAGGTCGCATATACCGGCCCGCGGGCGTCCGGCGACGCCCGTGGAGCGCCGCTCCGGTAAGGTGTGCCGTGGCGAGAGGACGACGACGATGGGTCCCACACCTGCCGCCTCCGGCACCGCGGCAACCCGGTCCGACGACACCGGCCCCCTGCTCTTCGCCCGGTACGCCTACCCGCCCAACGCCCGCGGTTACTGCGGACCCGCCGACCACCGGGCGCTCCTGGAGTACGGCGCGAGCCGTGCCGTCGACCCCGGTCTGGGACAGCTCGCGCGCGGCTTCACCGGTGCCTGGCCCTACTACCAGCTGATAGCAGCGGCCACGGGCATCCGCGACCCGTTCGACCGGCGGATCGGCGAGGCCTATTGGGTGGGCAGCCCCCTGCTCGACACGGTGGACCTCGGGTCCTTCGGCCGGTCGCTCGAGGACCGCTTCAGGGGACCCATGGGACGGGCCTGGGGCCAGCTGGCCGAGGCGATCCCCGCGGGCGGCGTGGCGCACCACAGCTTCCACGTCTTCTGCGTCTATCCGTGGGTCGGTCTCCTCGGCACGGGGGTCCAGGGAGAGAAGGCACTGCAGGTCCTCGACCGGTGTCGCATCCGGTGGGGTCAGGTGGTCTCCGTGAGCGGCGACCAGGTCGTCGTGGGGTCCCGTCCGCTGCAGTGGGACGGCCGGCAGCTCGCGCTCGGCCGACGGCGTCTGGAAACCGCCACGCGTGGTGCGCATGGCCTGGCGTTCGTCGCGGAGCCGGCACCCGGCGACTGGGTGTCTTTGCACTGGGACTGGATGTGCGACCGGCTCGAGCCTCGCCAGCTGCGCCACCTCATCCGCTACACCGCACGGACGCTGCACCTGACCAACAAGCGCCTCTCCCGTTCCGGGGCGTCGCTGGTTCTGGACTAGCAGGGTTACTCTCCGCACATTTTCCTGCGCGGGGGACTAGTCAAGGCCCTAGGTGTGTGGTACATGTACGCCTGGCCCGAGCAAGGGGAGGGTCGCAGAGCATGAGAGAGGCTCGATCGCACCATGGCAATGCCCCGCCTCCTCCCCGGGAGGTGTAACGTCTTCGTGCCGTTGCAGTAAGACCCCATGCACCAACGCAGGCCCTACGGTCCGCGATGGTGGACCCGTTGGCCCTGCCGGAGGAAACGCTGATGCGAAGTGGCAACGTCAACCCGTACCCGGACGATCAGGAGGTGGTCCAGTGATCGGCAAGCCCCGACAGGGACCCGGTAGAGAACGACGGCACGCCCAGCACGGGCAGGCCGAGATTGCGAGTGTGCTGGTGCTGGTGGTCGTCCTCGGTGCCGTGGTGGTGTCCGCGGGCCTGCTCTGGCGCACGCTGTCGACGGCCAGGAGCATCAACCAGAAGGCCGACACCATCGCCCAGACCGCGACGGGCATCAACGTCGCCACGGACTCCATCAACCGCCTGAACCAGACCAACGACACGGCGGCTTCGATCCTGAGCACCGCAGAGCCCCTCGAGGGTTTGCTGGCCGAGATCGTCGCGCTCGCCCAGGCCGTTGACGGCCTTGCGGCCTCGATCAACTCGACAGCCGGAGGCATCCTCGGGCAAGCCCAGACGATCAACCAGACGGCTGCCGAGGGCGGCATCGGCGGCACCGCCGCCGGGATCGGCGTCACCGCCACCGGCATCGACCAGGCGGTTGCCGGCATCCTCGACGTCGCGGGGCGCATCAACGCCGACGTCGTCACCATCAACAACAGCCTGGACGGCACGATCGGGCTCGCCCAGGCCATCCAGGGCGACACGGGCAACATCCTGGCCACGGCGCGGTCGATCCACTTCACCGCCTGCGGCATCGACACCAAGCTGATCCTGGGGCCGATGGCCGGCCAGGGTATCTGCAACTAGGAGGGAATGAGTACATGGCTACCCAACTGCAAAGCAGATACGCCGAGACCGAGCGCACCACGCAGGTCACGCCCGGCCAGGCCGCAGAGGTCGAGTCCGCCGGGGTCACCCGTTGGCTCTGGGTCTGGGTCACGATCGGCCTGCTGGTCGTCCTCGTGGTCGTCGCCTTCCTGATCGGCATCTCCAACGCCCTCGTTTCGATCGACGACGCGCTGGGCGTGGCGACGCCGGAGCTCGGCGAGGTCGGCGGACACGTCCAGCCGCTACCGGACCAGATCGACACGGTCAACCAGACCCTCGGCAGCATCGACCAGGCGCTGCTGCCCATCCCGGGCCAGGCGCAGACCATCGTCAGCGAGCTCAGCTCCATCCGGGGCTCGCTGCAGCAGGTCGACTCCTCGCTGATCGCCACGCTCAACTCCCTGGCCAACACGTCGGGCTCGCTGGTGAACACCGGCGGCGGCCTCGTGGGTACCGGGGAGACCCTGCGGTCGGTCGAGGGGATCGCCTTCGAGATCCTCAACGTCCTCGAGCGGACGCAGTCCACCGGTGCCCCCGCGGGCACGGGCACGGCTGCGGACAACATCTGGATGCGCGTGGACATCGCCAACGGCGTGCTGACCGCGGCGAAGGGCGACACCGGCAACGTGCTGCCCCAGCTCGTGCACACCGACGCCCACCTGGAGAGCATCTGCGCCGCTCTGCCCACGCCGGGCCCATGCTAGGAGGACAGGTCATGACCGACCGACTCGTGGAGCGGATCCACACCGGCGAGCAGGGGCTCGCCGGTGCGTCCCTCATCATCGTCATCGCCTGGGCGCTGGCCGCGGTGCTGATGCTCACCGGCACGCTCGTCGCGGCACAGACGATCGACGAGCGCGTGTTCGAGATCAGGCACCTGGTCAGCGACATCCATGAAGGGACCCAGTTCGTCGAGCTGACCCAGGACATCAACGCGAACGCCGCCGGCATCCTCGACGCGGCCCAGCCCCTGTCGGGCCAGGCCGACCAGGTGATCGAGGCCGCTGGCAGCATCGACGGCACGGTGGACAGCATCCTGGCCACCGCCGGGGACATCAACCAGACCGCCGGGCAGATCAACACCAACGTCCTGGCGATCGGTGGCACGGCAGGTGGCATCGGCGGCTCGGTGGACACGATCCACGCGGGCCTGTCGGGCACGCTGGACTACGTCCGATCGATCAGCCAGGGCGTCGCGGACATCAACGGACGCGCCGACGTGATCATCGCGGCGGTGAACCAGATCAAGGCCGACACCGGCGCCATCGTGGCCGAGGTGGGCAACCACAACGTGCACAGCATCACCGGGCACGCCCACTCGATCGACTGCCACCCGGCGGTCAACCTGCTGGGGCTCCTCTCCGGCTCCGCCTGCTAGGGCCTGCCCACATGGTCTCGCGCCGCTGCTCGCCCCCACCGCCCTCGCTACGACGGGGCCGGCACCTCGAAGCTGTCCGCGACGGCGTCGAAGGTGGGGGCGAGCTCGGCGAAGGCCTCGGTGGGCAGCGCCTGCATCACCATCGTGTACATCGTGGCGTCGTCGAACAGGAAGTAGTGCAGGTGCACTCCCTCCTGGTCCGTGGCGCTGTCCTGGAAGGTGTAGAGGTAGGAGATGCCGGGCAACCCGCTGATCCGGACCTGGGTCGGATCGGCGCGGACCTCGACGTCCTGGCCCTGCTGGACGATGCCGTCGGTGAAGCTGCGGATGGCCGGAAGGTCCTCGGCGGTCACCTCGACGTCGAGCTCGGCGACCCGGACCAGGATCGAGCTCAGCCGGTCACGGGTGACGAGCAGACGGACCTGCGGGTCGCCGGTCGGGACCCGCTGCCAACCCTCGGGATAGGAGATGGCGAAGCCGGCCTCCTCGTCCCTGAACTCGGTGAAACCCGTCGGTCCGTCGTCCGCGGACGGCGAGTCCCCTACGAACCGCTCACCGGCCATTGCCGCGACCACGACAAGCAGGCCGGCGGCGAAGGCCCCCACAAAGAGCACAACAGTGCGCCGCATGCCCCGATCCTAGTCGGACGGGCGGGCGGGCACAGAAGGAGGAACGCATGTTAGGAACAGCGGCGTTGGTCGCAGACCACGCCCCCGGAGAACCCCATCTTTTCGGCTGGTGGCTCGGGCTGATTCTTGGGTTCGTGATCGTCCTGGTCGTGGTCATCGTGGTGTCGGCGATCCTGTCGCGCGCCTCGCGGATCGCCAAGCAGGCGCAGGACATCCTGGTGGCCCTCGATCGAGGACGGGTGACCACCCTGCCGCTCTGGGACGTCGACGCCATCAACACATCGGCAAAGGCGATTCTGGACCGCGCCACCGAGGCACGTGAAGTGTTGGAGGCCCAAGCATGAGCACCCTTGCCTACGCCCAAGCAGAGATCGCGATGTGGTCGATCGCCCTTGGCATCGGCGCAGTGGTCATCGCGGTCGTGATCGCCCTGCTGACCCTCCTCCTGCGGTTCGTGGAGGACATCGACACCGGCGTCGCTCAGGTGTGGCAGATGGCCACGAAGCTCGCCGCCAACACCGCGACGGCCTGGCAGCTGCAGGGCACCGCCAACACGGTGGGCAAGCTGAAGGAAGAGATCCGCCGACACGACGAGCTCTGGAGCACGCAATGAGCCCCTCCTTGCTGATCATTCTGACCGTGGCCGAGATCCTGCTGCTGGTCCTCGTGCTGGCCATCTACCTGGTGGTGATCACGACGAAGCTGCGTTCGATCGCAGACGAGCTGGCCAACGTGGCCTTCGGCGTCCGGGCGGTCGAAGAGCAGGTCCAGTCCATCGCCCCGCCGGTGGTGTCGGTCAACCGGGATCTCCGGGAGATCACTACGATGCTGCCGAGGATCGCACAGAACGTCAAACGCTACGCCGGCGTCCGGTAAGGAGAGATATTCATGTTTCTGTGGTGGATCGGTAATCTCATCTTCCTCGCCGTCGTGATCCCTGTGGTGGTGACCCTGCTGAACAACCTCCTGGAGCCGATCGTCGAGATCAGGCGGTACGGCGACGACGTCCTCGAACATGGCGTACTCCTCATCGCCGCTCTCGACGCCGTCGATGAGCTGGAGGAGACCCGCGACCTGTTGGCGCAGGTGAACTCCGGCGTGAAGAGCTACGGCGGCGCTCTCCAGCAACTCGGATAAGAAGGAGTTTGGTATGCCATTGGCCGCAGTCGTCACCCTCATCGGTGTCTTCCTGACCGTCGTCGTGCTCGCCGCGTACCTCATCCGCGTGGCGTTGATCCTCAACCACGTCAACTTCACGCTCGGCACGATCAACGCCGGTGTCCGCGCCATCGCGATGGGAGCGGAGCCGCTTGAGCCTTTGCTCAACGACATCTACGGGTACCTTGAAGACACGCGTATCGCGCTTGACGAGACGCTCGGTGTCGAGAGCTGACCGACAAGCGCATCCGACGGCCTGAGGGGCACGTCGTTTCCGTCCACAACCGCATGAGGAGGTAATGGATGCCAGAGTTCCGGTGAACTGACGCCGGCGCAACCTGCAAAGGCCACTTCAAGGCTGCAAGTGAAGAAGAGCTCGTCAGCAAGGTCGGTGAACACCTTCGCACCAAGCACAAGGTGCAGAACGTGAGCAAGACCTTGCAGAGGTTCGCTCTCCGCACAGCCAAGGGCAGCTAGGTTGCGCAGGCCCCAGGTTCTGGGGCCCGCGCCGTAAGGAAGAACGCGTCGAGGAGGTGCCCCTTCACGGGCCCTCCTCGATCGCTTTTCGCAGGGCACTCGCGCCGTTCAGCCGCGCTGCATCTGCCGATCGAGTTCGTCTGCCTCCTCCTGCGCCTCGAACATGCGCAGCAGGAGGAAGAGCGTGCGGAGGATCACCTCGCGCTCGCATTGCCCCCGCGCTCGGCGGTCGCGAGCGCCCCCGACGAGCGCGTGGACCGCGATGCCCAACAACACATCCTTGCGTGCCGTCCGTGCGAGGTAGCAGCAGATCTCGTCGACGGGCTTCACCTCGTCGCACGCCAGCACCTGCATCGCGATGGACAGGGTCAGCTGAGCGGTTCCCGGCTCGTTGGCCCGCAGCAGGTCGAGGAGAAAGGTGCCCGCGTCGCGCACCGCGTCGGCGTGCTCGTCGTGGCTGATCGCCATGCTCTCGACCAGCAGGCCCGCGACCGGATTGCGGTCGTAGGCGCGGGGCGGCCGTCGTTCCCCGCGTGTCAGCACCGCGGTGAGCCGTTCGTCACTGACCTGCATGGCAGACTCGCCTTCGTCGTGCGGGCGCCCAGGCCGTGCGAGTCTAGCCAGATTTGACCGGCGTCGAACCTGCTCGCTCGTAGCGGTGGTCGAAGAGGCTGCCGACGATGCCGGAGATGGCGGCGACCGCGTCGCTGCCGGCCGCCCGGTCGATCAGAGGGATGCCCTGTCCGTCTGCCTCCGTCACGGCGTCGCTCCACGGCACGGCGCCGGCCATCTCCATCCCGTGGCGGTCGCAGAACTCGCGCACGGCCTCGATGTCGCCCTCTGACCGGATCTTGTTCGCGACCAGCGCCACACGGGCGATGGGCAGCTCTGCGGCCAGGACCGCCAGACGCCGGGCGGTCTCCAGCGAGCGGTAGTACGGCTCGGTGATCAGCAGCAGCTGATCGACGTGCCGCGCGGTGCCGCGGCTCAGGTGCTCCGGGGACGCCTCCATGTCGACGATGGTCACCGTGTCGCCGTGACGGCCGAGGTCGTCGAGGATCGAGCTGACCGTCGCGTGCGCCGAGCACAGGCAGCCCTCGTCGGCATGCGCCGGCATGCCCATGAGCGCCACCCGCACCCCGTCGGGGGCGACGGTCGCGTGGCGTTCGAGCGCGGTCTCGACCGGCACGTTCAATCCCGGCCCGCCGAGGCGCCGGGAGACCAGGGAGGACGGCAGGCCGCTCACGTTGGCGGCCTGGTCGCGGGGGACCCCGAGCGCCAGCGACAGATTGGGGTTGCTGTCCGCGTCGATGGCCACCACCGGTCTTCCGCCGCGCGCGATCAAGCGGGCGAGCGTGGCCGAGATGGTGGTCTTGCCGGCTCCGCCCTTGCCGGCGAGGGCGACCCTCACGACGTCGGCGTGTGCATGCGCTCGACGAGGCGCTCGTAGCGGACGAGGTACATGCCGAGCAGCCGGTGCACCTCGCGCAGCGAACCCGCCCAGGCATGGAGCCAGTCGCGGCCTTCCTCGGTCAGGTCGTAGGTGCGTCGCGCGGGGCCGGCCTGCGAGTGCTCCCACCACGAGGTCACCAGATCCTCCTGCTCCATGGCGCGCAGCGTGCGGTACAGGCCACCGGGGTCGGCCTTCTCCATGCCCAGGACGCTCACCTGCTCGAGCAGCTCGTAGCCGTGAGACGCGCCCTCCGCCAGAAGCAGGAGCAGGCAGGGCCTCAGGTAGTTGCGGGGAAGCCCTCCGGGGGCGTCATCGATGCGGGACGTTGACATTGTGCTCCCTGCCCAGGTCAGTGTTGGTGATCGTGGTTGTGATCGTGGGCGTGCTCCCCACGCGCGGCTGCGCACGCGTCCGCTTCGTCCGGCGAGGCGTGGCACCAGCAGTCGGCGCTGCACTCACCATGGGTGGGGCGGGTGAGGTCCTCGAAGGACGACGCGAACTCGGCGGCGCCCTCCGTGATGCCTTGCGGTGAGAGGGTGAAACCGCTCTCGGTGCGCTCCAGATACCCCTCCTCGACGAGGCGATCGAGATAGGTCACGCCGACCTCCGCGTCGACGCCGAGAAAGCGCTCCATCATCCGGGGGGTCACGACGTCGCCGAGGCCCTCACCGCGCAGCCAGTACATGACCTGCAGGATCTCGCTACGCCAGAAGAGCGCGCGCAGGGCTTCGGACTTGGGCGTCTGCAACTCAGCCACGGGTCTTCCTCCTTCGGCCGACGGAGCGGCCTCCTCCCCGCAGAGTATATGCGGTCAGCACGTACGAAGCAGGGCCCTCTTTGAGGCTCCAGGAGGTCTGACTAGGTCAGTATCCCATGGTGGTCGCTGCGCGACCGCCCAACCAGCACAGCAGAAGAATCGCTTTCAGGGGCGCTACCGCTTCGCTCCTTGAGCGCATGGCTGACGCTCGGGCGATTCGCGTCGCAGCACCGCATGGGGGCTGGCGCCCCCGCCCCCGGAGGATGAGAATCGGCGCCGCCTCCGGCCGGCGTCCGCCCGCTGTTACCGGTGGTAGATCCAGGCGGAGGTGCAGTAACGTCACGCAGCCCTGATCTACGTGTGCCACGAGTACAGGAGGTAGGACGATGTAGATGATCGGCTGGACCTCGTGTACGCAACTGTGCAAGAGATGGAGGTTGGCCCTCCGGAGTCGCCCTGCAGGGGGAGGCTTCAAACCACCGCATGCTGCGCCGGTCAAGAGCCGGGGTGGTGAGCGATGCGGAGAAGGCCCGGCATCGATCGGGTCAGGTGCGAGCCAAGAAGACGAACGCAAGTGAACCACTGCTGAAGTGCCGAAACGGGTGAGACGGCATCGAAACCAGGGTGAGTAGATGATCCTGGGATGAGCCTGGCGGGTACCTGCTTACTGGCCAGGCGGTGTCCGGCATAGAGGTGGCGTGAGCTTGGCTCTGGCTCTTGTGCGGAACGTGGGAACCTGTCGCCCGTAGAACGGACCCCGGAAGCCCAATGCGGCGAATGTCGCAGCCAACCCGGGTGTCGAGAGGGAGCGTCCCAAGCGGCAACCACCGTGAGGGGCTGAGTACCGGTAGCGGGGCACAGGGGCGGACCCTCCCGTAGTAGCGGTGAAGCCTGGTAACGCGGGTGGAGCAAAGGGGAGGGGCTACGCCGTTGAGTTCGAAGGTCAACCGCCCGTAAGGGTGGGAGGAGCCGGTGGACAAGACGAAGCCTTTCGATGTTTCCAAGCAGGCCGTGTGGCAGGCGTACCTGAAGGTGCGCGCCAACGCGGGTGCGGCGGGTGTCGACGGGCAGTCGCTGGAGCAGTTCGAACAGGACCTTCAAGGAAACCTGTACAAGCTGTGGAATCGGCTGTCGTCGGGCAGTTACTTCCCGCCGCCGGTGATGCTGGTGGAGATCCCCAAGAAGGGCGGCGGTGTCCGTCCGCTTGGGGTGCCGACCGTGGCAGACCGGGTCGCTCAGACGGTGGTCGCGCAGGAGTTGGAGAAGGTCGTGGAACCGATCTTTGACGACGACTCGTATGGCTACCGTCCGGGTCGCAGCGCGCATGACGCGCTGGCGGTCTGTCGGCAGCGGTGCTGGCAGTTCGCGTGGGTCGTGGACCTGGATGTCAGGTCGTTTTTCGACTCGGTCGATCACGCGCTGCTGCTCAAGGCGGTCGCCCCTCACACCGACCTGCGCTGGGTGCTGCTGTATGTTCAGCGGTGGCTGACCGCCCCGCTGCAGCAGGCCGACGGCAGACTGGTCGAGCGGGATCGCGGCACCCCGCAGGGGTCGGCGGTCTCGCCCGTGCTAGCGAACCTGTATCTGCACTACGCATTCGACGTGTGGATGCGGCGGGAGTTCCCGTCGGTCCCCTTCGAGCGCTACGCCGACGATGTGATCGTGCACTGCACCAGCCAGGCGCAAGCCGAACAGGTGCGCAGCGCGATCGCGACGCGGCTGGCCCGAGTGCAGCCTCGAGCTGCACCCGGACAAGACCCGGATCGTGTACTGCAAGCAGCGCGGACGGCACGGCTCGCATGAGCACGAGTCGTTCGACTTCCTCGGCTACACCTTCCGGCCTCGCAAGGCCATCACCAGGACGGGGCAGGTGTTCGTCTCGTTCTCACCCGCGGTGAGCAACCACGCGGCCAAGGCCATGCGGCAGCAGATCAGGTCGTGGCGGCTGCACCACAGGACTACCCAGTCCTTGGAGGAGCTCGCCCGCGCCGTCAACCCGGTCGTGCGCGGCTGGATCAACTACTACGGGCGGTTCCACCGCTCGACGTTGAGCAAGGTGGTGCTACGCCACCTCAACGAGTATCTGATCCGCTGGGCCATGTGGAAATACAAGCCGATGCGCCGCAGCCCCCGCAAGGCGGCCGTGTTCCTGGCCAGGGTCGTTCGGTCCAGGCCGGATCTGTTCGCCCACTGGAGGCTGGTATCCATCAAGGCTGGCGTAGCGGGAGCCGGATGAACCGAGAGGTTCACGTCCGGTTCTGCGAGGGCCGGGGGGTAAAGACTCCCCCCGGCTACTCAACCCACCGGTAACTTCCGCGCGCGTCACAGCAGCCGCAGAGCCCTCGCTGGTTGACTCTGCCACCTATTCACGAGTCGGGATCTCATGGCGGTCGCTGCGCGACCGCCACACCCAGCACAGCTGAGAATCGCCTCGCTAGCGCTCGGAGGATTCTCGTCTCAGTGGGTCCCGCAGTGCATGCAGGGGTCGAAGCCGTGGATGGTGCGGATGGCGTCGATCCCGGTCATGTGCCCGTCCCGCGGCTCCTCGATGACGGGGGTGCCGATGAGCGCCTCCTCGAGGGGTCCCGGGTTGCCGGCGTCGTCGCGGGGTGAGGCGTTCCACGTGGACGGGCCCACGACCTGCATGGCGCTGATCCGGCGCTTGCTGTCGGTGCGGAGGTAGTGGGCGTTCATGCCCCGGCCCGAGTCGAGCAGCCCCACGCCGGTCGTCTCCCCCTTGGGGATGCTGAAGCCGTTCGACACCCCGGCTTTGCCGTGACGCAGCAAGGTGAAGCCGTCCAGGACGCACAGTGCCGCGCACAATCCGGAGAACGCGACCCCGTAGGCGTCGGCGCGGAGGCGCTCCAGGGTGTTCACGCGCTCGGGGATGTGCCACTCGACGATGGTCTCGGGCAGGAAGTTCTCGGGGACGAGGATCTTCACGCTCGTGCCCGTCGGCTCGATGTAGTCGTTCGGCGGGAAGTCGGTGCGCTGCGCCGTCAGCCACAGCCGTCCCAGCGGTGTGGTCTCGACCACATGGCCGTTCCAGCGGGGGGCGGCGCACCACGAGTAGGCGCCGCCGAAATCCCGGGCGGCGGGAGCCGCGATGGTGGTCTTGTTCCAGGGATGTCCGGGCGGCAGGCCTCCGCCATTGGGATCGGTCCCCTCCGAGGGCCCCCAGTCCTGGTAGAACGCCCGCCCGATCGACTCGGTCACGCCGGCGTTGACCTCGGTCAGGCGGTCGGTGACGAGCTTGCCGTCGATCATGACGCCCGCCGGGGCCAGGCGCCGGCGTCCATCGGCGTCGAGCCCCGCCCAGCTCCCGTCGTAGTAGTCGTGGCCGTACACGGCGTCCTGGTCCCAGGCGCCGGCATGGATGAAGCTCGCGGGGCGCTCGCCCTGTTCGGCGAACCGCGGGTCGGCCTCGTAGAGGAAGTCCACGAGGTCGTCCCAGATGGCGCACACCTGCTTGACGTAGTCCACCGACTGGTACAGGCGGGTGTAGTAGTGCGTGAAGTTGCCCACCGTGAGGGTGGAGCCCACCCCCCCGGGGCTCAGCACCGACGGGTGGGGGTACTTGCCGTACATGAGGTTGCTCATCTCGAGGACCTTGCGGCCCGCGGGGATGGTGTTCCACCAGTACTTGCCCTCGAAGTAGCGCAGCTCCTCCATGAGGCGCGCGATGGTCTTGTACCCGTGGATGGCCGCGCCGGGCGCCTCCGTGCGTCGCGCGAGGTCCCAGATCCACGGCGTGGTGCGACGCACGACCGGCGCGGAGTAGTCGGGACCCGCACGGACCGCCAGGTGGGCGGCGTGGATCCAGATGGCCTCGGTGGCCTGCGCGATGCCCCGCAGGGCAAGCGCCATCGGCGGCGGCCGCAGCCCCCAGGACATCTCTTGCGCAACGGACGCCGTCGTCTGGTGGATGCTGCCGCACCACCCGCATGACCGCGAGATGAGTGGCAGCAGGTCACGCGGGTCGCGGCCCAGGAGTATGGGCTCGTAGCCCCGGAACGACGTTCCCGAGACGTGCGCGTCGGTGATCGTCGAGCCCTGGGTCTCCACCCGCACCCCCAGGCCTCCCCCGACCCGGGTGACGGGGTCGTGCAGCATCGTCGAGGTTCCTCCCGGCGCGGGGGCGCGCGCAGCGGTCTGCCGTCGAGGTGCGGTGGTGGTCGGAGCCGCCATGTGCGAATGCCCTTCCGTGAAGTGGGACGCCGATGACAGATCGGCGCGTGCCTGCCATGGTGTGGGCGAAGTCGGCATCGCTCAATACGTGGGATGTCCACGTAGAAGGGGCGCACACGGTGTGCGGAGCATCTACCCGGGTTGAAACACGCTGCGACTGCCGGCGGCCCCTACCGCTTGGGGAAGGCGGCCGGGAACATGGAGCGGATGCTGCCGCGGAGCTGGCGCACGTACTCCTCGTCTTCGGGCGCCAGTCGAACGGCGGCGGTCACCGCGGACGCGGCGCCCTCGGCGTCCCCGGCTCGGCTGAGCATTTCGGCCGCGGCGCAGAGCACCTTCCACGCGTCGTTGCCCTCGGCGGCCACGTTGAGCGCCTCCGCAGCGAGCGCTCGGATCCGCCCGACCGCGGCCGCGGCGCCGACCGATTCGAGCGCGAGGATGGCGGTCACCCGCGCGTAGCAGAAGGCCTCGACCACCGCCCGCCGATCCGGCGGGGGGCGGGAGAGGAAGTCGAAGGCTCGGAGGGCCTCCGCCGTCTCGTCCAGCAGCGGCTCGACGAGCTCCAGGGCGTCCGCGGCGTCGCCCGTCCCCAGCTCCGCTTGTGCGGTCTGCACCCGTGCTAGCAGGTCGTTGCCCGGTGTCATGGTGGGCAAGGATACGTGCCGGAGAACCCGGAGAACCAGGACTGTTGGGAGGAGCTCAGTGCGGGTATCATGTAGCGCGTGGGCCGGTCCCGGTCGACGCCGTAATGCTCGTCCGTGTCACGTCGGTTCAGGTCGGGTGTGGCACGCCAAGGTGTGGAGGTTGTCTGGATGAAGACCAAGTCGGCAGCACGAGTGAAGCTCCTGGAGCGTGCGACCAGGCCCAACCGCGGCGCCTACGTCTGCACCGTGCCGGGCTGCAAGACCAAGTCCAAGGACGACGGCTTCTGCCCCACGCACGACGGCATCCCCTTGCGGCTGCTGAAGGCCCACTACTAGAGGCTAGGGCGCGCTAACACCGGAGCGCAGGAGGGCCCACCCTCGACGAGGGCCCCCAGGGAACCCGGAGGACTCGGAGGGATCAGAGCTCGCGCTCGAGCTCTGCGAGCGTGGCCTGCACCTCGGCTTCCTCCTGTCGGCGCGCCCGGTCGGCGTCGAGCAGGCCGGAGACGTCGGCGACCTCCCCGAGCGCGCGGCGGGCCAGCGCCGCCTGCCCCTGCTCGGGATCGTGCGCCCAGAGGCTCCACGCCTCCCCGCGTAGGCCGGCCACCTCGATGCCGACGATGCCCCCGAGCACCGAGTCCTCGTCGGTCAGCACCATCCCGAAGGCGCTGAGCGCCTCCTCGAGGTGCTGGCGGACCGCCAGCACCTCGGGTGGAAGGTGCTGCACCCCTGGCAGGTGCAGGCGGACGAGCACCGCGCCGTCCAGGCGCACCGCGACTGCATGTTCGTCGGCCGTCAGCAGCTCCCCGCTCACCTCGGCGTCGGGGGAGGCACCGGTGGTCGCTCCGTCCAGGTAGTGCGCGACCAGCTCGGGCGTGGACAGCCGCGGCCCGGTGGGTGCACCGAACGGCGGCGGGGACGGCGGTGGATCTGACATGGCGGCTCCTTCCGCGGGGCCGGTTACATCCCGGGCAATCCGACGGTAGCCTGGGCGACGAACGATGACTAGACCCGGCGGCTCGACCCTTGACGCCGAAGAACTACCTGTTAGCGTCATCTACCGATGCTAGACTGGTGTGAGGTGATCCCCTCGCCCGCAGAGGCGACTTGAAGCTGGTGGCGAGACTCGAACTGGTAGCGACACACAGAGAGGCTTGAATAATGGCACATGGACGCATGGGCGGAGGGTCCCACCCAGGCACGTCGACCGGCAGGGACGTCCGCGAGCTGTCGGACTACGACCCCTTCGCCCCCATCGCGATGCGGAGCAGGGTCCCCTCGACGGAGCCCCCCAACCGCATGCGGCTCGGCCCGCTCGACAAGCTGTACCTGATCTGGATGGTGGGTGGCTCGTGCGACGGCTGCACCATCGCCGTGGCCGGGGCCACCAACCCCCCGGTCGAGCACCTGCTGAACGGTATCGTCCCGGGCCTCCCCCGGCTTGAGCTGATCCACACGGTCGTGTCGACGGAGTCCGGTCCCGAGTGGGTCGAGAACCTCTACATGGCGGAGCGCGGGGAGCTCGACGCGCCCTTCGTCATCACCTGGGAAGGGAGCATGTTCGACGAGACCAAGTCGGGCGACGGTTTCTTCATGGGTCTCGGCGACGACCCGGAGACCGGCCAGCCGATCACCTCCGCGGAGTGGATGAAGCGCCTCGCGCCGAAGGCCGCGGCGGTCGTCGCCATCGGCACCTGCGCCACCTGGGGTGGCATCCCCGGCGCCGAGGGCAACGTCACCGGCTCCATGGCGGTCATGGACTTCCTCGGACGTGACTACCGCTCCGCTTTCGGGGTGCCGGTCGTGAACGTGCCGGGTTGTTCCCCGATCGGTGACAACTTCATGGAGACCGCGGCTGCGGTCATCCTGTTCCTCCAGGGCCTCGCGCCGCTGCCGGAGTTCGACGAGCTGGGACGGCCGGCGTGGCTGTTCGGGGAAACCGTTCACCGTCACTGCCCGCGCGCCGGCTACTACGAGGAAGGCGTGTTCGCCGAGGAGTACGGCGACAAGGAATGCCTCGTCGAGCTCGGCTGCTGGGGTCCGGTCGTGCAGTGCAACATCGCCGAGCGCGGCATCGTCAACGGCACCGGCGGCTGCATGAACATGGGGGGCATCTGCATCGGCTGCACGATGCCCGGCTTCCCCGACAAGTTCGCCCCCATCTACGCCTCGTCACCGGGCTCGTTCGTGTCGAGCAGCGCCTCCAAGGTGGTGGGCGGTGCCATCCGCCGGATGCGTGCCATCACGATGGAGGACAAGAACATGACCACCCGCTGGACCGAGGACGGTGCACCCTCCGGCTGGGCGCGCTACCGCTCCGAGCCCGGTGCCGCGAAGAAGCTGTTCTACAAGGCCTACCGCGCCCGTCAGCGGGCGAACAAGACCTGATCTGATCGTCTGATCCCTGCGCTAAACGAGGAGCCTCAGCCATGTGTTTCAAGAACCTGCCGGTCGAGTTCGACGAGCGCGGGAAGGCCACCCTGAAGGAAGGTGTGGCCAACCCCTGGTCCGTCGACGGCGCGGCGAAGCCGCGTAGCTTCACGAAGACCAAGACCGCCCGCGTCGCCGGCGGTGCCGTGGCCACCGAGCCGCAGGTCCGCGACTGGATGATCGACCCGATCACCCGCGTGGCCGGCGCCCTGGCCGTCCACGTCCAGCTGGACCTGGAGAAGCGCGAGGCGGTGGACTGCCACTCGATGGCGATGCTGTTCCGCGGCTACGAGCTGATCCTGGAGGGTCGCGACCCGCGTGACTCCATCGACCTCACCTCCCGTGCCTGCGGGGTGTGCGGGGGTGTGCACGCGACCACGTCGGCGCTGTGCATGGACATGGCCTTCGGGGTGCGCCCGCCGCCCATGGGCATCCTGGCGCGCAACCTCGGCGAGCTGGCCGAGATGCTCTACGACGCCCCGATCCACCTCGGGCTGTTGAGCGGCCCGGACTACTCCACGCCGCTGGTGGAGGTGACCAACCCCGAGATCGTGCGCAAGGCCGAGACCACGCTGGCGCCCAACTCCGGGCTGCACGGCTACGAGACGATCAAAGACATCATGGACGCCATGGCGCCCCTGACGGGCAAGATCTACCTCGAGGCGATCCAGATGACCCGGCTCGGCCGGGAGATGGTCAACCTGTTCTACGGCAAGTTCCCCCACCCCTCCACGCTGGTGCCCGGCGGGGTGACCACGACCATCACGACCTCGACGTTCAACGAGTTCAACTCGCGCCTGATGGGCTTCATCGACTACGCCAAGCGGGTGCAGGGCTGGTGGAACGACGTCCTGGACTTCTTCCTGGAGTGCAACCCGCGCTACGCCGAGGTCGGCGACCGCCCGATCAACATCGCGCAGCTCGGCGCGTGGGACGACCCCGAGGCCTACGACGAGCACTACCAGAACATGGGCGCGTGGGGCGACCGGCGCTGGACGACGCCGGCGATCATCATCGACGGCAAGCTCGTCACGACGAACCTGCAGCAGATCGACGCAGGCTACGAGGAGTTCGTGCAGCACTCCTTCTACGAGGAGTGGACCGGCAACGGCCAGAAGTTCCAGACCTCGCCGGACGGCACGCCCCTGTCGCCCTACCACCCGTGGAACAAGATCACGATCCCCAAGCCGGGGGCCCGGGACTTCAAGGAGAAGTACACCTGGGACTGCACCCCGCGTTGGGACCGCCAAGTCATGGAGACCGGCGTGTACGGGCGCATGTGGGCGACGGCGCTGGCGCAGAAGATCCGCCCGAGCGACTTCGTGCAGTCGACCGGCGATGGCCTGCGGATGCTGCTCATCAAGGGCGAGCTGCCGGAGATGGAGCTGTTCTGGAAGGTGCCCGACCGCCTGAACGCGTTCGAGCGCAACCGCGCCCGAGCGTACTCGGTGGGCTGGCAGGCCGCGACGTGCCTGACCGTGCTCATGGAGGCCTACGACTACTGGCGCCGGGGTGAGACCAAGGCGTACACGAAGTTCAAGGTGCCGAAGGACCACCGCCTCGGCGTGGGTCTGTGGGAGGCCGGTCGCGGCTGGATCAGCCACCACATGGAGATCGACAAGGGCCGCATCGTCAACTACCAGATCTCCACGCCCTCCACCTTCAACGCCTCGCCCAAGGACCCGTGGGGCGTCCCCGGTCCCTACGAGCAAGGCGTCATCGGGACCCCGCTGCTGGAGCAGAACCCCGAGGACAACATCAAGGGCATCGACATCCTGCGCACGATCCGCAGCTTCGACCCGTGCATGCCATGCACCACGCACGTGGACACGGGCAAGGGTGTCATCACTCGGGAGGTCAACTCCTGCTCCTGCACGCTTGACTGAGTAAGGACGCATTGGGCACCGCTTCTGCCGACGCCTCCCACGAGCTCTCCGAACCCGTTCGGAAGGTCTTCGTGGGGGGCGTCGGCAATCCTTTGCTCGGAGATCTCGACTTCGGCCCGCAGTTCGTCCGGCGGTACCTCGACGCCGAGTGGCCGGATGAGGTCCTCCTCCACGACTCCGCGGAGTCGGCGCACCGTGTGCTCCACCAGCTGCAGTCGGTGGAGCCCGACCGGGTGATCTTCGTCGCCGGCTACCCGCGCGGCGACCCGCCCGGCACGATCCGACGCTATAGTCTGGATACCGACACCGAAGACATCGATCTCGAGCTGCTGGCGGCGTCACTCGGTGAGGCCGCCGGCGGGGTCATCGACCTGGACTGCACGCTGATGGTCGCCCGGTACTACAAGGGGCTACCACCAGACACGGTGTGCATCGAAGTGGAAGCCGTCGACGAGGGGTTCGGGCCGGCCTTCTCACCCAGTGTGGAAGCCAGCTTCGAGCCGGTGCTGCAGATAGTGCAGGAAGAAGTCAGGCGGCCCTGGACGCAAGAGGAGGTGAGCACGTGAGCGAAGGAGCCATGGAGATCGAGGAGCTCGACTACGACGAGATGCTCAGCCGCATCGCGACGCTCGCAGACCAGATAGACCAGGCCGAGGGCTCGGAGCTGCGCACGCCCGCGCTGGAGCTGCTGGACTACCTCGAGGCGTGGCACCGGGAAGGACTCACCCGCCTGGTCACCGCCGTCCCGTCCGAGGTGCTCGACTCCGCGCGCGAGGACCCGGTCGTGGCGCACCTGCTCGACAGCTACCTGGGTGAAGACGAGGCCGGTGACGCCAGCGAGCTGGTCGAGGAGGCCCTGGAGGAGATCCGCCCCTACGTGCACTCTCACGGCGGGGAGATGGAGCTCATCGACATCGAGGCCGGGGTCGTGACCCTGTCGCTGATGGGGGCGTGCGACGGCTGCCCGTCGAGCATGGTGACCCTGACGCAGGGCGTGGAGCAGATCCTGCGTGATCGGTGGCCCGATTTCAGGGCCCTCAAGGTCGCGGGCGAAGAGGAGCCGGTGCAGCAGGCCAAGCCCCAGCAGCTGGTGCAGATCCAGTCGCTCAAACGCGACTGACCCACCGTGCTGGAGCTCGAGGAGCTGATCTTCCGGACCCGGGCCCTCGGGCAGACGCACCCGTTCACCCCGCGGGCCTACCGCTATCTGAACGCCCGCGTCACCCACGAGCGCAAGACGCAACCGGTGGACGCCCTGGGCATCTGGGCGGGAAACGCCCTCACCGTCGGCTACTGCCTGCGCTGCGTGGAGGAGCAGGACGTCGGTCGGGTGATCGACGTGGCTCCCGAGCCCCTACCTGACGACTTCGACGCGGCGGGGAGCCATATCGCCCAGCTCATACGGACGGATGGAGCCGACCAGTACTTGCTCTACCCGGAGGAGGATGTCGTGGCGGCGCTCGACCGGCTCATCATGGGTGAGCTGGAGCGCCGCCTCGGGGCGCAGGACGCCGTGGTGGAGGGCAGGGCGGGGGACACGAGCGAGGATGTCACCGAGTACCTCGCCTGGTGGGTGATCAAGGGCTACGCGCTCCGCATCGCCGACCACCTGGTGGCCGAGCCCGCCTCTCAGGCGAAGTAGCCCTCGAGGGCGGCGCGCGCCGCCGGCTCGATCGCCTCCCACGAGGCGTCACCGGCCTTGTTCAGGGTGATGGAGGTGGGCAGCAGCATGGCGCCCGTCACCCCGTCGAGCTCCAACAACGTCTTGGCGAGCGCATCGTCGGTGTCGGCGGGATCCGTGAAGAAGCGCCCACGGGGCTCGTCCTGGACCGGCTTGTCAAGCACGAACCGGCGCGCGTCGGGGTTGGGGGTGTCCTGCACACTGATCTCGACCGTCACGGTCGCCAAGTCTAATCAAAGGCCCTACCGCTTCGCTACTTGAGGGCTTGATGGGAGGCCCTACCGCTTCGCTGCCTTGAGCACACCACGGAGCGCGGGTTCACCCGGTCGCCTCCCCCGCGGGGAGGAGGCTTCCCCGGCGGGCGAGGCGCAGACTTGGCGCATGGTCATGCGTGTGGCGATCAACGGTTTCGGACGCATCGGCAGGCAGGTTCTGCGCCAGCTCGCCGACGACGAGGACGTCGCGGTGGTGGCGATCAACAGCGGGCGCGGTCGGCCGTCAAGCCTCGCGCAGCTGTTCTTCTACGACTCGGTCTACGGCCGCTTCGCCGGCTCGGTCGCGCACGACGACGGGCACCTGGTGGTCCAGGGGCGGCCGATCCGGGTGCTGACCGAACGTGATCCGCGACTCCTCCCGTGGGACGCCATGGGGGTGGATGTCGTCATCGAGGCGACGGGCAGCTTCAACAGCCTCGACGAGGCCTCACCGCACCTCGGCGCCGGAGCGCGCAAGGTCCTGGTCACCGCTCCCGCGCGCGGTGTTCCGCTGACGGCGGTCGTCGGCGTTAACGACGACCGTTACGATCCCGACACCCACGACGTCATCTCGGCCGCGTCCTGCACGACCAACTGCCTGGCGCCCATGGTCAAGGTGCTGCACGAGGCGTTCGGCGTCGTCGGCGGGCTCGTGACCACGATCCACGCCTTTACGCGCGATCAGGAGATCCACGACGCCATTCATGACGACCCCCGGCGGGGGCGGGCGGCCAGTATGAACATGACGCCGACCCGGACGGGCGCGGCCAAGGCGATGGACAAGGTCCTGCCCGAGCTGGCCGGCACGCTGGTCGGCATTGCGGTGCGGGTGCCGGTCCCCGATGTGTCGCTCACCGACCTGTCCGTCGTGCTGGACCGCCCGACCACCCCGGAGGAGATCAACGCGGTGTTCACCGACGCCAGCGGCGACCCCTCATGGCACGGGGTCCTGGCCGTCAGCGGAGAGCCGCTGGTCAGCTGCGACTACGTCGGGGATCGCCACTCGTGCACCGTCGACCTGGACTCCACGCGCGGGGCGGCGGGCAACCAGTTCAAGGTGCTCGGCTGGTACGACAACGAGGCCGGCTATGCCGCTCGTGTCGTCGATCTCGCCCGCATGCTCGGGGGTGCGCGGGTCAGCCGGCCCCGGGAGGCGTCCCTGCCGAGTCCCGGTCGGAGGGTGGTCGCGGTCGCGGCGCCCACCGGTTGACGGTCCGTCGTCACGTGGGGCGGATTGGCGCTCGGTGCGGCCACGGTTCTGGGCGACACGTAGCCGCACCGAGCGGTTCTGTCAAAGTTGGTGACATCACCCAGCATGGGCCAAGCAGGCTTCAGTGTCCAGCGGGCATGCGCCGTTGATACGTAAACGCAAGGTTAACGGTTCAATCGGTTGGGATCCGGCGCACGGGGTAGGGAGAGGGATAGGCAACCGGGCAATCGAAGGAGTGCTCCCGTGAGTGACAAGGAGGGGGACGAGGGCCTCGTCAAGAAGCCGGTGAAGGGGTCCTTCCAGCGTGTCGGCGACAAGATGGCCGAAGAGATGAGCGACAAGTCGCCGACGGACGCCGTCAAGGACGACCTCAGCAGCTCCGGCGATCCGGCGAAGCCGGACCAGGGATAGACCCACGCACGGCAACAAGGAGGATGGCAATGAGCGAGCGCACACGAGCAACTCCAGAGCAGGCCGTTACCGACATCGACAAGGAGCCCGGGGACTGGGTCGAGTCGGCCAAGGACCCGAACGCCGATCTGGAGGGCGACACCGGTTCCCGGCCTGAAGGCGACCAGATAACACACGAGATGGCTGAGACGACGCCCGAGAAGGCCGACCGCCAACCCGAGGACCGCGGCGACTTCGCCGCGCCGACGGGCGGCGAGGAGTCGCCGGCCTAGCGGACGCCTCATGCGAGCGGCTTCCCCCGCGGCTTCCTCCGCGGGGGGACGACCGGTCCAGGGCCATGCCCTATTGCTCGCCTTCCACATAGGCAGGGAGATCGACTCATGACCCACCACAGCAACGGCCACGATCTGGAAGCAGTCTCGGCGGCCATGGTGCAGCCCGGCAAGGGCATTCTCGCCGCCGACGAGAGCACGGGGACGATGTCCAAGCGCCTCGAGAAGGAGGGCATACCGGCCACCGGGGAGAGCCGGCGGGCTTGGCGTGACCTCATCGTGACCACGCCCGATCTCGCCCGTTGGATCAGCGGCGTGATCCTCTACGACGAGACCATCCGCTCGACCGTGTCAGACGGACGTGGATTCGCCGAGGCGGCTGCCGACGCAGGGATCATCCCGGGCATCAAGGTCGACACGGGAGCCAAGCCGCTGGCCGGATCTCCCGACGAGAAGGTGACGGAGGGCCTCGACGGACTCCGCGAGCGGCTGGCCGAGTACCACGAGATGGGTGCCCGCTTCGCCAAGTGGCGGGCGGTGATCACCATCGGCGACGGCATCCCGACCCCGCGTTGCCTGCAGGCTAACGCGCATGCGCTGGCACGCTACGCCGCCCTCTGCCAGGAAGCCGGCATCGTGCCGATCGTGGAGCCGGAGGTCCTGATGGACGGCGACCACACGATCGAACGCTGCGAGGAGGTCACCACCGACACGCTGCGGGCCGTCTTCGCCGAGCTCGCCGGACAGGGCGTGG
>Ga0247713_1000520_pt1 | contig 22959 bp, 17 predicted proteins | sample 21E_NmetaG_FD_189936 | JGI IMG/M metagenome (GOLD analysis project Ga0247713, IMG submission 189936) | Soil microbial communities from hillslope of Landscape Evolution Observatory, University of Arizona, Oracle, AZ, United States - 2-1-E_N | ecosystem: Engineered > Artificial ecosystem >... | reverse complement strand
GCGTCAGGAGGGGCGGAGGGGGCCGGCCCGCCAGGGGCCGGCGCCGGCGCCGGCCGCCCCGCCAGCGCCCGCTCCAGGCGGTCGATCCGCTCCAGTAGGGCCGCGGGCGAGGAGTCCAGCTCCGGCCGGCACAGCCGGACCAGCGCCACCTCCAGCAGGACCCTGGGGTCGGGCGCCTCTCGCATGTCGACGAGGGTCTCGCCCAGGACCTCCATGGCCCGCACCGTGGCCGGGCGGCCCAACCGGTGGGCCTCGGCCTCGACCGCGTCGAGTTCCTCGTCGGGCAGGCCGACCAGCGCCCGGGACACGCTCACCAGCAGCGTCTGGCGCAGCCGCTCCAGGATGTCGGTGGCGACCTGGCGAGGGTCGATGCCGGCGCCGCAGCGGTCGGCGACGGCGGCCAGCGCGGCGGCGGCGTCACGGTCGCACAGCGCCTCCACGAAGGCACCCACCGAGGGGGCGTGGTGGTCGATCCCGCCGGCGGCGGCCACCTGGTCGAGCACCGAGAGGGCGTCGCGCACCGAGCCCTTGCCCCGCCTGGCCACCAGGTCGATGACCTCGGCCGGCACTTCCAGGCCGGCGTCGGCGACGACCCACTTGAGGTGCTGGGTCAGCAGGTCCAAGGGCAGGAGGCGGAACTCGAAGTGCTGGGTGCGGCTACGGATCGTCGGCAGCACCTTCTGCGGCTCGGTGGTGGCCAGCACGAAGATGACGTGGCCGGGGGGCTCCTCGAGGGTCTTGAGCAGGGTGGTCGAGGCGTCGGTGGTCAGCATGTGGACCTCGTCGACGATGTAGACCTTCCACCGTCCCGGCGTGCCGAGCGCGGCCCTCGACACCAGCTCGCGCATGGCGTCGACCCCCCGATTGGATGCTGCGTCGAGCTCGACCACGTCGAGCGACCGGCCTTCGGTGATGCCGACGCACGAGTCACACGTGCCGCACGGCTCCCCGTCGTCCTGGTTCGGGCAGTTGAGCGCCTTGGCCAGAATGCGGGCCGACGACGTCTTGCCCGTCCCCCGTGGGCCGCTGAAAAGGTAGGCGTGCGACACCCGGCCCTCGCGGACCGCGTTGCGCAGGGTCTGGCTGACGTGGTCCTGACCCTTGAGCTCGGACCACCGCTGGGACCGGTAGCGCCGGTACAGCGACTGGTAGGCCACGATGGCCGACAGTACCCGCCGCCTGGGACGGCGGCGGCTTAGCCGCCGGTGGCGACCGTCCGGGGTTGGTCGGCGGCGGTCGACGGGCCGGTCAGCCGGCCGCGAGCAGCCGCAGGCACCTGTCGACGTGGCCGCGCCGGGACGATGGCCGGCGCCCTGCCTTTGGCCAATGCCCGGTAGACCGAGGCCAGCGCAGCCTTGTCCTCGTCGTCGAGGTTCTGGCTCTGGGCGATCGCGGCCTCGACGCTGACCGACCGGGCCGCAGGCTCCACCGGGAGGTAGCCGAGCGGTCGGGAGAGAAAGCCGGGGTCCACGCCCAGCGAGCGCTCGATGGTGAAGACGGTGCCCGCCGCGGGCTCGTACTTCCCGTTGATCCAGCCGCTCACCGACGACTGCGTGGTGCCGAGGGAGCGAGCAAGGTCTTCCTGCTTCATACCGCGGCTCTTCAGCGCATCTCCGAGCATCCGGCCGAAGGCACGCCGACCGTTGCCGACCTCATCTTTCAGATCCACCGTCGTACCAACCATAGGCTCACGCTCCCCAGCGTTCGTCTCATTCCACGGTACCTCACACCAGGGCGGAACGACGGTCACCGAGAAGGAATATCGATACCCCTCGTATCCATTGATGAAACGAATGTGTTAGGTCTCACTCGTCAAGGAGCACTTGGTCGTCGGACTCCAACCGGTACCCGACGTTGCGCACCGCCCGTATCCACCGAGGCTTCCCCGGGTCGGGCTCGATCTTCAGGCGGATCCGGCGGACGTGCTCGGTGACGGTGGCCGTGTCCTGCCACGCCTCGGAGGACTGCCACACGTCACGGAGAATCTGCTCGCGGCTGACGACCTCGCCGGGGCGGGCAGCGAGGTAGGCGAGGAGGTCGAACTCCCGCCGGCTGAGGGTTACCGGTTTGCCGGCGACCGTCACCTCGCGCGATGAGACCCTGATCTCCACGGTGTCGAAGGAGTAGACAGCGTCACTGGTCATGCGGACCCGCCGGAGCGACGCCCGGATTCGCGCCGCGAACTCCCGGAGCAGGAATGGCTTGACCACGTAGTCGTCGGCGCCCAGGTCGAAGGCCAGCACCCGCTCGCTCTCGGCCTCCCGGCCGGAGACCACGATGATCGGCACCGCGACGCGAGGCCGGACCCGGCTCAAGAGCTCCAACCCGCTCATCTCGGGCAGCCCGAGATCGAGGACGATGAGGTCCGGCTGCTGGCTGTCGATGGCGGCAAGAGCGGCGTCTCCGTCGCTCGCCTGCACCACCCGGTGACCCTCGCCCTCGAGCAGGGTGCTGACCAGGTGCATGAATGTCGCCTCGTCGTCGACGACGAGGATCGTCCCCGGCTCGTCGCGAGCTGGCACCTAGGTGCCGAGCTCGTGAGGACGGGCGATGCGCTCGACCAGCAGGTCCAAGCTGTCCGAGGTCCGTCGCAGCTCCGCAGTCAGCGCCTCTCCCGGGTCACCGGCGGCGTCTCCTGCCTCGACGGCGGCGCAGAGACCGGCCAGACCCACGGCGCCCAGGAACCCGCTCGCCGACTTCAGCCGGTGCGCGGCTTCGGCGGCGGCCGCGACGTTGTCGGAGTCGACGGCCCGGCGAACGGCGTCTACCTCTCGATCGGCGTGGTCGAGGAAGAGCCGGCAGACCTCTTCGATGTGCTCGGCCCCAAGATCGGCGACAAGCTCGAAGAACACCGCTTCGTCGACCGCGGGACCGCCGGGGTGTGCGGCGGACGCCGAGCCAGCGCGCTCTCTTGCCACTCCGGTCATAGTAATGATCGGATGGAAGTAGCAACTCCGCTCGGGTGGCTCACCTGGCGGCGATTCCTTGCCTTCGGCGTTGCCGCCATCGTCGTGCGGGCCGTCTTCCCGTCGGAGCGGACCGGCCAGATGTTCGCCGTGCTCATCTCGGTGGTGAGCGTGGCCGCCGTGTGGGTCGGAGTCGCCCGCCTGCAACGGGGCGCCCGCCGGCCGGCGGTGTGGTTCGCGGTCGCCCTGACCGTCTACCTCTGCGGCGACCTGATCTTCTACTTCTACCTCCTCATCCGCCAGTCGCCCCGGCCCTTCCCGTCGGTCGCCGACGCCCTGTACCTGCTCGACCTGCCGATCTTCATCGCCTCGTTTTTGCTGTTGATCCGGCGCCAGAACCCCGGCCGCGACGTCGCCAGCCTCATCGATGGGGCCATCGTCGCCGTGGCGTGCGGTCTGGTCTCCTGGATCTACGTGATCGAGCCGACGGTGGTCTCCTCGGGCGCGCCGGCCCTCGAACGCCTGATCGGGATGGCGTACCCGGTCCTCGACCTGGTCCTCGTGACCATGGCCATTCGGCTGCTCCTGCTGCCAGGGCGCCGGCCGGCGGCCCACGTGTTCCTCGCCGCCGGCGTCGTTTCCCTCACGACGGCCGACACCCTCTACAACTTCCTCAACGTGCTCCCGGGCCTGCCGCTCAACATCGAGCCGTACTACCTCCTGTTCGTGCTGTGGTACGTGCTGGCCGCCACCGCCCTGCTGCATCCCACCATGGCCACCGGCATGACCGCCGACGAGGGGTCGACCACGGAGATGGACCGGTGGCGGCTGGCCCTGCTCGGCAGCGTGGTGCTGGTGGCGCCGGCGCTCGTCATCATCGAGAACCGGCGGTCCGAGCACGATGACCTACAGATCATCGGGATCGCCTCCGCCGCCTTGTTCGTGCTGGTGGTGGCCCGTATGAGCCTGCTGATGCGCTCCCTGCAGCAGGCTCGGGCGGAGGCCGTGTCGGCCAACGAAGCGAAGTCGCTGTTCCTGGCCACCATGAGTCACGAGATCCGCACGCCGCTCAACGCCGTCCTCGGGTTCGCCGGCGTGCTCCTGGACAGCGACCTCGACGACCAGCAGCGGGCGTGGGCCGGGACCGTCGTCTCCAGCGGGCAGACGCTCGTCGCCCTGATCAGCGACATCCTCGATTTTTCCAAGATCGAGTCGGGGGTCACGGAGCTCACCAACGCTCCCTTCGACGTCGCCGACTGCGTGCGATCGGCCATCGCCGTAGTGGCGCCGGCGGCGGAGGGCCGGGGCCTCGACCTCGCGTACCGCATCGATGACGACGTCCCTCCGATCGTCAGGGGCGATGCCATCCGGGTCCGGCAGGTTCTGGTCAACCTGCTCTCCAACGGCGTGAAGTTCACCGACGCCGGTGGTGTGTCGGTGGTCGCCGGCTGTGAAGGCCAGTTGCTCCGCTTCTCCGTGCAGGACACCGGCATCGGCATTCCCGCCGCCGCCCACGAGGACCTGTTCAAGCCGTTCTTCCAGGTGCAGGGGCCGTTGGCCCGCCGGGAGGGGGGCACCGGGCTCGGCCTGGCCATCAGCCGGCGGCTGTGTGAACTGATGGGGGGCACCATGTGGGTCGAGAGCGCGCAGGGTATGGGGTCGACGTTCCACTTCACCGTCGCCGTCGAGCCGGTGGCGCCGGCTGACGTGCCCGCCGCGGTCGCGGTGCCGGGTCCACGACGATCGGAGGGGGGTGGGCTCCGGGTGCTGGTGGCCGAGGACAACCCTGTCAACCAGCGGGTGGTCAGGCTCTTCCTCGACCGCCTCGGGCACCACACCGACGTGGTCGCCGACGGCCGCGACGTCCTTCACGCCGTCGAGACCGGCAGCTACGACGTCGTCCTCATGGACATCCGCATGCCGGGGATGGACGGCCTGGAGGCCACTCGCTCCATCCGCGGGCGGTGGCCGGAGCAGCGGCCGCGCATCATCGGCGTGACCGCCAACGCCGTCGCCGGTGATCGGGAGCAGTGCCTGGCGTCGGGGATGGACGGCTACCTCAGCAAGCCGTTCTCGCTGCACGAGCTGGCCGGCGTGCTCGCCAGCTGCGACCGGTGACCGAGCCGCCCTGATCAGGCGACACAACGTCCGCCCAACGGCGGCACAACGAAGTTTGTCGGACTGATGGTCAATTCTTGGTGGTTTCTGGGCGCCGGCTCCGTCAGGCTTATCGCAAGCTCTCGAAACCACTGGGAGTCCAAGCCACCAGAAGCCAGCGCGCCCAACGGATCGGACCTCGCCTGTGCGGAGGCCGCGACGGAGTAGCCCGATCCCGAGGACACGGAAGAAACGCCGAAACCCACAGAAGGACCCAGCGCCGGGTACGGCGGATACCCGGCGCTGGGTCGCGCCCGACAATAGCGCCGGCGGGCCGGCGCTGCCCGTCCGGCCGGGACGGAAAGAACGGAGCCCGTCGCTCGACGCAGCGGTCAGGCTGGACTGCGGCACACGTATCGGCCCGCTGAGAGCTGCTGCCTCCCGGCCCTGACTCGGTTCACGGGGATACGTTGCGCAGGACCCAACCGCTGCGTGAAACGACGGGCTCCAGCGGGAAGGATACCCTCTGGGGGCCGGGAGGGGTGCGAGAGCGGCCGAATCGGCACGCCTGGAGAGCGTGTGTGGAGCAATCCACCGTGGGTTCAAATCCCACCCCCTCCGCCACGCGACAGCGCCGGCCCACTCTCCATGCGAGGGTGGGCCGGTGAAGTTCGGTGTCACCGACGATGAAGCGATGGGGCTGGCCCTGGCCGAGGCCCGGGCCGCGCTGGACCACGGCGACGTGCCCGTCGGCGCTGTGGCCGTGGTCGCCGGCGAGGTCGTGGCCGCCGACCACAACCGGCGGGAGCAGCTGGGCGACCCCACCGCCCACGCCGAGCTTCTGGTCCTGCGATCGGCGGCCGCAGCGGGCGGCGGCTGGCGGCTGAACGATGTCACCCTCGTTGTGACGCTCGAGCCGTGCCCCATGTGCGCCGGCGCCTTGGTGGCGGCCCGCGTCGGCCGCCTGGTCTTCGGGGCCGCCGATCCCAGGGCCGGCGCCTGTGGGTCGCTGTACAACCTCTGCGCCGACCCCCGCCTCAACCACGCCGTCCCTGTCACCCACGGCGTGCGGGCCGGCGAATGCTCCGCCCTGCTGGCCGAGTTCTTCGCCAGCCGGCGCCTCGGCCGCTAGCCTGGGACGCTCCGGAGGGGTGCGAGAGCGGCCGAATCGGACGGTCTCGAAAACCGTTGTGGCGCAAGTCACCGTGGGTTCAAATCCCACCCCCTCCGCTGGCGCTGACCGGGCTTTCCGCCGCGAGAGCTCAGGTCAGAGCCGATGCGCCCCCGAGGAGGCCGGACCGGCGCGGGAGTGACACCGAGCCGGTGGCCTCCGTCACCAGCAGGGTGCGGATCTGCAGGGTGGGCGAGCATCCCGACGGGGTCGGGACGGCATTGAAGATCCCCCGCTCGGAGAACCGGCCCGACCCGGTGGCGCCGGCGTACGCCCCGGTCCCCGAGGCGATGGTGAACTCGCCCACGGTGGCGAACCGCCCGGTGCAGGTCGCCGGGTCGACGTCGACCTCGGTGACCACTCCGGTAAACGGAGCGGTCACCGAGCCCAGGAGGAACTGGAAGCGCAGGGTCCCGTGGAACGTGCCGTCCGGATGCAGCGTGTTCTCCTCGGTCACCACGCCGACGGCGTCGATCACCCCCTTGGCGGTGACGACGCCGGCCTGGGCGCCGACGAACACGATGTCCACCCGCTGGTTGACCGGGGTCTCGGCGCCGGCCGGCGCTGGGCCGGGTAGCCCGATCAGGGCGGCGGCCATGGTGGCGACGAGGAGAAGGCGCCTCATCAGCCGCAGATCGTCGCCACGATGGTGCCCGTCCCCGCCGTGGCCGGGTCGGGGGTGTAGCCGGCATCGGTCCTCACCACCACGATCTTGGTGATGCGGCCGCTCACGTCGCTCCCGCTCCTGACCACCTCGCCGCTGACGGCGACCGCCATGTAGGCGGGCAGAGACCCGGGCGGGGACGTGTTGCCCCCTGCCGACGTCCATGTGCCCCCGCAGGCCGGCGGCGCCGGGTTGGTCGTGGGGGCGAAGCCCTTGAAGCTGGACGGTCCGGCGTTGTCCTTCGCCCACTGCGAGCCCCAGAAGGTCACCGGGCGCCCCTCGCCGGCCGTGTCACCAGCGACCACGAAGGCGCCCTGTGGCAGGTACTCGAAGAGCATGGTGGAGGCACTGGCGGTGGCCGAGAGGTAGAAGCCGTCGCCGGCGAAGCCGGCGCTGACGGCGCCGGGACCGAGGGGCTGGTTGAGCCCGGTGATCGTGCACTCGGCGGTGCCGGCGGAGTTCGTGGCGCCGCTGCAGGCCTGGGCCGTCGGCCCGCTGCCCACCGTGAAGGTGACAGGGCGCCCGACCACCGGGGTCACGCCCTCCTCCAGCAACGTGGCCAGCAGTCGGACGCCGCCCTTGTTGGCGATGACCGTGGGACCGCCGTAGGCCAGCGTCGTCTGCTCCTTGGTCACGGTGAACGCCGCCGAGGTGGTGCTGGGCTCGAAGCGGGGGCTCCCGCCGAACGCCACCTGCAGGGATGCCGGCCCCGCCGCCTGATCGGGGATCAGGGTGCACGCCGCCCGACCGGCAGCGTCGGTGGTCGCATCGCACCAGGTGGCACCGAGGGTGAACCGCAGCTGCATTCCCGCTATCGCGACGGGGGGGCTGGCGGAAGTGTCCGTGAGCCGGGCCGAGACCGCCACCGGGTCGTGGTAGTCACCGGTGACGGCGCCGTCGTAGGTGATCGCCGAGGTCCGGCGGGTGACCTCGTAGGCCACCCTCGCCGTCTCGGCGTTCCCGGCGTTGTCGGCGGCCTGCACGGTGAACTCCTTGGCGCCCGTCGACGACGTGTCGATCGCCGACCCGCTGGGCACGGTGCCCCGGCAGGAGCCGCTGGCCAATCCCGACCCGCCGTCGGCACAGGTGTAGGCGGCCGTGACCGGCTGGTCGAGGAAGTAGCGGCCGGTGACCGGGGCGGTCACGGTGATGGTGGGGGCCTTCTTGTCGACGTGGTTGCCACCGACCGGTCCTGCCGTCGAGCAGTTCCCCGCCACGTCGCACACCTGGCGGGTGGCGGTGGTGGCGTCGGCGGGCTCGGTGCCGGCGGTGACGGTCGTGCTCAGCGAGAAGCCGGCGTCGCCGGGCTGGGCCAGCCCCGAGCCGGCGTCGGCGCCGGTGCAGGGGATCGAGACGTCGGCCGGGTGCCAGGCGCCGTCGGCCGTCCCGCAGTTCACCGTGGGCGCGGCGCGGTCCACCCGGACGGTCAGCGTCGAGACGGGACCAAGTCGCCCGGCCAGGTCGACTGGGCGGTAGGTCACGGTGTGGGCGCCGTCGGTGTCCACCCGGACGCCTCCGGCCCGCTGCAGGGGCCCGCCGCCGAGCTGGTACTCGATCTCACGGACGCCCGAGCCGCCGGGGGCGTCGGCGCCGCCGAAGGTGACCTCGACGGGGTCACGGAACCAGCCCCCGGTCTCGGGGTTCGCCGCGGTGGGTGTGGCAGTAGCCGAGACGGGGTCGTGGAGGTCGACCTTGTACTCGTGATTCGACGTGGTCACGGTCCCGTTCCTCGCCGAGGCCGTCGCCTCCAGCCGGTAGATGGCGTCCTCCCGGAACGTCAGCGTCCAGGTGTGGGTCCTGCTGTCGACCAGGCGGGACTGGCAGGTAAGGCCGTTGGCGGTGGCCCCGGTGCCCGAGCACTCCACCGCCGCGCCGTCACGGGTCAGCCCGACGCCTCGCAGCGCGGTCGCCGGGTCGGTGGCGACGGTGAGGTCGACGACCACGCAGTCGTCGAGACCGGCGGGGCAGGACTGGCCGGCGCCGGTTCCCGTGAGCCAGCCGTTGGTCCCCTGCCGGGCCGCGGCCCGGGTGTCGGTGAAGGTGGGCGGCGCCGTCGGCGGCGGTGGCAGGAGGTCGGGCCGCATCTTGGTCAGGAGCCGCCCGGCGATCGCCCGGTAGCCCTCGGCGGTCGGGTGCAGCGTGCCGGTCGTCTTGGTCGTGGCGGGCGGCAGGCACCCGGCGGCGACGAAGATCGGGAAGGTGAAGATGAGGCTGACCATGTTGCAGTTGAGCGGCGGGTCCCACGGGCCCTGGAGCCGGGTGGCGTCGGTGGCGTTGCGGATCCAGCTGTTCGAGGCGCAGTAGCCGTGGCCCGAGAAGAGGTTGGCGGTGTCGTCGGCGATCCCGTCGACGAGCGTCCAGCCGTGGGCGGTGGCACCCTTGCGCACCTCTCCGTTCATGCCGGGCAGCACGACGTTCGCGGCGTACGCCATCTCGTCGTGGGCGACTGTCTGGTCGGCCCGGTCCATCTGGAAGGGGACGCCCGGAACGTGCTCGAAGTCGAGCACCGCCGCCGCAGCCAGGAACGGCTGCATCCATCCCGGGATCACGTCGTGGAGGATGGCCGAGCAGAGGGCGCCCGAGGTGTCCTTCGTCGGGTCCGGGTACTGGGTGATGTACGTCTTCCCGATGGTGAACTGCTCCAGTGCCTGCGCCATCGCCGTGTACCGGGCCGGCATGGTGTCGAGCGACTGCTGGAAGCGGGCCTTGAGCCGGATGGGGCCCCGGCCGAAGGCGTCGTCGACGAAGTGTTCGGGGCACTCGTAGTACAGCGTGCAGACGCTGGCCAGCGGCCCGAAGCCCATGTCGTTCCCACCCCCGCTGATGCTGAGGGCGGCGATGTGCCGGGCCGGTAGCTGCTCGTCGCCGTTGGTGAGTGCCCGCTTGAGCTGGTCGATCTGGGAGGGCAGCTTGACCTCGTCGCGGTAGTCGTCGGCGCCGTCGAGCTTGGGTGCCTCGGTGCCGATGTACGGGCCGAGGATGCCGGTGCCCCGGGGCTTGGTGAAGCCGCCGATGGGCGGGATCCGGTAGGGGTCGAAGTTGCTCTGGTCGCCGAAGTAGGGCTGGCTGATGGTGGCCCCCGAGCAGGCGAACGACAAGAAGGTGACGGTGCTGTGAGGGTCGGCGGCCTCGAGGGCCATGGCCGCCTGCGCCGAGGGAGCGGCGGCGGAGCGGTGGCAGCGCCTGTCCTGCCAGCGGGCCTCGGCGGTGACGTAGCCCAGTGAGTCGATCTGCTGGGGCACGTCGGGGCTGCCCTCCCCGGACCCGTACGAGTCACCGAGGGAGACGATGAGGAGGTCCTTCACCTCGACGGTCTGCTCGTCGAAGGTCTTGCCGGAGCTGTAGCCCGTGTACGGGGCACCGGTGGCCGGGTCGGTGATGGAGAGACGTACGACCGTGGGCGTGCCCTTTCCGGTCACCGGGTCGAGGGCGAACGGGTGCTCCAGCCGGCAGCTCCGCCCGTTGGCGGGAGTCGCGATCAGGGCCCGGTCCGACGGGTTGCGCAGCTCCCAGCGGTAGTTGTAGGCGGTCGATCCCGCCGCGGCGCCGGCCTCGGCCTCCGTGGGGCAGCCGTCGAACTTGGCGGTCAGCGAGGTGGGCCGCACGTAGCTCGGGTCGTAGGTGTAGGCGGGCCCGGGGAAGCGGCTGCCGGCCGCCTCGTTCCAGTGGTAATCGACCATGCCGTCGCGCCGCAGCCCGAACCGGCTGTCGACCCGCCACTGGAACCCGCCCGCTGGGGGCGTGAACGTCTCGTCGATCTCACCCGGGGGTTCGATCGGGTCACGGTCGACCGGGAGCCGGGCTGACGCCGGGCCGGCCCCCATCCCCGCCGCCAGCATCAGCGCCGCGAGAACCGCGACCACGCCACGCCGTACCGCCCCCATGTCCCACTCCTCCTGTCGAGATCCCGCAGCCGGAGTGTCCCGGAACCCGCTAACGGCCCGCTAAACGCTCACCTACAGTTGCCCTCGCGTGATCGAGTTCCGGTTGCTGGGGCCACTCGAGGTGCTGAGGGACGGCGGTCTGCTCAACGTCGCCGCGCCCCGCCAGCGCAGCCTGCTCGCCATCCTCCTGGCCCACGCCAACGAGCTCGTCCCCGCCGACCGCCTGGCCGACCAGCTGTGGGAGGGCAGCCCACCGCCGACTGCGGCCACCGCCCTCCAGGTCCACGTCTCCCGGCTGCGCAAGATCCTGGAGACCGGCGCCGGCGAGCCCCGGGTGGTGGTCACCCGCGACCCCGGGTACCTGGTGCGGGCGACGGCGGACCAGCTGGACACCCTGCGGTTCGAGCAGCTGCTGGCCAAGGGGCGCCGGCTGCTCGCGGAGGGCGAAGCCTCCCAGGCGGCCGACGTCCTCGACGAGAGCTTGGACCTCTGGCGAGGGCCGGCCCTCGGCGAGCTCGCCGGCCTGCCGTTCGCGTCGGGATGGGCGGCGAGGCTCGAACAGCTGCGCCTCGCCGCGGTGGAGGAGCGGTTCGGGGCCTATCTCGCCTGCGGTCGCCACGCCGGCGTCGTCGACGAGCTCGAGCAGCTGGTCTCCGCCGAGCCGCTGCGGGAGCGGCTCTGGGCCCAGCTCATGGTCGCCCTCTACCGGAGCGGCCGCCAGGCCGAGGCGCTGCGGGCCTACGGACGGCTGCGGGCCGTGCTGGCCGAGGAGCTGGGCATCGACCCCAGCCCGGAGCTCCGCCGCCTCGAGGATGCGATCCTGCGCCAGGACGAGGTGCTCGAGTGGGCCCCGGCGCGGGAGGCTGCACCCGGCCCCGACCTGCCCGTGGCCGTTCGGGATGCGCCATCCCGGCCGGCGGCCTTCGTCGGCCGCGAGCCGGAGCTCGCATCGCTTCGCCACTGGCTCGACCGGGCGGTCGGCGGCGAAGGCCGCCTGGTGCTGGTCCGGGGGGAGCCGGGCATCGGCAAGACCGGCATCGCCGAGGAGGTGGCCGCCATGGCCCGGGCCCGCGGCGTCGCCGTCCTCTGGGGGAGCGCCCATGAGGACGAGGGTGGTGGCCCCTTCCGCCCCTGGGCCGAAGCCCTGGCCGGGTGGTCCGGAGCCGGCGCCCGGCAGTCCCCCGATGTGGTGCCCGACCTGGCCAGCCTCCTCCCTGCTTTGGAGGCCGGCCCTGCACCCGACCCCGACGCCGCTCGGCTGCGGTTGTTCGAGGCGACGACCGCCGCGCTCGTGCGGGTGGCGGGCGCAAGCGGCGCCGTCCTCGTGCTCGACGACCTGCAGTGGGCCGACCGGCCGTCGCTGCTGCTCCTCCAGCACCTGGCCCGCCAAGTGCACCGCGTGCCCCTGCTCGTTCTCGCCATCCACCGCGACGTCGGCCTCACCCGCGACAGCCCCCTCACCGACGCCCTGGGCGACCTCGCCCGGCAGCGGGCCACCCGGCGCCTGGCGCTCACCGGCCTGGGCCCGCCCGAGGTCGCCCGCTTCATCGAGCTGACGACCGGCCTGCCCGGCGGCCCGCTCAGCGGGGTGGTGCACACCCGGACGAACGGCAACCCCTTCTTCGTTCGCGAGATGGTCCGGCTGCTGCAGGCGGAGAACCGGCTGGCCTACCCGGGCCGGCTCGACGCAACCACGCTCGGCGTCCCCGAAGGCGTGCGCGACGTGGTCCGCCGGCGCTGCCACCGCCTCTCGGAAGGGGCTCACCGCCTCCTGGCCACCGCGTCGGTCCTCGGCCAGGACGTGAGGGTCGACGTGCTCGAGCGCGTCAGCGACGCGTCGGAGCCGGTGATCGACCTGCTGGACGAGGCCGAGGCGGCCGGCCTGCTGACCGAGGACCATGGGCGCGTGGGCTGCTACCGGTTCAGCCATGACCTGGTCCGGGAGACGCTGTACGACGAGCTGAGCGGGACGAGGCGGGCCCGGCTGCACGGCCAGGTCGGCGCCGCCCTCGAGGCCCTCGGGGCGGGGGGCCGGGACGCGCCGTGGAGCGACCTGGCCCACCACTTCGTCCTGGCCGCCGCAGGGGGAGGCGACACCGGCCCGGCGGTCGAGTACTCGGTCCGGGCCGCGCAGGAGGCGACGTCGTCCCTGGCGTACGAGGAGGCGGTGACCCACTACCAGCGGGCACTGGCCGCCCTCGACCGCGATCGGGAGGTGGCCGGCGAGCGCCGCTGCCGCCTGCTGCTGGCCCTGGGCGACGCCCAGTGGCGGGCCGGCGACGTGGCCGGCGCCCGGAGCAGCTTCCTCGACGCCGCCGATGCGGCGCGGGAACTTCCGTCGCCCGAGCTCCTGGCCGAGGCCGTCCTCGGGTTCGGCGGCGGCCTGCTGCGGGCGTGGCACGCCACCCGCGGCGCCTTCGGCGACCGGCCCCGGCGCCTCCTCGGTGAGGCCCTGGAGGCGGTGGGCCCGGGCGACAGCGCCCTGCGCGCCCGTCTGCTCGGCCTGCTGGCGGAGGAGCTCTATTACACGGCCGACGACGGCCGGCGCGAACAGCTCAGCGGCGAGGCGGTGGACATGGCCCGCCGTCTGGGGGATAAGGGCAGCCTGGCCTTGGCCCTGTGCAGCCGGTGCCTCGCCGTCTGGGGCCCCGACCACCTCGACGAACGTCTCGTCGCCGCCAGCGAGGTCATCGGGCTGGCCGAGGAGCTGGGCGACCGCCAGCTGCTGGCGATCGGTCGTCAGTACCTGTTCGTGGCCCAGGTGGAACAGGGCGACATGACCGCCGCGGCCGCCACGCTCGACGCCTACGAGGTGCTCGCCGACGAGCTGCGCCAGCCGTTGGCCCATTGGGAGGCCCGGCGCTTCCGGGCCATGCAGGCCCTGCTCGAGGGCCGCTTCCACGACGCCGAGCGCCTGGCGCTGGAGGCGCTGGCCATCGGCCAGTCGGTCGAGGAGCCCGACGCCATGGCCGTCTTCGGGGTCCAGGTGGCGATCGTGCGATGGGAGCAGGACCGGCTGGCCGAGCTCGAGACGGCGCTGCGGGGCTTCGTGGAGGAGTTCTCCGAGTCGCCCGCCTGGCGCGCCGCACTGGCCCTGCTCGTCCTCGAGCTCGGCGCCGAGGACGAATCGCGGGCGGAGCTGGAGCGGCTGTCGGAGGACGACTTCGCCGGCCTCCCCCGGAACTTCGCCTGGCTGGCCGGCGTGGCCATGCTGGCCCAGGTGGCCGCCCGCCTGGGTGACGCGGGACGGGCCTCGGTGCTGCTGCGCCTGCTGGAGCCGTTTTCCACCCGGAACGTCGTCACCGGCGACCGCCAGTGCTGGGGCTCGGCCGCCTACTACCTCGGCCTCCTCGCCGCCACCACCGGCGACGTGAGCCAGGCCGAGCGGTGGTTCGAGCAGGCCCTCGACCACAACGTCCGGATGGGCGCCGTGCCCTGGGCGGCCCACACCCGGTGCGACCTCGGCGTGCTGCTCCTGGCGCGTGGCCAGCCGGGCGACGAGGCGCGTGGTCAAGCGTTGGTGCGGGCGGCGCTCGATGTGGCGCGGCAGCTGGGCATGACCCGCCTGGTGCGGAAAGCGGAATCCGTCCTCGCAGCGGGAAGGGTGCCAGTCGCCTCCGGCCCGTAGCGACCGGCTCTGGTCAGATGATTCGCCTCTTCCCGCACCGGTGGCCCTTCCGGTGCCGGAAGAGTCGCGTTCGGGTAGAGGCAATCTATGGCAATGACACTTGTGGTGATGGCGGCCGGCCGGGGGTCGCGCTTCGGCGGAATGAAGCAGGTGGCCGGCATCGGTCCCGCCGGCGAGGCTCTGTTCGACTACGCCGTCTACGACGCCCTGCGGTCGGGCTTCGACGACGTCGTCTTCGTCGTGTCCGAGGAGAGCAGCGGCCCGGTGCAGGCGCATGTCGAGGCGGGCTGCGGGCGCCATGTCGAGGTTCGTTACGCGCTGCAGGAGGCGCCGGGCCGGACCAAGCCGTGGGGCACCGGGCACGCGCTTCTGTGCGCGTCCACCGAGGTCAGCGGGCCGTTCGGCGTGGCAAACGCCGACGACTTCTACGGTGGCGACTCCTTCGAGCTGCTGGGACGGTCGCTGGACGCCCACCCCGAGGACCACGTCCTCGTGGGCTTCGGCCTGCGAGAGTCCCTGTCCCCGAACGGCGGCGTCTCTCGGGGTGTCTGCCGGCACGAGGACGACATGCTCACCGAGATCACCGAGCTGCACGACGTGGAGGAGGTCGGCGGCGAGATCCGCAGCCGGGAAGGGGTGGCCCTTTCCGGTGACGAGCTGATCTCGGCCAACCTGTGGGGGTTCCAGCCCTCCTTCGCCAAGATCCTGGGCGTCGAATTCGACCGCTTCCTCGCCGAGCGGGGCGACGAGCCTGACGCCGAGTTCCTCATCGGCGACGCGGTGGCCAGCCTGCCCCAGCACGGCGACGCCCGGGTCCGGGTGGTGCCGACACCGGAGAAGTTCCTCGGCATGACCTACGCCGAGGACGTCGCCGCCGTGAGCAGCCAGATCGCCTCGCTGATCCAGGCGGGACGGTACCCATCGCCTCTGTGGGCATGAGCGAGACCGGCCGCGAGCCGGTCATCTTCCTGTCGAACCGGGGACCGGTCCAGTACGACCGCAAGGGCGGTGAGCGGACGACCGGCCGTGGTGGCGGCGGGCTGGTCACCGCCCTGTCCGGTCTGGCCGGCCGCATCGACGACGCGGTCTGGGTGTGCGGCGCCCTCACCGACGAAGACGCCGCTGTGGCCCGGGAGCACGAGGGCAAGGCGTTCGATGCCGGCGACGGCTCCGCTGAGCTGCTCATACGCATGGTGGAGATGGACCCCGACCAGCGCCAGAAGTACTACTCGACCATCGCCAACCCGCTGCTGTGGTTCGTCCAGCACTATCTGTGGGCGCTGAGCGACTCCCCGGATATCACCCGGGTGGAGTTGGACGCCTTCGAGAACGGCTACGTCGCCGTCAACCAGTGCTTCGCCGACATTGTGGCCGAGGAGGTGGAGGCACGAGGCGGTTCCGCCACCGTCATGGTCCAGGACTACCACTTCTACCTGGTGCCCGAGTTGCTCCGGGAGCGCTGCCCCGACGTCTTCCTCCACCACTTCGTCCACATCCCCTGGCCTCAGCCGGACGCCTGGCGGGTGCTGCCGGAGCCGATGCGGAGCGCGGTGCTCACCGGCGTCCTGGGCAACGACATCGTCGCCTTCCACACCGAGCACTACGCCCGCAACTTCCTCCTCGGCTGCCAGGAGCTGCTCAACTTGGACGTCGACCTGAAGGAGCTCACGGTGGACGCGGGCGACCGGACGGTGCGGGCCCGCTGGTATCCGATCTCCATCGACCCCGAAGCCCTGGAGCGGCGGGCGGCCTCGCCGGAGGTCTGCACCGTGGAAAAGGAGCTGGCCACCCGGCGGCGCGACCACCTGATCCTGCGGGTCGATCGGGCCGACCTGAGCAAGAACATCGTCCGGGGCTTCAAGGCCTACGACGTGATGCTCGAGGATCACCCGGACCTGCTGGAGCGGGTCACGTTCCTCGCCCTCATCCAACCCAGCCGGACCGACGTGGAGGAGTACGCCCTCTACATGGAAAAGATCCGCCGGGTCGTGGCCGACGTGAACCTCAAGCACGGCACGGCCGACTGGCAGCCGATCGACCTCCGGATCCAGGACGACATGGACACCGCCCTGGCCGCCTACAAGCTGTTCGACCTGCTGGTGGTCAACGCCATCTTCGACGGGATGAACCTGGTGGCCAAGGAGGCGGTGATCGTCAACCAGCGCCATGGGGTCCTGGCCCTTTCCGAGAACACCGGGGCCCACGAGGAGATGGGCGCCTTCGCCCTGACCGTCCACCCCTTCGACATCCAGCAGCAGGCGGAGGCCTTCTACATGGGGCTGGTCATGCAGGAGCAGGAGCGCAAGGACCGCCACGCGGCCTGCGAGGCCACCGTCCGGGGCAACGACATCGACCGGTGGCTGAAGGAGCAGCTGGCCGACGTCCGCAAGCTCCGCCGGGAGGCTGTCTCAGCCTCCTGAGATCATGGAGGCATGGAGAGGGGCAACGACTTCGCCGGGACGGCTCGCCGGCTCGCCGCCGCCGCCCGGGCCCGGGGCCTGGCCACGCCGGGGTTCCGCACCCCGCCCCGCCAGGCCGGCTGCAACCGCACCATCCGCCGCTATCCCGATGGCACCGCCCTGGTGGCGGTTCGGGTCAAAGGCCGGCTGTGGGATGACGTGGTCGACGATCTGATCGCCGGCGTGCTGGCGGTGAACGACCTGCACGGGGCGCTGGCCGCCGAGGTGCGCTACGGGCTGTGGTGCGACCTCACCGACGGCCTCGGGCACTCGACGTCTGCCGCCTAACCTCGTCCCATGACCGCCGAGCGGACGTGGACCATCGGCGACCTCAACCGGCGGGCCAGCCTGGCCGTGGTCAAGGAGTTCCGGGGCCCGATCTGGACCGTCGGGGAGCTGACTCGCCTGACCGGCACGGGCACTCGCTGGCTGGAACTGATGGAGCGCGGCGGCGGACGTGACGGGCGCGATGCGCATCTCCAGGCCCGTTGCACGCCGACGAAGTGGCAGCGGATAGAGCGCAAGCTGGCCGAGGCCGGCGTGGCGCTGCGTGACGGCCAACGAGTCGTCGTCCATGGCTGCCTGGAGATCGGCGACCGCGGAAGCCTCATGCTGGTCCTCGACGACGTCGACGTGGCCGCCCTGGTCGGGGAACGGCTGCAGGCACGTCGCCAGCTCGTGCAGCGTCTGCTCGCTGCAGACCTGTTCGACGCCAACCGCCGGCTGGTGCTGCCCCGCCTGGCCCTGCGGGTCGGCGTCGTAGCCAGCCCCGGAAGCGACGGTCACCGAGACCTCATGCGCCAGCTCGACGGCAGTGGGTTCGCCTTCGACGTCAACCTGCATCCGGTCGTCGTCGAGGGATCGTCCGCACCGCGAGTCATCCAGTCTGCGCTGGCTTCGCTACGGCCGGCAGAAGTCGACATTGCCGTGATGGTGCGCGGGGGCGGTGCCAAGGCGTCGCTCGACGTCTTCGACGGGCCGGTGGTCGCCCATGCCGTGGCCACCGCATTGGTCCCGGTGTGGACCGGGATCGGCCACACCGGCGATCGCACGGTGGCCGACGAGGTGGCCCACCGGTCGTTCGGCACGCCGACCGCCGTCGGCCAGGAACTGGTGGCGACGGTGGCCGGCGCCTGGGCGGAGGTGGCCGGCGCGATGGCAGCCATCACCCGGCTGGTGGACGGTCGGCTGGCCGGCGCCGGCTCCCAGCTGGAGGGCCGCCGGCGGGAGATCGCCACCCTCGCCGGCTCTCAGCTGGCCCGCCACGAGCACGCCCAAACCCGGACGGCGTCCGACCTCCGCCGGAGCGCCGCCCGCGGCCTCGACATGCAGTCCCGTCCCGTCGCCATGGCCGCCCAGGCCATCCGGGCTTCGGGCACGGCCGATCTGCGCAACGCCCAGAGTCAGCTACAGAACCTCGCCGCCGACGCCGGCCAGGCCGCCCGGCGCAGTTGCGTCGACGCCGGCTTGGAGCTCGCCGTGGCTGCCACCGCGCTGTCAGGCGCGGTGGCGGAGGGGCTCGACACCGCCCGGCTGCCGATCACCACCACCGTGGCCCAGTTGAGCAGGATCCGCCTCCAGGGCGTGGTGGACCAGCAGGCTGCGGTGCTGTCCGGCTCCGCCGCCCGGGTGGGCCTGGGGGCCCGCCGCCGCCTCGACGAACACGGCGACCGGGCCGCCTCCCGCCGGGCGGTGCTGGAGGCCTACGACCCCCGCCGCCAGCTGGCCAGAGGCTGGACGCTCACCCGTACCGCCGACGGCCGGCTGGTCCGCGACGCCCGCGACCTCTCGGCCGGCGACAAGGTGGTGACGACCTTCGCGTCCGGGAGGGCGACGTCGACCGTCACCGAGGTGCAATCCCATGAGTGACACTCCGCCGGCGAAGCTGACCTACGAGCAGGCGGTCGAAGAGCTCAAGGCCATCACCGACGAGCTGAACGACGGCCTGGTCGACGTCGACGCCCTGACCGACCGCTTCCAGCGGGCCATCGACATCATGGAGGACCTCGACGCCCGCATCCGCCGGGCACGAGCCAAGGTCGACGAGCTGGCGCCCCGGCTGGAGGCGCTCAGCCGACCCACGGCTGAGGCGCCGGCCGAGCCGCCGGTCCCCGGCAGCCCACCGGCCTACGGCTACGGGGACGAACCGTTCTGAAGCCGGATCAAGATCCCCGGCCGGCGCCAACTGGCCGGCGGACGACGAAGGTGAAGTTGGGCCGGACGAGCGTCGCCAGCGCCCCGTCGCTGTCGACGTCGCCGCCGGCGCGTGTGGCCGAGATGGCCAGCTGCGCCGGGTCCACCGCCGGCGCCCGCTGCAGCAGGTCGACGAGCCGGCGCCGCGCCTCGTCGCTGCCGAAGGACCGGATGACGTCGGCCGACGGCGGATTGGTCTCGACCACGGCCAGGCCGGGCGGCTCGACCTGCAGGATGCCGGAGCGGACGACGGGACCGGTCGGGCCGTCGGTGAACAGGTTCACGGCGTCGGGTTCGTCGAGGGCGATCGGCGTGAACCACCCGCGCCCGAGCGCCGGCACCCGCTGCACCGACGAGTCGGTGTCGAGCAGGGCGGCCAGCGCGTGCACCCGCTCCGGGCTGGCGTGGTCGAGGGTAACGGTCCACGACCCCACCCGCTGGTAGGTCGGTTCGCCGGCCCCGGCACCGCGCATCCGCATGAACCCGCAGGGCTGGACGCCGGCGCTCTCGAGCCGCCCGCCGGCCCGCCGGAAGGCGATCGACGCCTGCTGGCCCGCTCGCAGCCACAGCGGGGCGACGAGCACGCCTCCCGGCTCGAGATGGGCCAGCCACGCCGGCGACAGATCCCAGACGCCGACGGTCACCTCGATGCGGTCGAAGGTGGCGCCGGTCTCCGGCTCCCACCCGTCGCCGGTCACGACCTCGACGTTGGACGCGCCGGCGCCGGCCAGGTGGCGCCTGGCCGGGCCGGTGATGGCCGGGTCCACGTCGATGGTGAGGACGGCGCCGGCCGGCCCCACGAGCTGGCCGAGCAGGGCGGCGTTGTAGCCCGTCCCCGTGCCGACCTCCAGCACCGCCATCCCCGACCGCACGTCAAGCTGCTCCAGCATCTGGGCCATGAGCGCCGGCTGGCTCGAAGAGCTGATCGCCACACCGTCCTCGCTGCGGTGGGTCACCAGCGCCCGGTCGCGGTAGACGTCCTCGAGTGACGACGCCGGCAGGAACCAGTGCCGGCGGACGGCGCGGAAGGCGGCCTCAACCCGGGGATCGCGGATGGCGCCGCGGCGCTGGAGTTCGCCGACCAGCTGGTCGTGGCGCCGCTCGGCTTCGTCGTCCTCGGGACGGGTCAGGCGATCTTCACCTCCCGCTCGATCGGCACCGGGTTGGCGACGATGTCGAGGACCGGGCAGTGGAGGTTGACGGCGTCGATGAGCTCGACGTACCGCTCCTGTGGCTCCGAGCCGCGCAGGGTGACGAAGAGGCGGATACGGGTGAAGCCCGGGCGGATGCTCTCGTCGATGCCGAAGAACCCCCGGATCTCTCGAAGGTATGGACGCCGGGCCCGAGCGCCTAGGGGAGAATGGCCCGAATGGAAGACGACTCGAACGACCCGCTCCTGACCGCCGTCGCCGGCTGCCTCTTCGAAGTGTCGCTGCCCGAGCGGGACGGGGCGTCGTGGTCGCTGGCCGAGCCGGCCCCGGAGGTGACGCTGGTGAGCGAGTCCGTGCGGGGCGCCCGGCGTCACTTCCGGTTCCGGGCCGAGGAAGCGGCGGCGGTGGCCGGCACCGTCTCGCTGCGGTTCCGCAGCGAGACGGCCCAGCGGGGCATGTCGCTCCGGCTCGTGGAGGTGCCGGTGGCGCCCGAGCACGAGCCGGAGGGCTAGCGGGCGCGCCGCCACACGCCGGCGGTGGCGCCGGCCGCGGAGACGGCGAGGACGATGGCGACCGCGGGCAGCACGGGATCCAAGCCCTCGTCCGCGCCGCCCGCCGGCGCCGCGGTCTCCGCCGGCGGGGCCACGGTGGTGGTGGGCGCGGCCGCCGCCGCGACCGCGGCCCTGACGTCGAGGCGACCGCGACAGCCGGGGCCGCACGCTACCGAGCGGTCGAGGGACCCCAGGAGCCGGTCGACGGCGGCGGACGGGCTGAGGCCCTGGGCCAGCAGCAGGGCCAAGGCGCCGCTGACGTGTGGGGCGGCCATCGACGTGCCCGCCACCCACTCATAGCGCGACCCGGGGATGGGCGAGATGACGTCGGCGCCCGGTCCGTCACCGTTGCCGCCGGGGGCGACGAGACCCCACATGGCGTTCCCCAGCGACGTCGAGTACCCCGGCACCTTGCCCGACCTGTCCGTCGCCCCGACCACGAGGGCGTGGAGGTCGCCGTAGTTGGCACTGCCCGAGCCGCTGAGCTCGTCGTAGTTGCCCGCCGCCAGCACCGGGATGGCGCCGCGGCTCCAGGCGTACTCCACGCCCGGGCGCAGCGGTGTGCCGAAGCGGGACACGATCACCAGGTCCGGCTCACCGAGGCTGAGGTTGACGACCCGGGCGCCCTTGTCGACCACCCACTGGATGGCCCGGTTGATGTCCTCGGTGACACCCGAGCCGTCCGGGCCCAGGACGCGGGCCACCAGGAGCCGGGCGTCGGGCGCCACGCCGGCGATGCCGGCGCCGTTGCCCGTGTTGGCGGCGGCAATGCCCGCCACCGCGGTGCCGTGCCCGTCGCTGTCCCGGGCCGGCACACCTTCCCGGCACGTGCCGCCGAGGCAGTCGGCATAGGCCTCGATCTTGCCGGCCAGTTCGGGGTGCGAGGCGTCGATGCCGGAGTCGACGATGCCGATCAGCACCCTGCACCGGTCGACGTCGCCCACGCGTCCGGCGCGCCGACCTGGGCGAGGTTCCACTGCTGGGCGAAGAACCGGTCGTTGGTGGCGACGGCGCCGGGGACGGAGAGAAACAGCAGCGCACCGGCCGCGAGCGCCACCACCATCAAAGAGCCAGCTCGCCGGTCGCCCACGTGACGCCCCTCCTCGTGCAGAGCTTCGCGCCGGAGGAGCGTGTTCGTATGCGGGAGCAGGGCGCCGCCGTCTCCTAGGCTGCCTCTGTGGAAGAGCGCGTCCTGGGTGGACGGTACCGGCTCGTCCGTCACCTCGCTCGCGGCGGCATGGCCGAGGTGTACGTGGCCGAGGACCAACTGCTCAACCGCACCGTCGCCGTCAAGGTCCTGTTCCCGCAGCTGGCGCAGGACGAGGCGTTCGTCGAGCGGTTCCGGCGTGAGGCCCGGGCCGCGGCCAGCCTCAACCACCACAACATCGTGTCCGTGTACGACTTCGGCGAGGACGAGGGTTCCTGGTTCATCGTCATGGAGTACGTCGAGGGCCGGAACCTGCGGGACATCATCCACAGCGAGGGCCAGATGGATCCCGCCCAGGCCGCGCAGCTCGGGGCCGAGGTGGCGGCCGCCCTGGCCGCCGCCCACAGCCAGGGGATCATCCACCGCGACGTCAAGCCCGCCAACGTGCTCATCGCCGGCGACACCGGCACGGTCAAGGTCGCCGACTTCGGCATCGCCCGGGCCGCCGGCGCCCGCCAGGGCCTCACCATGCCGGGCACGGTGCTGGGCACGGCCACCTACCTCTCACCGGAGCAGGCGCAGGGGGCGGAGGTGGACTTCCGCACCGACGTGTACTCCCTCGGCATGGTGCTCTACGAGATGCTGGCCGGGAAGCCGCCGTTCACGGGCGACAGCCCGGTGGCGGTGGCCTACCAGCAGCTGAACCAGACCGCGCCGCCACCGTCGACCCACAACCCGGAAGTGCCGCCGGCCCTCGATGCCATCGTCATGAAGGCGATGTCCAAGAACCCCGACGAGCGCCAGGGCACTGCCGAGGAGATCCGCGACGAGTTGCTCACCATCGACCGGGCCGTCGGCGACCCCGAGGCGACGGCGTTCATCGCCCCACCGCCGCCGCCGGAGGCGACGGCGGTGATCGCCCCCGGCTCCACCTCCGTCCTGCCGCCGCCGGCGGTCGATCCGGACCCGGTTCCCGTCGTCACCCGCCGGCCGGCGGGAGCGGTCACCGACGACGTCTACCGCCGCCGGCGGGCGGCGGTGATCGCCGGTCTCGCCCTCGCCGCCCTGGCCGTCATCGCCCTTCTCGTCCTGCTCGGCGGCGGCGACG
>Ga0247713_1000519_pt1 | contig 23005 bp, 23 predicted proteins | sample 21E_NmetaG_FD_189936 | JGI IMG/M metagenome (GOLD analysis project Ga0247713, IMG submission 189936) | Soil microbial communities from hillslope of Landscape Evolution Observatory, University of Arizona, Oracle, AZ, United States - 2-1-E_N | ecosystem: Engineered > Artificial ecosystem >... | reverse complement strand
CGTAGGCGCGCTCCAGCCCGGCTTTGCCCACCAGATCCCCCGGCTCGTAGCGCGGGTCTGCGTTCTTGAAGAGGGGAAGTTCGAGGTCGTCCTCGCTGATCTCCCCCACGTAACCGAGCATCTGGGCCAGCATCCGCCCCTGCGGATACTCGCGGATCGACAGCTTCTCGATCGCTACTCCGGGGTAATCCTCGGAGTTCGCGTCGATCCACAAAATCGCCTTCTTCGGCACATCGTACGCGACCGCCACCGGTTTGTACGGCGACACCGTGGTGTCGTTGAGCTTCTCCTCGAGTTGCTTCTTCTTGACGTCGAGGACCTTGGCCAGACGGCGCAACAACCTCTTCCGCTCGGCGTCCTCGTTGACGGTCTGCTTGTCGACCGTCACCGCGAGCGTCTGCCGGTTCTGCACGAGCACGTCGCCGTCTCGATCGAGGATCAGTCCTCGCGGCGGCTCCGAGTACACCAGCCGAACTCGGTTCTCCTGCGCAAGTGCGTTGTATTCCTCGCTCGCCAAGACTTGCAAGAACCACAATCGGGAGAAGAGGCCTACGAAGGCGACGACGACCAGGACGCCGAGCACCGCAAGCCGGAGCAGGATGCGATCGATGCCGCCGCCTCTTTCGCCTTTCGGGCCGGCGGAAAAATTACTTACCACTGGTGGACTCTTTCGGGGCGGAAGCGGTCGGCGACGCGCCTCACCATCGGGAAGACGAACGGCGTGAGGAGCGTGTTGTAGAGGACGACGAGGCCGCCGACCTTTGCCGTGTAGCTGAGGCTTACCCACCGCTGCCCCATCAGGATGTTGAGGATTGCATACCCAAACTCGGCCGCGCCGGATGCCACCATCACGATCAATACCGGCGTCCACACCGACTCCGCCGGCGCGTATTTCCTGAACGACCCGACCGCGAAGCCGACGAGCGTGTAGACGAGCGCGTAGAGCCCGACGATCGAGCCGACGATGAGGAAGTCCTGGAGAAGCCCCCCGAAAAAGCCGGTGGCGGCGCCCACTCGCTCACCGTCGAGATAGGCGAAGCTCACCAACACGACGAGCAGCACCTGCGGAATGACGCCGAGGAGCGTGGCGCGGGTGAGGACGGTGGATTGAAGGGCCAGGGCGACGATGATCACGACCGCGATCGCACCCATCCGGGTGATCCCGAGCTCGTCGAGCAATCCGGTAGCCCGGCGCGCATCCTTCACGACGCTCACGAGTCTCGTTCCCGCCCGCGGGGGCCGCTCTCGAGGAGCACCTGGACGAAGTCGATCGAGGTGAAGTCGACGTACGGTTCGAGCGTTATGACCTGCTCGGTTCCCGCCGCATCGCCCTCGACCGCGGAGACGGTGCCGACAGGGATGTTGGGCGGGAAGATTCCTCCGAGATATGACGTAACCACCTTGTCACCCCGCTCGATGTCGGCGTCGACGGGTATGAGCTCGAGCGACAGCGGTTCGCCGGCACCTTGGCCGCTGATGCTCCCGGTGAACCCCTTGCCTTCGACCTTGGCGGTGACGCCGGATCTCGGATCGATCGCGAGCAGCACTGTTGAGGAGTGCTCGGCCACGTCGACGATCTTGCCGACCAGACCGAGGGCGTTGACGACCGTCATGTCCTTGCGGACGCCGTCGGCCACACCCTTGTTGATCGTGTACGCCCACTGGTAATTGGACGGTTCTTTGTTGAACACTTCGGCCGCGACCCGGTCCATGGACGCCCACGATTCGTCCAGCTCGAGCTCCGCCCGAATACGAGCGTTCTCTTCGAGGATCGCATCGGCCTCCTGGCTGTCGGCCCGCAAGTCCTTGAGTTCCGCCTCGAGGCGTGAATTCTCGCTCCTGAGACTGCCGAGCTCGCCGACCGAGGAGAAGAAGTTGCCGACCGGTCGGAAGACCGCCGCGAACCCGCGTTGAACCGGCTCCACGACCGAGGCGGAGAGATCCTTGGCGCCTTCGATGACGCCACCCTCGTTTTGTTGAAAGTCGAGCGTGATGAGCCCGACGCTCAGCGTCAAGAAGACGAGAAGGACCAGCCGTCCTCGCCCGGCGCGCCGCTGTATCCGCAAATCAAAACCTCGCTAACCCTGCAAACTCGGGGGCGGCCTCTCTTGCCTGCGGAGCCCGGGCGCGCCGGAGACTGTCTCCGGCGCTCCGGAGCGACGTGTGCCGCCCCGGCCCCTCAGGCCGCCCTGCATGACCATGGTAGCCCCTCGCGGGCGGCCGCGGGCCGATTACCCCCTACGACCTGCGGAAACGGTCGCTAGTGGCGGGTCGAGGAGATCAGCACTCGCTTGAGCGACTCGAACTCCTCGAGACACCGGCCCGACCCGATGGCGACCGCGAACAAGGGGTCGTCGGCGATGTGTATGGGCATCCCGGTCTCGTGCTTCAGACGCTCGTCGAGACCCTTCAGGAGCGACCCGCCCCCGGCGAGGACGATGCCCTTGTCCATGATGTCCGCCGCCAACTCCGGCGGCGTCTTGTCGAGGGTGTTCTTGACCGCGTCCACGACCGCGTTCACCGGCTCCTCGATGGCGCGCCGGATCTCCTCGGCTGCAACCACGATCGTCTTCGGGAGTCCCGTTACGAGGTCGCGGCCCCGGATCTCGGCCTGCTGCTCGTCCGGCAACGGAAAGGCAGAGGCGATCTGCATCTTGATCTCCTCGGCGGTGCGTTCGCCGAGCATGAGCGAGTATTCCTTCTTGATGTAGTTGATGATCGACTCGTCGAGCTCGTCGCCGCCGATCCGGATCGATTGGCTGGTGACGATGCCACCGAGAGAGACCACCGCCACCTCGGTGGTGCCGCCTCCGATGTCGACGATCATGTTGCCGGTCGGCTCGTGCACCGGCAGGCCCGCTCCAATCGCTGCCGCCATCGGCTCCTCGATGATGAACGCGCTGCGGGCGCCGGCGGAAATCGTCGCCTCCTCGACCGCGCGCTGCTCGACGCCGGTGATCCCCGAGGGGACGCAGACGACACAGCGGGGCTTGGCGAGAAACGAGCGGCGGTGCACCTTTTGGATGAAGTAACGGAGCATCTTCTCGGTGACGTCGAAGTCGGCGATGACTCCGTCCTTGAGCGGCCTGATGGCGACGATGTGAGCCGGGGTGCGGCCGATCATCCGCTTGGCCTCGGCTCCGACCGCCAAAATCGCTCCGCTCTTCGTATTGATGGCGACCACAGACGGCTCGTTGAGGACGATTCCGCGCCCGCGGACGTAGACCAACGTATTTGCGGTGCCCAGGTCGACGGCCATATCGCGGCCGATGAACTGGAACATGTTGTCCATCAAGAGTTCCTCACGATCTTTGTCTTTCTTGTCTCTATCTCAGGCTCGTCGAACAGGGTACCGGACGACGCAAACCCTACGAGCCGAAGAACAAGTTGATCTCGCGCGCGGCCGACGTCGGCGAGTCGGATCCGTGAACCAGATTCTCGGTGATGACCGAGGCGAAGTCGCCTCGGATCGATCCGGGGACGGCTTCGAGCGGGTTGGTAGCCCCCATGATCTGACGCATCCCCGCGACCGCATCCGGACCCTCGACGACCATCGCAACAACGGGGCCCGACGTGATGAAGTCGACGAGCTCGCGGAAGAACGGTTTTTCGCTGTGCTCGGCGTAGTGCTTGTTGGCAAGCGACTCGTCGATGGTGAAGAGCTTCATCTCCTTGATGACGTAACCCTTCGTCTCGACGCGCCGGACGATTTCACCTATCAGGCGGCGACGGACGCCGTCGGGCTTGACCATGATGAACGTCTGCTGCACCTCGGGCATTTGCGGGAACCTCCTGGAACATCGGAATCACTCACTGAGAACCGAGAAAACGTAGCAGCCGGACAACGCCGCGTCCGCGACCGACTGCGGTAGCTACTCGGCGGCCCGTGCGGCTCGCACGTAAGCGAGGTGCAAGAAGTCGGACAGCGTGAGCGAGTTGAGCACCGCGGCCCCGGCAAGGGTCACCCCCGGAGAGAATGCGTTGCCGACCGTGAACGCACCGGAGATCCACATCCCGATGCAGAAAGGACACGTCAGCAACTCCCCCACGGCGCGCCGAAGCCCCCGCCCGCGCGGCCGCTCGTTGACCTCTGCCAGATGCGACGGCTCTTCGTATTCGGTGAACGGGGCCCGGGCGAACGACGCAACCTTGCCGCGCGACAGAATTCTGCTGAGCTTGTGGGTTGCGACCCCGAACACGACTATGTTTGCGGCAGACGGACGGCGCGCCAGCCGCCCCCGCCGGTCCGCGAGCGTCAGGAGCGGTATCAAAAAGCTCAGGTAAGTGAGCACGAGTACTGCGTAGCTGCGCTCGGCCTCCCCCGGTTCGGCCGATTCGCCCGAGCGGTCGCCGGTTCGTCCGGTGATTTGTGGATCGTCGTGCTCATTCGCCGCAGAGTCCTCGGCGATGTTGCGGAAGTCCGGCATCGTCATCTCCGTTCACAAGGGGGAGTTACTCCGGGGTACCCATCCTGACGCGATCTACCCAGAAAAAAATCGGCCGCCCGGCGGCCTTCGAGGCCGCCCCAACCGCCCCCCCGTCGTTTTGAACGCCCAGACGCGTCCTCAACACGCGCGTACGCGTTTAAAACGTCCAGATGTCGGTTGGGTTGGGCGACGGGCGCCGGCGCCCGGGCGCGCCGGTGGGCTACGCGGTCAGAAAACGCCGCGCCTCGCCCACCACGTAGTGCGAGCCGGTCACCACTACCAGCTGGTCCCGTCCGGCGGTCTCGACGGCGCGCCGTAGGGCGGCGGGGAGAGACGGGACGATCTCACAGCCCAGCCCGACCTCGGCGGCGATCTCCTCGAGCGCCTCCGGGGGTGCAGAGCGGACGCTTTGCGCCTGGGTTGCGATCAACGTGCACGGGATCCTGGTCAGCTCCGAGAGCATGCCCCGAACGTCCTTGTCGGCGAGGATTCCGATCACGACCACCGCGCTCTCGAACGCAAACGCCTCGAGCAGAGCAGACGTGAGCGCGGCCATCCCATCCGGGTTGTGAGCGACGTCGAGGACGACTCGCGGCGCGCCGGGATCTTCGCCCTGCAGCGTCTCGAGGCGACCGGGTACGTGCACCCCGGAGAGGCCTGCCGCGACGACTTCCTCGCCCAACGTGTCGTCGGCGAAAAACGAGGTCACCGCCTCGAGTGCCACCGCGCAGTTGGTGCCTTGGTGCGCGCCGTAGAGCGGAAGGAAGAGATCGGCGTAGTCGCGACTCGACGTGCGCACCGCAACGAGGCGGCCTCCCACCGCCATCCGGTTGTCGAGGACACGAAAGTCCCGCTCGATCTTGGCCACGTTTGCAACCGCGCCGGACGCCTCGTCGTCGATGACGTCTAGGACGTCGGGGCGTAGCTCCCCGGTGACGACGGTCGCACCAGGTTTGATGATCCCGGACTTTTCCTTGGCGATCGTCGCTTCTTCCAACCCGAGCATTTCGGTGTGATCCAGAGCGACGTTGGTGATCACGGCAACAGGCACGTTCGTCATCACGTTCGTAGCGTCCCAGCGCCCGCCGAGACCGACCTCGACGACCATCACGTCGGCGACATCGACCGCCCACAAGAAGAACATTCCGGTGAGGATCTCGAAGTACGAGAGTCGGTCGTCCCTCTCGCCCTCGACGAGATCGATGTAGGGCTTGATGTGCGCGAACAGCTCACCGAACGCTTCTTCGGAGATCGGAACGGAGTCGAGCGTCATCCGTTCCGTGATGTCCTGCAAGTGAGGCGACGTGTACGTCGCCACGCGCAGTCCGGTTGCGCTGAGCACGTTTGATGCGATTCGGGCGGTAGACGTCTTTCCGTTCGTCCCCGTGATGTGAATCGCCGGCAGCACGCTCTCAGGGTGGTCGAGGGCGGCCGTGAGCGCCTCGATGCGATCGAGCGACGGCGACAGTGTCTTCATCGCGTCGACCCCGAGGGCGTCGAGGTGGGCGAGCGCCTGCTGGTAGCTCACCTCCTGGGCTCGGGCTCCCCGAGCTCGACGTGCGTGGTGATTCCTGCCGCATCGTTGTCTTCGACCAGTTCGAGATCGCGCACGTTAAGCGTTGTGTTGACGTCGTCGATGACTTCTTTCAGCAACGCGAGCGTATCGGCCGATGTCGTTATGACGAGTCGTTCGACGGGTGTGCGAAGCGACACCTTCGCCTCCGACTTCGCCCGCCGAACCTGCGTGAGAACTTCGACCGCGGCGTCGAAACGTCCGGCGTCTTCGCCGTCCGGCAACTCCGTCTCGTTAGGCCACGTCGTTCGGTGAATCGACTCCGGCGCGCCGTGCATAGAGTTCCACACATCTTCGGTGATATGCGGCACGACCGGCGCAAACAGACGCAGCACGACGTCGAGGGCGCACCGAAGCATCCCGATCGCACTGGGGTCGCCGGAGTAAGCGCGCCCTTTGGCAAGCTCCAGATAGTTGTCGCAGAAGTCCCCCCAAAACCACTCTTCGGTGAGCGCCAACGCCCCTGCGTGATCCCATGCATTCCACTCGGCCGTTACGTCCGCCACCAAACTGCGCAGCCGGAACGCGACCGCGCGGTCGAGAGGATGCGTCGGCCTTCCGCCGTGCCCCTCGAACCCGAGCACGAGGCGCGCCGCGTTCTTGATCTTCGTCGTCAACCGTTTGCCCTCGCGCATGACGTTGGTGTCGAACGTGGTGTCGACGCCGAGGCGAGCCGACGCCGACCAATATCGCACTGCGTCGGCACCGAATTCATCGAGCAGATCTGTCGGCAGGACGACCACATTGCCCTTGGACTTCGACATCTTCTTGCGATCCGGATCGACCACCCAACCGGAGATGGTCACGTGCTCCCACGGAGTTGAGCCGTCTCTGAGCATCGCTCGGGCGATCGTGTAGAAAGCCCACGTCCGAATGATCTCGTGGCTCTGCGGACGTAAAGACGTCGGATAGAGCGAATCATGACGGCGCGCGTCGTCCGGCCATCCCGAAGTGATGATCGGTGTTAGTGAAGAAGTCGCCCATGTATCGAACACGTCCGGGTCGCCGACGAAGCCACCGGGAGAACCTCGCTGCGACGGGTCGTAGCCGGGAGGTGCCTCGGCGGCCGGGTCGACCGGCAGCGATTCCTTCTCCGGCACGATGACGTGTGAATAGTCGACGGAACCGTCGCCCCGTACGCGGTACCAGACCGGGATCGGCACTCCGAAGTAGCGCTGCCGGCTCACGCACCAATCCTGGTTGAGTCCCTCCACCCAATCCTCGTAGCGCTTGCGGAAATGCTGCGGATGCCAGCTAACCTTGCGCCCATGATCGAGGAGTCTCTCCTTCTTATCGAGAATCCTCACGAACCACTGGCGCGACACGACGAATTCGAGGGGTCGCTCGCCCCTCTCATAGAACTTGACGAACTGCTTCGTCTTCTCCGGCTCACTCGAGAGCCGACCCGCGTTATCGAGCAACTCCACAACGCGACGACGCGCTTGGTTGACGTAGAGACCGGCGATCTCGTCGTACGCCTTTTGTGCCGCGGGGGCATCCTCCGTCTCCCACGGCGATTCACCCCACACGGCCGGCGCGACACGACCGTCGCGGCCGATCACCTCGCGCGCGGGAATCCCCAGCGCCCTCCACTTCTCGACGTCCGCCGCGTCACCAAAGGTGCAGACCATGAGGATCCCGGTGCCTCTCTCCGGATCGGCAGACTCGTCCGCATAGATCGGCACCGGCACCTTGAACAAAGGCGTGACGGCACGCTTCCCCACCAAGCTCTTGTAGCGCTCGTCATCCGGATGTGCGGCCACCGCAATGCACGCGGGAAGCAGCTCGGGCCGTGTCGTCGCGATCGTGAAATCTCCACCACCCTCCACGCCGAAGCGGATCTTGTGAAAGAGGCCCTCCCGTTCGCGATCCTCGACTTCGGCCTGCGCCACTGCGGTGCGGTAGTCGACGTCCCACATGGTGGGCGCCTCGCGCAGTTCAACCTCGCCCTTTTCGAGCAGATCCAAAAACGCAAGTTGGCTCACGTAGCGGGAGCGTTTATCGATGGTCGCGTACGTTTCGCTCCAGTCGATCGACAACCCGAGCCGTTGCCACAGCTCTTTGAATTGTTTTTCGTCTTCCGTCACAACGCGGTCGCAAAGCTCGATGAAGTTCCGGCGCGATACCTCGAGGGTCTCGTCCGAATTACCGGATTCGAGAGACAAGCCGGGGTCGTAAGGAAGCGACGGCTCGCACCGAACGTTGAAGATGTTTTGAACGCGGCGCTCCGTCGGCAACCCGTTGTCGTCCCATCCCATCGGATAAAAGATGTTGTCGCCGTGCATGCGGCGGAAGCGCACGATGAGGTCGGTGTGGGTGTAGGAGAAGACGTGGCCGATGTGAAGAGAACCAGAAACCGTTGGAGGCGGCGTGTCGACGACGAATGTCTCATCGCGCCCGCGCGAGGGATCGTACCGGTACGTGCCCCGCTCTTGCCAAAAGCGCCGCCATCGCTCTTCGACCTCCCGCTGCTCGGCGGCTCCCTTCGGTTTGGTCACTCCACTCCGATCATGAAACGCTGCAACATCACGTCCCCGTCGAGTCGTGAGCCCGCAATTACGTGCGCCAGCGGCTCGACCCACGGCGCGACGTCCCTGCGGTACGTGTCGTCTCGCTTTGCCCCCATGTTCTCCGCAAGCGTCACCGCGGTAGCGGCATCGAGGTAGAACGACGCGGCGAAACCGTCACCCAACATTTGGGATGCCCGCTCGAATGCATCGCTTTCGGAGAGCGTCGCGCCACCCGACAAGGCATCTCCGGTCGCCTTTTGTCCGTACGCAACCACCACACGGTCGCCGCGTGCCACCGCGTACACAGGTTCCGGCATCCCGACTTCCTGGATGGCATACCCGGCGGCCCCGCCCACCTCGTCCGGTCGCACCGGAGCGCCTTCCCGGGTCGCCAGAGCGGCCAGCTTGTCGAGCGCGCCCGCCGCCGCGGCCGCATCCGTCGCCTCGAGGACCAGGCCGCCGCCGAGATCGAGAAAACCAGTTCCCTGCACGAACACCCCGGCGTCGCCGATCCACGACAGCAGATCACGGCGAAGATCGAGTCCGGTCTCGACCGTGAACTGATCTTCGAAGAACATCGGGTCGGTACCGGGCGGCGCCAGGTCGACCGCCAAATCTAGAAAGCGTTCCACGTATGCGCCGAGATCGCCGACCCCCAGCGCAACCCACGATTCGGCTGGAAGCTTCGACAGAAGTCCGGCGCCGGGGTTCACGAAGGCACTGAGCGGCCCCTCCTCCGGGACCCTGGAGGCGCTCTCGAACAGGACTCCGTCTTTCCTGAGGGATAACGCAGCCGCCACCGGACCAAAGTGGTCGAATCCCATTGCCTCGAACGCGGCCCGATCTTCGGTGGTCATCCCCGCCGCTCCTGCGGCGCGCCCGAAGGCCTCGAAAAGCGCAGAGACGTCGGCGTAGAACATCGCGATGGGATCGTCGGTGAGCCGCGACGTGACGGAGTCGAATCGGCCAACATCGGCCAGAGACTCCTCCGCCTGCGTGGTGTCGACGACGGCTTTGAACCCCGACTCGGAGCCGACGACCCAGAAATCCTCCACGAACCCGCTGGCGAGCTGTTCCTCGGGATACAAGTCGTACGGAACGGATTCGTACTCCTCCTCCTCGGGCTCCTCGCCCGCATCCTCGTCGAGCTTGTCCATCATGGCGCGGGTCGCGTCCTCGTCGGTGGTCGCTATCAACGCCGCCGCCTCCGGCACGAGCTGGTCGAAGTCGCCGACGAAAAACGCAGCTTGGGGCCCGAGCCACGGCTCGAGGTCGTCTTCGTAAGTGAGGGAAGAGTCGCCGAGCAGGTAGTCGATCAACCGGGTGAGTTTGTCCTCCGCCTCCTCCGGGTTCTTAACCGCCTCGAACTTGGACAGCAGATCCTCGAGTGCACGCTTCTGTGAGGTCGACGGCGACAGAAATACGTTCGCGTACAACACGGAGTGCTTCGGAACGAGAGTGAGAGCATCATCGTGGGCAGGTGCGACGAATCTCGTGACTGCATACGCACCGCCGGCTACGACGGCCACGGCGACCACGGCCGCGACGATCCTTGCCCTCACGATGGCCTCCCGACGCAGATGAATTGCCCGCTAATGCTAGGCGGAGCGCTCGCCGCGGGTGCGCTCGGCCCGCTCTTTGCGAGGGACGAGCGTGGGGTTGACCTTCTCGAGCACGACCTCGCGATTAATGATGCACCTGCTGACGTTCTCCTCGCTCGGTAGGTCGTACATCACGTTGAGCAAGACCTCTTCGAGGATCGCCCGCAGCCCGCGCGCGCCGGTGCCCCTCAGCATCGACTGATCCGCGATCGCGTCGAGGGCATCGGGAGCGAACTCGAGCTCGACGCCGTCGAACTCGAAGAACTTTTTGTACTGCTTGATCAGCGCGTTCTTGGGCTCGGTCAGGATCTTTACGAGCGCGTCCTGGTCGAGGCTGTGGACGCTGGTCAGCACCGGAAGCCGCCCGACGAACTCGGGGATGAGGCCGAACTTGAGGAGATCTTCGGGGAGGACGTGGCTGAGGATCTCTCCCACATCTTTGTCCTCGAACTTGCGAACGTCTGCGCCGAAGCCGATGCCCTTGCTGCCGATGCGGCTCTCGATGATTTTCTCGAGCCCGGCAAAGGCACCCCCGCAGATGAACAAGACGTTAGTTGTGTCGATCTGGATGAACTCCTGATGCGGGTGCTTGCGCCCGCCTTGCGGCGGCACCGATGCGGTAGTGCCCTCGAGGATCTTGAGCAGCGCCTGCTGAACTCCCTCACCCGAGACGTCGCGAGTGATCGACGGGTTCTCGCTCTTGCGCGCGATCTTGTCGACCTCGTCGATATAGATGATCCCGGTCTCGGCGCGTTTCACGTCGTAGTCGGCTGCCTGGATCAACTTGAGGAGAATGTTCTCCACGTCCTCGCCGACGTAGCCGGCTTCGGTCAACGCGGTGGCGTCTGCAATTGCGAACGGGACGTTGAGCATGCGGGCGAGCGTCTGCGCCAGCAGCGTCTTGCCGCATCCGGTCGGCCCCAGAAGCAAGATGTTCGACTTCGCCAACTCGACGTCGTTGTCGCCCCGAGTCCCCACCTGGATCCGCTTGTAGTGGTTGTAGACGGCGACCGACAAGACCTTCTTCGCCGGATCCTGGCCGACGATGTAGTCGTTGAGGAACTCGTAGATCTCTTTGGGCTTGGGAAGATCTTCGAGCTTGAGTTCGGGCGTCTCGGCAAGCTCTTCCTCGATGATCTCGTTACAGAGGTCGATGCACTCGTCGCAGATGTAGACGCCGGGGCCGGCGATCAGCTTCTTTACCTGCTTCTGGGACTTGCCGCAGAAGGAGCACTTCAGCAGGTCACCACCGTCGCCGAATTTCGGCACTACCCAGTCCCCCTAGCCCTCGGGCTTCTCTGCCGGAGAAGCCTCACCTTGCGGAGTGTCGACCGGCCGCGGGCCGCCCTGAGAAAGAGCGGCGGCCACACCCGGAGCGGCTGTCCGGTTGGTGAGAACGTCGTCGATAATACCGTAGGCCTTCGCGTCCTCGGCGGTCATAAAGAAGTCCCGGTCGATGTCCTTCTCGACCTTCTCCTGGGGCTGGTTGCAGTGCTGGGAGATGATCTCCGCCATCCGCCGCCGCAGAGACAGCACCTCCTTGGCGTGGATCTCGATGTCTGTCGGCGTTCCCTGAAACCCGGCCGAGCCCTGGTGAATCATCACCTTGCCGTTCGGGAGCGAGTACCGCTTGTTCGGCGCGCCGCCGGCGAGGAGGATCGCCCCCATCGACATCGCCATGCCCATGCAGATCGTGGATACGTCGGGCTTGATGTACTGCATCGTGTCGTAGATCGCCAGCCCTGCGTACACCATGCCGCCCGGGGAGTTGATGTACAGGCTGATGTCCTTCTCGGGATCCTCACTCTCGAGATGAAGAAGCTGAGCCACGATCAGGTTCGCTATCTGGTCGTCCACGGGCGTGCCGAGGATGATGATCCGCTCCTTCAGGAGCCGCGAGTAGATGTCGAACGAGCGCTCGCCGCGACTCGTCTGCTCTACGACGACCGGGACGAGGTAGTTGTGATAGCGCTCGGTGGGATCCATTCAGGCGTTGCCTCCGTTCGGCTCGGGCGGTGCGATCACGATCGTGCGCCGGCCCCTTCATTCGTTTCCTCCGCGAACTCATCGGTCGGGCCGCCGATGACATTGACCTTCTCGACCACGTAATCGAGGGCCTTGCGCCGCATGATATCGGCCGCGACTGCACTCAACCGACCGCCGTCGACCAACTCCTGCGCTACTTCCTTCGGATCCCGTCCCATACGGGCTGCGGCCCGCGCTACTTCGCGCCCGAAATCCTCCTCGGTCACCCCGAGCTCCTGATCGCGCGCGATCTGCTCGAGCAGCAACTCCGCCGTTACCGACTTCAGGGCGCCGGCGCGGAGATCGCGCCGAATCTCGAGCTCGGTTGCATCGACCTGCGTCTCGTAGTCGGACATGGTCAAACCGGCGCCGGCGAGATCCTGCTGGAAGTGCTCGAGTCGGTGTTGGAACTCCTGCTCGACCAGGGTCTCGGGAGGATCGAGGTCTGCCGCGTCGACGAGCGCCTGAAGCGCCTGAGAGCGAATTTCCTCGCCGACGGTCACACGCTTCATCTCGGCAAGGCGTCCCCGCAGCTCATCCTTGAGGGCGTCGAGGGTGTCGAACTCGCCGACCGTCTTTGCAAACTCGTCGTCGAGCGGCGGCAGCCTCTTAGCCTTTACTTCCTTTAGGAGCACCGTGAAGGCGAGCTGCTCCTCCGCGCTCCCCGTAGATGCTGCCGAGGTGAACTTGAGGATCGCCCCCGCCTTGTTCCCTTCGAGCTCGTCGTCGAGACGGAGCGGCCCGCTACGGGATCCGATCTCGTAGAGGTAGTCGGGAGCGCTTGCATCGTCGACGAGCTCGTCACCCCGATAGGCCTTGAGGTCGATCAGCGCAAAGTCCCCGCGGCGCGCCGCGCGCGGGACCGTATCGAGTTCGGCGAAGCGCTCTTGAAGCCGCGTCAGCTGATCCAGGACGTCGTCCTCGGTTACCTCCGACGGCGGAGCCTCTATCGAGAGCGACGACAGCTCCGGCACCCGGACCTCCGGCCGGACGTCGACGACCGCCTCGAACACGATCGGGGTTCCGGGAGCGAACTCCACGACCTCGATCTCGGGTGGGGCAATCGCCTCGAGGCTCTCGGCAGTGAGCGCATCGCGATAGAAATCCGGCAGTGCATCTCGAAGGGCCTCTTCCCTGATCAGCTCCGGCCCCACGCGGGCGTCGATGATCTGCCGCGGGATCTTGCCCTTGCGGAACCCGGGAACCTTTATCTGAGTCGCCCACCGGCGATAGACCTGATCGAGTGCGGGTTGGAGCGCGTCCTCGGGCACCTCGACGCGGACCTTTACGCGGTCCTTCTCGACTCGTTCGGCTGTCGTCTGCATGAGGCTGCGATCCTACTTGCCGGGGATGACGTCTCCGATGCCCCGACCGGAGGCACGGGCCCCCCAGCCGGAATGGGGACAAACAGGAAAAGAGGAGGCGGCGGCGAACGATGCATGCGCCGGCGCTGGTAGGGAAGCCGGGTTGGGAGTCAGAGACCGCGCTAGGCGGACGAAAGTGGGGATGACGGCCCCTGACTCCCAACTCGGCCGCCCGAGAGGGTGGTTCCACTTAGCACGCCGGCCCTTCTCCACGGTAACGCCCGTCGGGGTGCAGCAATTCCACCATGCCGAGCATTCGTCTGCAGATCAACTGCCGTGGGATGCTTGAGCGACGGGGCGTGGCGCAGCTTGGTTAGCGCGCGTGCTTTGGGAGCACGAGGCCGGCGGTTCGAATCCGCCCGCCCCGACCGGAAACCCTCCACGGAACATGTCACAAGCTCACGGTGGATGCGAGGGGGTTGGGCCCTCCCTGCCACGGCGCGCCCCACGGAGACCCCTCGCACCCGGGGGGTAGTGAGCTAAATCGTCATCGCAAGTCACGAAGAAACCGTACGGCGCGGCGCACGGCATGTCATCGGCCCCGGAGGTATCTCCCTGTACTCCGACCGGAGTAGGCGCGTGAACCGGCGCGGTAGCATCGGTCGGCGAAGCAGCTTCGTGCCCCAGGCGATGAAGCCCGCGCGGGTGTAGCTCAATGGTAGAGCTCCAGCCTTCCAAGCTGGTCATGAGGGTTCGATTCCCTTCACCCGCTCGACCGACAGCGACCTTCTAGGGGGTTACATGGCCGTCGAAGACATGGTCGCCGAACGCGCCGACAAATATGTGGGTTGGCTCTCAGAGGCATGTTCCATCTCGAGCCTCGCGGGCAACCCGAACGAGCTCGAGCGTATGGCGGCGTGGATCGAGGACCGGTTCGAAGAGCTCGGCGCGCCGAGTGAGCGCCTTTCGTTCGAAGCTGCCCCGGATGCAGTCCTTGCGACGATCGGCGACGGCTCGCGCAGCGTTCTCGTCTACGACCACTACGACGTCCAGCCGGTGGATCCGATCGATCTGTGGAACTCGAACCCCTTCGAACCGACCGTGCGCGACGGGATCTTCTACGCGCGCGGCGCCGCCGACAACAAAGGCGATCTCGTGGCGCGCCTCGCCGCCCTCGACGTGTTCACGGACCTTTACGGCGCGCCGCCCTTCACGTTGAAGTTCCTTGTCGAGGGCGAGGAGGAGACCGGAAGCAAATCGTTCGAGGGTCTCGTCAGTCGCTACGCGGCCCAGCTCGCGGCCGATGGATGCATCTGGGAGGGAACCGGCATCGACCACAGAGGTCGGCCCGAGATCGTGTTCGGCGCCAAGGGGCTCGCGTACGTCGAGCTTCTCTGCACGGGGTTAAAGGACGATCAGCATTCGTCGCTTGCCGTCGTCGCGCCGAGCCCCGTGTGGCGGCTCGTCGAGGCACTCTCGACACTGCGCGCACCCGACGGGCGTGTATTGATCGACGGGTTCTACGACGACGTCGTTGACGCGACCGAGGAAGACATGGCAATGCTGAGAGCGCTTCCGTTCGAGGAGGAGGCCGAGCGGGAACGCCTGGGAGTCGAAGACTTCGTCGGCGGCGCCACCGGCCTCGAGCTCGTGAGGCGGTACTTCTTCGAACCGACGTGCAACATCGCGGGCATCGTCGCGGGGTTCACGGTTCCGGGGGCGTCGAAAACCGTTCTACCGCGACGCGCGCTGGCCAAGCTAGACATGCGACTCGTCCCCAACCAGGATCCGGGTGACGTGGTCGCGAAGCTCCGCAAGCACCTCGATGAGCGCGGCTTCACCGACATCGAGATCAACACCAGCATGTCGATGGAGCATCCGGTGCGATGCCGTGCCGATTCGGCCATAGGAAGAGCCGCGGTGGCCGCGGCTAACGAGGTGTTCTTGGAAGAGCCTGCGGTGTCGCCCATGATGATCGGTACGGGCCCGATGTACCCCGTCGCCCGCACGCTCGGCATTCCGACGGTCTCTCCCGCGGGAGTGTGCCGGCCGGACTCCAACATCCACGCGCCCAACGAGAACTGCCGCGTCGACGACTTCCTCAAAATCATCGAGTACACGGTGGCGTGGCTGCGGGCGTACGGCAACCTCGATGAGTGACGAGCAGGTCCTCGTTGACTTCCTTTTCGATCCGCCACTCGACGACGAACTGCGGGAAGCACTGATCGACCTCTGGACCGATGTCGCTAATGCTGGAGGTGCAGTGGGGTTCGTGCCTCCGGTGACGAGAGACGGCGTGAAGCAGGTTGCAGACTCCGCTCTCGATGGAGCGTCGACGGGCGGCGCTCACATCATCGTCGCCGCCCTGGGGGATGAGCCGGTCGGACTCGCGTTTCTCGAGCACCGACCCGGCCCTCTGTTCCGGCATTGGGCGACGGTCAAGCGTCTCCAAGTCCATCCGAGCCTGCAGCGAAAAGGCGTCGGGGGACGTCTTCTCGACGCCGTCGAGGAGGCGGCGAAGCGTCTCGGACTCGAGGCGCTTCATCTCACCGCACGTGACGGAATGGGAACCGAGTCGTTCTACCTCCGGCGCGGATACGAAATGGTCGCGCGCATCCCCGCCATGATCCGGGTGGCGCCGGGAGACGATCGCGACGAGCTGTATTTGATCAAGCAGCTCTAAGAGCTACCAGAACGCGGCCACGCGGGCGGGCCCACCCGAACCTTCTTCCCACGGCACGACTCCGACGAACGCCGTCGCACCGCGCGGCGGAATCCTCGACAGGTTCGCAAGGTTTTCCAGCCCGTACCGATCGGCACCGAGGACCGCGAGGTGGACGTCGAAGGTTTGCGACCTTCCGACGTCGAGGCTCAGCGTGTCCACGCCGACTCCGGCGATCGCTCGCCGCTCGAGGAGCCACTCGGCTGCGGCAATGCCGAAGCCGGGAAAGTGAAAGATGCCCTCGGCATCGGCATTGCGGTACGCGGCGGGGTCATCGACGCGCGTCTCCCAACCCGAGTACATCGCGACCAGCGCACCGTCCGGAATACGCCCATGACGGCGCTCGAAGGCCCGCAGATCGGCGATTCTCACGTGCGCGTCGGGATTGCCTTGAGCGCGTTCCGAGATGTCGATTACCACGATAGGAACGACCAGCTCGCGCAGCCGGATCTCGGGGGTGCGGCGACCATCGCCGATGAAATGACCCGGCGCGTCCATGTGCGTGCCAGAGTGCTCGCCGAACGTCCACTCCTGTGAATAGAAGCCGTCGTTCTCCACGGTGACGAGCGTCCGGCGCGCCGGCGGGTCGAACGCATAGACGGGAAAACCGGCTCGAAAAACGTGGGTGAGGTCGCGCCGCCGCGTGCGCCGGGGAGCTCCCACTGCCGGAAGAGGAAGAACCGCGGCCGCGGCTACTGCCGCGGCTCCGCCGCCCAACACGGCGCGCCGCGAAATGATCGGCAGGCCCTCGTTTTCGACCCGCTCACGAACCCTCTGGACCGTCCCCGGAACACACACGAGCTCTCACCTCCGCGCCGGCGCTATTCCATGTGATCGGTTACTGGCGGACCCTCACCGCCCGTCTCCGAAACTCCTGTCCGTACTCTTGGACGCTCGCACAAGTGGTGTCGACGCCGGTGTAGGCGTAGGCCAGGAAGTCGTAGCGGCCCGCGCGTGCCCGGTGGAGCGACCCGCTCAGGTGCGCCTCCCCATCCTCGTCCGTCTCACCCACGGCGACGAAGAACCTGTCCTCGCCGGCGAGTCCGACGAATGCGCGCGCCCCCTCGACCGGTGTTCCGGTCCCCTTGCGGGACACGGCCACCGTCACCTCGAACCGGCCGCCGATCGGATACGTCGGCCGCAAGCCGGAGATTTCGAGGTCGTAGGACTCGACCCCAACTGTTTCGCACACCTCCGCGGGAGCGGCAATCACAGGGGGGAAGATGGCGCAAAGAGCCGCAACCACGAGGCTGAAAATACCTACACGCATGGCGCCCCTCCCCTTATCGACCTCTGCCGCAAATTTACACCGGTTGCCCGGTTCGGCTACTTTCCGGTGAGGCTCGGGTCGGTCAGGACGCATCCAGCCAGGATGTCGTCGATCCGCTCCATTACCTCCCGGTCGAGCCTGATCCCCGACGCCCCGACGTTGTCTACGACTTGCTCGGGGCGAGTCGCTCCGATGATGGCCGCGGACACATTGTCGTTCTGAAGGACCCACGCGATCGCGAACTGAGCCATCGAGAGACCGGCGTCGCGAGCGAGCGGCTTCAACTGCTGCACAGCCTCCAGCGTGCGGCGTTCGAGGTAATCGCGGCGCACGCCCTGACCGTAGGCGCCTCGGCTCCCTTGCGGAGGAGGTTTGCCCGGTTCGTACTTCCCGGTGAGCACGCCCATCGCAAGAGGCGACCATACGATCTGACCGACCTGCTCCTTGCGGCAAAGCGGCATGATGTCGGCCTCAGGAACTCGCCACAACATCGAGTATTGCGGCTGGTTCGTGACCAGCCGATCAAACCGCATATCGTCTGCGATCTCGAGTGCACGCTTGATTTGATCGGCCGTCCACTCACTCACGCCGATATACAAGGCCTTCCCCGATCGCACGACATCGTCGAAGGCGCGAAGCGTTTCGAGCAACGGGACGTTCGAGTCGTACCGATGAGCCTGGTAGAGGTCGACGTAGTCGGTCCGGAGGCGTGCAAGCGACTTATCGATCGATTCCATGATGTGCTTGCGCGATAGTCCCCGATCGTTGACCTCGTTGCTCATCGGCCAAAAGAGCTTCGTCGCGAGAACGTAGGAATGGCGCGGCACTCCTTCGAGGATCTTGCCGAGAATGCTTTCGGCGGCGCCTATCTCGTAGATGTCTGCGGTGTCGAAGAAGTTGATCCCGGCGTCTAGCGCGGCGCGGACGCATGTACTTGCCGCCTCCTCGCCAACCTGACCGCCGTGCGTGACCCAGTTTCCGAGCGCCACTTCGCTCACACGCGCGCCTGCACCACCGAGCGGTCGATATTCCACGGCGCGATGCTACCCATACGGTTTCTCGCCGAACGTCGTCAACAGGGCATATTCAGAGTTGTTCCGGGATTCGAGCTGGTCGCGAAGACGATGGTCGCCCACTTGTAGCCGCCGGCAGAACGGATGCCGACGCCGAAATGGCTAAATCTGCGACTCAAGATATTCGCGCGATGAGAATACGATCGCATGAACCCACGATGAATCTGCCGCACGTCCGCTCCATAGCCCACGTTCTCACCGAGCCGGCGCCAACGCGTGACTCTCCTCTGGAGCGTGCTCGACGGCGTGTGATACAGGCGCCCCCGACGCGCCATCTCCTTTGAATGCACATCCGCCACCTTCGACAGCTCGGGATCGAGCGACAGCCTCGACAGTCCCCTCCCCGTCCGCGCGCCGTTCGTCAACCGCGCCAGCTTCTGCTCTGTACTGCTCCACGACCAGCACGATCCGGCCTCGACGCTGCGGGTTGCGAATGGAGACACGAGCACAATGAGCACACCAACCAACGACGTCCCGAGCGCGCGTCGAAACGTGGACAACATCAAAGACGCCTCCCCCGAAGTGATCGTCGGAACCGGAAGCGGATCTCCCGCGTGTCCGCACGCTAGGTGTCACGGGGCCGCGGCGCAAGCGTTTACGAAGAAAAAGACGCGGAAATAGGTGAAGGAAATCTTTTCCGCAACGAATTAGAGTTGCTTAACTGCGGCGCGGCGTTGCCATCATCTCGGTGCGTTACATGGGGGGTGGGAAAGAGGTACGTCAACAGGGCATGCTGAGGCGCGTCCCCGGATTCTCTCGGCCCGAGAACAACACCGTGATCCACATGGTGTCGCCTGCGGTCCGAATTCCGATGCCGACGTGGCGAAAGCGGCCCTTGAGGATGTTCTCGCGATGAGCGGGCGAGTTCATGAACGCCCGCTGCACCTGATGAACGCTCGATCCGTAGCCGACGTTTTCCCCCAGAATCGACCAGTTGGTTACCCGGTAAGCAAGAGTGTCGGAGGGTGTGTGCTGAAGAATGCCCGTGGTTGCCATGAGCTTTGTGTGCACCTTTGCAGCCTTCGACAACTCGGGATCCAACCGAAGCTTCGGCTTGCCCCGCCGCATTCGCGCCTGGTTCGTCAGGCGCGCCAATTTTTTCTCGCTCGCCTTCCACGACCAGCAGGACCCGGCAGCCGCGGTGCCGGTGCCGGTCCCCACGGGTGCCATCATTACAATCAAAGTTGCGAGCGCGGCCGCGGCAAGAAAATGGCGGTAAGTGCGAATCACTCAGATCCCCCCTAAATGCTGCCGTCGGCGTCACCCATTTATCGACGACATCGGCGCATCGGCCCATACGCAAGTTGAGCAAATGGCGCTCTCGCGCGGGGGGATCCCTGCTCGTATTGCCGGCCGCGCCCGTACTATTTGCCGGAATGAATAGCGGAGTGGTCGTCCATATTGTCGTCGGGGCCGAGGAACGCGGGCCGGTTGAGGAGGTGTCCGCCGTCAGGGCAGTCGCCGGCCTCGGGCTCGAAGGCGACCGCTACTACCGGCGTCACGCAAACGGCGACCATAACCCCGAAAATGAGATAACGCTGGTGACACTGGAAGGCATCCAAGCCGCTGCCCGTGACGCTGGATTCGACCTCACCCCCCTCGACGTGCGACGCAACATCGTCACTCAAGGAATCGACCTAGACCGCCTCATCGGCTCGAAGGTCCGTGTTGGCGAGGTCGAGATCGAAGCGCTCGGTCCAAATCCGCCGTGCAGATACCTTCAGGAGCTTGTGGAAAAGCCCTTGCTGAAGCCGATGATCGGCCGCGGCGGAGTCCGGGGACGGATCGTCACGAGCGGCACGATCAAGGTCGGGGATTCCGTCATCGGGGAGCGGTGAGAACAGAGCGACTGCAGCTCACGCCCATCCTGGAGGCCCAACCGCAACCACACTCCTGCGCACGAACCAGGAGGACTAGGGTTACGCGCCCCTGAGCTCTCGTTTAGCGCGCCTTCGATCGACGAGGCGGAGAGCGATGATGACAAATTCGTACATGGCATAGAGCGGAACCGACAACGCCAAGAGTGTGTATGGATCCTGGCTCGGAGTGACGATTGCTGCAAGGGCCACAATCACGACCACCGCGCTCCTTCGGTGATGCCTCAGCTGAGTGGAGGACAGGACACCGACCAAGCCCAAGAAGAACAAAAAGATCGGCATCTCGAACATCACGCCGAATCCGAGGATCATCAGCCCGACGAAGGAGAGGTATTTCTCTGCGTCCAGAAAGGCGACCAGGCCTTCTCCGCCGATCGTCAGAAGGAGTTGCAATCCTTGTGGGAGAGCCAGATAAGCAAGGACTCCACCCGCCATGAACAGCACTGCGGAGGTGAATAAGAAGGGCAGCGCGTACTTCTTTTCTTTGGAGGTAAGGCCCGGCGTTACGAAGGCCCACAGCTGGTAGATCCAGACCGGCGCCGCCAGAAAAATACCGGCCAGGGCAGTGACCTTGAGACGGAACATGAAAGCTCCACCGACCTTGGTGAAGATGAGGTCACATCCCTGGGGACCGAGGTAACGAGAGTCCAGTGAACAGAGAGGTTTGCGAATCAGCTCCAGCAAAACCGGATAGAAGAAGAAGGCGGCGATAGAGACGAGGATGAAGGCAATCAGAGAAAAGACCATCCGTCGCCTGAGCTCACGCAGGTGACCTATCAGGTCCGTCGTCGTACGCGCGGCCACTCGCTCCCGTCGCCGAGCGCCCCAACGCGTACGGCCGAGGCCGGTGGCGGTGCTCATACGCTTGGGAGCGAGCCGTTTGTCATCTCGGCCGGACGCGGATCGCTATCTACAACCGGATCGGCTTGGGCCTCCCCCGTCGGCTTCGCAGCGGCTTTCTCCTCTTCGAGCCCGAAGTCAAACTCCGATTTGACGTCCGAAGCCATCTTCTTGAACTGGCTCAGGCCCTTGCCCAGGGACCGGCCTATCTCGGGCAGTCTCTCGGGACCGAATACGAGCAGCGCCAGCACTCCGACGATCAAAATCTCTAGGGGTCCCACCTGTGGCATCTCAGAATCACCTATGACACTTTCGACAACGGTGCGGGACGGGCGGCGATGATGTCTTCAGCGCTGCGCGCGCAACCCGGACAGAACTTCGAGTCGGCAGCTACCGGCGTTTCACAGAACGGGCAGGGCCCTTCCACGACCTGCTCGGCTGCACCTTCCTTGAGACCCGACTTGAACTCGGTGCCGGCTCTGCCCATGGACCTGGCCAGCTCCGGCAACTTCTTCGCTCCGAAAAGAAGCATCACGACTGCAAGGATCAGCAGCAGCTCGGTTCCACCTGGCAAACTCATTGCGTTCTCCTTCGTTTGATGGATCAGACGAGCGCAGCCGCCTAGGGCGAACGCTCCGGGGACCGGCCGGGAGCGGCCCCGGGGAACCACTCCCGACCGGGCTTGGTGCTAGAGCGTTGCCGCCGCACCTCCGGTCATCGCGCCTGCGCCGGCAAGGAACGGCGCAGCCGCCTTCAGCACAGCCGCCTTGTCCTGGGGGGTCTCGGTAGAGCCCATGTAGACCCCGCCCTCCGGCTCCAGTCGAAGCATGTTGCCTATGACCGCGGCGTGTCGTGCCTCGACGCCGAAGATACCGGCGGCCGCTTGCAGGATGTCCTTGTTCTTTATGAATCCCGCAGCTCCAAGGTACGCACCCACGCCGAGATTCTCGAAGACATGAGCCGTTTCGAGAAAGCTGTCACGGCTCTTGAATGCCTCGCCGAAGTCAACGGCCGGCGCCTCAACGGGCGTGCCGCCGATCTTCATGATCGTCTCCGTGATGGCCGCAACGTGCGCGTCCTCATCGGCACCGATGGTCTGGGTGTACTTCGCTTCCTTACCGGAAAGAAGCCCGGCGTCGTTGCCCTGACGGTAGAACTCGGATTCCAGGAATTCGAGCGTCAGCGCATAGTTCAGCACATCTACGTCGCTTCCGAAGTCGGCGCTCTGAGCGAACGCCCAGCGGGTCGACAGCATCTGCAGGCCGACCGACGCCGGAATTACGGCAGCCGAACCTTTCAAGAAAAAGCGTCTATCCATCGTGTCGCCTCCTTAGCTCTTGATGAATGGCTTTGCGGCTTTAAGCACCTGTTTCATGGTTGCGGTGTCCTCCACCGGTGCCGGGAAGGGGTTTCCTCCGGTTAGGTCCGCGAGGATCGCGGCGTGACGAGACTCAACACCCGCGATCGCAGCAGCCGCTGCGAGGATGTCGACGTTCTTGATGAGGGTCACCTGACCGTGATAAGCGGTCACTCCCAGCTCCTCGAATACCGAAGCGGTCTCCAGGAAGGTTGCCTTCTCGGTGAAGGTCCCCTCCGGATACTTGAACTTCGGAGACTTGACCGGGGTCCCACCAAGGTCGTTGATCGTCGAGGTCAAGGCCGCAACGTGCGCGTCCTCGTGGTCGCGGATCGGAGTGACGAGCGCCAGCTCTCTCCCCGACACTACTCCACCATCCACGCCCCGGTTGTAGAAGTCGGCCTCCAGGTACTCGAGGGTCAGGGC
>Ga0247713_1000517_pt1 | contig 23044 bp, 22 predicted proteins | sample 21E_NmetaG_FD_189936 | JGI IMG/M metagenome (GOLD analysis project Ga0247713, IMG submission 189936) | Soil microbial communities from hillslope of Landscape Evolution Observatory, University of Arizona, Oracle, AZ, United States - 2-1-E_N | ecosystem: Engineered > Artificial ecosystem >... | reverse complement strand
GTGCAGCGGTTGGAGCGGTTCAGCGTGTAGAAGTGCAGCGCCGTCACGCCCTCGGCGAGCAGCCGGGCACAGAGCTCGGTGGTCGCGTCGAGGCCGGCCGCTCGGAACGCCGCCGGATCGTCGGCGAACCGCTCCAACCGCTGCACCAGCCCGCCCGGCAGCGGCGCGCCGGACAGCTCCGGCCCGCGGTGCAGTGTGCGGATCGTGGTCAACGGCATGATTCCCGGCAGCAGCGGCACGTCCGCGACGTCGGTGCCGGCCGCGGCCAGCCGGTCGCGCAGCCGCAGGAAGCCGTCGGGCTCCAGGAACAGCTGGGTGATCGCGAAGTCCGCGCCGGCGCGGATCTTCTCCACGAGCCGGGCCAGGTCGGTCTCCGGATCGGGCGAGCGGGGGTGCCCGTAGGGGAACGCGGCGACCCCGACACAGAACGAACCCGACCGCCTGACCAGCTCCACCAGCTCCGCGGCGTAGCGCAGGCCCTCGGGATGGGCCACCCACTCCCCCAGCGGGTCGCCGGGGGGGTCGCCGCGCACGGCGAGGACGTTCGGGATGCCGGCGGCGGCGTAGGCACCGAGCACGTGGCGCAGCTCGGCCACCGAGTGCGACACGGCGGTCAGGTGGGCCATCGGCACCAGCGTGGTCTCGGTGGCGATCCGCGCCGTCGTGCGAACCGTCCGGTCGCGGCTCGAGCCCCCCGCGCCGTAGGTGACGGAGACGAACGCCGGATCGAGCGGCTCGAGCCGGCGGATGGCCCGCCACAGCTCGGCCTCGCCGGTGGCGTCCTTCGGGGGGAAGAACTCCACGGAGAAGACGGGACGGTCGGTCCTGATCCGGTCGGTCACCCGCACCGGTCCACCCTACGTTCCCGCCCCCCGGCCGCCGCGCCGTCGACGCGCCGTGCCCCGGCGCCGCCGTTACGCTCGATCACGTGCCCGCCCCGACCCGGCTGTCCGGTCCACCGACGAGGCTGCGCGAGGACCTGCGGGACCGGGTGCGGGACGCCCTGGGCCGCTTCCTCGACGGTCGCCGCCGCGACGCCGCGGCGATCGACCTCGCGTTCGCCGCCGCCACGGACGTCCTCGCCTCCTTCGTCCTCGACGGCGGCAAGCGGATCCGGCCGACGTTCGCCTGGTGGGGCTGGCGCGGGGCCGGCGGGCGACCGGACGGGCCGCAGGCGGGGGCGGTGCTGGAGGCCGTCAGCGCCCTGGAGCTCGTGCAGGCCTGCGCGCTGATCCACGACGACCTCATGGACGGCTCGGCGACGCGCCGGGGCCGGCCGACGGTGCACGTCCGGTTCGCCGGCCGGCACGCCGCCGAGGGCTGGCGCGGCTCCCCGTCCGCGTTCGGCGCCGCCACCGCGATCCTGCTCGGCGACCTCGCCCTGGCGTGGGCCGACGACATGCTGCGCGGCGCGGGACTGGACGTCGCGGCGGCCGCGCGGGCCACCGGGCCATGGGAGGCGATGCGCACCGAGGTGCTGGGGGGGCAGTTCCTGGACGTGCTGCTGCAGGCCACCGGCGAGGCGTCACCGGCCGCGGCGCTGCGCGTGGACCGGTACAAGACCGCCGCGTACACCGTCGAGCGGCCGCTGCACCTCGGCGCGGCGATCGCCGGGGCCCCGGAGGCACTGGTGGCGGGGTACCGCCGTTTCGGCGCGGACGTCGGGGTGGCGTTCCAGCTGCGCGACGACCTGCTCGGGGTGTTCGGTGACCCGGCCGTCACCGGCAAGCCGGCCGGCGACGACCTGCGCGAGGGCAAGCGCACGCTGCTGCTGGCACTCGCCCTGGAGCGCGCGACCGACGGCGCCGGCGCCGCGGCGCGCGAGGCCGTCGCGGCGGCGATCGGCGATCCCGACCTGGACACCGACGGCGTCGACCGGGTGCGCTCGGCACTGACCGACCTCGGTGCGCCGCAGGCCGTCGAGGAGCGCATCACGACGCTCACCCGGTCCGCCCTGGACGCGCTCGCCGCCGCACCGGTCGCCGAGCCCGCGGCGACGGAGCTCGCCGAACTGGCCGTGGCCGCGACCCGGCGGGCGTCGTGAGGGCTCCCCTGCCGATGACCGCCCCGCGGCGCAGGCGGACGCCGCGGTGACCCGGACGGTCACCGGTCCCACCGACCACGTCGTGGTCGTCGGCGCCGGCCTGTCCGGGCTGTCCGCCACGTTGCACCTGCTCGGAGCGGGCCGGCGGGTCACGGTGCTGGAGCGGGCCGACCACCCCGGCGGCCGCGCGGGCCGGCTCGACCTGCCCGGCGACGGCGGCACCTACCGCATCGACACCGGGCCCACCGTGCTGACGATGCCCGAGCTGCTCGACGAGGCGCTCGGCGCGGTCGGCGACTCCGTGGCGGCACGCCTCGACCTCGTCGCGCTCGACCCGGCGTACCGCGCGCACTTCGCCGACGGCACCGCCCTCGACGTGCACACCGATGCGGAGGCGATGGAGGCCGAGGTCCGGCGGGTGTGCGGGCCGGCCGCCGCCACCGGCTACCGGGAGCTGCGCACCTGGCTGACGCGGCTCTACCGGGCGGAGATCGACTCGTTCATCGGCGCGAACTTCGACTCCCCGCTGGACCTGCTGGGACGCGACCTCGCCCGGCTGGCCGCGTTGGGCGGATTCGGCCGGCTCGGCCCGCGCGTCGCGCGCTTCCTGCCCGACGAGCGCCTGCAGCGCGTGTTCTCCTTCCAGTCCCTCTACGCCGGGGTGCCCCCGGCCCGGGCGCTCGCCGCGTACGGCGTGATCGCCTACATGGACACGGTCGCCGGCGTCTACTTCCCGCGCGGCGGGATGCGGGCCGTCGGCACCGCCCTGGCGGCGGCGGCCCGCGCCGCCGGGGCGACGATCCACTACGGGCGCACCGTCACCGGCCTGGAACGCCACGGCGAGCGGGTCACCGCCGTGCGCCACGCCGGCACCGGCGAGGCCGGCGGGCCCGAACGGCTGCCGGCCGACGCCGTCGTGCTGACCCCCGAGCTGCCGGCGGCCCGCGCGCTGCTGGGCCGTCCGGTGCGCCGCCCGCTGCGCTGGTCGCCCAGCGCGGTGGTGCTGCACGCCGGGGTGCGGCAGACCCGTCCGGACCTGGCCCACCACACGATCTCCTTCGGCCGGGCCTGGCGGCGCACCTTCCGCGAGATCATCGGCGAGGGCCGGCTGATGAGCGACCCGTCGCTGCTGGTCACCCGACCGACCGCGACCGACCCGACGCTCGCGCCGCCGGGCCACGACCTGCTCCTGGTCCTCGCGCCCTGCCCGAACCTGCGCCGCGGGCCGCTGGACTGGGCGCGGATCGGTCCCGCCTACCGCGACGAGCTGCTGGCCGTGCTGGAAGCGCGCGGGGTCGGGCTCGACGGGCTCACCGCCGAGGTGACGGTGTCGCGGCTGGTGACGCCGGCGGACTGGGCGGCCGAGGGGCTCGCCGCGGGCACCCCCTTCTCCGCCGCGCACACGTTCGCCCAGACCGGGCCGTTCCGCCCGCGCAACCTCGTGGCGGGCGTCGCGAACGCGGTCCTCGCGGGCTGCGGCACCACCCCCGGGGTCGGCATCCCACCGGTTCTCATCTCCGGGCGGCTGGCCGCGCAGCGGATCACCGGCGCGCCCCGCCGGAGGGTGCACCCGGACCGCTGACCGGCCGCGTGCGAGCATGGATCGGTCATGACCGCGCAGCCCCAGTCACCGGTCGGCGAACCGGCACCGCCCGCCCCGGTGGCAGCGGAGCACCGCGCGCCCCGCCGGCGCCCCACCGGTCGCCCGGCGCGAGGCACGCTCCTGCTCGGCCTGCTCGGCTCGGTGCTGGTCGTCGTGGGCGGCGTCGGCGCGGGCGGGGTGCTGGTGCACGACCCGCTGCTGTCCGACTCGCCGCTCGGGTTCTGGCGCTACGGTCACGGGCGCGAGCTGGCCACGGCCGCGGTGTACGCCGGCGTCGCGCTGCTCGTGTGGTCCTGGGTGCGCCTGGGCCGCGGCGTGCTCGCCCGCCGCGTCGGCGGGCGCGGGGTGCTGCTCGCCGCCGCGGCGTGGACCGCTCCGATGCTGGTGGCCCCGCCGCTGTTCACCCGCGACGTCTTCAGCTACCTCGCGCAGGGCACGCTGCCGCTGGCCGGGTACGACCCGTACGCGAACGGGCCCGAGGTGCTCCCCGCCGGCGTGCTGCGCGAGAACGTGCACTTCTTCTGGCTGGACACGCCCGCGCCCTACGGGCCGCTGTTCATCCTGCTGGCCAAGGGCATGGCGGCGGTGTTCGCCGCCTCCGGCGAGAACATCGTCCTCGGCGTGCTCGGCATGCGGCTGCTGATGCTGCCCGGCCTTGCGCTGCTGGTCTGGGCCCTGCCCGGCCTGGCGCGCCGCCTCGGCGGGCGGGTGCCGGTGGCGCTGTGGGTGGCGGTGGCGAACCCGGTGACGATCGTCCACCTCGTCGGGGGTGGCCACAACGACCTGCTCGTCGTGGGGATGCTCGCGGCCGGTGCCCTGCTCGCGCTGCGCGGTCGGCCCGCCGCCGGCGTCGCCGTGGTCAGCGGGGCGATGGCGATCAAGGCCACCGCCGGGCTCGCGCTGCCGTTCCTCGTGCTGGTGTGGGCGGCACAGCTGCCGGGCGCGCGGTCGGCCCGGCTGGCGAAGGCGATCGCCGCCGGCCTCGGCGTGTTCGGCGCGGTGTTCGGCGCGCTCACCGTCGCCGCCGGCGTCGGGCTGGGCTGGCTGCCGGCCCTGGCGGCGCCGTCGATGATCGTCAACTGGCTCTCGGTCCCCACCGCCGCCGGGGAGCTGGCCCTGCACACCGTCGCCGCCCTCGCCGTCTCCGACGTGCCGGCCGAGCCGTACATCGAGACCGCGCGCGTCCTGGGGATGCTGGCCCTGCTCGCGATCGCCGGGTGGCAGTGGTTCGCCGCCCGCGACGGCGGGCCGGAGACCGTGCGCCGGGCCGGCGTCGTGCTGCTCGCGGCGGCCCTGCTCGCGCCGACCACCCTGCCCTGGTACCTCAGCTGGGGGATGGCGCTGCTCGCGGCGGCACCGTGGTCGGTGCGCGGGCTGCAGGTCGTGGTGTTCGGCTCGGTGTGGCTGATGTGCGTCTACTACCCCGACGGCGAGACCGCCCTCTACGACTGGCGCTTCCTCGCGGTCTGCGCGCTGCTCGGTGTGCTGGCCGCGACGTCGCTGGCCCGCCCCGATCCGCTGGGGATGCGGGCGGACCCGCCCGCGCCGCCCGTCCGGGCAGGTTCCGGTGCCGAGCCCGGCCGCGGCTGAGCTCGACGCGGCCGGGATCCGTGATCCCGCGCTGCGTGCCGCCTACGCCACCTGCCGCCGGCTCAACGCGCGGCACGGCCGCACCTACTTCCTGGCCACCCGCCTGCTCCCGGCCCGCAGGCGGCCGGCCGTGCACGCCCTGTACGGCTTCGCCCGGTACGCCGACGAGATCGTCGACGACCTCGACGACGGGCGCCCGGCGCACGAGCGGGCCGCCCGGCTGGACGCGCTCGCGACGCAGCTCGACGCGGCGCTGGACGGCGCCGGAAGTGACGTGGCGGTGCTCGCGGCCGTCGCCGACACCGCGCGCCGGTACGGGATCGACCGGCGGCACTTCACCGACTTCGTCACCTCGATGCGGATGGACACCGAGGTCGACGAGTACGCGACGTTCGAAGACCTCGACCGGTACGTGCACGGCTCCGCGGCGGTGATCGGCCTGCAGGTGCTGCCGGTGCTGGGCACCGTGGTGTCGCGCGCGGAGGCCGAGCCGCACGCCGCCGCGCTGGGCGTGGCTTTCCAGCTCACCAACTTCCTGCGCGACGTCGGCGAGGACCTCGACCGCGGCCGGGTGTACCTGCCGCTCCGCGAGCTGGCCGCGTTCGGGGTCGACCGCGAACTGCTCGCCTGGTGCCGGCGCACCCGGCGCCCCGATCCACGGGTGCGCCGCGCGCTCGGGTACCTCGTGGCCCGCACGCGGGCGGTCTACCGCCGCGCCCGCCCGGGGATCGCGATGCTGGAACCGGTGTCGCGGGCCTGCGTCGGGTGCGCCTTCGAGCTGTACCGGGGGATCCTGGACGAGATCGAGCGGGCCGACTTCCACGTGCTGCACCGCCGCGTCGCCGTGCCGAACCGGACGCGCGCGGCGGTGGCGCTGCCGGGCCTCGCCCGCGCGCTGGCCGCGCGCGTCACCGCGCCCGCGTCGTGACCGGGCTCAGAACGCCATCGCCTGCGCGCGCCGCTTGACCTCCCGGTGCCGGCCCGCCCGCAGCGAGGCGATCGGCGTGCCGGCCAGCGAGTCGTCGTCGGTGAACAGCCAGCGCAGGATGTCCGGGTCGGCGTAGCCGCCGTCGCGCATGACCGTGATCGTGCCGCCGAGACCCTTCACCGCCGCCGTGCCGTCGAAGAAGTCGGCGGGGACCACGGGGACACCGCCGCGGTGCAGGGCCAGCAGCTGGCCGTCGCGCACCAGCTGGTGGACCCGCGAGACCGGGACGGCGAGCAGCCGGGCCACCTCGTCCACCGGCAGGCACGCCACGTCCTCCGCAAGCACCGCCGGGGCGCCGGACACCTCGCTCACAGCGGCACACCCTGCCACAGCAAGCGGTGCCCGGACCACATCCTCGGGGGCGGTACCGTCTCCGGTCGTGACTGCCCCACCCGGTGCCGGCGCGCTGCTGCTGGACGGCCGCTACCGGGTCGGGGCGGCGATCGCCCGCGGCGGGATGTCGACGGTGCACCGCGGCACCGACATCCGGCTGGATCGGCCGGTCGCCATCAAGATCATGGATCCGGGGCTCGCCGCGGATCCCGCGTTCCGGGCCCGTTTCGAGCGCGAGGCGCGCTCGGCGGCCCGGATCGACCACCCCGCGGTGGTCGACGTGCACGACCAGGGCGAGCACGCGGGCGACGCCGCGCAGCCGGTCGTGTTCCTGGTGATGGAGCTGGTCGAGGGCGGCACGCTGCGTGACGTGCTGCGCGAGCGCGGCCCGCTCGGGGTGCCGGCGGCCGTCGCGGTGCTGGAGCCCGTGCTGGCCGGGCTCGCCCAGGCCCACCGGCTCGGGATGGTGCACCGCGACGTCAAGCCCGAGAACGTGCTCATCGGGCACGGCGGGGAGGTGAAGGTCGCCGACTTCGGGCTGGTCACGGCCGCTGCGCAGGCCGGTTCGTCGCACGTCGGCATGATCCTCGGAACCGTCGCCTACCTGTCTCCCGAGCAGGTCACCACCGGGTCCGCCGACGCCCGCAGCGACGTCTACGCGGCCGGGATCCTGCTCTACGAGCTGCTGACCGGCACCCCGCCCTACACCGGGGACACCGCCATCTCGGTCGCGTACCGGCACGTCAACGGCGACGTGCCCGCCCCGTCCGCGGTGGCCGGCGACGTGCCGCCCGAGCTCGACGAGATCGTCGCGGTGGCGACGCGCCGGGACGCGTCGGCCCGCTACGGCGACGCCGAGGTGATGCTCACCGCGCTGCGCCGGGCCGCCCACCGGCTCGGCGTGCCGCGGGTGCCCCCGCCCCGCGCGGCGGTGCCGGCCCGGGCCGCGCGATCGGCGGAGCCGGCGGCGGGCCCACGTGGCACCCGGGCGATGCCGCGCGCCGAGCCCGCCGCGACCGCGGGTCCTCCGGTCCCCGGCCCGCCCCCCGCCGGTCCGACCGCGCCGGGGCACCGGCGGGCGCGCCGGCCGGGCCGGCGCGCCTTCCTCGCCTGGGTGGCCGTGGTCCTCGTGCTCGGGCTGCTGGTCGCGAGCGCCGCGTGGTGGCTGGCGACCGGCCGGTGGACCGCGGTCCCGTCCGTCGTCGGCCTGGACCGGGTGGCGGCCGAGCAGCTCCTCGCCCGGGCCGAGCTCGTCCCGGCGGTGAGCGAGATGCCGGACGACCGCGTCGCCGCGGGCGCCGTCGCCACCACCGTCCCGGCGGGGGAGGTCCGCGTGCTGCGGGGCAGCGAGGTGCGCGTGGTGGTCTCCCTGGGCCGGCCCGAGGTGCCCGCGATCGCGCCGGGCACTCCCGTGGCGGCGGCGGAGGACGCCGTGCGCGGCTCGTCGCTCACACCGGTGCGGGCCACGGACGCCGCGGAGTTCAGCGATTCCGTGCCGGAGGGCACCGTGCTGCGCACCGATCCGCCGGCCGGCACGGCGCTGGCCGTCGGCGCGCCGGTCACGCTCGTCGTGAGCCGTGGCGTGCGGCCCGCGCCCGCGCGGGTGGTGGTGCCACTGGTGATCGGCGACCGCGCCGACGACGCGGCCGAGGACCTCGCCGAGCTCGGCCTGCGCGTCGAGATCGAGGAGGGGTTCCCCTTCGGGGACCGCGACGGCGTCGTGGTGGACCAGGCACCCGACCCGGGAACCCCGGTGCCCCCCGGGACCACGGTGGTGCTCTCCACCGCGGGGTTCTGACAGCGCCGCGCTCGTCGATGTCCTGACCAGCGCAGGCTCCTCCGTCGCGCGCTCGTCAGCCCCGCAGCATCTCCGCGACGAGGAAGGCCAGCTCCAGGCTCTGCTGGGTGTTCAGCCGCGGGTCGCAAGCGGTCTCGTAGCGGCCGGCCAGGTCGGCGTCGGAGATCTCCTGGGCGCCGCCGAGACACTCGGTGACGTCCTCCCCGGTGACCTCGACGTGGATGCCGCCGGGGTGCGTGCCCAGCCCGGCGTGCACCTCGAAGAAGCCCTGCACCTCGTCGACGATCCGGTCGAAGTGCCGCGTCTTGTAGCCGGTGGTGGACTCGACGGTGTTGCCGTGCATCGGGTCGCACTGCCAGATGACCTTGTGCCCGGACGCCTCGACCTTCTCCACGATCGGCGGCAGCACTTCGCGGACCCGGCCGTTGCCCATCCGGCTCACCATGGTCAGCCGCCCGGGCACGCCCCTCGGGTCGAGCCGCTCCACGTACTCCACCGCCTGCTCCGGCGTGGTGGTCGGCCCGATCTTGAGCCCGATCGGGTTCGCGATCAGCTCGGCGAACGCGACGTGCGCGCCGTCGAGCTGCCGGGTGCGCTCGCCGATCCACAGGAAGTGCGCCGACAGGTCGTAGAGCCGCGGCTCGGCGCGCCCGGTGTCCAGCCGCAGCATCGAGCGCTCGTAGTCCAGCAACAGCGCCTCGTGCGAGGCGTAGAACTCCGTCGTGTGCATGCGGTAGTCCTCGACGCCGCAGGCGTCCATGAAGCGCAGCGCCCGGTCGATCTCCGCGGCCAGCGCCTCGTACCGCTCCCCCGCCCGCGAGGTGCGCACGAAGTCCTTGTTCCAGTCGTGCACCATGGTCAGGTCCGCCATGCCGGTGGCGGTCAGCGCGCGCACCAGGTTCATCGCCGCGCTCGCGTTGGCGTACGCGCGGACCATCCGCGAGGGATCCGGCACCCGGGCCGCGGCATCGGGGGTGATCGCGTTGACGATGTCGCCGCGATAGGACGGCAGGCCCAGCGCGTCCACCGGGGAGCTGCGCGGCTTCGCGTACTGCCCGGCGATCCGCCCGACCTTCACCACGGGGGTGCTCGCGCCGTAGGTCAGCACGACGGACATCTGCAGCAGCGTGCGGATGGTGGCCCGGATGTGCGGCTCGGTGTTGTCGACGAAGGTCTCCGCACAGTCACCGCCCTGCATGAGGAACGCCTCGCCGCGGGCGACGGCGCCGAGCCGCTCCTGCAACCGGTCGACCTCCGGCGGCAGCGTCACCGGCGGCACGCTCTCCAGCACGGCGCGGACGTGTCCGAGCCGCTGCGGCTCCGGCCACTCCGGTTGCTGGGCCGCCGGCCGCGACAGCGCGGAGTCCAGGCGGGCCCGCAGGTCCGCGGGCAACGGGGGCAGCTCGGGAAGCGCTTCGACCGGGGCGTCGACGGACCAGTTCACCGGTCCAGACTAGCGACGGCGGACTCGGCGGCCGCTCCTCGCCCGTGGGCGCGCACGGCCCGGTCCCGCCGGTCGCCTACGCTCGTCGCCGATGAACGACCACGTCGACGGCCGCGCGCGGGGCGGTACCCGGTCACGCGACGCCACCGGGCCGGTGCGCTCGCGGTGAGGTTCTTCTACGACTGCGAGTTCATCGAGGACGGGGTCACCATCGACCTGGTCTCGATCGGCGTCGTCGGCGAGGACGGCCGCGAGTTCTACGCCGTCTCGACCGAGTTCGACCCGGCTCGCGCGGGGGCGTGGGTGCGGGCCAACGTCCTGCCCAAGCTGCCCGCGCCGGCCGATCCCGCCTGGCGGTCGCGGGCCCGGATCCGCGCCGACCTGCTGGCGTTCCTGACCGAGCCGCCGGGCGAGGTCGAGCTCTGGGCCTGGATCGCCGCGTACGACCACGTGGCGCTGTGCCAGCTGTGGGGGTCGATGCCGGCGTTGCCGCGCGCGCTGCCCCGGTTCACCCGCGAGCTGCGGCAGCGGTGGGAGGAGGCCGGCCGCCCGCCGCTGCCCCCGCCCACGGCGGACGCGCACGACGCCCTGGCCGACGCCCGGCTCAACCGCCGGCGCTGGGAGGCGATCGACGCCGCGCTCGCCGCCCGCTGACCGACCGGCCGCATCAGCCGGCGCGGGTGTCGGGCAGCCGGGTGGCGTCCGGGGCGGCGGGTGACGCGCTCGCCGCCTTCGCGGCGCGGTCCTTCACCGAGGCGGCGTAGAGGTCGACGTAGGTCTGGCCGGACAGCTCCATCAGCTCGTACATGATCTCGTCGGTCATCGACCGCTCGATGAACCGGTCCCCCGCCATCCCGGCGTAGCGGGTGAAGTCCAGCGGCGCGCCGATCCGGATGTGCACGTGGTGCGGGCGCCACAGGCGCGAGCCGATCGGGTTCACCCGGTCGGTGCCGATCATGGCGACCGGGATCACCGGCACGCCGGCCTCGAGCGCGATCCGCGCCACCCCGGTCTTGCCCTTGTAGAGCCGCCCGTCGGGGGAGCGGGTGCCCTCCGGGTAGATGCCGAGCAGGTGGCCCTCGCGCAGCAGCCGCACCGCGGTGTCGATCGCGCCGCGGGCGGCCGAGCCCCCGGAGCGGTCGATCGGGATCTGGCCGACCCCGCTGAAGAACGCCTTCTTCAGCCGGCCGACCAGCCCGGGCTGGGTGAAGTACTCCTGCTTCGCGGGGAAGGTGATCCGGCGAGGCACCAGCAGCGGCAGGAAGAACGAGTCGACGACGGCCAGGTGGTTGCTCGCGAGGATCGCGCCACCGGACTCCGGGATGTGCTCCAGCCCCTCGATCGTGGGCCGGCAGCACAGCCGCAGCAGCGGACCGAGGAGCACGAACTTGAACGCCCAGTACAGCACCGCGTCCGAGCTCCCTTCCCCCGCGTCGCCGCCAGCGTACGGAGGCCCGCGCGATCGCGACAGTGAGGCCGCCCCGCCCGCCCGGTACTGTGCACCCGTGAGCCCCGAACCCGACGACGGCCACCGCCGTGGCGGTCCGGAGGACGCGCGCGGCCGCCGCGACACCGACGAGTTCGACGCGATCGTCGCCGGCTGGGACCGCACCGACGACGTCGGGGCCGACGAGCCGGGGCCCGCTGCCGCGGCGCCCGCCGCGGCCGACCCCGAGGGCCACTTCGTCCCGCCCGAGCCGCCGCCGCTGCCCAGGTTGGGTCCGCCCGCCGTCGTGGGCTTCGGTCTGCTCGCCCTCGGCCTGGTCCTCTGCGTGTGGCCGACGCTCATCGGCGTCCCGAGCGCCTACGGTGTCCCGCTCGGCCTGGTGACGCTGGCCGCCGGGCTCGGTTGGCTGGTGCTGCGGCTGTGGCCGGATCCGCCGCCGGCCGGCGACGGGCACGGCGAGGACGACGGCGCGGTGCTGTAGGTCCTGCTCAGCCCGCCGTCTCCCGCGCGAGCTGGGCCGCGCCCACCACCGCGGCCGCGGCGCCGAGCTGGGCGGTCCGGATCCGGGCCAGCGGGCGCCGCGGGCCGCCGGTGACCCGCGCGGCGTAGCGGTCCCTGGCGTCGTCGAGGAACAGCGGCGCGGACTCCGACACCCCGCCGCCGACCACCACGAGCTCGGGGTCGAAGACGTCGGCGACGAGGGCGAGCCCGTCGCCGAGCCACCGGGCGAGCTCGGTCATCGCCGCCGCGGCCAGCGGGTCGCCCTCCCGCGCGGCCGCGGCCACCCGCCGCCCGGTGAGCAGGCCGGGGTCCGCGGCAGCGAGGCGGGCCAGCGCGGGCGAGCGGGGCCCGTCGCCCGCGAGCAGCTCGAGCGCCGTCGTGGCCAGCGCCGTCCCGCTGCAGTACCGCTCCCAGCAGCCCGCCTTCCCGCACGGGCAGGACCGCCCGCCCGGGACCAGCGTGAGGTGGCCCAGTTCCGGCGCGACGCCGTGGGCACCGCGGTAGATCGCGCCGTCGAGCAGCAGGGCGGCACCGATCCCGGTGCCCAGCGCCAGGAAGACGACCGTCGACGGCCCGCCCGCCGCGCCGAACCGGCGCTCGCCGTACGCGGCGGCGTTGGCGTCGTGCTCGACGACGACCGGCAGACCCGTCCGGGCCGCGACCCGGTCGGCGACCGGCGCGTCGCGCCAGGACAGGTGGGGGGCGAACCGGACGACGCGCCGGTCGGCCGAGACGAACCCGGCCAGCGCGAGGCCGACCGCGCCCACCCGGTGGCGGGCGGCCAGGTCCGACACGAGCGTGGCGACGGCCTGCTCCAGCGCGCTGTCACTGTGCGGGGTGGGGCAGTGCGCGGTGTCGCGGACCGCCCCGTCGGCGTCGACGACCCCGGCCCGGACGCTCGTGCCGCCGACGTCGACACCGACGGTCAGCACGACCGCGGTCTCACGGCCGGGTGACGGGGATGTGCTGCACCCGGCGCGGCGGCGGAGCGGGTGGGTGCGCGCCGTCCCCGCCGTGGTCGGCGCCGTCGGGCCGGTCACCGCCGCCCTCCTGCAGGGCCGCGCGCAGCACGGCGAGCAGCTCGGCCGCCTGCTCGGCGAGGCGGGCGGCGAGCTCGGGACGCTCCCCGCACGCGGCCGCGATCACCGCGCACACGGGGCAGGCCCCGCGGGGGTCCCCGCCGGTGCCCGCCGCGGCCCGGGCCCGCCCGAGCGCCGGTTCCCACCGGTCCAGGGCGGCCAGCGCGAGCGCGCGCAGCTCCGCGGCGAGCCCGTGCTGCCCGCAGGCGGAGCTCATCGCACCCACACCGCGGGGTCCGGCCGGAACACCACGCACAGGTCGTCGTCCTCCAGCCGGGCCGCGGTGACCGTGCACCGGCGCAGCGCCGACGGCAGCGCGACCAGCCGGCGCACCCCGCCGACGGTCACGGCGAGCTCGTCACCGACCCGCGCGAGGTCCAGCGGGCCGTCGGCCGCCCCCGGCAGCGCAAGCACCAGCTCGAACACCGAGTCCAGCCCGGTGCCGGTGCCCGCGGTGCGCCGTACCCGCAGCGCGGGCGGGCCGGCCGGGGCGACGGCGGCCGGGTCCTCGTCGCCCCACAGGTCGCGGGCGATTCCGAGCAGCGCCGGTACCCCGGTGGGCTCGGCGGCGGTGTGCACCGCGGTGCGCAGCGGGACGGGCAGAGCGCCCAGCTCGCCCAGCACGGCGCGCTGCTCGGCCGCCCGCTCGCGCAGCCACCGGGCGGCGGGCCCGCGCAGGGAGGGCGGCGGCCCGGGCAGCAGGCGGTTCACCACCAGCCCGTCGACCCGCAGCCCGTGCAGGGCCAGCGCCGTGAGGGTCCGGCGGGTCTCCGCGGCCACCACCCGCTCCGGGGTCAGGACCAGCCGGATCCCGGTGCGGGTGTGGTCGGCGAGCATCGCGCGCAGGCCGGCGAGCTGGGCGGCGAGGCCGTCGAGGGCGTCGACCGTCGCTTCCCACTGCCTTGCGGCGCCGGGCTCCGCGCCGCGGGCGGACGAGAGCCCGGCGAGCAGCCCGCGCACGGCCCGGCGGTGCGCGGGGAACAACCGCTCCAGGTAGCCGGACAGCGCCTCCGGCAGCCCGAGCAGGCGCAGCGTCTCCGCCGTCGGGCCGCAGTCGACGACGACGACCTCCCACGGTCCGGTCTCCGCGGCGCGGCGCACCTCGCCGAGCGCGAGCAGCTCCTCGACCCCCGGGAGCACGGTCAGCTCGTCCGCGACGAGCTCGTCCACCCCCGCGCCGGCCAGCAGCGTGCGCAGGTGACCCTGCAGCCGGCCCCACGAGTCGTCGAGCAGGGCGCGGGTGTCGATGTGCGCCGCGAACAGCCCGCCGTCCCCGTCGCCGGGGTCGACCTCCACCGGGTCGCCGGTGAGGTCCGCCTCCAGCGCGTCGCCCAGCGAGTGCGCCGGATCGGTGGACACGACGAGCGTCTTGCGCCCGGCCCGGGCCAGCCGCGCGGCGGTGGCGGCGGCGAGCGTGGTCTTGCCGACCCCGCCCTTGCCGGTGAACAGCACGACGCGCACCCCGCCGAGCCTACCGACGTCGGCGCCGGCCGCGTGGTCGGACCCGCGTCAGCTCCCGCGTTCGACCCGGCGCTTCAGGCCCTTCAGCGCGGTGTCGATGATCACCTTCTCCGCCTTCCGGCGCAGCATGCCGATGATCGGGATGTTGAGGTCGACGGCCAGGGAGTAGGTGACGGTGGTGGCGTCGTCGCCGGCCGGGGCGAGCACGTAGGACCCGTCCTGGGCCCGCTGCATCTGGCCCTTGACCAGGGTCCAGCTCACCGAGCGGCCGTCCGGCGCCCAGGTGTAGTCCAGGGTGTAGGAATCCTTGATCGGGCCGGCGTCCATGGTGAACCGCACCCGCTCGGCCCGACCGTCGGGCGCGGCGTCGAGGACCTCCACCGTCTTCACCTGGTCCGCCCACTCCGGGTAGGCGGTGAAGTCGGCGATCACCGCCATCACCCGCTCCGGGGGAGCGTCGATGGTGATCGAGGAGGTGGTCGCGTCCGCCATGACGCGCAGGCTACCCACCTCACCAGCGCAGGACGTACGGCCGGCCGGTGGCCCGGAAGTGGCCGACGTTCACGCATTCGGTGCCGCCCCACCGCCGCCGCGCCGCCAGCGGCTGGTGCACGTGGCCGAACAGCGCCGCGCGCGGGCGGTGCCGCTCGATCACCTCCCGCAGCGCCGGCGACGCCGCCTCCGGACGGCGCGAGCGCACGTCGTAGGCCAGCTCGGGCACCGCCGGCGGCGCGTGCGAGCACAGGACGTCGGGGGCGTCCAGGCCGTGCACGGCGGCGTCGAAGTCCGCGGCGGCTCGGACGTAGGGCCGCCACGGCCCGCCCCGGTGCGGCTGCACCCCCGGGGGCAGCGGCACGCCGCCGACGAACCCGAACCGCAGCCCGGCCAGCTCCACCACCCGGCCGTCGACCGCGTGCACCCCGGCCCGCGCGAACTCCGGCCACAGCTCGGGCAGGTCCACGTTGCCCGGAATCGCGTAGGTGGGTGCGGGAAGGGCCGCGAACAGGGCCGCGTACTGCTCGCGGACGGCCTCGGTCACCAGGGCGGGCGGATCGGGCACGTGCGCCCAGGCGGCGCGCGCGAACCGCATCAGCTCCCCGGGGCGCCCGCTCGCCCGCAGCTCGCCGAACCGGGCGCTGGCCTCGGCGCCGAGGACCCGCCCCAGGATGCCCCGCGACGGGTCGTGGTAGTCGACGAACTCCACCAGGTCGCCGAGCACGACCAGCGCGTCCGCGCCGTCGCCCGCGCGGGCGAGTCCCTCGACGTCGCCGTGCACGTCGGAGACCACGTGCACCCTCATGCCGGGTCCTCGCCGGGCGCGCGTCCCGCCTCCAGCCGGTCCTCGAGGCGGAGGTCCGGCCACAGCCGAGGCCGGCGCGCCGGCACCGCGGGCGGGACCGCCACGAACGTCTCGTCCAGGACGTCGACCGACGGCATGACGGCATTCCCCCATCACGACAGCGAGGCGGTAGGTTTCCGGGAACCAGCCCTGCCACCGTCGGCCAGGAGGTCGTTCCCGTGCGTGAGTACAGCGTGCCCGCCACCATCGTCGTCGCGGAGGAGGAGAACCTCCTCGATCCCGTCTACGGGAACGCGGCGGACCACGGTGGCGCCGTCGTCTACCGGCGCCGCGGGGCACACGGCTGGGACGACGTCACCGCCGGGGAGTTCGCCGCGCAGGTCACGGCGGTCGCCCGCGGGCTGATCGCGGCGGGCGTGGCGGCGGGCGACCGGGTCGGCGTGCTGTCGCGCACCCGCTACGAGTGGACGCTGGTCGACTACGCGATCCTCGCCGTCGGCGGGGTCACCGTGCCGATCTACGAGACGTCCTCGGCCGAGCAGATCTCCTGGATCCTGTCCGACTCCGGGGCGGTCGCGATCGTGGTCGAGACCGGCGCCCACAGCGCGCTCGTCGAGAGCGTCCGCGACCGCCTGCCCGACCTGGACCACGTCTGGCAGCTCGATGCGGCCGGCGACGGCTCGCAGGAGGCGGGGATCGCCCGGCTCACCGCGCTCGGCGCCGACGTCGCCGAGGACGAGGTGCACGCCCGCCGGCGCGCGGTCCGCGGCTCGGACCTGGCGACCTTGATCTACACCTCCGGTACCACCGGCCGACCGAAGGGCTGCGAGCTCACCCACCGCAACCTGGTCACCGACATCAAGGCCGCTGCCTCCTGCCTGCCGGACCTGCTCACTCCCGGCGGATCGGTGCTGCTGTTCCTGCCGCTCGCACACGTGTTCGGCAAGGTCATCCAGTGCGGCGCCTTGCACACCCGCACCATCGTCGGGCACTCCCCGGACATCAAGAACCTGGTCGCGGACCTGCAGGAGTTCAAGCCGACGTTCCTGCTGGCCGTGCCGCGCGTCTTCGAGAAGGTCTACAACGGCGCCCGCCAGCGCGCACACGACGGCGGCAAGGGCAAGATCTTCGACGCCGCCGCCGAGACGGCCATCGCCTGGAGCAGGGCGCAGGACACCGGCGGGCCGGGCCTCGCGCTGCGGGCGAAGCACGCCCTGTTCGACCGGCTGGTCTACGGCAAGCTGCGCGACGCCGTCGGCGGCAACGTCGTCGCCGCGGTGTCCGGCAGCGCGCCGCTCGGCGCGCGCCTCGGCCACTTCTTCCGCGGCATCGGCCTGCCGGTCTACGAGGGCTACGGGCTCACCGAGACCTCCGCGGCCTTCACCGTCAACGCGCCCGGTGCCCAGCGGGTGGGCACGGTCGGGCGGCCGATGCCGGGCTGTGCGGTGCGGATCGCCGACGACGGGGAGATCCTGCTGTCCGGCGACGTGGTGTTCCGCGGGTACTGGCGCAACGAGCGGGCCACCGCCGAGGCGATCCGGGACGGCTGGCTCCACTCCGGGGACATCGGCGAGCTGGACGACGCCGGCTACCTGACGATCACCGGGCGCAAGAAGGAGATCATCGTGACGGCCGGGGGCAAGAACGTCGCCCCCGCCGTGCTGGAGGACCGGCTGCGGGCGCACCCGCTGGTCAGCCAGTGCATGGTGGTCGGCGACCAGCAGCCGTTCATCGGCGCGCTGGTCACCATCGATCCCGAGGCGCTGCCGGGCTGGCTCGAGCGCACCGGCAAGCCGGCCGGCACCCCGGTGAGCGATCTCGTCGAGGACCCCGAGCTGCGCGGCGAGATCGCGGCGGCGGTGGAGGAGGCCAACAAGGCCGTCTCGCGAGCCGAGCAGATCCGCAAGTTCCGGATCCTGCCCGTCGACTTCACCGAGGCGGGCGGCGAGCTCACACCGACGATGAAGGTCAAGCGCGCGGTGGTGGCCAAGACCTACGCCGGCGACATCGCCGCGATCTACGAGGGCGCCGTCCGCACCTCCTGACCGCGTCCGAGGCCGGCCAGCAGCGCACCGAGCCGGGCGGTGACCGCGGCCGCGCTCCAGTCGCGGCGCATCCGGCGCCGGCCGGCGGTGCCCATCGCGCGGGCCCGGTCGGGGTCGGCGAGCAGGGCGGTGAGCGCGCGGGCCAGCGCGTCGGGGTCGCGCCCGCCGACGACGTGGCCGGTGCGGCCGTCCTGCACCGTCTCGGGCGCGCCCCCGGAATCACCGGCGACGACCGGCAGCCCGCATGCGGCCGCCTCCAGCAGCACGATCCCCAGGCCCTCGACGTCCAGACCGCCGCCCCGGGTGCGGCACGGCAACGCGAACACGTCCCCGACCGCGTGGTGGGCCGGCAGCTCGGCCGCGGGCACCGCCCCGGTGAACAGCACCGCGTCGTCGAGGCCGTGTGCGCGCGCGAGCCGGCGCAGCCGCGGCCCGGCGGGACCGTCGCCGACCAGCAACAGCCGCGTGCCCGGCACCCGCTCCCGGACCCGCGCCAGCACCCGGACCAGCGAGTCCTGGCCCTTTCGCGCCACCAGCCGGGACACGCACGTGACCACCGGAGCCGAACCGAGCCGGTACCGCCGGCGCAGGTCCGCGCGCGCGGCCGGGTCCGGCCGGAACAGTTCCGTGTCGACGCCCGGGGGGAGGTGTTCGAGCGCGGCCCGGGGCCCGAGCGCGGCCGCCAGCCGCCCCCGGGTGTACCGCGAGACGACCGTGACGACGTCGGAGCCGTCGCCGATGCGGCGCAGGGCCTGGCGGGCGAGCGGCAGCATCGACCAGCCGACCTCGTGCCCGTGCGTGCTCGCCACCACCCGGCAGACCCCGGCCCGCTGCCGCAGCGTCAGGCCCAGCAGGCCCAGCGGGGCCGCGGCCCCGAACCACACCGTGCGGACCCCGTGCTCGCGCGCCAGCGCCACGGCCCGCCGCGCGACGGCGGGGGTGGGCAGCATCAGCGACGTCGGGTGCCGGTGCACGGGATAGCCCCGGGTGGCGTCGAAGGCGGCCGCGCCCGGCCAGGCGGGCGCATACACGACGAGCTCCCCCGCGGGCAGCCGGTCGGCCAGGTTCTGCAGGTAGTTCTGGATGCCGCCGGCACGGGGCGGGAAGTCGTTCGTCACCAGCAGCGTGCGGGCCATGGTGGCAGCCTGGCAGGCGCCCCCGGGCGCGCCGCGCGGCCCCCGACGGCGGCCGGCTCACCCGACGTCGCGGACCTCGGCCGGCCCCGGTCCGGGGGCCGGACGACCGGCCGGCGCGACCACCAGCCGCAGCCGCGGGACGAGGCCCTGATCGGCCAGCACGTCGAGCGCCCGCCGCTCCGGGGCGTCGAGGTGCACGACCGGGGAACCCGACGGCCCCGCCGCCTGCTCGCCGGGGGCGCCCTCGCCGGGCGGGTCCGCCGCCCGGACGCCCGGCAGCCCCAGCAGGACACCGACCACGCAGTCCCCGCAGGCCGCGCCGCGCACCTCGCACCGGTCACAGTCGACGATCACATCTGCCTCCTCGAACATCGCCATGCCTGTGGTCGGCACGGTACGAGGGGGGTCCGACAGGATCGGCGCGTCGCCGGGCGGGCCGGGCTCAGCCGCGCCCGAGGCGCGCGAGCAGCAGAGCCGAGGGCACCGCATGGGCGCCCACCTCGCGCACCGAGGCCACGACCGCCCGGTCCGAGGTCGCGACGAGGACCGGCCGGCCCTGCGGCTCCGCCGCCACCAGCGCCCGGATGACGTCGTCGGCGGCCACGCCGGGGTCGCTGAACAGCACCCGGACCCCGCGGGTGCCCCGGGCGGGGGCCGCGGTGACCCCGGCGCCGTCGAACACGACGGTGACCTCCGCCCCGGTGCGGGCGGCGAGGGCGGCGAGCTGGCCGACGAGCCGGTTGCGCTGGTCGGCGAGGGTGAGCTCGGGGTACCCGGTCTTGGTCACGTTGTAGCCGTCCACGATCAGGTGCAGTGACGGCACCGCGAGCAGGGTGTCGAGCGCCGCCGGCGTGTCGGCCGCTCCCCCGGCGCGCGCGGCACCGGCGCCCGCGACGAGATCACCCGGGCGCGGGCCGCCACCACCCAGCGCGAGCTCCCGGCGCAGGCCCGTCAGGGCACCGGACAGCGTGTCCACGAGCAGCCCGAGGCGCACCTCGTCGGCCTGCCGGGCCTCCCGGGCCGCCTGCCGCGCCGCGGCGACCTCGGCCGCCGCCCGGTCCGCGCGGCGTCGCTCGGCGTCCGCCCGGGTGCGCTCGCGGTCCCGCTGGTCCCGCGCCGCGGCGAGCTCCGCCGCCGCCCGCTCCGCCGCCGCCCGGGCCTCGGCCTCGGCCTCGGCAAGGGCGTCCGAGAGCGCGCGCAGCCTCGCCCCCTGCTCGCCGACGCGGCGGCGCAACTGCTGGAACTCGGCGTCGCGCCGCTCGTCGGCGGTCCGGGCTCCGGCGCGGGCCTGCGCCAGGTCCTCGCGCAGCCGCTCGAGCTCGACCGCGAGCTTCTCCACCCGGGCGAGGGCCGCGTCGCGCTCGGCCCGCAGCTCGCCGGCCTCGGCCCGCCGCCCCGCGAGGCGCACGGCCTCGGCCGCCGCCGGGTCGTCGGTGAGCAGCGCGACGGCCGCGGCGGCCGCGTCGCCGGGCTCCCCCGCCCGACTCTCCACGGCGAGCTCGCCCGGCCGGTGCTCGTCCCACCACGCCACGACGGCCGCCCGGAAGGCGGCGGACCGGCGCAGCTCCCCGACCAGCGCCGCCTCCCCGAGCCGGGCGCGCTTCGCCGGGGTGAACCGGGCGAAGCGGCGCAGCGGCGCGGGCACGTCCGGCGCCGGGAGCCCGGCGACGGCCGCGCCCGCGAGCTCGGCGAGCCGGGCGCGGACCGGTTCGGGCAACCCGTCCCACGGCGACGCCGTCGTCGGTGCCGCCCCGCCCGTCATCGGTACAGGTTATCCGCGGGCACCCCGCGCGCCGCCCGCGCTGTCGGTGCCCGTCCCTACGGTGCGCGCCGTGCCCGTCCCGACCCCGCCCGGCCCGCCCGCCCAGCTGTCGTTCGACGAGCTGGCCGGGGCACGGGGCACGCCGCTGCGCGAGGTGACCTTCGTGGTCGTCGACCTGGAGACCACCGGCGGGCGGGCCGGCACCGACGCCGTGACCGAGGTCGGCGCGGTGAAGGTGCGCGGCGGCGAGCGGCTCGGCGAGATCGGCACGCTGGTCGATCCCGGCACCGCGATCCCGCCGGGTGTCGTCGCGCTGACCGGGATCACCAGCGGCGCGGTCGCCGGCGCGCCGAGCCTGGCCGGCGTGCTGCCGGCCCTGCTCGAGTTCCTCGCCGGCGCGGTGCTCGTCGCCCACAACGCACCCTTCGACGTGGGGTTCCTGCGGGCCGCGTGCGAGCGGCACGGGCAGCGCTGGCCGCGCCCGCCGGTGCTCTGCACGGCCCGGCTCGCCCGCGCCGTGCTCACCCGCGACGAGGCCCCCAGCGTGCGCCTGGGGGCGCTGGCCGCCCTGTTCGGCACCGCCACGCGCCCGACCCACCGGGCGCTGGCCGACGCCCGTGCCACCGTCGAGGTGCTGCACCACCTGCTGGAGCGGATCGGCAACCTGGGCGTGCAGAGCCTGGAGGAGCTCCTGGCGCTGGCCCGCGACCGCGCCGCGCACCGCCCCACGCCGCAGCAGCGCCGGCGGCGCCACCTCGCCGACCGGCTGCCGTCCGCGCCCGGGGTGTACCTGTTCCGCGGCGCCCGTGACGAGGTGCTCTACGTCGGCACCAGCGGTGACGTCCGCCGTCGCGTGCGCACGTACTTCACCGCGGGCGAGCGCCGGCGGCGCGTGCGCGACATGGTCGCGCAGGCGGAGCGGGTGGACGCCGTGGTCTGCGCGCACCCGCTCGAGGCCGCCGTCCGGGAGCTGCGGCTGATCGCCGCGCACCGGCCGCGGTACAACCGCCGCTCCCGCGAACCCCGGCGGGTCTGGTGGGTCGTCGCGACCGCGGAGGCGTTCCCGCGCCTGTCGGTGGTCACCACCGCGCGGGCCGGTGCGCTCGGCCCGTTCGGCTCCCGGCGGGCCGCCGTCGCGGCGGTCGAGACGCTGCTCGACGCGGTGCCCCTGCGGCGGTGCACGCCGCGGATCGCGGTGCGGCACGGCCGGGCCGCCCACCCGTCGGCGCCGTGCGTGCTGCACGAGATCGGCCGGTGCGCCGCCCCGTGCGCCGGCCTGCAGGACGTCGACGGCTACGCCTCGGCCGTCGGTGCCCTGGAGCGGCTCCTCGCCGGCCGTGACGACACACCCCTGCACGCGCTCGCCGCCGGGATCGACCGGCTGGCGGCCCGCCAGCGCTACGAGGCCGCGGCGGCCCGGCGCGACCGGCTGGCCGCGCTGGTCACGGTGCTGGAACGAGCCCAGCGGCTCGCCGCTCTGGCCGCACTGCCCGAGCTCGTGGGCGCGCGGCCGGACGGTTCCGGCGGCTGGGAGATCGCGGTGCTGCGGCACGGGCGCCTCGCCGCGGCCGGGGTCGCGCGGCGCGGCGTCGCCCCGATGCCGGTGGTCGACGCGCTGCGCCTCGGCGCGCAGGCGATCGTGCCGGGGCCGGGGCCGCTGGCCGGGGCCCCGCCGGAGGAGGTGCGGCTGCTGCACCGGTGGCTGTGCACCGCCGGCACCCGGCTGGTGCACAGCGAACCGCCGTGGGCCGAACCGGCGCGCGGCGCCGGCGGCTGGAGCACCTGGGCCCGCCGGGCCCGCCGGTTCGACGCGGACGGACTAGAGTGACCGGTGTGATCACGGCGATCGTCCTGGTGCACACCGCCGCCGACCGGATCCCGGAGACGGCGCAGGCCATCGCGGACCTGGCAGGGGTGAGCGAGGTCTACTCCTGCGCGGGCGACGTCGACCTCATCGCGCTGGTGAAGGTCGCCGAGCACGAGCAGCTCGCCGACGTCATCGCCGGGCGGCTGTCCAAGGTCGAGGGCGTGGTGCGCACCGACACCCACATCGCGTTCCGCTCGTACTCGCGGGCGGACACCGAGGCCACGTTCGCCGTCGGGCTCGGCTAGCCCGGCTGCCCGACGCGCAGCCGGGCGGAGACCTGGACCCACCGCGCCAGCAGGGCTGCGGCCGCACCCGAGTCCACCGCCGCCGCCGCCCGCGCCGTCGCCGCCCCGAGCGCACCGGCGAGATCCGCGGGCGGGCCGTCGAAGGCCACCAGCGCGCCGGCCGCGTTGAGCAGCACCGCGTCGCGCACCGGGCCGCGGGCCCCGTCGAGCAGCGACCGGCAGACCTCGGCGTTCACCGTCGCGTCACCACCGCGCAGGTCCTCGCGACCGGCGGCGGGTATCCCGAGGGCGGCCGGGTCGAGCGACTCGCGGCGCACCGTGCCGCCGCCCGCCACCCACACGGTGCTCGTCGTGGTCGTCGTCAGCTCGTCGAGGCCGTCGTCGCCGCGCACGACGAGCAC
>Ga0247713_1000516_pt1 | contig 23094 bp, 24 predicted proteins | sample 21E_NmetaG_FD_189936 | JGI IMG/M metagenome (GOLD analysis project Ga0247713, IMG submission 189936) | Soil microbial communities from hillslope of Landscape Evolution Observatory, University of Arizona, Oracle, AZ, United States - 2-1-E_N | ecosystem: Engineered > Artificial ecosystem >... | reverse complement strand
GATGCCCGTTCTGCGCATAGGCACCCGGGGCAGCCAGCTGGCACTGGTGCAGTCCCAATGGGTGGCCGAGCAGCTCGAGGCCCTGGAGCCCGACCTGGAGGTGCGGCTGGAGGTCATCGACTCAAAGTCGGTCCTGAAACCCGACAACCCCGCCCTGGGCGACGGCATCTTCGTCAAGGAAATCCAGATGGCGCTGCTCGGCGGCAAGGTGGACGCCGGGGTCCACTCGCTGAAGGACCTTCCCACCGCCCCGGTCGAGGGGCTGACGATCGCAGCCATCCCGCCGAGGGCCGACCCCCGGGAGGCGCTGGTGGGCAGCACCCTCGACGGGCTGCCCCAGGGCGCCCGGGTGGGGACATCCAGCCCCCGGCGCACCGCCCAGCTACGGTACCTTCGGCCCGACCTGGAGGTCTCCCCATTGAACGGGAACCTAGCGACCCGGATATCCAAGGTGGCGTCGGGGGAATACGCCGCCGCCATGCTGGCCGCGGCCGGCCTGGCCCGGCTGGGCCTGGAGGCGGACGATGTGATCCCGATCACGCTGGCGCTGCCGGCCCCCGGTCAGGGGGCGCTGGCGGTGGAGGTGCGGGCCGACGCGCCGCTGGTGGCCGAGCTGGTCGCCCAGCTCCACGACGCTTTGACTGCGACCGCGGTCCAGGCCGAGCGGGCGGTGCTCAGCCGCCTGGGGGGCGGCTGCCTGCTGCCGGTGTCGGCCTACGGCCTGGTGGAGGACGGGGTGCTCAACCTGGAGGCCCGGGTGATCTCGTCCGACGGGGGGGTCCAGATCAAGCATTCGGTCCACGGCACGCCGGGAGACCACCTGGCGATGGCGGCCGAGGTGGCCCGCACGCTCCTGGACCAGGGCGCTCGAGAGATCCTGGGTCTCGGGGCTTGAGCGGAGCTCTGGAAGGCAAGCGGGTTCTGGTGCTGAGGCCCGAGCACCAGGCCGGCGAGCTGGCCGGCAAGCTGGAGGCAGAGGGAGCCGTCCCGGTGGTGGTTCCTGCCATCCGCATCGTCCCGCCGCCAAGCTGGACCAAGGCCGATGAGGCCATCACCCGGGCTCCGAACTTCGACTGGGTGGTGTTCACCAGCGTCAACGGCGTGGAAAGCGTGATGAGCCGGATGGAGGAGACCGGGTCCGACCTGGCCACCCTGCCCGAGCGGGTGGGTGCGATCGGTCCGGGCACCCGCCGGGCGCTCGAGGCCCACGGGGTGCGGGTGGAGTGGATGCCCAGCTCGTACACCTCGGTGAAGGTCGCCGAGGAGCTTCCCGACCCGCCGGCCAAGGTGCTGCTGGTCCGAGCGGATATCGCCACCCGGGACCTGGACGAGGCGCTCGAGGCCCGGGGCTTCGAGGTGACCCGGATCGACGCCTACGGAACCGAGGTCTGCAACGCCGGGCTGGTCCAAAAGGCGCTGGAGGAGGTTGACGCGGTGGCGCTGACCAGCGCGTCGATTGCCCGCAGCTTCGTCGAGGCCTGCGAAGGGCGCCTTCCCGGACCGGACACCGTGGTGGGCAGCATCGGCCCGGCCACCAGCGCCGAATGCCGTCGGCTGGGCCTGGAACCGACGGTGGAGGCCACGGATCACGACATCCCGGGTCTGGTGGAGGCCCTGAAGGGCTTTTTTGTGCATCGGGCATGAAGCGGTTCAGCCGCCCGCCGGCGAGCGGGCCCACCATGCCCGGCCGGATCGTCTCGGTCACCCAGCCCCGGTTCGTCAATTGGGTCTGGTACTTCGGGCCGGCTCTCATGGGCATGCTGTGGTTGAGCCTGGTGCTGCTCGGCGCGGAGAGCGAAAACTGGCTGGAGGCGGTACGGCATGAGTGGCCGGTGGGGGCGGTCTTCGTCATATGCCCGGTGCTTCCGTTGCTGCTGGCGGTCCAAAAGGTCGAGGCCGACTACAACGGCATCCGGATCAACCACTACCTGGGCCGGGGTGCAAGCTTCACCTGGGAGGAGATCCGGTCGGTCGGCATGTACGGCATCAACCCCAGCCGCCTAACCCAGCAACGGGTGGTCCGGCTGTACCCGGTGCGGGGCCGGACCCGGTCCCTGTTCGATCACATGACCGGGTTCGACGAGCTCGCCCGGTTCCTTGCGACCACGGGTAAGGCACAGATACGCACCGTTCCCAGCGGCAGGGAACGCCTGCTCTACGGCGCCAATCAGAAGTTCGACTTCAAGCGGGCGGAAAACCTGCCCCGCGAGCTCAGGTAGGCGGGCTACTCCCCCTCGGGGACCAGCTCCAGCTCTTCGCGGGAGAAGTCGGCAAACCAGACGGTTCCCATATCGTTGGACTTCTCCACGCTCACCCGGGTGTCGGGCGCCGGGTACTCGTAGATCACCTTGGCGACATCGCCGACCTCGGGCTCGCCCACCATGCCCAGGGTGCCCGCGACCTCGCGGTCGGGATCCAGCAGCTTGACGATCTTCACGTTGCGGTTAAGCCATTGATCACTCATGAACCCAGCCTAACCCTTCTTGGCGTGGTCCAGCTCGCCGGCCCAATGGCGAGTCACGGCCGCCGGGCGGCGGGCGCCCAAGGCAGCGCCGGGCGGTGTTGGAATTACACTTGATTAGTTTTCCGAGTCATCATCCGCACCTGCAAAGAGGAGCCATGGGTCAAACGCTGTCGCAAAAGGTCTGGGAACGCCACGTGGTTCACCGCGTCCCGGGGGAGCCCGATTTGCTCTACATCGACCTGCACCTGGTCCACGAGGTCACCTCCCCCCAGGCCTTCGACGGGCTGCGCCTGGCCGGCCGCCGGGTCCGCCGCCCCGACCTCACGATCGCCACCATGGACCACAACGTGCCGACCATCGGGCTGAACAAGCCGGTGGCCGACCCGATCTCGGCCAAGCAGATCGAGGCCCTGCGCCGCAACTGCACCGAATTCGGCATCAAGCTGCTGCCGATGGGCCATCCCGGTCAGGGCATCGTGCACGTGATCGGGCCCGAGATGGGCCTGACCCAGCCCGGCATCACAATCGTCTGCGGCGACAGCCACACCTCCACCCACGGCGCCTTCGGGGCGCTGGCGTTCGGGATAGGGACCAGCGAGGTGGAGCACGTCCTGGCAACCCAGACCCTCAGCCAGGTCAAGCCGGCGACCATGGCTGTCACGGTGAAGGGATCGTTGCCCGACGGGCTCACCTCCAAGGACGTGATTTTGGGGATCATCGCCTCGATCGGAACCGGGGGCGGCGCCGGGGCGATCATCGAGTACCGGGGCGAGGCAATTCGGCAGCTGTCGATGGAGGGCCGGATGACGGTGTGCAATATGTCGATCGAGGGCGGAGCCCGGGCGGGGATGATCGCCCCCGACGACACCACCTACGCCTACCTGGAGGGACGGCCCTACGCCCCCAAGGGCAAGGACTGGGAGCAGGCCCTGGACGACTGGCGGTCGCTTCGCACCGACGAGGACGCGGTCTTCGACCGCGAGATCGTCATCGATGCGGCCAACCTGCGGCGCTACGTCTCGTGGGGGACCAACCCGGCGCAGACCGTGGGCATCGAAGACCGGGTCCCCGACCCCGAGGACTACACCGACCCATCGCTGAAGGAGGCGGCCCGGCGGGCGCTCGACTACATGGCGCTGACCCCGGGGACCCCGATCCGGGAGATCCCGGTGGACGCGGTGTTCATCGGGTCCTGCACCAACGCCCGGCTGGAGGACCTGCGGGCCGCTGCCGAGGTGGTGGCCGGCCACAAGGTCCGTGAGGGTATGCGGGCGATGGTGGTCCCCGGCTCGATGAAGGTCAAGGCCGACGCCGAGGCCGAGGGCCTGGACCGGATCTTCGTGCAGGCCGGCTTCGAATGGCGGGAGGGAGCCGGCTGCTCGATGTGCCTGGGCATGAACCCCGACCAGCTGGGCCCCGGCCAGCGCTGCGCGTCTACCTCCAACCGCAACTTCGAGGGCCGTCAGGGCAAGGGGGGCCGCACCCACCTGGTCTCCCCGGCGGTGGCCGCTGCCACTGCGATAGCCGGCCACTTTGCCTCTCCAACCGATCTGAACGGGGTTTAGCGTGGAGCCGGTGCAGAAGGTGGTCGGGCGCGCGGTTCCGCTGAAGCGCAGCGACGTGGACACCGACCAGATAATCCCCGCGGTCTGGCTGAAGCGCGTCGAGCGCACCGGCTTCGGCAACGGGCTGTTCTCGGCCTGGCGGGAGGACCCCGACTTCGTCCTCAACCGCCCGGAATACAAGCAGGGGTCGATCCTGATTGCCGGGCCGAACTTCGGCTGCGGGTCGTCGCGCGAACATGCGGTGTGGGCCCTGGAGGAGTCGGGCTTCTACGCGGTGATCTCGTCCAAGTTCGCCGACATCTTCCGGGCCAACTCGCTGAAGAACGGCCTGCTGCCGGTGGAGGTCCCCGAGGCGACCGTCCAGGCGATCACCGAACTGGTCGAAAACGACCCCTCTACCGAAATCACCATCGACGTGGACAAGCGGACCCTTCGTGTGGAGTCGGCCGGCATCGAGACTGCCTTCCCGCTGGACGACTTCGCCCGCTACCGCCTGATGAACGGGCTGGACGACATCGGGATGACCATGCAAAAGCAGGACGAGATCGCCGGCTACGAATCCACCCGCCCGGCCTACCGGCCGGCGATCAACGACCGGTGAGGCGCCGGTGACCGTCAAGCGGCTGCGCAGGCTGCGCCGGTCGGAGGGCATCCGCCGCCTGGTGGCGGAGACCCGCCTGGACCCCTCCCGGCTGGTGCTGCCGATCTTCGTGTCGGACGAGGCGGAGCAGGAGACCCCGCTGGAGTCGATGCCCGGCCACTTCCACTGGCCGTCCTCCCGGGTCGGCCTGCTGGCCAAGCAGGCGGAGTCGCTGGGCATCCCCGGCGTGCTGGTCTTCGGAGTTACCGAGGACAAGGACTCCGGCGCCTCCCAGGCCTTCGCCGCCGACGGGCCGGCACAGCGGGCGATCCAGCAGATCAAGTCCTCGGTCCCCGGCATGGTGGTCTTCGCCGACACCTGCCTGTGCGGGTACACCGACAGCGGACACTGCGGGATCGTCGAGCACGACGAGGTTCTGAACGACGCCTCGGTTGAGGTCATCGCCCGCACCGCGGTCTCGCAGGCCGAAGCCGGCGCCGACTTCGTGGCCCCCTCCGACATGATGGACGGCCGGGTGGGCGCGATCCGCCGGGCCCTGGACCAGTCCGGATTCACCGACACCGGGATCATGAGCTACGCCGCCAAGTTCGCCTCCTCGATGTACGGGCCGTTCCGGAAGGTGGCGTCGTCCACCCCGGCGTTCGGCGACCGCAAGGGCTACCAGATCGACCCCAACAGCCACCGCCAGGCACTCGCCAGCATCGAGCGGGACCTTGAAGAAGGCGCCGACATCGTGATGGTGAAACCGGCGCTGGTGAACCTGGACCTGATCAAGACCGCCCGGGAGCGGTTCGACGTTCCGCTCAGCGCCTACAACGTGAGCGGCGAGTACGCCATGGTGAAGGCGGCTGCCGAGAAGGACTGGATGGACGAGCGGAGGGCGGCGACGGAGATCCTGGGCGCGATGGTCCGGGCGGGAGCCGACTTCGTGGTCACCTACCATGCGCTGGACGCCGCGAGGTGGCTGAATGAGCGCTAGCGGACCGGCCGAACGCCGCGAGGTGGCTGGATGAGCACCAGCGGACCGACCGGCGCGGAGCGGTCGATCAAAAAATCCGAGCAGGCGTTCAAAGCCGCCTTGAAAGTGATGCCGGGCGGCGTCTCCTCCCCGGTCCGGGCCTTCGGGTCGGTCGGCGGCAACCCGATCTTCATGAAGGCCGGATACGGGTCCGAAGTCACCGATGTCGACGGCAACCGCTACATCGACATGCTGAGCTCGTGGGGCCCGCTGATCCTTGGGCACGCCAACCAGAAGGTGATGCGGGCGGTCTTCTCCTCGGGAATGAGCGGCACCTCGTTCGGGGCCCCGACCGCCAACGAGACCCGGCTGGCGAAGATGCTCGTCGCAGCGCTGCCGGCGGTGGACATGGTGCGCTTCGTCTCCTCCGGCACCGAGGCTACGATGAGCGCGCTGAGGCTGGCACGGGCCGCCACCGGGCGGGAAAAGGTGCTCAAGTTTGCCGGCTGCTACCACGGCCACGTCGACGCCCTGCTGGTCCAGGCCGGTTCCGGGGTGGCCACCCTCGGGTTGCCCGATTCCCCCGGCGTCACCAGGGGCACGTCGGGCGACACGGTGGTGGTCCCCTACAACTCCATGGCCGGCGTGCAGGAGGCTTTCGCCGCCCACGGCAGCGACCTCGCCGCGGTGATCGTCGAGCCGGTGGCCGCCAACATGGGCGTGGTTCCGGCGGCGCCGGGCTTCTTGGAGGAGTTGCGAAACCTGACCGAGCACAACGGCTCACTGCTGGTGTTCGACGAGGTGGTCACCGGTTTCCGGGTGGGCTACTCCGGCGCCCAGGGCATGTTCGGGATCACCCCCGACCTGACCATCCTGGGCAAGGTCATCGGCGGCGGGCTCCCCATCGGCGCATACGGCGGCCCCCGGGCCCTGATGGAGCAGATCGCCCCCTCCGGGCCGGTCTACCAGGCGGGGACCCTGGCAGGAAACCCGATGAGTGTGGCCGCCGGCATCGGCACCATCCGGGGAATCCAGCGGTTCGCCGCCGAGCCGAACGGCGAGGACAACCCCGCCGGGCTCTACGCCCATTTGGACCGCCTCACCGGCGGCCTGGCCGACGGGTTGAGCGAGCTGGGCAAGCGCCACGGCATCCCGATGGCCATTCAACGGGTTGGATCGATGTTCACCCTGTTCTTCCGGGAGGGGGCGGTCACCAACCTGGACGACGCCAAGGCCTCGGACACCCGCCGGTTCGCCCGCTTTTTCCATGCAATGCTTGAGGAAGGCGTCTACTGGCCGCCCTCCCAGTTCGAGGCGGCATTTCTGAGCGCAGCCCATAGCGCCGACGATGTGGAACGGATTTTGGCGGCTGCCGGACGGGCGCTGGAAAGGATCGGATGACGATGGAAAACCGAAAAGTTATGCGCTACTGCTTCTACCAGGTGGACCCGGCGTGGCGGCGGCTGCCGGACGAGGAGCGGGCGATGCACAAAAAGGAGCTGGCCGAGGTGTTCGGCGCCGCCTCGATCGAGGTCCACCCCTACTCCACCGTAGGGCTGCGCGAGGACTCGGACCTGGCCCTCTGGCAGATCTCCGACGACCCCGAGGGCATCCAGGCGTTCCAGGCGTCGATGAACGGCACGGCTCTGGGTCGCTGGCTGAACCCCACGTTCTCCTATCTGGCCATGACCCGGAAGTCGGCCTACCTGAAGGGCCACAAGCACGAGGGCCAGGAGTTCAACATGCCGGCCGGGCCGAAGGGCTCGTCCTACCTGTTCGTCTACCCGCTGGACAAGCTGCGCCCCTGGTACAAGCTGCCCTTCGAGGAGCGGCGCAAGATCATGGGAGAGCACTTCAAGATCGGTCATCGCTACCCCAACGTCGCCATCCACACCGGCTACTCGTTCGGGATCGACGACCAGGAGTTCGTGGTGGCGTTCGAGGGGGAATCGCTGGGTGAGTTCCTGGACCTGGTGGAGGAGCTTCGGGGATCCGAGTCCTCTGCCTACACCGCCCGCGACGTGCCAATCTTCACCTGTGTGAAGATGCCGCTCGAGAAGATCCTGGATCAGCTGGACGGCTCGGCCTAACGGGTTGCCCCCGGCGGTCGAGGTCGAGAGCCTCGTAAAGCACTACCGGCGCTCCAGGCGGGGGCTGAACGGAATAGACCTCACCGTCGGCCAGGGCGAGGTCTTTGCCCTGCTTGGTCCCAACGGCGCCGGCAAGACCACCTTCGTCAAGTGCCTGCTGGGGCTGCTCCAGCCGACGTCGGGATCTATCAGCCTGTTCGGGGACGCGGCCGGCAACCCGGCAGCCCGCCGCGGCGTGGGGTTCGTGCCGGAAACCCCCCGCTTCCCCGACTTCTTGTCGCCCCGGGAGGTGCTTCGCCTGCACGGCCGGCTCATCGGGCTGGAGGGCGGCGACCTCAACCGAATGATCGACGAGCGCCTGGAGGCGGTGGACCTCGCCGACGCTCCGAACCGGGTCCGGGCCTTCTCCAAGGGGATGATCCGCCGGCTGGCCGTGGCGCAGGCGCTGCTGGGCGAACCCAGGCTGGTGGTGCTCGACGAGCCGACCGCCGACCTGGACCCTCTCGGCCGGCGCAGCGTCCGTAACCAGATCGCCGCCGTGAAGGAGCGAGGTGCGACGGTGATCCTGAACTCCCATCTGCTGAGCGAGGTGGAGCGGCTGTGCGACCACGTGGCGATCGTCCACAAGGGCCGTCTGCTGGCCGACGGGGGGATCGACGAACTGGTTCCCGAGGGCCAGGACCTGGAATCGGTGTTCGTGGACCTGGTTGAGGGCGCGGGAAATTGAACACGGTCCTGACGATTGCCCGCGCCTCGATCACCGAGCACGTCCGCCGCAGGCTGGTCCTGTTCTTCGGGGTCCTGGTCGCTTTGGCCGCGGTGGGCCTGATCTACGTGAGCCTGAGCGACGACCTGACCTCCACCCTGCTGGGAACCGCGGTCGGCATCGCCACCTTCTTCTCGCTCACGCTGCTTCAGGGGCTCGCCACGCTGGCGGCGGTCGCAGTCTCGATGAACAACATCGGCCGGCCGTTTGCCGACGGCGAGGCGATGCTGATTCTGGCCCGGCCGGTGGCGCGCTGGCAGTATGCGCTCGGCCGGCTGCTCGGCAGCGCCGCCCTGGTGGTGGCGCTGTGCCTGTTGCTGGTCGTCCTGCTCCAGGGCATCAACCTGATCGAGGGCCGCAACCTGGGCATGGACCTGTGGGGCCACTGGGCGACCCAGGCGTTCAACCTGGTGCTGCTGGTGGCGATAACCACCCTGATGTCTGCTCTGTTCGGCAACCCGATCCTGGCCGCCTTCGTCGCCTTCTTCGTATACGCCTCGTCGAACTTCGTCTCCACCCTCTACCTGCTGGTGGACACCGGCCGGGTGGGCGGGGTGCCGGGAGCAGTGGTTACGGCCCTGTGGTACCTGACGCCGAAAACGCTCGTCTCACCGCTGGCCATGGAACGGATCGCCGAGGGGGGCAACCTGGTGGGAGCCAGCACGATGCTGCTGATCCCCAGCACCGGCGCCCGGGTGGCCTGGTCGCTCGCCTACCTGGCCGCCACGGTGGCGCTGACCTTCGTGCTGGTCCAGCGCAAGGAACTGTGACCGGGCCGGCCCCGGGCGACGGATTTTCGAATTGTGGTGGTTTTTCGATTATCCGGGTAGGCATGCATCCAGGCGCCGATTTGGTGTCGTCCAGGCGGGGTAGACTTTCGAGTCTGGGAAAAACAAGGCTGGACCCAAAGGCAGGACACAAGGCAGGACAAAGGGGCACTCATGCCATCGAGATCTATCTGGAAGGGCGCAATCACCTTCGGCCTCATCACCATTCCGGTGGGCCTGTACACGGCCATCGAAGAGAAGGACTTCCGGTTCAACCAGCTCCACGGCAAGGACAACGGCCGCATCAAGTACAAGCGCACCTGCAGCGTGTGCGGTGAAGAGGTTCCCTACGACGAGATCGTGAAGGGCTACGAATTCGAAAAGGGCAACTACGTCGTGTTCACCGAGGAGGAGATGGACGCCATCCCGGCGGACAGCATCAAGGCCATCGACGTCGTGTCGTTCGTGCCCCTTGAGGAGATCGACCCGGTCTACTTCCAAAAGCCCTACTACGTGGCCCCCGAGCCCTCGGGCGTGAAGGCCTACAAACTGCTCGAGAAGGCCATGAACGACTCGGGGCGGATCGGGATCGCCAAGATCACCCTCCGCGAGAAGGAACGCCTGGCGACCCTTAGAGTCAAAGACGGCGTGTTCATCCTGGAGACCATGAACTGGCCGGACGAGATCCGCGAGCCGGACTTCGCCGAGCTGCAAAAAGACGTTGAGATCCGTCCGCAGGAGCTGGCGATGGCCAAGAGCCTGATCGAGAACCTGTCGGACACCTTTCAGCCCGACGAGTTCCGCGACACCTACCGTGAGCGTCTCGAGGCTGCCGTCCAGGCCAAGATCGAGGGCCAGGAGGTTGCAGTGGAGGCCACCAAGGAGCCCACCCAGATCCTGGACCTGATGGAGGCCCTGAAGGCCAGCGTGGAGGCGACGAAGGCCAAGGCCAAAGCCGGCGAGAAGGACTCCGCGGACAAAGGGGAGAAGGCGCAGGCCAAGAAGTCGGCCTGACGCCGGTTTGATGCCCTCAGCCGGGCCCACCGGCTATTCCGGGAGCAGACACTCCTTTGGCAGCTTGTCGTCGCGCAGCCCCTTGTAGGAGGGCGCTCGGAGCCGCAGGCCCTTGGTTAGTTCACGGTACTCCACCTTGGCCACCAGTTCGGGCTTGACCCAGCGGACCGAGCGCAGGGGAACCTTGTCCCGGAACGGGCTGGTTTCGGCCTCGATCGCTTTCAGCCGGTCCTTCATCGTCACCAGGTCCCGGTCCTTGAACCCGGTGCCCACCGACCCCAGGTACCGCAGGTTCCCCTCGGTGTCGTAGGCGCCCACCTGCAAGGCGCCCAGCGAGGAGGCGCGGCTGTTGATCCCGGCGCTGAACCCCCCGATCACCACGTCTATGTCGTACACCGTCTTGATCTTCAGCCAGTCCCGGCTCCGCCGGCCCGGCAGGTAACGGCTGGCCACGGCCTTGCCGACGATCCCCTCCAGGCCTTTGGTCCGGGCGGCCTCGAACAAGGCACAGCCGAAGGTGGGAATGGGCTCGGAGCGAAGCACCCGCTCCCCAAAACTCACGCTTGCCCCCAACCGGTCGATCCGCTCGGTGAGCGGCAAACCCCCACGCCACTCTCCGGTGTCGAAAACCTGATCGAACAGGACCAGGTCCAGCGACACCCTCCTTACCCCCCGGGCGATGTCGGAGGGCCGGGAAAGGTTGATGCGGCTTTGAAGAAGTTCGAACGAGGGCCGGGAATGGTCATCGAGGGCCACGATCTCGCCGTCCAGGACGGCATTGGGCACCGCAAGCCTGCGGTGCAGATCGGCGAACTCGGGGTACTGATGAGTGCACTCCCGGCCGGTACGCGAGTACAGCCGGGTAGACGATCCATCGCAGAATGCGAGGACCCGGACGCCGTCCCATTTGACCTCAAACAGGTGATCGGGCGAGTCGAAGGGCTTGTCGGTGAGCGTCGGAAGCATCGGCGCGAAGACTGCAGGCAGCGCCGAAATCTGCTCAAAAAGCCGCTTTTTGTTCATTTCAAACCCGTTCTTGGGTCCGGAAGTGAGAAAAAGGGTTGGGGGGGTATTGCGTTGTTAACTGCACCGTCATATTCTCCCCCTGTTCCCAGCCATGACATATGACCTCTCCCAAAACTCCCCATGAAAGAAATCACTTTCTACCTTGAACCCGGCGCGTCTCCTGAAACTGATTGGCGGCAGAAAGCCAATTGCAAGGAGATTCCCGATCCGGACGTCTTCTTTCCGATCGGGACCACCGGCCCGGCACTTGACCAGATCGAACAGGCCAAAGCCATTTGCCAGCCCTGCCCGGTAAAGGACGACTGCCTGGAATGGGCGATTGAAACCCATCAGGAATCCGGGGTTTGGGGAGGCCTCTCAGAGGACGAACGAAAAGGAGTGGTGAGCGGACGCCGCCACCCTTTTCTCGCTTAGGATCCGGCGACCGGCAGCATGCCGGCTGGACGCTCAGTGGGGACGTCGACGGAGAAGCACGCCCCACCATCTGAGTTGTAGCTGAAGCTCCCTCCCAGTTCGCTCTCCACCAGAGCCGACACAATCTGAAGACCCAGTCCCCTGTTCATTGTGCCCGTGTCCTCGGGCAGCCCGATGCCGTCGTCCTTGACCGTCATCAGGAGGCGGTTGTCCCGGCGGGCCATCGTCACCAGAACCTTGCCGCTGCGGTCGGCGAATGCGTGCTCTACTGCGTTTTGTAGCAGCTCCACCATGATGACCGCCAGCGGAGTGGCCAGGTCGGAGTGAAGCTTGCCCGGGTCACCCTCCAGCCGGATCGTCACGCGGCCGTCCGGATGCAGCAAACCCTCGGAAACCATGCGGATCAGCCGGCCGGCAACCCCGGCAAAGTCGACCTTCTGGCTGGACTCCCGGGACAGGGTCTCGTGGACCAGGGCGATGGCGGCTATCCGCCGAGTGGCCTCCTCCAGCTCCCGCCGAGCCTCGGCGGGGACCCGCCTGCCCTGCAGCCGCAAAAGGCTGGCAATCGTCTGCAGGTTGTTCTTCACCCGGTGGTGGACCTCCCGGATGACCGCCTGCTGGCGCTGGAGCTGCCGCTCCCGGTACCGAAGCTGGGTGACGTCGCGCACCAGGACCAGGGCACCGGTGACCCGGCGGTCCCTGCCCTCCAGGAAGGGAAGTGCCCGCTGCAGCATGACCGAGGCCCCCACCTCCACGTCGATCTGCGCCGGCTGTCCGGTGGCGAGAGCGAGCGTCGCCGCCGAGGCGTCCACACCCACGTCCGACAGCTTCTCCCCCTGGATGTTCGACACCACACCGAGGCGGCGGAACGCCGAAACCGCGTTGGGACTGGCGTACATGACCTTGCCGAGCATGTTCAGCCGGATGATGCCGTCACCTACCCTGGGGGCGAGCTCAGGATCCAGAGCTTCCCCGCCGAAAGGAAAAATACCCTGGGCAACCATCCGGGCGAGCACCGCAGCGCATTCTAGGTAGTTCTGCTCCAGCTCCCCGCGGCGGCGGTTCTTGAGCGGGGCGCTGTGGATGGTCATAACCGCCGTCACCCGGTCACCCACCGGAACCGGGATCGCTTCGATGCGAATGGGCAGGCCGTCGATGATCACCGGATTCTCGCTGCGCCAGCTTCGGTTCTCCGAGTACACCCGGTCGACCACCGCCAGCTCTTCGGGCCGGAGGAGCTTGCCCACCAGGTCGTGCGGGTAAAGGGTCTGACTGGTGTAGGGCCGCATCTGCGCCAGACAGACAAACCCGCTCTCGTCCTTCAAAGGGCACCACAGCAACAGGTCGGCGAAAGAGAGGTCTGCGAGCAACTGCCAGGACGCCAGAAGCCGGTCCAGGTGCTCCACCTCGTCGACGTGGAGGCTGGTCTCGTGCCTTAGCAGCTCGGTCAGTGTTTGCATAGTTCTTCCTGTGGCGACATTAAGATGGATGGGTGTCCGGCCAGATGCGCTACACCAAGCTTACGGCGAACGAAATACTCCCTGAAGTCAGGGAGCATCTCGAGTCCCTCCGGACGGCGTACCGCGAGGTGGCACGGCACCGGGCGGCGGTCGCTCTCAGGTCCCACAGCAACGGCGGCGATCCCAGGGGCGGTGCCTGGGCAGAGTACGCGGCCCAGATGAACGAGGAGCAGGAGTGGTTCGAACGCAGAGACATCTCTGTAAAGGATGTCGAGCAGGGTTTGATCGATTTCCCCGCGCTGATCGACGGTCGCGAGGTTCTGTTGTGCTGGAAGGACCCGGAGCCGCGGGTGAGCTTCTGGCACACCCGGGAAGCCGGCTTCGCGGGACGGCGGCCCCTGTAGCGACACCGGTCTCAGAGCGAGCGTGAGCGCATCCGTCCCGCAGAGCCGCCGGTCGACGCTCGCCGTGCTGGCCCTGATAGTTCTTTCGACCAGCGGCGCCGTGGTGGCGCTTGCCGGCAACAATGCTTCGGACTCGGACTCCGAGAACAGCGCAGCGGTGGCGTTCTCCGGCGAACCGGCAGAAGCCCGGGACCTGCCCCTGCTGGTGCCGGTGCCCGATGAAGTCGAAACTGTAAGGCCCGCCCTCAAGGCGACCTTTCCCGACGGCGTCTCGGTGGAGGCAATCCAAACCGTAGCCTCCCTGCCCGAGGTGGCGGCCGCGGCTCGGGTGCTGCTGGCAAACCTGGTGGTCGAGGTCCCCGGCGGTGACGCGCAGGTCAGCGTGGCCGCAGTGAGCCCCGACGAGTTCCGCCCCCTGACGCCGGAAACCACAGCCAAGGCGAAGTTCGTGTGGGAGGGACTTCACCGATCTCAGATGCTGATCGCCCACGAGCAGTACCAGATTTTTGGAGGCAAGCCGCTGCAAACGCTGGCCGCCAAAGGCCCGGCCGGCCGCCGCGTGCTGCGGGTCGGCGGGCTGGCCTCCAGCGGGATTCCCAACCTCGCAGGCGCAATGATGTCGATGGATCAGGCCACCAAGCTGGGTCTGGGCGAGCCGACGCTGCTCCTCGTCGGGCTGAACAAACAGGTCTCCGTCTCCGATGCCCTCAAAGCGCTCAATCGAGCGCTGCCCGGCATTACCTTCGAGCGGACCCAGGGCGGAGCGACTGAACGTTTCTTTTCCGGCGCGTCGGCGCAGAGGGCAATCGGCAACTTCCGCTTCATCTCCAACCCGGACGGCACCATCAGCCAGGACCGGGAGTGGGTGGCCCGGCACATCACCAGCCGGAACGTCCCCCTTCTGGGACAGGTGACCTGTCACCGGGCCATGCTCCCACAGCTTGAGGCAGCACTGACCGAGATCAGGGACTCCGGGTTGTCCGCTTCAATCAAACCCGGTCAGTACGGCGGGTGCTATGTTCCCCGGTTCATCGAGCGAGACGGCACGAAACCACTCTCGATGCACGCATGGGGCCTCGCGGTGGATATCAACGTAGCCGACAACCCCGCGGGCGCAAAACCGAACATGGACCCCGCGGTGGTAGCGATCTTCGAGAAGTGGGGGTTTCGCTGGGGAGGAAGGTGGTCCCGTCCCGATGGCCACCACTTCGAGCTTGCCGCCCTCATCTCCGGCTGAGCCGGGTTTGTCTCCGAGGTGGGTTAGCCGAAGGAGCTGATCTCGGCCTGAAGCGCCGACTTGATGTTAACGATCAACTGAGTCGGACACGGCGCCTCGTACTGGCACCGGCTCCGAACCAACAGTGTGAAGTGCATCTCCACGCCCAGCCGCTCCAGACAGGGCCCGCATTCAGCCAGGTGCTCGGAAAGGAACTGGACCTGGCCCTCGGTCACCTCTCCATCAAGGAGTTGGTAGAGCGATCCGACGAGCTTTTGGCAGTGATCTTCGTCGTTCATCTAAGTCTTGCCTCCCTGACCGACCAAACCCCTCTGCTCGGCCAAACCCCACAACGCTTTCTGGAGTGATTTTCTTCCGCGATGCAGCCGGGACATCACTGTGCCTATCGGAATGTCCAGCATATCGGCTATCTCCCGGTACGAGAACCCGTCCACATCGGCCAGGGAAACGGCCATCCGAAAGTCGTCCGGCAGATCGGAAAGAGCCTTTTGGATGTCCTCGTCACCCAGCGAGTCGATCACGATGGACTCGGCGGACTGCGCCACATGTTTCTGGTCCACCAGCGACTGGTACAGGTCGAAGTCGCCGGACTCGCTGGTTGAGACCAGTTGGGGCTCCCGCTTTTTCACCCGGTAGGAGCTGATGTAGAGGTTGGTGAGGATGCGGTAGAGCCAGGCCTTCAGGTTGGTCCCCTCTTTGAACTGGCTCCAGGACCTGAACGCCCGCAGGAACGTCTCCTGGACCAGGTCGGCGGCATCCGCCGGGTTTCTGGTCATCCTGAGAGCGCCCCCGTAGAGCGCGTTGGCCAAAGGCAGAGCCTCTTCTTCGAACCGCGTCAGATCCTCGGCGGAGAGCTTCGGCCGTTCCGGCTTGGAAGCAACTGCGGGAACCGGCCGCGGACTGTTCACCATCCAATACTCATCACAATGGCGCTGGAAGGCAAACCGGGTGGACCCTCGCCTGGCCTGGTTGATGGAGTTTTCAGCCGGCTCACAGCCTGTTCCCAGGTTTCGATAATCGGCTGAAGAACCGTCGGCGGGTGGAGCAACCACGTGCCCGCATCGAGTCACTCGGGCCGCGCCGGAAATGGGAAGGGAGAACCTGATTAGTGATCGCTCGAGGTAAGCCGTGGATGAAATGGGCAGCATTCGGTCTGATCGCAGCAGTGGTCTGCCGATGGCCGGCACCTTCGTACACCTGAACCTGCTGCGCGACGAGGCCCCCGAACGGCTGGACACCACCCCCGCAGTGGCCGGGAGGTAGACCCGAGCATCACCCTGGACGGGACCTGGGTGGTGGCCGAGGGATCCCAGGTGGGTTACCGCGTCCGGAAGATCAGTTTGGCCAAAGCGCCGAAGCGGTAGGCCGGACGTCCGACGGGGAGGGCTCGTTCACCATCGAGGGTTCCGCGGTGGTCGAAGGCAGCTTGGAGGGGTGAGGGCCGGCGCAGCGGAAGATCACGGCATCATGGGAATTCGCGCTGCACTTTACGAAGCAAGGCTGACATGGGGGAGCTCGTGTGTCTCGAAAAAAGGCGAAGGGCCGCCTGTCGGTCGGCGGCCCTTCGCAACCGGGATCACCATGGCGTGCAACCCCTTGTTCCAATCTCCATGTCGGCTGGAGAGGAGAACCCAACCCTACGACATCGTAGTTAGCTACGTCAACAGTTCGTGTTAGTACTACCTAATACTGCAGCCCCAAGCCGTCATAGGTCCCCTGCAACCGGGGCCAGCCCCCGCAGGTAGGCACCCACGACGCAGTCAATCATCGCCTCGAGCGGCGGCCATCCGAAGCCCGGCTTGCAGATGAGGAGCGAGGTGACCCCATGAACCGCCGCCCAGAGGCCAACCGCCGCTAGGACGGGATCTCCCCGGCGCATCAGGCCGCCGTCCATACATTCCTGAACCGCGCCGAGCAGGAAGTGGAAGCCGGAGCTGTTCTTCAGCCGTTCGACCTCCATCTGTTCGATCTCGGGCGCCGCCTTTCTCATGAACAGGATGCGGTACTGCTCGGGGTGCTCGAGTCCGAATTTCACGTAGGCCCGGCTGGCAAGGCCCAGAGCCTTCAGAGCGTCGGCGGCATTGCGCGCCGCATCCTCCACTGCGGCACTCACCTGGGCAAAGCTTCTCTCGCAGACCGCGATCAGCAGGTGCTGCTTGTCGGCAAAGTGCAGATAGATGGAAGGGGGCGTGACACCCACCGCGTCGGCGACCGACCGGATCGACACTGCGCTCTCATCAGAGGTTCTTTCCAGCAGGTACTGCGCGGCGTCAAGGATCTCCGTCCGCAACTTGTCGCCTTCGCCCCGGCGCGCACGCGCTCTGCGAACATCGCCGGTGCCGGAGCCGGCGGTCATCTCGCCCGGTCGCATACCGGCCTGCGCAGCAGGACCAACCGGCCCACACCGTCGTGCGGCCGTGGTGAGAGCCTGCAAATGCGTAAAATCACTTTCACCTCAAATTCTTCGATGGCGAAAGGTTACACAATGCCGCCCTCACCGGGCAGCGGCTGTTGCGGTTAGGTTTCCCTGAAACCGGCCTTGAACGCCTCCCACTCGTCCTGGAAGGATGTCCAGTCGGAAGCACGGGTCTGAAAGTTGAGGGCGAATCCGTAGTCGTCGTCGGCAAAGCCCAGGTTTGCCGCTCGCAGGTCCGCCCCTCGCTGCGTGTAGGTCCACTCCCAGATGGCCGCAGTCGCAAATCCCTGGAAGCTGGTCCTCTCCAGACGAATCTCACGATAGTTCTGATGCCGCTGGGAAAAGCTCGCCGCCAGCGTTTCCCACGCTTCCAAAGCGTCGGGCCCCGGGTTGTCCGTCCAGTCCACCAGCAGGTAACTTCCCCGAGGGCCGTTGATTCTCAAAGAGCTGCCGTCGCCGAGCGCGTTGTTCCGGGTCGACCACGACGGCGGGTGGGAGATGGCGTAGCCGGTTTCGCCGAGCTCGACTGTCTCCCATCCGGAAGGGACGCCCGCCGAGCCGTTACTCCCCGAGCCGGTCGCCGGTGGCTGACGGTCGCCGGATTGCTCGCTGTTCCGGCCGGCCGGTGGCCGCGCCTCGCCCCCCGGTGGCTGCGCCGGCGCTTCATCCCCGCCTGCCGGCGCCTGGGCGGCGTTGCCTTCGCCGGCGACGGGGGCATCTGCGGCTCCCGGCGGAGGGGCGGCGAACATCCGCGGAACGAACCATAACGCCAGGAGCAGCAAAACCAGGGCCCCGCCTACCGCCGCCCAGCGCCGGTTGTCGGTATCTGGCGATTCCCGCACGGGAGCCGGGGCAGATGGCCGCGGTTCCGAACCGCCTCCCGGTACGGGTCTGGCTACCGGGACGGTAACCGCCGGCGTCTCGAGAGGTTCGTCGTGCCATGTCGTCTCCATGTCGGGCACGGCGGCCAAGAGGTCCTGGCGGGGGCTTTTTGGTGGCGGGGCCTGCCCAGGATCCGGGTCGATCGGCGCTTCCCGGTCATCGTCGCCCTCGTGGCGAGTTACGAAGTCCGCGAGATCGGTGGGAGCCTCAGGCGGAAGGAACGCCACGGCCCCATCGGACGGCTCAGTGGAAACCTCTTCCGAGGTCGCCGAGCCGAGGGGAGACGGGGCGCCGGCTTCGGGCCCGGCGATCGGCTCCAGAAGGGCGCGCAGGTCCCCGACGTTAGCTCGCAGGTCGGGGTCCTTCTCCAGCAAAGATCTGATGGCAGGCGCCAGCCGGCCCGCATTGGATGGTTCTGGCGCCTCCTCCTTCGAGATCGCCATGAGGGTTGGAAGTGGGCCCTCCCGATCGAACGGCCCCCTGCCCTCCACGCAGTAGAACAGGGTCGCCCCCAGAGCCCACAGGTCACTCGCCGGCCCCGCCGGCCGGCCGGAGACCTGCTCGGGCGACATGTACGACGGGGAACCGAGCAACAGGCCGGTGGCCGTGAGTTGAGGGTCTCCCTTCACCGAGGCAATTCCAAAGTCGGCCAGCTTCACTACCCCGTCGGAGACCATGACGTTCGCGGGCTTCACGTCACGGTGGACTATGCCCTTCGAGTGGGCCGCCTCCAGGGTGTCCAGCAGCTTCAGGCCGATGAAGGCGGCTCGCTCCGGCGCGAGTGGACCATTCTCCTCAACGATCTGGGCCAGGGTGGGCGAGTCCACCATCTCCATTGCGATAAACGTGTAGTCACCCTCCTCGAGCACATCGAAAACCGTCACCGCCGACGAGTGGCTGAGACGGGCGGCCGCCCGGGCCTCCCGTAGGACCCGCTGGCGCACGGCCTCACGTTCGGAGTCGGGCAGTGACGGAGGAAGGCTGACCTCCTTGAGCGCCACGGTCCGGTGCAAGACCTCGTCCTGAGCGCGCCACACGGTGCCCATTCCACCCCTGCCCAGGGGCTCGATCAGGCGAAAGCGCTCGGCAACAACACGGTCGGCCATCGTCGCGTCTTACCCAGCGGCAAACGATTTCAACGGCTATTTTTCAAACGGTCCCCTTCCACCACCGCCGCCAGGGAGCAATCGGGTATAAACATCCTCACCGTTAGCGGGATCGGGGCCCGCCTGGAATGAAGGAACAGCGCCGATGAGAAGCATCTTTTCGCTGGTCTATGTTGTGATCGGGTTCTTCGTTGCCGGAAATTACGGCTATCTGGTGTTCGACTCACTGCTCAGCGCGTTGTCCGCAGGGGCTGCGATCATCCTGTGGCCGCTGCTGTTTTTCGGAGTAGACCTGCGCTTCGGCGCCTAGGCCTTACCGGACCCCATGCCCGCTTTCGTCAGGCACGGTCGAGCAGAGTCCGTAGAGAGTCGATGGTGTCCGCCTCGGGGGCAGTCTTATCCGGCCGGTAGCGCTTCACCCGGGCAAACCGCAGCGCCACCCCACCCGGGTAGCGGGTAGACGCTTGGACACCGTCGATGGCAATCTCGACGACCAGCTCGGGCCTCACCACCACCACAATTCCCCGCCGCTCCTGTTCCCGCGCCAGCAGCGCGGCGGTTTGCCAGCGCAATAGTTCGTCGGTCAGCCCCTTGAAACATTTGCCGACCATCACAAACTCACCGGTTCCCGGCAAGCGGGCCCCCAGATGCAGATTGGACAGCCATCCCTGGCGGCGCCCGTGCCCCCACTCGGCGCCGAGCACGACCAGGTCGAAGGTGCGCACCGGCTTCACCTTGCGCCACGCCTTGCCCCGCCGGCCCGCTGCGTAGAGCGAATCGACGTCCTTAACAACAACTCCCTCGTGGCCGGCTCGCAGGGCTTCGTCGAGCACCCTCTGGGCCTCTGCCGCGTCCGCGGTCACCAACGCCGGAACCCTTAGTCCGGGAGCGATATGCGAGAGCCGGGCCGACCTGACCTCCAGGGGCATATCCAGCAGATCCTCGCCGTCGACGTGGAGGAGGTCGAACAGGAATGTGACGACTCCCTCCGGGGGCGCGCCGGCGTCGATCATCGACACCGTCTCCTGGAAGGCGGCCGGGCCGCCGTCACCCATCCACAGCGCCTCCCCGTCAAGGACTGCCCGGTGGACCGGCAGGCGGCGCACGGCCTCGGCAATCCCTGAGAGGGCCGGGGTGATGTCGTTGAGGTTTCGGGTGTAGATGCGCACCTGGTCGGCCAACCGGTGGATCTGGATCCGGATCCCGTCGAGCTTCCACTCGACCGAGGCCCGGCCGAAGCCCGCCATCGCATCTTCGACGCCGGAGGCGGTGGAGGCGAGCATCGGCATTACAGGCCGGAAAATCTCGAATCCCACCTCCCGCAAACCTGCCTCACCGGCGGTCATGGCAGTCCGGGCGGTTCCGGGCAGGTCTCCCGAGAGCATCCGGGCCCTCCGGACTAGCTCGCCGGGCACTCTCGCCGCCTGGGATATCGCGTCCACCATCAGGCCGGCGAGCGCACCCTGCCGCAGCTCGCCGGTGAAAAGACGCTTGAGGAAGTCCGATTCCGCCGCAGTCGCCCGCCCGATCAGGCCGCCGAGGATTTCCCGTCGGGCCGAGGCGGAGCCTTCACCCACGAGCTGCTGGATACCGGTGATCGCACGGTCGACCTCGGCAATGGTCAGCGTGGGCTCGGCGGCCGGAGGACGATCGACACCGTAGGCAATGGAGTAGCCGACTCCGAACCGGCCCTGGCGGGGCACGCCCGACAAAAAGCCGACGGCTATTTCAATCTCGCCGGCCTGGAGCCTGCCCAGCAGCCGGGCGAGGATGGCGATCTTTGCCGACCGGGAACTGGTCGCCGACACCATGCCCGAGGCCTCGACGAGATCGCAGAACAGGGTCATGACCAAGGACTATCGCACGGCGGCCGTCCGGGGGCGGGCCGGCACGGAACTTTCGAGCCGGAACCGAAATTCGATGTAAGGGTGTATAGCAGTACTTTCCCCGCTGATTGGAGGTACACCGAATGCCCAAGATCATCCCGCACCTCTGGTTCGACAGTGAAGCCAAAGAGGCAGCCGAGTTCTACACCGCCACCTTCCCCGACTCCAAGGTCACCAGCGTCCGGACGATTCACGACACTCCGTCGGGGGACTGTGACATCGTCTCGTTCGAGCTATTCGGCCAGCCGTTCATGTCCATCAGCGCCGGACCCCTCTTCAAGTTCACCCCGGCCATCTCGTTCTCCGTCAGTTGCCCGACGAAAGAGGAAGTCCACGAGTTCTGGAACGCCCTCTCCGCCGGTGGAGAGACCCTCATGCCGCTTCAGTCCTATCCCTTCAGCGACCTGTACGGCTGGACACAGGATCGATACGGCCTGTCCTGGCAGGTGGGTTACGCCGGCGAACAGCAGATCAACCAGCGCATCATCCCCGCCTTGCTGTTCGCCGGCGAGGTATGCGGGCGAGCCGAGGAGGCGATTACTTTCTACTCCGAGCTATTCCCGAACTCCCAGGTCGGCGGCATATTCCGTTACGGCCCGGGGGAGGAGCCGGACCGGGAGGGTACGGTCAAGTACGGGTCGTTCACGCTCAACGGCCAGCAATTCTCCGCCATGGACAGCGGCCACGAGCACGCATTCGGCTTCAATGAGGCGATTTCGCTGATGGTGGAGTGCGGGACCCAGGAGGAGATCGACCATTTCTGGGACAACCTCACCGCAGTTCCGGAGGCCGAGCAGTGCGGATGGCTGAAGGACAAGTTCGGCGTCTCCTGGCAGGTGACGCCGGACCGGCTGGGCGAGATGCTGACCGGAGGTTCCCAGGAGCAGGTGGACCGGGTGACCCAGGCATTTCTGCAGATGAAGAAGTTCGACCTGGCCGAGCTCGCCAGGGCATACGAAGGCTAGACAGCCGGGAGGATAGTCATGACCAAGCTAAACCCCTACCTCAACTTTGCCGGAAACGCCGGAGAGGCATTCAACTTCTACAGGTCGATCTTCGGCGGCGAGTTCTCGTCGATGGTGCGGTTCAAGGACATGCCGATGGAAGGATTCGAGCTTCTCCAGGCCGATCAGGACAAGTTCATGCATATTGCGCTGCCGATCGGCGGCGACCTTTTGATGGCTAGCGACGCCCTCGAGTCGCTCGGGCAGACCGTCGTGCCTGGCAACAACCACTACGTCTCGGTCCATCCGGACTCCAAAGAGGATGCCGACCGCATCTTCAACGGCCTGTCGGAAGGCGCGGAAATAGAGATGGCAATCGGCGAGCAGGCCTGGGGCGACTATTTCGGCAGCCTGATCGACAAGTTCGGCATCCGGTGGATGGTGGACTACACCTACCCGAAGGAAGGTTGAAGCCGGTGCAGGCCGGCTGAGCCGCTGTGGCACGCCGCGAACACTTCTTCAGAGCGCGCAGTCATCTGCGAGACCGCTCGTCAGCCGCGAGCCGATGCTCTCGCGAGCCGTTCCGCGCGTTCCTGGACGCCGTGGAGGTGGTCGCGAGCCATGATGAAGTCGGCGGGCACGATTCCCAGACAGGCGCCTGTTGTCAACCACCAGGCTGACGTGACCCACCGCGATCGAAATAGGTAGCGGGTCCCTCGGCCGTTGTCCACCGGGGTGAGGTTGAAGACCCATGACCAGTCGAGGAATGCTCGATCCCGCCAGCTCATCGGCAGGTGACTGGTCGAATGCAGCACCAGCGCCTTGTTGGGAATCAGTTCTTTGACGATGAACCCCGTTTTTGTCTCCGGGGCGCCGTCGGGGACGAAGTCACCGATTTTCAGCTCTTGAAGCTCGGGGATGATCTCGTCGGCACTGGGCCCGTTCGCGGGGAACAGCAGTTGATCAACCCAGCGCGCGGTGTACCAACCTGCCCGGCCCCATCCCATCTGGACGAGCCACGGCCAGACGTACTCGGGTTTGGCGTTGATCGTGATGGCATGATTCGTCACGACGATGGGGTCAGCGACGAGGTC
>Ga0247713_1000515_pt1 | contig 23096 bp, 24 predicted proteins | sample 21E_NmetaG_FD_189936 | JGI IMG/M metagenome (GOLD analysis project Ga0247713, IMG submission 189936) | Soil microbial communities from hillslope of Landscape Evolution Observatory, University of Arizona, Oracle, AZ, United States - 2-1-E_N | ecosystem: Engineered > Artificial ecosystem >... | reverse complement strand
GGCCACGGCGACGGCCAGAAGCGGCGCTCCAGGCTCCACCGAGGCCGCCAGGGGCGGTTCCTCGGGCGGTTCCGGGTCGTCCGGCCAGGGGGCCCCCGGGACGTCTGCGAACGCATCACCGGGTTCCGCCGGCGGCTCCAGCGAGGACGGCGCCTCGGCAGGATCCGCGCCCAATGCGCCCTCCAACCTTCTGGTAACCGCAGTCGACGACTCAACGGTGCGCCTGAGATGGAAGGACAATTCGCAGGACGAGACCGGCTTCGTAATCGAGCGCAGGGGCCAGACCGCCGTAGGAAGGCAGACTACCGAGGCCGACACCAAGAGCTACCTGTGGACCGGCCTGGCCGCCGGTGCCGAATACTGCTTCCGTGTACGGGCACGCAACGCGATCGGAGTTTCCGACTGGGTCCCCGAGCAGTATCGATGCGTGACCACCCACTCGGCCCAGTCCGGGCCGGGGCCCGTGACGCTGACTCCGGTCCCCTGCAGCAACGAGGGCGGCATGTCCGCCGGTGCCGAAGTGCAGGAAACCTCGATCCAGTTCCGCAACGACACCTCGCAGCCGGTGAGAATCTATGCGCTCAGCAGAGCCGGAGTGAGAGAACCGACCGCAATTTCGCTGGCGCCGCAGGGCACCACGTCCGTCTCCACCTTCCTCGGACATCCATATGTGGTGACCAGCGCCGACGAGGCCGCGGGCTGCCTTGCGATCTTCACCGGAGAAGGTTGGAGCTCGGTTGCGGTAATCCGGGAGCCGTCCGCTTAACCAGCCTCTTACCGGGCAATCCCTTAGTCGGGGTGCGGTCCTCAGCGGGACTCAGCTCGACTTGATGAACCTAACCCTGACCTGGCAATCGAGCAGGAACTCCTTGACCGAGTCGGAATCCTGGTTTGCCGGCTGCTGCGCCACCACCTCACGCAGGCCCGAGTTGGCGATCAGCTTGGCGCACTCCAGGCATGGGGGCGCAGTGATGTAGAGCGTGGCCCCCTCGCGCTGATGGGGGTCGGCGTACAGGATGGCGTTGGCTTCGGCGTGCAGACCCAGGCACGGCTTGCTCTTGTCACCCGTACGTCCCCGGGGGCAGCCCCCGGCATCGCAATTGGCATGACCCGAGGGGGTGCCGTTGTAGCCGGTAGACCGGACGTGGCGGTTGGAAACGATCACTGCGCCGTGTCGCTGCTGCGTGCAGCTGGACCGGGTGGCCGCCTGGCGCGCCAAATCCAGAAAGTACGTGTCCCAGTCGGTTGGTGGCTTGGCCTTGGGCATCTGCTGGCGATTCTGCCAGAAACGCGAAAAACCGCGAAGCCGCGGTGCGCGCACGTATCCGGGGGCTGGTACGGTCGAATAATGAACCAGCTCACCGATCTGCTCCTGTCGTGCTGGATAGCCGAGGCTGCCCGCTCCTCGACGATGGCCGCTCGCGGCCAGCAGGAGTCGGCCGTTCAAAGTGCCGCCCGGGCCCGCATCCTCGCCTCGGCGTGCAACAAGCAGGGGGTCCGGATCGTGCCCAACTACGCCACCCGCCACGCCGAGTTTCTGCGGCACCTTTCCGGAGACGACGAGGAGATGGGGGCCCTGGGCATGATCGTCCTGCAGCGGCTGGGCGCTTTTGTGGATGTCCATGGCGAGCACCTGCTTGAAAAGCCGGACCACGAAAAGCTTGTCGAGCTGGGCCGGACCGAACTGGACGAGGTCAATATGGCCTTGATGTCGGGACGGTTGTTCCCTCCCCCTCCGGCTGCCTGGCCCGAGGCCGAGGAGAGCAGGGCGCCGGGAAAGCTGCTTTTGCGGTTCGGGATCCTGGGCGACCCCCACGTCGGAACGACCGAGACCAACGAGTCGCTGGTCACCGCTCTCGACCAAATGGCCGGCGACGGCGCCAGCTTCGTGGTGGCGAACGGAGACCTCACCAAGGAAGGCAAGCTGGAGCAGTTCCACACCGCCCGCAAGATCTTCGACCAGTCGAAGGTCCCGGTTCTGGTGACTCTGGGCAACCACGACATGTGGGGAGGTGAGGACGAGCCGTCTGGGATGGAACGCTTTAACGCCGCCTTCGACGGCATCAAGCCCTACACCGAACACGTCGAAAACGGGATCAGAGTGATAGTCCTCGACTCCGCCGACCCGAGGCGCAACCCCTTCCCCCCGTTCGACCTCATGACCGGAGAGTTCAAGGACGTGCCCCCGCAGCCGGTCCCCGGCGGAACCTTTTCCGAGGAGGTCATCGACTGGATGCGCAGCCTGGAGCCTGCGGGCCCGACCTTCATCGTCCTGCATCATCCGCCGTATCCGTTTCTAGGTGTCCCTCCCCTGGTTTTCGGGTTGGACCAGGCCGGCACCGCACACCTGGCCGAACTGGCGGTGAAGGTGGGGGCAAAGGCGATTTTCGTGGGGCACTCGCACCGCTGCAACCTGAACTACCTGGAGGACGTGCCGGTGTTTGAGCTTGCCTCAGCCTGCGACTGGCCGTTCGGCTACAACATGGTGGAGGTGACCGACCAGGGATGGTCGCTCAACCTACGGCCGGTCGACTACGAACCCGACCTTGACCCGATGAGCCACCGCGACTACCTGTTCCGCCGCTACGCCACCGGGCCGAAGGAGGCACGGTCCTTCCTCGCGCTAAACGACGAAGACTCGCGCTAAACGACGCGGGGCCTTCCTAGGCGCGCCGGCCGGCCGCACTCCACACTGCCCTCGACACCCGGCGCCGAAGGGGGCCGAGCAGGATCGTCAGGTAGTACACCCCGTGCCACCAGCCCTGGACCCGCACCTCGGTACTGCCGGCCTCGATGCCCCTGCAGATCGCCTCGGCCACCCGGGGAGGCTTCATGACGGTCCAGCGCAACAGCGGGTTTGCCAGCAGGACGTCCATCGGAAACCCCTCAGTGTGGACGGACCCGGGATTGACCACCATCACCTGGACGCCCTTGTCGTAGGTCTCCGACCACAAGGACTCGGTGAAGCCCACCAAGGCGAACTTGGAGGCGGTGTAGGCAGCGGAACTGGGGACCGGGATCCGGCCGGCCATCGACGCCACGTTCACGATGACCGGTGTCCGGCCATCCCGGGGCGCCTGAGCCATCGAGGGGAACAGGGTCTGGATGCACCAGATCGGCGCGATGAGGTTCACTTTGAGCAGGTGTTCCACTTCCTCGGGGGTGGACCCGGTGATCAGGCCCGGCCCCGGGATACCGGCGTTGTTGAGCAGGATGTCCACCTTGGTGGTTCGCACGGCGATGGTTTGGGCCATAGCCCGCACCTGCTCCAAATCCGACACGTCGCAGACCAGGTAGGAGTGGGAGTCGCCCTCCAACTCTTCAACCAGCGATGCAAGCTTGTCCTCCCGCCTGGCCACGGCAACCACGGTGGCTCCCCGTGCGGCGAACGCGTGGGCGGCCGCCCGGCCGATGCCGCTGGATGCGCCGGTAACCACGCAGGTGAGCCCTTCCCAGTCCATGTCCGACAGGCTACCCGGTGGGCCTTATATTGATGTGCCCATCGCAAACTCACGAGCCGGGAGAATTTTGACCAGGACCCTCATACATCTGGTGCGCCACGCCGAGGTCGAGAACCCGAACAACATCTGGTACGGCCGGCTGGAGGGCTGGGTTCTCTCCGAGCGGGGACTTCGGCAGATAAAGGTGCTGGCCGACCACTTCGCGGACACGCCTCTGGTCGCGGTCTATTCCAGCCCGCTAACCCGTGCGATCCAGACCTCTACCGCAATTGCGGAAAGCCACGGCCTGGAAATCCAGATCGATGAGGACATCATCGAGTCGGAAGCGAAGCTTCAGGGGCTTCCCGGTGACCGCCGGCTGTTCCGCAATCCGGCCAACGTACGGTACTTCGTCAACCCGATGCGACCGTCATGGGGCGAGCCCTATGTGAGCATTCGCTCCCGGATGGCCCGGGCGGTGAACCGCATGAGGCAGGAGCACGCCGGCGGCGAGGTGGTGGCCGTCTCCCACCAGACGCCGGTACTGGTGGCCCGCCTGATGTTCGAGAAGAATCCCCGCCCGCCGTGGCGGGCCAAGGTCCCGTGCACCCGGGCCTCCATCACCACGCTGGCGTTCGACGACGACGAGTTCGTGGGCACGGAATACCTGCCGATAGGCTCAGCGGTCGTCTGAAGGCGGAGAGCATAGGAGCCCCGGTTGGGGGGCGGCCCAGTGAGGCCGGTCCGGGTCGTCATATCGGCAGCTGGCCGGGTCCCGGAACCGTATCCGGCAGCTCCTTTCCCTTGGTTTCGGGGAGCCGAAGGTAGAGCAGGCTCAGCAGCAGCACCGGGGCGGCAATCCAAACCGACGCCGCGTCGTAGTTGCCGAACCGGTCTGCCAGGAATCCGAACAGCCCCAAGCCCAGCACGGCTCCCAGTACCCCGCTGGTCGTGATCCAACCCGCAGCCGAGCTGCGGTACGAGGTGGGAAATAGCTCGGCGCAAATTGCTCCGCTTCCCGGCGTATATACCGACGCGGCGAAGATTGCCGCCAGATAGCCGATCACGACCCCCAGCCCGGGAGCGTTGTAGGTCACGATCGCACCAGCCGCCACCGCCGCCTGTGAAACCGCGCAGCTGATTCGACGGCCGAGGTTGTCGGCGGCCCACCTGCCGGCCAGCAGTCCCACCAGGCCGATGGGAGCGGCCGCCAGGACCGCGTAGGCCATGATCGCCGGATCCAGGCCGCGGAAGGTCTCGGCGAAGTAGAAGACGAAAGTCGTGACCGGAGCGCTGACGAAGGCTGCGCTGGCGGTCAGGACGCACAGGATGACCAGATGCATCCGGTACTCAACCGCAACCGGCCCGAACAACCGGTGGGCGTTGCGGGTTTCCATCGACAGGTCCTGAAAGCTCGGCGTTTCCTGTAGGCGGCGGGCAACAAACACGACGGCGAGGATTGGCAGGGCGGCAACCAGGAACAGTCCCCGGAACCCGAACAAATCCCCGGAAGCACTACGAAGAAGAACGGTCAGGCCCGCTCCCAATCCGTAAGCCGCCCCCACCAACGCCACCGCCCGCGAGCGCTGGCTGGTCTTGGTCACCTCCGCGGCCACCACGACTGCTATGGCGTTGGTGGCCGTAAGCAGAGGCCGGGCGATCGCCAGAATGAGGACGAACCACCAGAAAGTGGGCGCCAGGGCGGCCGCGGCGGTGAGCAACAGGCCGGTGACGACGCATACCAGCGCAAGACGCCGGCGTCCCGACCGGTCGGCCCGGCTGGTGAGAAACAGCGCCGCCAGCGACCCGGCGCGGATCACGGCCAGACCGACCCCCAGGGCGGTTCCGGTCAGGCCCGGTGCGTCCTCCCCCACCCCGGACACGCCGAATGCGTCCGCGACGTCCGCCAACGATGCAGTGGCGACAAACTGGGCGAATCCCGCCGCCACTGCAAGCAAGGCAGGGGCAATGGCCGCAGGATGCAGCCAGGCAGTGAACAGGGTTTTTCGGCGACCCATCGCGTCAGCCGGCAACCGACCGGGCGGTTACCACACCGCCGGGATTCCCGCAGTCCGCCCGGTACTGCATGCGGTCGCTCATCTTGCCCACGATACGTCGCGCCTTGCTTGCCCTGGTGACGGGGTCACCGGGCGATGTTGCGGGGTCAGGGTGAACCGCCGGCACGTGAGGGGCGCCGGGTGAGCGGCCGGAGCGGACTCAATGCTCTACTTTTCGGTCGGGTTACCTGCCGTCTGCCAGCCTTGGATGCCTCCCGCCAGGGATGCCACGTTCGAGTAGCCCAACTGCTTCAGATAGTAGCCCCCGATCAAGGAGCGGACTCCACTGGCGCAGTAGACGATTATCCGCTCGTCCTTGTGGGCGGTCAGCTCGGAGTCGGCAGATGTTGAGTTGGGGTCGCCGGCGTCGGGGACCTCGTCGAGGACGATGCGAACCGCGCCGGGGATGTATCCCTTGCGAAGCTCATGGGCCTCCCGCACATCCAGGAAGATGCCCACACCTCCGGCTTCCTGCTCGGCCTTGGCTTCCTGGGGAGTCACCTCGGGGACGCTTCGGCGAGCCTGCTCGAGGATTGACTGTCTCTGGTTGGGGTCCATGGAGCCTCCGGGTTTGTTTTCTCCTAGCTTATTCGCGCACCGGCGCAGTAGTGGTCTGGTGGTTTATGGTCGAGCATATGCGCGCACGAAAACTGGTTGCCATCGCGGTCGCATGGATCCTGGTAGCGGCCGTCCCGGTTAGCGCCCGCACCGACGACGCTCTCTATGATCAGCTTTGGGGACTTCGTCGTATCGGCGCCGAGGCCGCCTGGGAATACTCGCGGGGAGCCGGCGTTCTCATTGCGGTCATCGATACCGGGGTGGACCTGGAGCATCCGGACCTCAGGGACCAGCTGGTTCCCGGCATGAGCGTGGTCGGCGAAGGCCCTCCGGTGGACGGACACGGCCACGGCAGCTTGATTGCCGGCATCGCCGCCGCGGCCGCAGGAAACGGTGAGGGAATTGCCGGAGTGGCGCCGGACGCCAAGATCCTGCCGGTCCGGGTTTTCGATTCGGCCGGAAGCGCCACCTCCAGCCGGGTGGCCCGGGCCATCCGATTTGCGGTCGATGCCGCCGACCGGAGACGGGCCAAGCTGGTCCTGAACCTCAGCTTCGTCGGACCTTCGCAGCCACAGGGCACCCTCGCCGGCGACAGCAGCACGATCTTCGGAGACGAGGCGGTCAAAAGAGCTATCGCAGACGCAGCTGCGGCCGGTGCCGTCGTGGTGACGGCCGCCGGCAACGATTCGTCCCCCCAGACCGCCTTCGATCCTCCAAGCCACCAGGGAATCATCGTGGTGGGCGCCAGCGACAAGAACGACCAGTGCACCGACTTCACCAACTACGGACCGGGCCTCGACATACTGGCGCCGGGCATCGGAATCCTCTCGACCTACTGGAGCGCGCCCGACAACCGGTCGGGCTACGCTTACGCCGACGGCACCTCCATGGCGGTGCCGTTTGTCTCCGGGGCCGCCGCGCTTTTGATGGCAGAAGGGCTCAACAACGTCGAGACGGTCGACCGGCTGATCAGCACCGCCCGGGGACCGGGCGTCTCGTGCAAAGACGAAAGCTCGAGCTACCGGATCCTAGACGTGGCCGCCGCCTTCGGTGTCTCCCGCGACCACATCGACGACGACGACTTCAGCGAGCCCTCCACCCCCATCCCGTCGGCCATCATCCTGCAGGGCGACAACACCGACCCGGTGATGGTCGAACCCCCGAGCGGCGCCCAGGCCGCCGAGCCTGCCGACCAGGTGTCCGAGTTGCTCCAGGTCACGCCGGTAAGGCTGTTGGCAGCCAGCATGGTCTTTGTGGTGCTGACCATGATGCTGGTGGTCCGGACGTTCAGCGAACCCTAGGCAGCGGGGCCCGGCTCGATTGGCCCGCCCCATGGCCGGGATGTGAGACTAGCCCGGTCAGAGAGCAAAAAGGAGAAACGATGGCCGGCACGTTGAAACCCAACACATCTTTTCGCGTCTCCATGACCACCCTGCTTAAGCCCGAAGATTCCGTTGCCGTGGACAGCGCCATCAGAAATCACCTTTCGGAGTCCCGGCAACTGGTGCACAAGCTTCGCGACTACGCCGATCTCGTGGAAGCCACCCTGGCCGACCTGGAAGGCCACGAGAGGCTGGACAACTTTCTGATTCAGCGTCTCATGAGTGCGTTCAACCACATGGAGCAGCTCTCGGCCGAAGTATTCAAAAAGAGGGACGACACCGGAACCGCCCTGGCTTCGAATATCGGCTGATCATCAAGCCAGGCCGTGGTGGGGGAATATCGACCGCCTGACCTCGTCCACTATCCGGTCGATATCTTCCTCCGACACCGGCGAGTCCACAATCTCTGGCTCAGACAGCCTCAGCGGCATGGGTTCCCCCGCCTCGCTCTCCGCTTCCCTGATGAACGCCGCAGGCACCTTGTCCGGCAGGGTGAACTCCGCCATCTCGGCGAAGTAGATGGTCCAGGCCCGGGGAACCACACTGGCCCACTGGTACCCCCCGCCCCCGGTGGCCAGCCACCGGCCGCCGGCGGTCCTGTGAGCCAGCTCGTGAATAATCCCGGCGGTCTCGAAGAACGCCCCGGTGGTCAGCATCAGGTTGGTCAGCGGATCCGTGTAGTGGGTGTCGCAGCCGAGTTGGGTCACCAGCACCTCCGGCTTGAACGCCTCCATCAGCGGAGGGACCACCTCCCGGAACGCCTTTAGCCACAGGCCGTCCGTCGTCAGCGGCGGCAGAGGCACATTCACCGAGGCGCCCTCGGCCCCCCGGCCCCCGATCTCGTCGACGAATCCGGTACCGGGGAATAAGGTGTCGCCCGATTGGTGCAGCGAAATCGTCAGCACGTCCGGGTTGTCGAAGAAGATCGCCTGGGGACCGTCGCCGTGGTGGGCGTCGACGTCCAGGTACGCCACCCTTCCGGCGCCATGCGCCTGCAGCCAGGCGATGGCGATGGCCGGGTCGTCGTAGACGCAGAACCCGCTGGCCCGCCCGGGCATGGCGTGGTGCAGTCCCCCCGATGGGTTGAACACGTGGTCCGCCCGTCCCGAGAGCAGCGCCTCTGCCGCGGCGATGGATGCGCCTGCCACCCGGGCCGACGCCTCATGCATCCGCGGAAAGACCGGGTTGTCGCCGGGACCGAACCCGAACTGCCACCACGGCCCCCGCTTCCCCTGGCCCGCCAGCTTCACCGCCTCGACGTAGGGCGCATCGTGCACCGCCAGTATTTCGGCGTCGGTGGCGTCCCGCGCATCGGTGCGGGTCACGTGCTCCGCGCCCAGGATCCCGTATTCGTCTATCAGCCGGCAGGTCAGCAACACCCGGCTCGGTCGCAGCGGATGGGCGGGTCCCAGGTCGTACCAGGGGGCATCGCCGTAATCGATCAGCTCAACTCGGTCGGCCATCCTCTAGCTCCCGTTCTCCGGCATCTTCAGAACTGATTCCTGCCGGGCCGGTCTCCGAAACCCGTTTTCGATTCTCATCGAGACTCAGGGTTTAGACTGATGCCTAATGGTGCTTTCAAGCACTCTAAGTGTCAATTTGACCACTGCAAGCGAGCTTTCTGGCGTAAAACCGGTTAGAAGGGCCGGTTACCGGGAAAGATTGGCGCATGAGTTTACTAATGGTTGGATCATTTCCTCTGCTGATGACACTGGTGCTTATGCTCACGGTATGGGCGGAGCGGATCCTGGCAAAGCCGGAAGAGCTTGCGGTCATCGACGACCCTTTCGACTCCGCTGAAGGTCTTTCCCCCCAGGCCGGGATGGCAGTGCCCGCAGCCCGTGGCGCGCTTGCCGCCAAGCCGGACATCTAAGAGGCTGATCAAAGGCTGAAAAACATCCTCCGCCGGACACCCGGTCTCGGGACTAGTTGAGCGAAGCCCGAAGGGATATTGCAGCAGCTCGCAGCTGCTCGGCAAGTTCCGGGTGAGCCTCGGCAGTGGCCAGCACTTCGTCGGCTCCCTCCTTCACCCGTCCCTGCAGCGCCAACGCCTCGCCCAGCGCCGTCACCTCGTCGGGCGGAACAATCGGGATCGACAACCGCATCCGCAGCACCCACTCCAGCGACCTTCCGTCCCTGCGGGCCCGGAAGATGGCTTTCAGGTTGTTGAGCATCCGGGCGAGTATCTCCTGCTTGCCCGATACCGGGCGCATCCCCGGGCTGAACTTGACCTCGGCCGGGACTCCGGTTACCTGGCGAAAGCGAGCTTCCACCGCCGGCTCGTCCATGAGCTCGCCGTTGAAGAAGGGGTCGATGTAGTCGCCTGTAAGCGCGGAGCGCACCAGGAAGTGCCCGGGCATGCCGATGCCCTCCAGCTTGATACCGGCCCGTCGGCCGACCTCCATGGTCAGCACGGACAGCGTGATGGGGTTGCCGCGCCGGCGATCGATCACCACATCCAGAAACGAGCTCTCCGACTCGTAGTAGTTATCGCGCTCACCGTCGAAACCCAGCTCGGTGAACAGGCGCCGGCGTAGCGACTCGAGGTCGTCGACGCCGTAGGCAAAGTCATCGAGGCGGGTGACCCACGTGTCAAGCTCCAGGTCCGGATGATCGGCGGCGGCAATCAGAAGGGCGGCTCGGCCCAGGTCGATCTGCTCTTCGGGGCGGGTGACGATGCTCGAAAATTCGGCTACCGCATCCATGAAGTTGGGCCTCCTAGCCTACGTTGGGCTCAAGCCGGCGGATCAAGCCGGCGGCTTCGAGAAATATCCCGTCCAGGGCCTGCTCGCTCAGTCGCCCGGTGTTGGTGTTCTGGGGGCTCGGGTGGTACGAGCCGATCAGATGGAACCCGGCAACGTCTACCCCGACGCCGTGACCGAAGCGCGGCCTTGGTGACGGGACGCTCCTCCCATTGTCACCCAAAGCCGCGAGCGCTGCCTCCCAGCCTATCGAACCGAGAGCCACCAGGACCCTGAGCCTGGTCAGCGCCCGGATTTCGCGGACGAGGTAGGGAAGGCAGTTTCGCCTCTCCTCGGGCAGCGGCTTGTTGTCCGGCGGGGCACACCGCACCGCGGCGGCTACGTAGCAGTCGATGAGATTCAACCCGTCGGCCCGGTCCCTCGACAGGGATTGGTTGGCGAAGCCCGCCCGGTGCAGAGCCCGAAACAGCCAATCGCCCGACCGGTCGCCGGTGAACACCCGGCCGGTCCGGTTGCCTCCGTGAGCGGCGGGGGCCAGCCCGACTATCAGCAGCCTCGCCCGGGGATCACCGAACCCGGGAACCGGCCGAGCCCAGTACGGCTCGCCGCGAAACCGCGCGGGTGGGTTCGCGGCGCTGGCCTCCCGCCACGCGACCAGACGGGGGCACTTGAAGCAGCCGGCCACCTCGGCCTGGATCTGCTCTACCGATTCCTCAGCGACGGAATCCAACGGCTCGGGTCTCGTTGCGCCGGGGGACCGGAAGGCGCGGGCGCTCGGCCCGGGTCACCACATGCTTGCCCACCCGCCCCTCGCACCCGGCGGCGGCCAGCAAGTCCCGCGCCAGCCCCCGGGTGGCCTCGTCGAAGCCCGGGACGGTCAGGTAGAAGAGCGCACCCTGGTTCATCGAGCGGCCCACATGCTCGGCCGTCTTCAAGGCGGCATGGCGGGCCGGGACGTGCAGAACCAGGGCCGCCACCACCGCCTGCAGCCCTGAGGGCGGGTCGTAGAAGGCGATGTTCGACCGAACGGTTCGGACCTGGAGGCCGAGCTCTGCCGCGGATCGGCGAGCCTGGCCGAGCGCGTCGTCGGACAGGTCGACCAGCTCGACGGCAAAACCCCGTGAGGCCAGGTAGAGAGCATGGCGCCCCTGTCCTCCTCCCAGGTCCACGGCGGGCCCCGGCGGGATCCCGGCAAGGGCCTCGGCCAGAAGGTCGTCGGGTTGCTCACCGTAGGCCCAGCCGGTGGTCCGGTGGAGCTGCTCGTAGGTCAGGTTCGGCCGGCTCATGACCAAACCAGCCTATGCGGTTGCCCGCTGGTAGTCGCTCATTTCGAACCCGCTCCCGACGCAGCACGCAAGCGGACCGACATCGTTGCCGGCACGAACGGGCATTTTGCCGATAGGTCGCCGGGGTCAGCGAACCGTGATCGTGCCCTTCATTCCGTAGGCGTAGTGCCCCGGCAGGTGGCAGCCGACGAGAAGGCGCCCGGGCTCGCCGAACTTGATGGTAGTGGTTGCGGTTTCTCCGGCCGGCACTGTGACCTCCGTCGGGATCGCCTCGTGGTACGGCTCGGTCCCCGTCTCGTGGCGGTCCTGCACCGACTGGTCCCCGACGATGAACTCGTGGTCGATCGGGTCGGAGTTGGAAATCACGAAGGTCACCACCTGCCCCGCCTCGAACCGGAAGTGCTCCGGCTCGAAGCGGGAATACTTGATGCCCACCTCTACGGTCCGGCCGGCGCCGGTGGCGGACACCACGGCGCCGGCGAACATCGCCAGGCCGGTTAAAGCCAGCACCAGCGGCAGGAAGAAGCGCCGGCTAAGCCGCACGCCGAAGGCTCCACCGCCCGGCTGTTATGCCCACGCCGGCAACCAGCAGCGCCACGCCGGCGAGCAGCCACGCCGGCAGCCCGTCGGAAGGCGGTGCCGGCAGGGTGCCGGCGGCAGCCAGTCCGGCGTCCACCGCCGAGGGCGGCTCTCCCTTCACGTCTACTGCCAGGTCGTAGGTCAGATCTCCGGCCGAGGAGTCAACCCTGAGGTAGCTCAGCCACATTCCGTCCTCGGGGATCCACTCCATGCCCTTATCGGCACGCAGGTCGGCGATCAGGCTTTCTGACCCCTTCTCACTGCGCTCGAGGATCAAGCCCCTCTTGGGGATGAGCAACTCGGGCTTGCGCTCGGTGAGCAGGAAGACATCGGCCTCCACACGCTCCACCTCCTGCTTGCCCAGTCCCAGGATCCTCAAGGGGACCCACGGGTTATCGGTGGGAATCGTCAGGTGGATCGGCGTCCCCTCCCCGATCGCCTGCCCCCGGTCGCTGGCGGCAGCCGCGTCGAACTTGGCGGCCATGAAAATCGGGCTGCGCTCGGCGTAGAAGTCCAGGACCTCGGGAGCGTCGGGCGACAGTAGGAACCCGTTTTCCTTCGCCCAGGTGCCGACCTGCTCGCCTCCGCCTCTCAGGATCGTGATGTCCAGGGCGTCGATGGTTGTCTCCAGCAGGACCTCCGCCGAATCACTTCGCGCCAAGGCGGTCAGGTTGGCCCCGGCAAAGGATTCGGCGACCGGAGTCACCTCCCGGTTCAGGCGCTGCAGCGTCCAGTCGCCTCCGCGCTCCACAGCCGAAGGAATCCCCGGAAGCGGCACGACCGACCCGAACTCGCCTCCCCCGCCGGAGAAGGTGAACGACGTGATGTAGTGCTCAACCCCGTCGGCGTAGGCGGCCAGGGTGCTGGTTCGTAGCAGGTTGACGTTGCCGTTGGGCGAGAACACCCCGGCGCAGGCCAGGGCGGCTCCGGCGGAGGTGACCATGAAGACCATAACGAACGGCACGATGACAAGGCGGCGCATAAGAACCTCTCTTCCGTTGGACGAAGATGAGTCTTAGACGGCCCGGACTGCCCGGCAGGTTCCCCGGTCTTATGTGGGGTTTCCTAGGGGAGACCCGTTACTTACCCGGAGACAGCCTTCGCCAGGTCCTCCGCCTCGGTCAACAAAGCGTCGAGCGATTGGAGCCCTTCGGCCCAGAAGTTGGGGTCGGAAACATCCAGGCCCACCCGCTTGGCGAGCTCTTCGGGAGAGTCCGAGCCGCCGGCACGCAGCAGGTCCAGGTACGGCTCGATCAGTGCCTCGCCCTCTTTCAGGTAGCGCTGGTAGATGGCCAGTGAGAACAAGAAGCCGAAGGCGTAGGCGTAGACGTAACCGGGCGTGCGGATGAAGTGGGGGATGTAGCTCCACCACAACTGGTAACCCTCGCTGATCTCCACCGAGTCGCCCAGGACGTCTCGCTGGGTTTGCAGCCACATCTTGGAGATGTCCTCCGGCGCCAGCTCGCCATGCTCCCGGCGGGCGTTGTGGATGGCGTCCTCGAACCGGTTGAACGCGATCTGGCGGAACACGGTGGCGACGGAGTCGTCCAGCCGGCCTACCAACAGGCCCAGCCGCCTTTTGGGGTCTTCCTCGGCGGCCAGCAGCTTGCCGAAGGTCAGGGCTTCCCCGAAAACCGATGCGGTCTCCGCCAGCGTCAACGGGGTCTCGGCGTTGAACAGTGTCTGGTCCCCCGCCAGGTACCCGTGCAGCCCGTGCCCCAGCTCGTGGGCCAGGGTCAGCACCGACCGCCGCTCGCCGGTGTAGCTCATGAGGACGTAGGGGTGGGCGCCGGGGATGGTCGTCATGCAGAAGGCGCCGGTCATCTTGGTCGGAGCCTGAGCGGCGTGAATCCACTTGCGCTCGAAGAAGTCGCCGATGATCTTGCCCGCGTCGGGTGAGAACGAGCTGTAGGCGTCCAGCACCACATCCTTGGCCTGATCCCACGAGACGAACGTGGGATCGTCGCTGATCGGGGCCATCCGGTCGTAATCGGCCAGCTTGTCCAGGCCGAGCAGCTTGGCCTTCAAGGCGTAGTACCGCCTGGGTATGTCGTAACGCTTGGTGACCGCGTCGACCAGGGCGTTGACCGCCTCGTCCGATGCCTCGTTGTACAGATTCATCGACGACAGCCAGTTCGGGTAACCGTGCAGGCGATCGTTGGTGGCGTGGTCCAAAAGAACGGTGTTGAGGATGAAGTTGCGGGTACGAAGGCCGGGCTTCAGTGCCTCGGTGATGGCCTCCGCCGCCCGCCGGCGCAGGTCACGGTCGGGCTGCTGCAACAGGGACATCGCCTGCTCCCAGACCAGTTCCTCGCCGTCGACGACCGGGCGGATCTCGGCGGTCAGCTCCTCGAAAAGGCGGGCCCAGGCACTTTCGCTGGTGGCCGCCTTCTCGGCAAGGATGCGCTCCTCGGGCTCCGAAAGCACGTACGGCTTGTAGCGTCGCTCTGCTGCCAGGTGGTGGCGGTACGGAGCAAGGTCGGGGTCGTTCAGCAACCGCTCTGCCCGTTCGTCGTCCACGGCTACCCATTCCAGCACGAAAAACAGGGTCTCCGAGGAGAGCACCGTGGACATCTCGAGCATTCGCTGGCGCAGGGCCCCCCGGGCAGGGTCGGCAGTGTCGGTGGCGTACCGCAGCATGGCGTAAATCGAGGGACGCATCAGGTCCGCGGTCAGTTTCTCGAGATCGGCGACGGCATTGCGCAACCCCACCGCGTTCAACTGCCCGACCTTGCCGTAGTACTTGTCCCGGAAGGTGCGGGCGGCGAGCTTTGCCGCATCGATGTCGGTGGCGAACTTGGGGTCCTCCGAGCCCTTGTAGATGTCGTCAAGGTTCCAGAAAACGTTCTCCGCGCCGGTCGTCCTGGTAGCAGTGCTCATGAGCGAACCCCTCAAAATTTTTCAGATTGGGATGTCAGTCTAAGGCTCCGGCCGGCAATTCACCCCTCGTCATGGGCCGGTCGGCAGTTCATACTGCCACTTGGAAGTAAATGGCGGCGGCCCCCAACGGAATCGGGAGGTTGACGATGAGTGGTGCAGAACCAACCAGGACCGTCAGCGACTCAAGAGTGATGCTGGCCCAGCACATGGGGATATCGGACTCCAACCTGGCTGGAGCGGTACACGGTGGAACCATCATGAAGCTGGTGGACACCGCGGGAGGACTTGCTGCAACCAAATTCAGCGGCAGTCCGGTGGTAACGGCAGCAATCGACGAGCTCAGCTTCCTTGAGCCGGTCAATTTGGGAGACCTGGTCACGGTCACCGCGTCGGTCAACGGTGTCGGAGACACGTCGATGGAGGTTGGGGTCAAGGTGGAGACCGAAAATGTGCTGACCGGCGAGGTGCGGCACACCTCAACCGCCTACCTTTTGTACGTGGCCCTCGACCCCGAGACCCGGCAGCCGGTCAGGGTCCCCCGTCTGGAGACCCAGACGCCTGAAGAAAGGCGAAGACAGCGCCAGGCCAGGGCACGTCGAAAGGCCCGAATTGCCCGGAGGGAGGCGTCGCTCGCCGCTCGGGCCGGGGCGGACGAGGCAGCCAGGCTGCGCCAGGAGGCGAAGGAGGCCCGCCGACAGGCCCGGATGGCTGCCAAGAAACGGGAGGCGGAAGCAAAAGCCGGGGGCGTCCCCGGGTCTGTAGACTCCTCCGCCGACGAATCCCCATCATCAACATCCGCAACCGCAATGCCTGCGTCCGAAACCGTCGACGACATCAGGCGGTGGAGGCCCAAGGCGCGTGATTCCGAGCCCGTCCTGGTCGGAGCCTCCGACTCATCCGAGCCGGCAACCGACCTCAGCAAATGGAGGAGGCGCAGCCAATAGTCCAAAGGGGCCGGAGGCCGCCCGATTCCGCCCGGTTGGGCGGCATGGGCAATAGTCCGGTTTCCGCAATCCAAGTCGGTTCAGTCGGAGATCGAGGAGGTTCGATAATGATGCAGGACGTGGTTACAGACCTTACCCATTGGCCGCCCCGGCGCGCAGAGGCCGCTCCGCCGCCCGAGCCCCCCAAAAAGAGCGCTCCGGCCGACTCCGAGCCGCCGGCGTCCAGCGGGCTGCGCTGGAGGAGCAAGGGCCGCTAGCGGCCCCGCACCAATGAGTCACCAATGAGCCCCCTCTCGGGGGCTCATTGGCTGCGTCAGTCTCCGATCGTCAGAGCAATCTTTCCGCGGACGCCTCCCGCCTGAAGGGCCCGGTGAGCTTCGCCGGCCTTCTCCAGCGGAAACGTCCCGTGCAGGGGAACCCCCAACGCTCCGGCGTCCACCTTCGCCACCAGGTCCCCGAGCTGCGCCCCATAGGGACGGACGAAAATGTAACCCGGCTTGAGGCCCCGCGCTTCTCCCTCCTCGCCGAGGTCGGGGGGGCCGAGGATCGAGCACAGCCGGCCTCCGTCCTTCATGACCGGCAGGCTGGCCTGGATTGCCTGCGGTCCTCCGGCCAGATCCATCACCGCATCCACCCCCTCGGGTGTTACCGCCTGCACCTGGCGGACTATGTCCCCCGTCCGGTCGATAGGCGTTGCCCCCAGCGACTGTATGTACTCGCCGTTCTCCGGACTGCCGGTAGCCAGAACTACGGCGCCCATGTCGGCAAGAAGCTGAACCACAAACGATCCCACGCCTCCCGAGCCCCCATGAACCAGAACCGTCTCCCCCGAGATCACCTCCAGACGGTGAATCGCCTGTGCCGCCGTGAGCGACGCCAGGGGCATGGCGGCTGCGGTCACCAGGTCGATCGAGGTGGGAGCGAGGGCAGCCGACTCTTCGATCACAGCTACGTACTCGGCGTAGGTGCCGTGGCCTATGCAGAATTTTCTTGCGTAGGCGCAGATCTCGTCGCCCGGCTTGAATGAAGTGACCGCGGGACCTACCGCCTCAACCACTCCGGCCACGTCCCAACCGAGCACCAGCGGAAAATTGTGCGGGTACCGCTCCGTCATCCGGCCCTCGCGGATCTTCCAATCCGCCGGGTTGACGCCCGCGGCAACGGCTCGAACCAGGAGGATGTCGGGCCCCAGCAGCGGCCGGGGCAGGTCCATGATCTGGATGTTCTCCGGTCCTCCGAACTCGGTTATTGCCGCCGCTTTCATCTGTCTCCTCCGTTTCTCGGGCTTGCGGTTGGTATCTATCCGGCATGAGGGTCGTTGACACCTGAGTGAGGGCTCACGCACACTGAGCCGTGCGCCACGCCTCAGGAGTGGACGATGCGATCCGGCCCCCCCGAGCAGCCAGCAGAGGAGCACGACGTGAAACGGTCCAGGAAGAGAGCGAAGGGCGAAGCGGGCGAACCGGAAATCGATCCCCGCACCGAACAGGTGCTTAGGCAGGCACTGGAGCGGTCCGGCGCAACCGACCGGTCCGGCGTTCCCGCCAATCCGGCACCGGCGACTGCTGCGGAACCGGCGATTGCGGAGGTGGACCGGGGCACCTCCGGAAACCGCAGCAGGGCGGCCGCCGGGCCCAAGATCGGGTCGCTTGCCCCGGTGAGCGTGGACGATACCCACTTCCACCGGGATCCTGGGTCCACGCAGGAGTGGGAGGTGGAAGAGGAAGCTGATGAAGGCTCGGCCGCCGACACCTACAACCGGCTGCGCGGCCTGATGGCGGATCTGCCCATCAGGGCGGGAACGGGCAAGGTGGAACAAAACCTCGAAGAAGTGGCTCTGGCCACACTCAACTACTACCGGTATGCCATAACCGAGCCCGCCGGAAGCTCTCTTCCGTTGGGAGTCACCACCGGTGCCCGATCCTCCGTGGAGGACGATCTGGAAATCCTGGCCGGGTACCTCGACCTGGAAAAGCGTTTCAACCGGGTCGACGAGTCGCTCGACCCCCTGCAGGCCGCCAAACAGCTGATGGCAGCGCTTGCAGCCCGGGCGCTCTCGGGGACGCGGGCAAGCACCACCGCGAACCGTACTTTCGTCCGTAAGGAGATTGAGGAGTGCCTGCCAGAACCTGCAGCTGCGCCCGCCGTGCCGGCAGGGCCCGCAGAGCCCAACGCCGCAGAGCCCGAGACCGCCGGGCCGGCAGGGTCCGCAGAACCCGAGGCCGCAGGGCCTGCTGCGGGTGAATCCCCGGGTTCCACCCGCCTGGTTTACCGCCGGCGAGGTATTACCGGCCGGCGCAGCGATTGAAGAAGGCGGGACACCGGACGTCAATCTGCTGCCGACAAAGACCTGCCGGGCGGCACTTCTTCACTTCTTTGGCAGGTTTAACCCGCTGTTCACGAAATTTTCAGGCTGACGAAGTTTCCTAGAGCACATGAATACGAAGCCACTTAAGGCAACCCCGGTGATCGGCCTGCCCCGGCGTACCCGCACTGCGGTCGCCGGCCGGACCTGCACGCATCCAGACTGCAACACGATCCTGTCGGTCTACAACAAGTCGCAATTCTGTTACACGCACACCCGGCTCCGCCGGCCACGTACTCCCCGCTAACCACAACCGGCCAAGTCAAAAAGTGCTCGCAAGAGCGCAGTTTGCGGCTTGACATGCTGTAGGTTCAGCAGCCGTGCATCACCACGCACACGGGCATAGCTCCGGCCATCGGGAAGAAATCCCGGCTCGAACCAGGCGTCTTTTGACCCTGGTGACGGTTCCGCTTGTCCTTTTGACGCTTCTCGGCTTCTTGTTGTTGTGGCCGAGAACCAAGCCCGAGCTGTCCCAGGCCATCGAGCTGCCCACCGACCTGTACAACGGCACTGTTACTGCAATCAATGCCGTTCCCTGCCCGGGCCTGGAGGACGAAGGCCTCGACTGCAGCGTCGCCGAGGTGCGGCTGACCCAGGGTCCCAACGAGGGCGACATCGTCGCGTTTGAGGTCGCCGATCCCAACGCAGTGCGCACGGTCAGGGAGGGCAGCAGGATAGTGGTCGCCCGGACCCAGACGGCACCTGGTGTCTACGCCTACGACTTCGCCGACGTCCAGCGCGCCGCCCCAATGGCGGTGCTCGCCCTGATCTTCGCAGCAGTGGTGATTGCGCTGGGGCGGCTCAGAGGCATCGCGGCACTGGTTGGAATCGGTGTCAGCCTGGGGATTCTTGTCCAGTTCGTTCTCCCCGCTATCCTTGCCGGCCGCAACCCGCTGGCGGTGGCAATAGTCGGGTCGGCCGGAGTGATGTTCATTTCGCTGTACCTGGCCCACGGAGTTAACGTACGGACCACCTCCGCAGTTTTGGGAACGCTGGCCAGCCTTACGATCACCGCCCTGCTGGCCCTCGCGTTCGTCCAGCTCACCCAGCTGACCGGGTTCGCGTCCGAAGAGTCGACCTATATCCGGGTTGCAAGTGAGAACATCAACCTGAGGGGCATTTTGCTCGGGGGAATAATCATCGGCTCGCTCGGCGTGCTCGACGACGTCACGGTCACCCAGGCGTCGGCGGTCTGGGAGTTGCACCTGGCGAACCCGGCGCTCAAAGCGATCGAGCTGTACCGGGCAGCAATTCGAATCGGCCGGGACCACATCGCTTCGACCGTCAACACGCTCGTCCTCGCCTACGCCGGCGCCGCGCTTCCCCTTCTGATTCTGTTTACGATCTCCGAGGCTCGGCTCGGCGACGTACTGACGGGCGAGGTCATTGCCGAAGAGGTGGTTCGAACGCTGGTGGGGAGCATCGGCCTGGTGGCCTCGGTTCCCATTACCACCGGGCTTGCGGCACTGGTGGTCACCGCCCCGGGGGACCCCGGACCGCCGGCGAAAGCAAGGCTCCGCAAGGCGGACAGGTTCCGCAAGGAGCCGACCGACCCCGTCTCCGAGCAGGACTCGTTCTGGGATGAGCGGTAGACCGACCACCACATGTTGTGGCCCGGTCCAAGCGTCACACAAGATCACTAAAATTGAATTAACTTCACTCAATTAACACCGGCTGATCGCGGCATCCCGATGCTTAAATGGGAAAATGCCCACCCCCAAGAGGTCTCTGCTAGCCGTCGCCCTATTGGTTTCGGTTGCCCTGGTAACCACTGCGAGCCCGGCCTTTGGCGCCTTCCCTCCGCAAATGCCCACCCCCCAGGAAGCCGCCCGGCTGCAAGCCCAGGTCGCCGCCTCCTCCGGCAAGCTGGCCGCCGCGCAAAAAGATCTGGACCGGCTGGTGGCAAGCTTCGAGGCCGGGCAAACCGCTCTGCAGACCCTGCAGGGAGAGATCGCCGCCGCCGAGGCCCGGCAGGCGGAACTGCAGGAGCAGATCAGTGCGGTTCAGGGGTTCATCAACAAGCGAGCCTCCTCCAACTACCGCTCCGGGCCCACCGAGCTTCTGAATGTACTCCTGGGCGCTCAGACCTTCCGTCAGATGGCCACCGCCATGGACTTGTTCGAGTCGGTCACGGTCGCCGACAGCCAGACGCTCAGCAACATCAAGCAGCTAAGGGAGGAGACCGCGCGCCTGAAGATCGACCTGGACGCCAAAAGGGCGGACCAGCAACACGCCGTCGAGGCGCTCAAGAAGCGCCAGCGGGACATGCAGGGATCTCTGGCCGGCCTGGCCAAGCAGTACGAGGCGGTCAAGAGTCAGCTGGACAGCAGCAAGGCCGGGTTTGCCTTCCCGGTCAAGGCTCCCTATTCGTTTGTGGACACCTATCTGGCGCCTCGGGCGGGCTACCGCCGGCACCAGGGAGTGGACATCTTTGCGGTCTCCGGGACACCGGTCTATGCGGTGGTCAACGGAGTCATCGAGGACAAGGGGGTCAACCCCCTCGGGGGCAACAAGCTGTGGCTTCGCTCTCCCGGGGACAACTGGCGTTATTACTACGCCCACCTTTCAGGATTCGGACCCGGGATCGCCAACGGCACCCGGGTGAAGAAGGGTCAGATCATCGGCTACGTCGGAAACACCGGCAACGCGATTACCACCCCGCCCCATCTGCACTTCGAAAGCCACGTCCCCTCGGGCGCGGCGACCAACCCATTTCCGATATTGAAGAGGGTGAACCTGATCAAATGACACTTGCGATGACCCTGCCGGCCCTGGAAGCGGAGCAGTGCAATCTTCCAGGGCTCACGTCTATTTTTCTGCCGGTCTGGCTGGGGCCCCAACGGTTCGACTCACCGCCACCGACCCCAACCGATGTCCCCACCAGCCCCTACCAGCTGCGCTTCGGAGCGAATCAGGAGCCGTTGAGTGAGCCGGCGCCGCCCTTTCGCCAGCTGCCGCTGCTACCCGATCCTCCGGTCTGGGAAGCCGAGCCCGCCGCTCCGTCCACCTTGGAGACGAAGCGACGAAAGGTGCGTCCGGCAAAAAGGCGCACCAAACCGAGCCTCAGCCCCGGACAAATGTCGTTGTTCTAACCGGGAAAACGCCATCCTGTCGCACCCACCTCCTAAGATGAGAGGCAATGAGTGCAGCCGACGCAGCAGCCCTGCGGGACGCCGACCGCCTGAGGGAATCTGAAAGCCCCCCGGAGACTCTGGTCCGGCTTTCCCCCTCCCGGGCCTCCGACTACAAGACCTGTCCCCAGCTGTTCAAGTACCGGGCGATAGACCGGCTTCCCGAGCCGGCCGACATCTACAGCACCCGGGGCACCCTCGTCCACGCGGTTCTCGAGCAGCTGTACCTGCTGGACCAGGCAGATCGCACCATCGAACGCGCCCGGGCACTGGCCGTCGCAGTCTGGGCGAATTTGAAGGCAGATCCCGAATATGCGTCTTTGGAGCTGGACCGGGAGGTAGAGGCCGCCTGGTTGGAACAGGCCGACGCGTTGCTGGTGAATTACTTCCGCGTGGAGGATCCCACCAAGGTGGCTCCCCACGAGCTGGAGTGGTGGGTAGAGCACCAGACCGAGTTGACACTGCTGAGGGGGATTATCGACCGGGTTGAGGTCACGCCGGACGGCGAATGGGTGCTGAGCGACTACAAGACCGGCCGCTCCCCCTCCGAAACCTACGCCCTCGGGTCGTTTTTCGGCCTCAAGTTCTACGCTCTGGTGTGCTGGAGAGCGTTCGGCAAGATGCCCAAGTTGCTGCGGCTGCTCCATCTCAAAGAGCCGGAGATCATCACCCTCGTTCCCACGGCCCAGATGCTCAGGGGCCTGGAAAAGCAACTGGACGCCCTGGCTCAGGCAATTCAAAGAGCACATTTGAAAGACGATTGGCGGCCGCGGACGAGCCACCTCTGCAACTACTGCCCCCACAAGCCAATCTGCCCGGCCTACGCGGCGGAGCGGGAGGCGGCCACCCAGACGGCTTCGCCTGCGGTCCTGCTTCCGTTGGCGGGCCCGGTTTCCTAGGCGTGTCCGCACCGCGCCGGGTTCGCCTCCCTGCCGCCGAACCTCACACTCCGGCAGCTTGAAGGCGCAGATCAGCGTCCTGACCTTGGGCGTGGACGATCTGGAGCGATCGTTGGCCTTCTACCGGGACGGGCTGGGACTACAGACTGCGGGCATTGTCGGCACCGAGTTCGAGGACGGCGCCGTGGTCTTCTTCAAGCTCAACCAGGGCCTGACCCTCGCCCTTTATCCGAGGGAGTCGCTGGCCAAGGATGCGCAGGTACCGGTGAGTCCACCCAGTCCCTCGGACCTGTCGATCGGCCATCTCGTTGGCTCGCAGGATGAGGTCGATGCGGTCATCGGTCAAGCCGAAACGGCAGGGGCGGTGGTCACCGACCCGGCACGGGCGCGCTTTTGGGGTGGCTACTCCGGGTACTTCCGGGACCCCGACGGCCACCTGTGGGAGATCGCCTGGAATCCCTCCTGGGAATCCGGATCCCAGCCCTAACCGGGGCGGCACAAACTCGCCCAGAGCCGCGGTAAGCCACGACCGGTCTAGCCGCTCCAGAACCTGGAGCCTTCGCCGACGAACGGGTTGTTCGCCCTCTCGCGATCCAGCGCGGTTTCCGGACCATGGCCCGGGAACACCGGCATGTCGCCCAGCGGAAATAGACGCCGTCGGATCGAGGCGAGCAAGGCATCCTGATCGCCGCCCGGAAGGTCGCTGCGGCCTACCGACATCGCAAACAGTGTGTCCCCCGAGAACAGCATGGTGCCCTGCGGATCTGAGCTCAGCAGGCAGATGCTGCCCGGCGAATGCCCGGGGGTATGGATCACCTGCAGGCTGGACCCGCCGACCTCGAGGGTGTCCTCGTCGGCCAGCTCGGTGTCCAC
>Ga0247713_1000514_pt1 | contig 23107 bp, 23 predicted proteins | sample 21E_NmetaG_FD_189936 | JGI IMG/M metagenome (GOLD analysis project Ga0247713, IMG submission 189936) | Soil microbial communities from hillslope of Landscape Evolution Observatory, University of Arizona, Oracle, AZ, United States - 2-1-E_N | ecosystem: Engineered > Artificial ecosystem >... | reverse complement strand
CCTGGGTGGTGGGAGGCCGTTCGTACGGGGGCCGGGTGGCCTCGATGGCCGTCGCCGGGGGCCTGGAAGCCGCCGGCCTGCTGCTGTACTCCTATCCGCTGCACCGCCCGGGTGATCCGTCGCAGCCCCGGACCGAGCACTGGCCCCAGATCACGGTCCCGTCGCTTTTTCTGGAGGGCACCAACGACCCGTTTTGTGACCTGGAGGTGTTTCGCCGCCACGTTCCCCGGTTGGGGGTTGCGCCCTCGGTCCATGTGGTGGAAGGCGCAGACCACAGCCTGAAGGTAGCCCGGGCCAACTCCCCCGAGGGGAAAGCGCATTCGGAGGCGGTGGTGATTACCGCCCTGGTACCGATGATCGAGGACTGGGCCGGGAGTCTTTGCTAGGCCCCGTAGGTGGCCAGGCGCCCGGCCGCGGCCAGCATGAACGCCATCAGGTCCTTGGCGTACTGGTAGCCGAAGGCGCCGTGACGAGCCGCTTCCTCATCGAAGCGGTCCACCCCGTCCGTTCCTACGCTCTCGCCCCACATCAAAAAGGGCACCGGGTGCCATGAGTGACGCTTCAAGGGTGCCGGGGTGGCGTGGTCCCCGGTGATGCAAATTACGCCGGCGCCCAGGGAGGCTATTTCGGGGATGGTCTGGTCGACCTGTTCGATCGCCGCGATCTTCCGCTCGAAATCCCCGTCCTCTCCGGCAGAGTCGGTGGGCTTTTGGTGAAGGTAGAAGTAGTCGTAGTCGTACCAGTTGGCTTTCAGGTCCTCCACGGACTCCATCCATCCCGCGGTGGCGGGGGATACGTCCATGCCGACGATCTTGGAAAGTCCCAGGTACATCGGATAGCTCGCGATACCCCTGGCCTTGAGCAGATAGCGGTTCGGAAACGCCTCTATGGGCCGCAGGGTGTCGAAACCCCTCAGCAGCATGAAGTTGGCCTGCTCGTCGCACAGGATGGCACGAACCTGGTCCAGAAAGCTTTGGACCAGAGCCGCCGTTCCCGTGGCCTCGTTGCTGCGGGGGGTGGGAAACGTGGGCTTGACCCCTGTGATCCCGGGGTCGGTGTCCGTGAGGTCGGCCGACAGGCCGAGGCCCCTCAGCACCAGCAGGGCACGATGATCCCGCTCGGTGACGACGAAAACCTCTATGCCGGCTTCCATCTGGATTTCGTTCATGATCATCGTGCAGAGCCGCTGGTTGGTCTCGGTAGAGATGCGGCCGGCCCGGCGGTCCAGAACATGACCCTCGTCGTCCACTGTGCAGAAGTTGACCCGGGCGGCGACGTCGCCGGCCCGCAGCGCAAAGTTGACCCCGGCAGCGGACAGGGCGCCGCGGCCCAGCAGGTAGGTGATCGGATCGTAGCCGAACAGCGCCATGTGCCCGGCCCCGCTCCCCGGGGTGATTCCGGGGCCCACGACGGTGTGAACTCCGGAAGAGCCTTCGGCGGCCAGCTGGTCCATGTTGGGCGTGCGAGCCTCGGCCAGCTCGGACGCCCGGCCGGCGGTTCTGACACCGCCGAGACCGTCCAAAACGAGCAGCACGATTTTTGAATCCGACTCGCGGACGAGCGAAGGAACGAGTTCACGCATCCCCTAACTATAGGGTTTGCGGGTTAAGCGTTGATGAACGGGGCCGGTTCTGGGAAAGAAATCCGGCTTAATCAAGGCTCTCCGGCAGGAAGCCGGTGACTCTGCGGTTTCGGCTGATACCATCGAGCCCCAGGTATGTTCTTAAAGTCTCTGGTCATCCGCGGCTTCAAATCCTTCGCCGACAAGACGATTCTCGCCTTTGAGCCCGGCATCTCGGTGGTCGTGGGCCCCAACGGCAGCGGCAAGTCGAACGTCATCGACGCCATCTCCTGGGTACTGGGTGAGCAGGGTCCCGCCACCCTTCGGGGAGGCAAGATGGAGGACGTCATCTTTGCCGGCTCCGCCACCAAGCCCCCGCTGGGAATGGCGGAGGTCCAGCTCACCATCGACAACTCGGCCGGGCTGCTTCCGGTGGAGTTCAGCGAGGTGACCATCTCCCGGGCGTTGTTTCGATCGGGCGACAGTGAGTACCGGATGAACGGGAGCATCTGCCGGCTCCTCGACATCGCCGAGATGCTCTCCGACGCCGGTGTGGGACGGGAACAGCACACCATCGTCGGCCAGGGCAGGCTGGACGAGATCCTAAGCGCCGACCCGGTGCAGATGCGCAACATCATCGAAGACGCCGCCGGCGTGGGAAAACACCGCAGGCGCAAGGAGCGAGCGATCCGCAAGATCGCGGCCACCGAAACCAATCTCGAGCATCTGGGGGACCTGCTGGCGGAGATCCGCCGCCAACTCAAGCCGCTCCGCCAGCAGGCCGAGATCGCCGAGCGGCACCAACGCATCCGGGACGAGTTGCACCGGGTAAGGCTGGTGCTGACCGCCCGGCAGGTGGCGGACCTCTCGGCCGAGCTCGGCTCCGAGGAGGCGGGAAGGCGGGAGGAGGAGCTGCGGGCGAAGGACCGTCAGGTTGCCTTGCTCGGGGAGCAGCTGGCCGATCTGGAGGCCCGCCGTCTCACGCATCTGAGTCTGACGGCGGGCCGCCGGGAGCTGGGTTGGCGCCTCTCCAGCTCCTTAGACCGCCTGGCATCGCTCAAGCGGCTGGCCGAGGAGCGGTCAAGGACCCTGAAGGCGGAGCTCACCGCGGGAAACGAGGACATTGAACAGGCCCGGCTTGTTGAGTTGCGACGCCAGCAGACCGACCTGGAGGGCGCCCTGGCGGCGGCGCAGAGGCAGGAGGCGGCGGACCTGGCGGCTCTTGGCGAGATCCAGCCGGCGAGCGAGCGGGCGCGCGAGGAGCTGCGCGCAGCTGAGGAGGCACTGAACGCCGCGCTGCGGTCTCATTCCCAGGCCTCGACCGAAGCCGGAGCTCTTCGCCGGGAGATCGCCGGCGCCCAGGCGGCCGAGCGCTCCGCCGAATCGGAGCGCAACCGGCTTGTCGAGCGGGCCGAGGCGGCCGAGATCAGGCGCCGGCAGAACGCATCGAAGGTTGCAGCAGCACAGCTGGAGCTCGACCTGGCCCAGTCCGGGCTGACGCCGGCAGAACATGCGGTAGGCGCAGCAGAGCTGCGGCTCGAGGAGCTGACCGGCCTGAAGGACCGGCTTTTGGATGAGATTCGCAACCTGGAGAAACAGGCGGCGGTCCTAAGGGCCAGGGCGGGGGCGCGGGCGGCGGCGGAAGCCAAGAAAACCGATGCCGGCGCCGCTCTTCGTTCGTTCCCAGGTACGGCTCTGCTCTCCGAGCTGGTGGAGCTGGCCCCCGGGCACCGCAGGGCGCTGGAGGCGTTGGTGGGCCCTATCGACGGCGTGGTGGTAGCTGCCGACCGCGACTCCGCGTGGCAGGCGCTGAACGCCAGCCACGAGGACGAGGCGCTGACAGTGATGGTGGCGGAGGGATCCGCAGTGGCAGTGGAGGGCGCCGATGCGTTGGTAGACCGGGTGCGGGTCCTCGACCCGAGAGCCCGTGCCGTGCTGGCCGATGTGTACCTGGCGCCCAGTGGGCAGGATGCGGTGCGGCTGGCCGCCCGGTACCGGCACGCGATCTTCCTCAGCGACGACGGGACGGTCGCGTCCGGAGGGCTCGTGTCGAAAGGCTCCGCAGAGCTGGCTTCGGCCGTGCTCGATCGTGAAGCCAAGATCGCCAGCGGCCGGGAGGCCATGGCCGACCTGGAAAGCCAGATCACCGACGCGCGCAGCCGGGTCAAGCAGGCACTGGCGGCCCGCCGGGAGGCCGAAAGCGCCCGGGTACGGGCCGCGGAGTACCTGCGAGCGCGGGAGTCCGACGCCCACCGGGTGGAGGCGGAGATCACCGAGATCGCGAGAGCCGCCCAGCGGTTCGCCGAGTCCGGAAGCCCGCCGCCGGGGGGCTACGCCTCCCTGGAGGAAAGGATGGAGCGGGCCGAAGCCGCGGTGGTGCTGGCGGAGACCACGATGCAGGCAGCCCGGGCTGAACGCGAGAGGTGCGCGGCAGCCTACGACGAGGCGGCGCAGGGGTCCGAAGGCGCCCGGATGCGCGCCGGCATCGCGGCCGAACGCACCAGGCAGTACGTCAACCGCCTGAAGCAGGTGGTCAACGGCATCTCCGAGGCCGCCGGCCGTCTCAGTGGACTGGGTGCCCGGCAGGAGGCTCTTTTGAACGCCCAGAAGCAGGTGGCGGTGGTAGCCGAGACCTGCGACCTGCTGGCCGGGCCGGTGGCCGAGTGGGCGGCTCAGGCGGAGGCCGCCCACGCCGGGTCGCTGCAGGCCGGCGCCGGCATCGACCGCGAGATCGCGGACCTGAGGGCCCGGATGGCGGTGATGTCAGAGGAGCTGGAGCAAATGCGGGCGCTGTCCCGGCAGGAGGACCTGGGCCGAAGCGAGATGCGGATCCGCCAGCGCATACTCGAGGCGACTCTGGCCGACGAGTTGCAAGTGGACCCGGCCGAGGCCGTCGAGCGGTGGGGATCGAGGGTCGAGACGGGCGGCGAACCGGCGACGGCGGACCCGATGGAGCGCACCGCGGCCATGACGGACGAGATCTTGCGCAAGCGCCAGGTCCGGCTGGAGCGTGAACTGGAGCAGATGGGCAGTGTGAATCCGCTCGCCGCCCGGGAAGCAGAGGCTCTGGCCGAGCGGGAGGAGTTTTTGACCGCCCAGATGGACGACGTCAGGCAGAGCCGTAAGGATCTCCGCCAGGTGGTGGCCTCGGTGGACGAACGGATCCGGGAGCTGTTCACGGCCGCGTTCGACGACATTGCCCGGGAGTACACACATCTTTTCTCGGTGCTGTTCCCGGCGGGGCGCGGGCGGCTGCGGCTGACCGATCCTACCGAGATCCTGGAGTCCGGGGTGGAGGTCGAGGCTTCTCCGAGCGGCAAGAGCCTGAAGCGCCTGTCCCTGCTGTCCGGGGGGGAGCGGGCGATGTCGGCGCTAGCGCTGCTGTTCGCCATCTTCAAGTCGCGGCCCTCGCCTTTTTACATCCTGGACGAGGTAGAGGCCGCCCTCGACGACGTCAATCTGCAAAGATTCCTCGGTCTGCTTCACGAGTTCCGGGGTTCGTCCCAACTTCTGGTGGTAACCCACCAAAAGAGGACCATGGAGATCGCAGATGTCCTCTACGGTGTCGCTATGCGCCCGGACGGCGTGACCAAGGTAATTTCAGAGCGGCTGAAGGACTTCTTCCCGGCGTCGGTGTCGTCGCCCGGTTCCGTGATTGGGGTTGATTTGGAATGAATGAGATCGTTCTGGCGGGGATAGTCCTCGCCCTGCTCGTCGTCCTGCTGATAGCCAGGACCTCTACCAAAACACGGCCGACGGATCGAGACTTCGAAGACCTTGGTGATGGCGCGGTCGACGAGATAGCCGAAGAGGACCTGGAAGCCGAGCTCGCCGAGCTGGAAGCAGAGCTGGAGCTCGAGGAGGCGGTAGAGGAAGCCCTCGAGGAGGTAGAGCTTGAGGAGCCACCCGCTCCGGTTGCCCCGCCCCCTTCCCGGTGGGCCCGCGGACTGGCCAAGACCAGGGGGGCCCTGGGTTCCACGCTGAAGGCCCTCGGCCTGCGGGACAAACTAGACGGTGACGCCTGGGAGGAGATCGAGGAGGCGCTGATCAGAGCCGACGTCGGCATGGATGCCACCGACCGGGTGCTGGAGGCGCTGCGCAAGGAAAACCCGTCGCCCGACGAGCTGCACGATGCTCTGCAAAAAGAGCTGGTAGAGATTTTGGATGCAGGCGACACCACGCTTCACACCCGCCCGGGCGAGGTCGCAGTCTGGCTGGTGACCGGGGTCAACGGAGTGGGCAAGACCACCTCTATCGCCAAGCTGGGCCGCCGGTTGAAGGACGACGGGCATTCGGTGGTTCTGGCGGCGGGGGACACCTTCCGGGCGGCGGCCATCGAACAGCTGGGGACCTGGGCCGGCCGGCTCGACGTCCACATGGTGAAGCACGCGCCCGGCGCCGACCCGGGGGCCGTGGTGTTTGACGCCATCGAACACGCCAAGGCGAAGAAGATCGACGTGGTGATCGTTGACACCGCAGGGCGGCTGCAGACCAAGACCAACCTGATGGAGGAGCTCAAGAAGGTGCGCCGCATCGCCGACCGGGAGGCCGGGGGCGTCACCGAGGTGCTGCTGGTCTTAGATGCGACGGTCGGTCAGAACGGGCTGGCTCAGGCCAAGGCATTTCAGGAGGCGGTGGGAGCCACCGGTGTGATTCTCACCAAGCTCGACGGCACCGCCAAGGGCGGGATCGTCGTTGCGATCCAGGAGAAGCTGGGGATCCCGGTGAAAGCAGTCGGAGTGGGCGAGGGAATCGAGGACATGGAGACCTTCGATCCGGATGCTTTCGTCGAGGCAATGCTCTCCTAACCATCCCCGTTACCCGGTTTCCGGACCGCCGGGGTGAAACCCGGGCGATCGGCCGCCATCAGCCGGGTAGGACCCTCTTTTTCCTCCACGGTCGCCACGTAACGAAAGCCGGCCTTCTCCAAAGCCCGCCAGGAGGCGACGTTGGCCTCATGGGGGGCGGCACAGGCCTGCGTCCACTCCGGGTGCAGGTCGAAGACAACCTGTTCGAGGAACGCTCGGATCATCCGGGCGCCAAGTCCCCGTCCCCGGGAATGCGGGTCCGCTACCAGGTAGTCGATACCTGCTGCGCTGCCGTCCACTCCGTGGGCCCACCATGCGGCGCTTTCGCCGGGCCAAGCCGCCGCCGGGTAGCACTGGATCCATCCGACCTCGCGGCCGTCCACCAGGGCCAGCCAGTGCTCCACGGGGTCGGTGTTCGCCGATCCGTAGTCGCGGACCACGCCCTCCCACGACACGTCGTCGCCCTCCCACCACCGGACCACGCCCGGCTCGTTCAGCCACGCATGGAGCATCGGAAGGTCGCGGTCGGTGAGCCTGCGGAAGGTCATATCCATGCGAGAAGGGTTGCACGAACCGGCGTTGTATTACCCGGACGGGCGGGTGCTACGCGCAGGAACGAAGCTGAATGGTCCTGCCGCTGTGGATGGACACCAGTCTCTTCCCGGCTGCCCAGGCTCTCAGGGCTGCCTCCAGCTCCTGCCTGTCGGTTCTGCTGTCGGTGACCAGGCTGAGCCGAATGCAGTTCAGGCCGGACTTTCTCCAGGCGACGAAGTAGTCTCCCGCCCAGCCGTCGGCGGCCTCCCACGCCTGGTCCTCCGGCAAGTCCCTCAGGAGCAGCGTCAGCAACCCCCGTTCCCCGAACACGCCCTCCTCGTCGGGGTCGCGGTCGGCGTCGGGTGGCTCCACCGAAACCGGCTTCTGCAGATTCAAGAACCGCTCCGGGTGCAAGATCTGCTCGCTCGTGGTCGGCGGGGACACGAAGGCCTGGTCGAGACGTTCCTGACCCCCCTCCGCCAGGATCTCGAGAACAAACTGCTCGCCGACCTCGTAGGGGAACGACGACAGCATGGACAGGGTCTCCAGCGACCGGGAAGGCGCCTGGTCGCCGAACCCGGACATGTCTATGTCCTGCTCCTGGATGGCCATCTGCCGCTCTTCGGGGCTCAACGACTCCAGGTAAAGGTTTTCGACGCGGGTGGCGTCGCCCTCCACCAGGGATTCGAAGGCCAGGTAGGTCTCGTCGAAGTCGTTCAGCTCCCGGTTGAGGTTGAAGTGCTGGTCCTGCAGCGCGTGGGTCAGCTCGTGGACCAGGATCTGGCGGACAAAGGGCGAGGGCTCGTCGCCCTGCACCACCAGACGTTTGGAGTACGCGTCGTAGTAGCCGAGGGTTCCTCCATCCTGCAGCGGGTCTTCCAGCGCGTCCATGCGGTTGTCGCCGTCCACGAGGTGAAGCGCCTTCAGGGCGATATAGGAATCGGCCGATTCCGGCATTCCGTATTCCTCCGCTTCGGCGGCCAGCCGTTCGCGGAATGCGCCGGCGGACTCGACCACCACCGGGACCTCGTGCTTGAACTTCAAGCCGCGAGCGGTCTCCACGAATTCCTTGAGCTCGCCGATGGTTTGCTTCCATTCCGGCGAGAGCGGCTGCTGGGGATCGGCGGTCCCGGCGCTCTCGGCGGCCATCTGCTGGATTCGGGTGCTGATGATCCGGTACGGCACGACCAGTGAAGCCAGCGCGGCAATCACCACGATCGCCAGGATCGGTTTCTTCGCGCTCTTTCCAGTCCGGACGCTGCTCACATGACTCCTATGCCTTGGCCGACCGGGTGCTTGCGAAAGGCTTGCCCGGTCCAGGCTATCTGGATCGGCAGAATTGCCCAGGGCTTAAGCCTCAAATTCCGCGCCCGGCCCGTGCGAGGCCAATCCGGCCGCATCCCCCAGTACTATGGCTTACATGTTCGATGCCCTGGGCGATCGCCTTGACAACGTCTTCAAGCAGCTGCGCAGCCGCGGGCGGCTGACCGACAAAGACGTCGAAGCCGCTCTGCGCGAGATCCGCCTGGCCCTTTTGGAGGCGGACGTCGCCCTGCCGGCAGTCAAGACCTTCCTCGGCCACATCCGCGAGAAGGCGGTGGGCGAAGAGGTCCTGAAGTCCCTGACCCCGGGCCAGCAGGTGGTGAAACTGGTTCACGACGAGCTGATCAGCATCCTGGGAGGCCGGCTCTCTCCGCTGAAAATGGCCCCCAAGCCTCCGACGGTCATCATGCTGGCCGGGCTTCAGGGTTCCGGTAAGACCACCCTCGCCGCCAAGCTGGGCGCCCACCTGAAGAAGAAGGGCAGCCGGGTCATGCTGGTGGCTGCCGACCTGCAGCGACCGGCTGCCATCCGCCAGCTCGAGGTCCTGGCCGGGCAGGCCGGCGTGCAGTTCCACAGCGATCCCGGCGAAACCGACCCGGTGAAGGTTGCTCGCTCCGGGCTGGAAGCCGGCCGCCGAAACGCCGACGTGGTGATCGTCGACACCGCCGGGAGGCTCGGCATCGACGAGGAGATGATGGCGCAGGTCGCCCGGGTACACGACACGGTCCAGCCCGACGAGGTGCTGTTCGTCCTGGACGCAATGACCGGTCAGGACGCCCTGAACTCGGCCAAGGCTTTCTCCGAAAGGCTGCCGCTCACCGGCATTGTGCTCACCAAGATAGATGGAGACTCCCGAGGCGGAGCCGCTCTTTCAGCGACGACGGTCACCGGCGTGCCGGTTAAGTTCGCCGGTACGGGCGAGAAGCTCCAGGACCTGGAGCCGTTTCACCCGGACCGCATCGCCTCGCGGATCCTCGGGATGGGAGACGTGCTCAGCCTCATCGAAAAGGCCGAAGGGACTATGTCCCAGCAGGAGGCCGAGGCCCAGGCCCGCAAGGTGATCGAGGCCAAGTTCACCCTCGAGGACTTTCTGACTCAGATCCAAAGCGTGAAGAAGATGGGCGGCATAGGGGACCTGCTGAAGATGCTGCCCGGTGTTCCCGGCGTGGGCAAGATGAAGGACATCGATGTCCAGGATCACGACGTGGCCCGAATCGAGGCGATCATCCGCTCGATGACTCCCCAGGAGCGCAACGACCCGCGGATCATCTCGGGGAGCCGGCGAATCCGTATCGCCAAAGGATCGGGCAGCCAGGTCCGGGAGGTGAACGAATTGATCAAGCAGTTCGACGCCGCCCGCAAGATGATGAAGCAAATGATGAAGTTCGGCGGCACGGGTGGAAAAAAGGGCAAGAAGGGTTTCAGCCTTCCTCCCGGCCTGGGACTTTAGGAAGCGGTCGGCCCGGCGGGACCCTGCGGAGCGCCGGTTCGCTGTTACACTGCACCTCTATGGTAAAGATCAGACTTCGCCGCATAGGCAAGAAGAAGCAGCCCACCTACCGTGTGGTGGTCGCAGACTCCCGCGCCCCACGTGATGGCCGGTTCATCGAGTCGATTGGCAAGTACGCCCCCCGCCAGGAGCCCTCGCTCGTAGAGATCGACGCAGAACGCGCTCTCGAGTGGCTCGGCAAGGGCGCACAGCCTTCCGAAGCCGTGACCAAGCTCCTCAAGATCGCCGGCGTCCTCGATGAGAAAGGCAAGACCCTCACCGCTTCGTCCGCAAAATGAGCTCGCGCGAAACGCTCGAGTTCGTTGTTTCATTTCTCGTGGCAAATCCCGACGATGTGCGGATAGAGGAAGAGGTATCAGGTCGTACGATCATGTACGACCTTTTTGTGCACCCCGATGACGTGGGCAAGGTCATTGGCCGCAACGGGCGAATCGCCCGGGCGATACGGGCGGTCGTCAAAGCCGCGGCCGTCAGGGAAGACCGCAACGCCGTAGTCGAAATCATCGACTAGCACCCCGCTCCGGTGGCCCTAGAGGAATCCGAGTTCGTCCTGGTCGGCAGGGTGGTCAAACCCCACGGCCTGCGGGGCGAGGTGCTGGTGCGCTCACTCACGGAAAACCCGGACCGCTTTGCCGAGGGCGCCGAGTTGCTTGTAGGTCCCGACCTGGAATCCGCCGAACCGGTCGTCGTCGCGGCATCCCGCAACCACAAGGATGCGCTGCTGGTGTTTTTCGACGGCTTCCACAGCATCGAGGAGGCTGAGACCTTGCGGAACTGGCTGATCTTCATCGACGGTTCCGAGCTCGGCGACCTGGAGGACGACGACGCCTTCTGGGAGCACGAAGTCGTGGGTCTGGACGTGGTCCACCGGGATGGAAGGACCCTGGGGAAGGTGCAGGAGGTCCTCGCGCGCCCGGCGCAGGACCTGTGGGCCATCGCCACCGCCTCGGGAGAGGTGCTGTTTCCGGCGGCCAAGGAGCTGGTCGTCGCGGTGGACCTGGAGAGACGAAAGGTCGTGATCGACCCGCCTGAGGGCCTCTTCTAGTGCGGTTCGACGTCCTGAGCATCTTTCCCGAGGCGTTCGAGTCACCTCTTAAGGTCAGCCTGCTGGGCAAGGCCATCGAGGCCGGGCTTCTGGAGGTGGCAGTCCACGACCTGCGGAACTGGGCTCCCGGACCCCACCGCAAGGTGGACGATGCCCCCTTCGGCGGGGGAGCGGGCATGGTGATGGCTCCCGGACCGGTGGTCGATGCGGTGGAGGCGGTCGCCCACCCCGGGGCCCGGGTGATCCTGCTGGCGGCATCGGGCAGACCCCTGACCCAGGCCCTGGTGGCCGAGTTCGCAAGCGAGGATCGGATAGTGCTGGTGTGCGGCCGTTACGAGGGCATGGACGACCGGATCCGGCAGGTGCTTCGGGCCGAGGACGTTTCGATAGGCGAATACGTGCTGGCCGGCGGCGAGATGCCCGCGCTGGTCCTGATCGAAGCAGTTTCCCGGCTGATCCCCGGCGTGATGGGCAACGCCGGCTCGTTGGGGGAGGAGTCGTTCTCCGACGGACTTCTCGAGTATCCCCAGTACACCCGGCCGGCGGAATTCCGCGGCTTGAAGGTGCCCGACGTGCTGGTATCCGGGCATCATAGGCTGGTGGCCGACTGGCGGCGTGAACAGGCCCTGCGCCGCACCTTTGAGCGAAGACCCGAGCTGTTGCGGAACGCCGGCATCACCGATGCCGAGAGGGAGCTGATCCGGTCATGGTCAGAGGGTGATTGACGGACTCCGGCGTCATCCGCCGGGGCGATGGCCTGCGGCTTCGGCTATCATCGGATTACGCGCGCAATCTGCGTACAAGACTTCCAAAGTCTCCCCAGACTTTACGACCCGACTCAAAGGGGTGAACACATGACGAAGACGGACGTTCTGCTGCGCCCCGTTTTGAGGGAGGATCTTCCCGATTTCCGCCCCGGCGACACGGTCAAGGTACATGTTCGAGTTGTCGAAGGCCAGCGTGAGAGGATCCAGGTCTTCCAGGGCATTGTGATCCGCCGGCAGGGCTCCGGGGTGAGGGAGACCTTCACCGTCCGTAAGGTCTCGTTCAACGTCGGCGTCGAGCGCACTTTCCCCGTTAACTCCCCCATCCTTGCCAACATCGAGGTGGTGAGCCGTGGCGACGTCCGCCGGGCCAAGCTTTACTACCTGCGCTCTCGAGTGGGCCGTGCGGCCAAGGTAAAAGAAAAGCGGTTCTGACCCTCATGCAGACGAGGTCCAGATCCGAGCGATCGACCGAACAACCCGAAGAAAAACAAAGTGTCGGCCAGTTCTTCAAAGAGCTTCCGGTGCTCGTGGTCGTGGCCCTCGGCATAGCCATCCTCGTCAAGGCTTTCGTGGTGCAGGCCTTCTTCATCCCGTCGGGCTCGATGGAGGACACCCTCCAGATCAACGACCGGGTCCTGGTGTCCAAGTTCACCTACCGCATCTCCGAACCCGAATATTCGAACGTGGTCGTCTTTGAGTCCCCGCTGAGCCGGAGGGTCCCGGAGCCCGACGTTGGTCCGGTGCAGTCGATAATGGACAACGTCATGCAGGGCCTGGGGTTGAAGTCGTCCGAGCAGGACTTCATCAAGCGGGTGATCGCCACCGAGGGACAGACCGTCCAGGTGAAGGAGGGATCACTGTACGTGGACGATCGGCGGCTGGAGGAGCCCTACCGGAAAGATGAAGATCCGATGCCGGACTATGGCCCTACGACCGTCGGTGCGGATAAAGTGTTCGTGATGGGAGATAACCGCAGCAACTCCGAGGACTCGCGGGTGTTCGGCCCCATTCCCGAATCCAGCATCGTCGGCAAGGCATTCGTTCTCATTTGGCCTCTGAACCGCTTCCGCTGGCTTGGGTCAAGCTGAGTCGGTTAGGCAAGCTCAAAACAAGGTTGGTGTAGCTCGTGCCTGAAAAGCATGTCCCGAAGCACCGAGCCCCGAAGCGAGAGTTGTTCGGGCGCCGCAATTCGGTGGCCGGTTCCAATAACGGAAACGGTTCGTCGAACCGTTCGGCCGAGCGCCGGGTGGTGCAATCCTCCTCCAACGGCGCGGGCGTCGACGCCGTTCCGCCCGCCCTGCGGGAGCCGGACGGCAGGCGGGACCACGATCGAGCGGCTTCAGCCCCGAAACCCGAGACCGCCGGACCACCGCCCAACACTTCGCAAGACCTGTTCGCTCCCGACGTAACTGCTCCGCCAGTTCTCTCATCGGAGGACTATTTCGGTGCCCTGGTCAAGCCGAAGCCGCCCTCGCCGGTACCGGCCTCCGCAGGTGCCAGGGGCGCAGAGCCCACGGAGTCCATGGAAACTGTGGCGGCCCCTCGGATCACGCAACCCAGACACAAAGACGGCGGCTCGGACCTGCTCGAGGAGCCGAAACCGATCCAGGTGAGGTCCGCCATTCAGGGGGGCAGCCAGGCCTGGGACCCTTTCCTCAAGGATCCCGAGCCGGAAGCAAGAAGGTTCCGCCGGAAGGAGCCCAAGTCGGACCTCGAACGGCTCAAGACCATCAGCACCAAGCGCAAGCTCTCCCGCCCGCGGCCCGCCGAGGAGCGCCAGGAACATCAATCCCTCGGCCAGTGGCTGAAGGAGATAATTCTGCTGGGCCTGATTGCCATTCTGACCGCGGTGCTGCTGACCAACTATGTCGTGCAGGCCTTCTTCATTCCGTCGGAGTCCATGGAGAACACCCTGGTGGCCAACGACCGGGTGCTGGTCAACAAGCTCGTGTACAAGATCCGGGATCCTCGTCCGGGAGACGTGATCGTCTTCACCTCTCCCGAGCGGGACGCAGTGGACATCCCCGAAGCCGGAGTAGTTGGGCGGGTTCTCAACCAGGCGGCCCAGGGTCTTGGACTGAGGTCATCGGTGCAGGACCTTATCAAGCGGGTGGTGGCAGTTGAGGGACAGGTGGTGGAGGCCAGGATCGGGTCGCTGTATGTCGACGGCCAACAGGTCGGCGAGCCCTATCGCAAGGACAGGCTCCCCATGCCGAACTACGGACCGTACGAGGTCCCGGCCGGGCATGTGTTCGTGCTGGGAGACAACCGGATGCAGTCGCACGACTCACGGGCGTTCGGCCCCATTCCCGAGGACACCATAGTCGGCCGGGCATTCGCCCTCATCTGGCCGATACAGCGTCTCAGCCTTCTCACGTCGTAAGGGCAGGGCCCGCCGTGAGCTACAGGGCAACCTATCGAACCCGCACCTACCGGGTGCGCGGACGGGTGGCCAAGGCCCGGACCAACCCTGTGCCCGGCATGAAGCACGAAATTGCGCTGCGCGACTCGGGTGCGGAGTTGGTGGCCGGGGTCGACGAAGTCGGCCTGGGCGCCTGGGCCGGGCCGGTCGCGGTCGGCGTGGTGATATTCCGCCCGGGTACCCGCGTGTACAAGGTCCGCGACTCCAAGCTGCTCGACCAGCCCCGGCGGGAGTTCCTTTCGGCCCGGATCCGGGACCAGGCGATGTGCTGGTCCACCGGACTCAGCTGGCCGGACGAGATCGACAGGGTAGGGCTCTCCGAAGCGATGCGCCGGGCCGGCGCCCGGGCCCTGGACGGCCTGGACGTCTGGCCCGACTGCTTCCTGATCGACGGCCAGTGGAATTTTCTCAAGACCAACCCGCTGGAGCCGAGGGTCAAGATGGTGGTCCGAGGCGACTGCGAGTCGGTCTCGATCGCGTCGGCTTCGATAGTGGCCAAGGTCCTGCGGGACCGGTTGATGGGCCAGCTGTCGCAGCAGTTCCCGCCGTACCTGTTCCACCTGAACAAGGGATACCCGTCGCCCGCCCACAAGTGGGCACTGTCCGCATTCGGACCTTCACCGGTTCACCGCCGCCTGTTTGCCCCGGTTCGCAAGCTGGCGGTGGAGGGGACCGAGGGGCGCCTGCTGCCGTGTCTGCCGGCACCGCCGGGACCGGAGGCCGGTGAGAGCAGGTTGCCGATCCTCTCCTGAGTACGGACGCGCAGGACCTGCCGGTGTGCAACGATCGGGGGCGGTGCAAGAAATGCAGCCCGCCAACGGAAAGCCCCCAAGCGGTTACCATTTCGGAACCGGGAGGAAAACTATGAGTGCCGAAGACCTAGAGCAGTTCGAGACGGACTTGGAGCTTGCCCTGTACCGGGAGTACCGGGACGTGCTGCCGATGTTTCGCTACGTCGTGGAGACCGATCGCCGCTCCTACCTGTGCAACAGCTACGAGCTGGTGCCTCACACCGCTCCGGGGTCCGGGACCTGGTTCGAGCTGATCTTGAAGGACGCCTGGGCTTGGGACATCTACCGCCCCACCAGGTTTGTCGCCGAGGTCAAGATCCACACCGTGCGGGACCTCAACATCGAGGAGCTTGCCCGCTCGGTGGATCGCCACCCCTCCATGGGGGACCTCGAGGAGCTTTAAGACTTTCAGTCCGGGCCGGTTCGGCACCGTCCGCCGGTTCTCGGACGCCTTACGGCACGATCGGTGTCACCGGGCGCCGCTAGTCTCGAGCTCATGACGGAACGGCAAGTGATCCAGATGGTGGGCGAGGACTGCGCGGCCGGCCTGCTTCAACGAAAGGGTATGAAAGTGCTTGCTCGCAATTGGCGCTGCAAGCTCGGCGAGCTGGACCTGGTGGCCATGGACGGCACTACCATCGTCTTCGTCGAGGTGAAGTGCCGCAGCCGGGACCACCTCTACGATCCGTCGCTCGCCGTGGACTTCCGCAAGCAGTCCAAGGTCCGCAAGGTGGCAGAGGCCTACCTTTGGGCAGAGCACCCGGCGTACCGCGATTGCCGGTTCGACGTGGTCTCGGTGGTCGCCGGCCACCCCATCACCTGCCGGCACCTCGTAGATGCCTTCTAGGCCGCTCCGGCGGCGCTGGCCGCTGGGCCTTGCCGGGCTGTTGGGCTTTCTGCTGCTTGCCTCCGTGGTGACCGCCGTGGTCAGCAGCCGGCGTCTGGAGGGTTCGGTACCGGGCAGGGCGGCCATTCTGGGTCTGGCCGCACTGCCCGGCGGCTTTCTTTTAGGCACTTCCGACGGGGTGCTGTCCAGCACGGACGGGGTTACCTGGGAGCGGGTACCCGGCTTCGAAGGCGAGACTCTGGTCGCCGGTTCCGGCGGCACGGCGGCGGCGGCCGGGAGCCGGGGGGTGAGCATCACCACGGATCTGGTGTCGTTCCGGCAGGTGCCGGCGGACCTCGGCCGGCCCTCCGCCCTGACTGTGGCCCCCGGCGGAAGCCTACTCGTGGCGCAGCCGGAGCAGTTGGTAGTCCTGCAGGAGCGGGGCCCGGTATCCACCATCTCACTGGAGGACGGCCCCACCGGAATCCTGTCGATTGCCATCCGGGAAGACGGGGCTAGCCGGGATCGGACGATCCTGGCCGGAGGGCTGTCGTCGGGTCTGTGGCGTCTGGAGGGGGAAGGGGGATGGCAGAAGATCCTGGGGACGCCGATCAGGGCGATCCTGATGGACCCGGCTCACCCCGAGCGCTATCTCATCGGGACGGCCGGCGGAGTGTTGACCGCCGGCCCCACGGCCCCCGAGTTCACCGAACTCCGCCTGGGGGTCGAGGCGTTGGCCGAGTTTGAGGGCCGCTACTACGCCATCACGGCCGACCGGCTCCTGTACGAGTCGGCGGACGGGCTGGCCTGGACCGTTCGGACGCCGTCCGGGGAGTAGTCGGAACAACCGGCAAGAAAATGTCACACCCGCCCGCTAGCGTCGCGGTATGTTCGCAAAGGTTTGCTCGGTGGGGGTGGTGGGGATGGATGCCCGCCCGGTGGACGTCGAGATAGACATCGGCGGGGGACTGCCCGACTTCCACGTGGTCGGACTTCCCAGCGCGGCGGTCAAGGAGGCGCCCCGGCGGGTCCGGGCTGCGGTTATCAATTCCGGCCGGAAGTGGCCCTCGCGCAAGGTCACGGCCAGCCTGGCGCCGGGGGACCTGCGAAAGGACGGCGTGCTGTTCGACCTGCCGCTGGCGGTCGGCGTCCTGGCGGCGTTCGGCGAGATCAAGCTCCCGGCTCTGGCTCGCTACGGGCTGGTGGGCGAGCTTGCGCTGGACGGTAGCCTCAGGCCCATTCGGGGAGCGCTGGCGGCCGCCATCGCGGCTCGTGACCAGGGCTGGGAAGGGATAGTCCTTCCCCGCGAGAACCTGCCCGAGGCTTCGCTGGTTACCGGCATCCGCGTGATCGGCGCAGCGCACCTGTCCGAGGCGCTGGATTTCCTGGCCGAGGGGAAGGTTCCCCAGAACCAGCCCTCGCGGGTATCGGCTTCCCAGCTGCTCGGCTCCTCCCGGTACGCCGGCCCCGATATGGGGGACGTGAGAGGCCAGGCCCAGGCTCTGAGGGCACTCGAGATTGCGGCTGCCGGGAGCCACAACGTGCTGCTGGTTGGCCCGCCCGGCTGCGGCAAGACCATGATGGCTCAGCGCATGCCCGGCATCCTGCCGCCCCTGACCGAGCAGGACGCCATCGAGGCAACCCGTGTCTGGTCGGTCGCAGGCATGCTGTCGCCGGAGCAGGCGCTGGTAGTCGACCGGCCTTTCCGGGCGCCGCACCACCACGCATCGGCGGCTGCGATCATCGGCGGAGGTCACCCGCTTCCCCGCCCGGGCGAGATATCCCTGGCCCATCGCGGCGTGCTGTTCCTGGATGAGCTGCCGCTGTTCTCCCGCCTGGTCCTGGAGGCCCTGCGCCAGCCTTTGGAGGAGGGCACCATCAGGGTGGTCCGCCAGGCCACCCGGGTGCAGTTTCCCGCATCGTTTTGTCTGGTCGCTGCCGCTAACCCCTGCATGTGCCCGGGCGCGGGAGGTCCGGCCGGCACCTGCCTGTGTCAGCCGGGACGGTTGGACGCCTACCGGTCCCGGCTGTCCGGTCCGCTGCTGGACCGCATCGATCTGCAGGTTGAGGTACCGCGGCTGAGCCAGGACGAGCTGTTTGATCTGGAGCCCGCCGAGTCCAGCGCCGTGATAAGGCAGCGGGTGGCCGCCGCCCAGCACTTCCGGCGCCAGAGGCGCGAACTCGGGCCCGGCACCTTCGGTCTGGCGGACCTGCCGGCGGCGCAACGTCGTTTCCTGCGCCTCGCCACCGCCTCAACCGACGATTCGGCCAGGGGAGTGGACCGGCTGGTCAAGGTGGCTCGTTCCATAGCCGACCTGGAGGGTTCAAACGAGATTGCCGACGAGCACCTGGCCGAGGCCCTGCAGTACCGCAGGCCCGTGTGGGCCGCGCCATGAGCTTTCGCACCATAGGCCGCCGTGACCGCGAGTACCCGGCGCTGCTGGGCGAGGTGCCGGACCCTCCCCAGCAGCTGTGGCTGTCCGGGCTGGCCCTGGACCAGTCCCCTGCCCTGGCGGTGGTTGGCAGCAGGAAGGGCACCCGCTACGGGCTTGAAGCGGCATTTTGGCTGGCGAAGGAGCTGGCCCTCAGCGGGGTCACCATTGTCAGCGGTCTCGCAAAAGGGATCGACGGAGCGGCGCACCGCGGCGCTTTGGAGGCCGGGGGTCGTACGGTGGCGGTCCTTGGGTCCGGGCTGGATGTTTGCTATCCGGCGAAGCACCGGGACCTTCTCGCGCAGGTCGAGTGTTGCGGGACCGTAATCTCCGAGTATCCGCCGGGAACCAGGCCTCTTCCCCACCATTTCCCGGTGCGTAACCGGATCATTGCCGGGATGTCCATGGGCGTGGTCCTGGTGGAGGCTGCCCCGGCCGGCGGCGCGATGATCACGGCCCGGCTGGCCATGGAGTTCGGACGGGAGGTGTTCGCCGTACCGGGAGCGGTGCATTCGCCGGTGTCGGTGGGCCCCCATCTGCTCGTTCGCGACGGCGCGCGGCTGGCCGCGTCGGCGGACCAGATCCTCGAGGATCTCGGCATGCTGCGCAGCCCGGATCCGCAGCACCCGCCGCTGTCCCTGCATCCGGACGAGGCCAGGGTCATGGGCGTTTTGGAAGCCGAGCCTCTCCTGCTGGACCTTATTGCCCGGCGGGCTGGAATGCCGGTTTCCACCGCGGCCGCCGTCCTGGTCAAGCTGGAGCTACAGAGTCTCGTGAGCCGGCGCCCCGGTGGCCGCTACGCCACTGCGGTGCAGCCGGGACGCTCCCGGTAATCGTCGCCCGCCCACGCCCGGGCAGGCGGTTGCGGCCTTGGCGGCAGGACGGTCAGGGAGGTGGCCGGTCGTGCCGGCGCGGCCGGCGTTCAGCCGGTTCCGTGGTCAGGTCGACGCTATGTGTGGCAAAGCAGGCACCCAGAGGCGTAACGCCCGCGCCCGGCTGGCCTATACTCGAAGAGCCAATGAGTGGACTGCTACGGTGAACTCGGGTACTGCGCCCGCTCCCAGCGCGGGTAAAGCGGGGACCGCAGATATCGACTTCGGGGACGACGAGAGCCTTCCAGACGATGAGATCTCGCAAGAGGATGAGCTCTCGGCTCTGGGACCCGTTGACCGGCTATGGGCCGAGTTCAAGTCCACCGGATCGCCCAGGGCTCGCGACGAGCTGATCGTCCACTATGCCCCACTGGTCAAGTACGTGGCCGCCCGGGTGGCCATCGGCCTTCCCAACAGCGTCGACCAGGAAGACCTGGCATCGGCGGGAATCGTCGGTCTCATGGAGGCGGTTGCCAAGTTTGAGCCCGAGCGCGGCTTCAAGTTCGAGTCCTACGCCGCAGCCCGGATCCGCGGCGCTATTATCGACGACCTTCGCTCGCTGGACTGGGTACCCCGGTCGGTGAGAGCCCAGGCCCGTAAGGTCGAGGAAGTCCTCAGCACCCTGCACGAGAGGCTGGGTCGGTCACCCACGGATGAGGAGGTTGCAGAGGAGATGGGCGTCACGGTGCGCAAGCTGCGCTCGGTCTACTCCAACGTCTCAAGCGTCATGTTCGTGTCGCTCGACAAGCTGCTGTCGGTAGGCGACCGCGGCGACAGCGGTATGTCGCTGGTAGACACGCTGGTGGACACCAAAGCCGAGGATCCCCTCGCGGCGGTGGAAGACCGGGAGATGAAGGACTTTTTGGTAGAGGCAATTGCCGGTCTTCCGCAGCGGGAACGGACCGCGATCACCCTTTACTACTACGAAGGAATGAGCCTGGCCGAGATCTCCCAGGTGGTGGGTGTCTCGCAAGCCCGGATCTCCCAGATGAACGCCAAGTCCGTGATGACCTTCCGGACTTTGCTGAACAAGGGCTCCAGACGCTGATATCCTGAACGGCGTCGGCGTTCCAGCCTGTTTAGGGCCGCCGTAATGTTTTGTCACTAGTCCGGGGGCCCAGCAAACTCCAGATCTTGGGCGGCCCGGCCTGTCGCGTGTGACGCACGGCAAGTGCGCGGGCGCTAAGCTAGAGGCACACACTTAGACAACAATCTATTCGGGCTGGTCTGGGTACGGCCCTGGGAACCGAAAGGAGACGGCATGGCCGTCGTTTCACTAAAGCAACTGCTCGAGGCTGGAGTCCATTTCGGACACCAGACCCGTAGGTGGAATCCCAAAATGCGCCGCTTCATCTTTGCCGAGCGCAACGGGATCTACATCATCGATCTTCTGAAGACCATGACCGGTATAGAAGCCGCGTACGAATACTGCAGCAAGCTGGTCCAGGGCGGAGGCATCGTCTTGTTCGTGGGAACCAAAAAGCAGATCGCTGATGCCGTGGCCGAGGAGGCCAAGCGGGTGAACATGCCCTACGTGAACTACCGCTGGCTCGGCGGCATGCTCACCAACTTCCAGACCATCCACAAGCGGATTCTGCGTATGCGGGAGCTCGAGTCGCAGGAAGCCCAGGGTATCTTCGACGAGATCCCCAAGAAGGAAGCCCTGGTTTTGCGCAAGGAGCTCGAGAAGCTCCAGAAAAACCTCGACGGCATCCGGGACCTCAACCGCCGTCCGGACGCAGTCTTCATCGTCGATACCCGCAAGGAGGACATAGCTGTCCGCGAGGCCCGCAAGCTGGGGCTGCCGATCATTGCAATTGTCGACACCAACTGCGACCCCGACGATGTGGACTACGTGATTCCGGGCAACGACGACGCCATCCGCTCGGGCTCGCTGCTCACGCGAGTCGTGGCAGACGCCATCGCCGCCGGCATGTCGGCACGTCCGCCGGAGGTCATCGCCGCCGCCGAAGCAGCGGCCGCCTCCAGCGTCACCCTCACCGCAGGCAGCGAAGAGCCTCCGGCCGAGTGGGAGATCATGCTGGCCCAGCAGGAGACCCAGACCAAAAAGGCCAAGGATCCGGCCCCCGCCGCGCCGGCGAAGGCAACCGCGCCGGCTGCTCCTCCAGCGCCGGCAGAGGCCCCCGCATCCCCGGCGGCCGACCTGTTCAAGCCGGAGACCGAGGCCTCGGTGCCCGCCGAGGATGCCGACTCCGAGGCAGACCCATTTCAGCGCCTTTTGGACGACACACCCCTTCCCGGCGAGGACATCGAGGAAGAGTTGAAGGCGAAGTACAAGGACGAAGACGAGGTCAAGCACAGGTGAGCATTAAGGCATCCGACGTCAAAGCACTGCGGGACGCCACGGGCGCCGGCATGATGGATTGCAAGCGGGCGCTTTCCGAGGCGAACGGCAACGTGGAGGCGGCGAAGGACCTTTTGAAAAAGTGGGGTCTTGCCGGCATCGAGAAGCGCTCCGGCCGGGTTGCCAAGGAAGGAACCATCGGCTACTACATCCACCAGCTGGATCCCGAGCTTCCTCCGAAAAAGGGCGTGCTCGTCGAGCTCAACAGCGAGACCGACTTCGTTGCCAAGACCCCCGAGTTCAAGGAGCTGGCCCGCAACATAGCGATGCACATCGCAGCGATGGAGCCCAAATGGGTGAGCCGCTCCGACGTCCCGGAGGAAATCGTCGAGCGAGAGACTGCGATCTTCAAGGAGTCGGATCAGCTCAAAGGCAAGCCGGAGAACATCCAGGCCAAGATTATCGAGGGCAAGCTGAACGCCATGCTTGCCGACCGCGGCGGCGTCCTGCTGGAGCAGAAGTACGTGCGGGACGAGTCCGGCCGCCAAACCGTGGGTGACCTGGTCACCGACTACGCCGCAGCCGTCAAAGAGAACATCGGCGTTAGGCGTTTCGTCCGCTTCGCGGTAGGCGAGTAGAAGGGTGGCAGAAGGGCCCGGTTACAAGCGGGTTCTTCTAAAGCTTTCCGGAGAGGCCTTTGCCGATCCGGCGCAGGGTTTTGGGATCGACGCCGGGATCGTCACCTCCCTGGCCAAGCAACTGGCTGAGATCCAAAGCGCCGGCGTTGAGGTGGCAGTCGTCGTTGGTGGCGGCAACATCTTCCGCGGCTCCCAGGCCGCGGCCATGGGTATGGAACGTGCCCGGGCCGACTACATGGGCATGCTGGCCACGGTCATCAACGGCCTTGCTCTGGCCGATGCGCTGGGCCAGGTGGGGGCCGAGTGCCGGGTGATGAGCGCCATCTGGATGCAGGAGGTGGCCGAGCCCTTCATCCGTGGCCGGGCGCTCCGGCACCTCGAGCGGGGGATGGTCGTTGTCTTCGTAGGGGGGACCGGCAATCCCTACTTCACCACCGACACCGCGGCGTCGGTGCGGGCGCTGGAGGTGGGTGCCGAGGCGCTGCTCAAGGGCACCAAGGTAGATGGAGTCTACGACTCCGACCCGGTGTTGAACCCGGACGCCAAGCGGATTGAACACCTGGAATACATCGAAGTCCTCAACCGCGGGCTGAAGGTGATGGATGCGACCGCGATCTCGCTGTGCATGGACAATAAGATGCCTATTGTGGTGTTCGACCTCAACCAGGACGGCAACATCAAGCGGGTGGTCCAGGGTGAGACGGTGGGGACCAAGGTCTCGGGGAGGACTTGATGGCGGTAGAGGAGCAGATGGAGCAGGCCTCCGTCAAGATGCGCAAGGCCGTGGCGGCAACCCAGGAGGAGTTCGGCCACGTCCGCACCGGGCGCGCATCGCCGCACCTGCTCGACCGCATCGAGATCGATTATTACGGCGCCCGGACCCCTCTCAACCAGATCGCAGGCATCTCCATCCCTGAGGCCCGCATGATGGTGATCTCGCCCTACGACAAGAGCGCGCTCAGCGCAATCGAGAAGGCGATCCAGGCCTCCGACCTCGGCGTCAACCCAAACAACGACGGGTCGATCCTTCGGCTCAACTTTCCTCCTCTCACCGAGGAACGGCGCAAGCTGCTGATCAAGCAGGTAAAAGAGCGGGCCGAGGAGGGCAAGATCGCGGTACGAAACATCCGACGCCACTCCAAGGATGAGATGGAGCGGATGAAAAAGGACGGTGAGATCTCCGAGGACGACCTGAAGCGCAGCGAGAAGGAGCTCCAAAAGCTTACCGACCACTTCGTGGAGGAGATCGACAAGATGTTCGGCCACAAGGAGA
>Ga0247713_1000513_pt1 | contig 23111 bp, 20 predicted proteins | sample 21E_NmetaG_FD_189936 | JGI IMG/M metagenome (GOLD analysis project Ga0247713, IMG submission 189936) | Soil microbial communities from hillslope of Landscape Evolution Observatory, University of Arizona, Oracle, AZ, United States - 2-1-E_N | ecosystem: Engineered > Artificial ecosystem >... | reverse complement strand
ACGGTGTCGAACAGGCGCGGGCCGAACGCCTCTTTCACCCGCTCGTGCACCTCGCGGCCGTGCAGCGTGCGGTTGTCGAACATCGTGGCGAGAATTCCATCAATGTGAAGTCGAGGGTTAAGCCTTTCCCGCACGCGCTCGATCGAGTCCAGCAGCAGCGCCATCCCACGGAGCGCGTAGTACTCGCATTCGAGCGGGATGATCACGCCGTCGGCCGCCGTGAGCGCATTGATCGTCAGAAGTCCGAGCGACGGTGGACAGTCGATGAGGACGAAATCGTAGACGCCGCGCAGCGGAGCGAGGACCCGCAACAGCGTCTGCTCCCTCGCCACTTCCTGGACGAGCATCAATTCGGCCGCGGCGAGATCGATGTTCGAGGGCAACAGGTCGACATCGGGGACCGAAGTCTTTTGGATCGTGTCCTCGACCGCACAGCGGCGGTCGAGCAACGCGTCGTACACGGAGAGGTCGAGGCCGCCGGGTTCGATGCCGAGCCCGATCGCGCACCCCCCCTGTGGGTCGAAGTCCACGATCAGCACCCGCTTGCCGTGCTCCGCGAGGGCCGCTCCGAGGTTGATCGTCGTGGTCGTCTTTCCGACGCCCCCCTTTTGATTGACGACCGCGATGATGCGAGCAGTTCGAGGCGACGCGGCGCCCGCGTGCGCCACCGCGCTCTCCCCAGCTCGCGCCGGGGCCTCGGCCGCGACCGGCGCGGCGTCGGGGGCGGGCCTCTCCGCTACCTCGCCTGGGGGTTCCTGCTCGTGGTCCATGCGGCCTCCGTCGGTTCGAGAGACAAGAACACTTGTCGACAAGTCACCGGGGGGCGAGAGCGTACAGCATGATCGTCGCCCCGCACAAGCCCCACGAGCAACAACAACAACACGCGGAACGCGTCAGGCCGAAGCCGTCCTCAAGATTTCGTCGGCGAAGGAGGACCCCGCGGCACCGCTCGGCACCCGGAGCAAATCCGCAATGGTGGCTCCGCAGTCGGCGAAGGAGCTCCTGACGCCGAGGTTGGTCCCGTGAGCAACCCGCGCTCCGGCCGCCAGCAGGGGAACCCGCTCCCTCGAGTGATCGGTCGAAGGAGTCGTCGGATCGTTGCCGTGGTCGGCGGTAACGATGAGGATGTCGTCGTCGGCCAGTGCCGCAAGAATCTCGGGAAGGCGAGAGTCGAATTCCTCGAGGGCCCGCGCGTATCCGGCAGGATCGTTTCGGTGCCCATAGGACTGATCGAAGTCGACGAGATTGGCGAACACGAGCCCTCGTCCGATCGCTTCCGTCTCCGCGATCACGGCGTCCACCCCGTCGGCGTTGGAGCGCGTCGGTCGCGAGTGTGAGACCCCGCGGCCGGCGAAGATGTCGTGGATCTTTCCGACGCCCCTGACCTCTAGGCCGGCGCGCACGATCTCATCCAGGACGGTGTCGACGGGGGGAACGCGCGAAAAATCATGCCGGTTGGGCGTCCGTTCGAACGCTCCGGGCGCACCGACGAAGGGGCGGGCGATCACTCGCCCGACCTCGTGCGGACCGGACAGGATGGCCCGGGCCGCACGACAGATCTCGTAGAGCTCGTCGAGCGGGACGACGCCTTCGTGGGCGGCGATCTGAAAGACACTGTCGGCGGAGGTGTACACGATCGGAGCTCCGGTGCGCATGTGCTCCTCGCCGAGTTCGTCGATGATCTCGGTTCCACTCGCGACCTTGTTTCCCAGCGTGGATCGGCCGGTGCGTCGCTCCAGCTCCGCGATGATCTCGTCGGGAAAACCCTGCGGGTAGGTCGGGAATGCATCGTCGAGGACTACGCCCATCAGCTCCCAATGGCCGGTAGTGGTGTCTTTTCCCGCCGAGCGCTCGGTGAGAATCCCGAACGCGCCGCGTGCGTCGCCGGTTTGGGGGACGCCCTCCACCTCGGCGAGATTTCCGAGACCGAGGTCGGCAAGGTGCGGAAGGGCGATCCCGCCGACGGCAGACGCTACGTGGGGAAGGGTTGCGGATCCCGCGTCCCCGAAGTCGGCCGCGTCGGGCGCGCCCCCGATCCCGACGGAGTCGAGAACGATGAGGACGACCGCGCGCGCCGGGACTCCGGCGGATGTGCCGCCGGGCATCCCCTTACGCTCCCGCGCGCTGCTTGCACGTTACGCACAGGGTCGTCGCGGGGCGCGCTTCGAGCCGCTCGAACGGGATGTCCCTCCCGCACCGGTCGCACTTCCCGTAGGTGCCTTCGTCGATCCGCCCGAGCGCCTCGGACAAATCTCGCCACGCATCCTGGAGTTGCTCGATCATCCCGAGAGATTGCGAGCGCTCGGCGGTGGCTTGGCCGGAGTCGGCAAAGCCGTCGTTCGCCTCGACGTGCATTCCCTCCTCGCCCGGGAGGGCACCGTATTCCTCGAGCGTGTGGGCGATGGAAGCCCGCTCTTTTTGAAGGATGTCCCTCAGCGCGTCTAGCTGTGCTTGCTCCACTTTCCCCCCAGTCAAATCAGCCCGGTCCCGCGCCTCTAGTGGCCCGCCGGAGCCTTTGCCCGCGGATGAGAGGCAAAGTACACCTCACGGAGCCGCCGGTCGCTAACCAGCGTGTAGACCTGCGTCGTCGCAAGGCTTGCGTGGCCGAGCAGTTCCTGTACCACCCTGATGTCCGCTCCGGCGTCGAGCATGTGCGTCGCAAACGAATGCCGCAGGGTGTGCGGCGACACCCGCTCCTCGAGTCCGGCACGTCGAGAGTACCCCTTGAGGATCTTCCAGCAGCCCTGCCGGCTGAGGCGGGTTCCGCGGGCATTGAGGAAAAGGCCGGACGCGGCCCGGTGGGCTCGTCCGCGCCCGAGGAGTTCCGGGCGGGTTCGAACCAGGTAGTCCCCGATCGCGGCACGCGCGGCGCGCCCGATGGGGACCCTCCGCGACTTGCTGCCCTTACCCGCACGTACCAGGACGGTTCCCGTATCCAGGTCGGCATCGTCTACGTCGAGGGCAACCAACTCCGAAATGCGGAGTCCGCCTCCGTAAAGGGTCTCGAGGATCGCCCGGTCGCGGCGGCCGAGAAGATCGTCGCCGGGGGCCTCGAGCAGCCGCTCCACGTCCTCGAGGGGGATTGCCTTCGGGATCGAGCGTGGCTTTTTTGGGCTGCCGACGCGTGCGCTGGGATCACGATCGAGGTATCCCTCTCGAGCTAGGAATTTGTACAGCGCTTTGACCGAGACCAGCATCCGCGCCACGCTCGAGGCAGCGAACGGCTGCTCGAACGGCGGCGTCCCCGCTCGAAGGGCTTCGAGATACCGGGTGAAATCGTCCTCGTCGACGGCGGCCGGATCGACCTTTTGCACCTCCAGGTATCGTCGCCACAGGTTGAGGTCTCGGTGGTATGCCTGCACCGTGTTGCGAGCCAAGCCGCGCTCCAACTCGATATGGCCCAGAAAATCGGCTATCCAGCGGTCCAACAGGCCGCCGTCCGTAACGGCTCTTCGTTGGCTCAAAGAAGGTCGCCGAGAGCCACCGGGTCGAGACGGTGTGCGGCGGCGACGGGTTCGTAGACGACTCCGCCCTTGAAGACATTGACACCGAGAGCGAACGCGGGGTCGTCGCGCACCGCAGCCTCGAGCCCCTTATCTGCGAGAGCAAGCACGTACGGAAGCGTGGCATTCGTCAGGGCATAGGTGGAGGTGTGCGGAACCGCGCCCGGCATATTCCCGACGCAGTAGTGCACGACATCGTGAACGAGATAGGTGGGATGGGAATGCGTAGTCATCTTGGAGGTCTCGAAGCAGCCACCCTGGTCGATCGAGATATCGACGATGACGGATCCCGGGCGCATCTCCTTTATGACGTCCTCGGTCACCACCTTGGGCGCAAGCGCACCGGGAACAAGAACCGCTCCGATTACGAGGTCGGCGGACGTGACCGTTTCCTCGACGGACAACCGGTTCGATGCCAACGTGTTGATGCGGCCCTGGTGAATTCGGTCGATCTCGCGGAGCTTGTTGATGTTCTTGTCCAAAACGACGACCTCGGCCTCCATCCCCTGGGCAATCCACGCCGCGTTCATGCCGGCCATTCCCGCACCGATCACCACCACCTTGGCGGGACGCACGCCGGACACTCCACCCATCAGAACGCCGCGCCCGCCGTTCTCGCGCTGCAGGTAATGCGCCCCCACCTGCGGAGCCATACGTCCGGCGACCTCGCTCATGGGAGCCAGAAGCGGAAGGGAACGATCGGGCAGCTCGATCGTCTCGTAGGCAACCGCCGTCGTCCCCGACTCGATCAAGGCGCGCGTTACCGGCTCACTGGCCGCAAGATGAAGGTAGGTAAACAAAACCAGGCCCTCGCGCAGCCGATGGAATTCGTCGGGTACCGGCTCCTTCACCTTCAGGACCATGTCTGCATTGGCAAACACGGCATCGGCGTCGTCCACGATCTGCGCGCCGGCGCGCTCGAAGTCGGAATCGGCGATGCTCGAGCCGACACCGGCGCTTCGCTCGATCAACACGTCGTGCCCGGACACACGCAGCTCGCGGACTCCCGCGGGTGTGATCGCCACCCGGTACTCGTTGTCCTTGAGCTCCTTCGGGATCCCCACCCTCATGATGGGAAGAGCCTAGCCCGTGAGTTTCGAAGCCGCTGCGATCTCCGACGGTACGGGCATCCCGTCGCTCTCGGCGCGCCCAAGTGACGCGCCTACGAAATCACGGAACAGCGGCTGAGCCCGATCCGGACGACTTTTGAACTCGGGATGGAATTGACCGGCCACGAACCACGGGTGGTCCCGCAACTCGACGATCTCGACCAACGTTCCGTCCGGAGATTCTCCCGAGCACACGAGGCCGGCCTCCTCGAGCCGCCTACGAAAACGCGGATTGACTTCGTAACGATGCCGGTGGCGTTCGAAGATCAGCTGCCCGCCGTACGCGACCTCCGCTTTGGTGTCCGGCGCGATCTTGCACGGATAGGACCCGAGCCTCATCGTGCCGCCGAGGGCTCTGAGATCCTGGCCTGCCAGGATGTCGACTACCGGGTAGGGGGTCTTTGCATCGAACTCGCTCGAGTTGGCACCTTCGAGACCCGCCACGTTGCGGGCGAACTCGACTACGGCACACTGGAGCCCGAGGCAGATTCCCAAGAACGGAATGTTGTGTTCGCGCGCATACCGGATCGCGTTGATCTTGCCCTCTACTCCCCTTACGCCGAACCCGCCGGGAACCAAGATCCCATCGAGCCCTCCAAGCCGCTCGTCGAGGTCGTCGGTTTCGAGCTCGTCCGACGCAATCCACTCGATGTCGACGTTCGCTGCATGGGCGAAACCGGCGTGGTGCAGGCTTTCCACTACCGACAGGTACGCATCCGGAAGTCGGACGTATTTGCCGATGAGCCCGATGCGGCACCGCCTATCGGCAGCTTCGATACGCCCGACCAACTCGCGCCATGCAGTCAACTCGGGGGCGGGAACGTCCGGCATGTGGAGATGCTCGACGACGAATTGGTCGAGACCCTCGTCGTGGAGAACTAGTGGGATCTCGTAGATGTTTTGGCTGTCGATCGCGGAGACGATTGCCTCTTTCCGAACGTCGCAGAGGAGGCTGATCTTGCGCTTGAGGTCGGTTGAAATCGGGCGATCGGACCTGCAGACGATCACATCCGGTTGAATTCCGATGCTTCGCAGTTCGCTCACCGAGTGCTGCGTGGGCTTCGTCTTCAGCTCGCTTGCCGCCGCCATGTAAGGAACGAGGGTGACGTGGACGTAACAGGTGTCGTCCCGTCCAAGCTCTTGCTTAAGCTGTCGGATCGCCTCGAGGAATGGGAGCGATTCGATGTCGCCAACCGTCCCGCCGATCTCTGTGATGACGACGTCCGCACCCGAATCCTCGGCGAGCATGAGAATGCGTTCTTTGATGGCATTCGTGATGTGCGGGATGACCTGAACCGTGTCTCCGAGGTAGTCGCCCCGCCGCTCCTTCGCGATCACAGCCTGGTAGATGGCGCCGGTCGTGACGTTCGAGGCGGTGCGCATACTCTCGTCGATGAAGCGCTCGTAATGACCGAGATCGAGGTCGCACTCGGCGCCGTCTTCGGTGACGAAGACCTCGCCGTGCTGGAACGGGTTCATCGTCCCGGGATCGACATTGATGTAGGGGTCGAGCTTCTGCATCATCACGCGCAGGCCCCGGGTCTTCAGGATGCGGCCGAGCGAAGCTGCAGTGAGACCCTTTCCGAGGCTCGATACGACCCCCCCGGTCACGAAAATGTGCTTTGCCACCGGAGCCTCCTCTCTTGCCGGTTCGATCGTGCAAAACAAAGCGACCGACCCGGCCCGGCACGGCTACGCCGCTCGTTCTCCCAGAGCGCAGCTCCGCACACGGTGGTTCAGAGGCGGTCGTCACAAGCTAGCACGCATCACCCGCCGCCGGGCGTCATTTCCGACCCATTCGATCGACGGCTCGCAAGAACGGAGCGTTCTCGATGATCGACGAGAACGAGATGCGCTCGCTCGCGGCGTTCAACAAAAGCAACAAGGCGATCGCGGCCACTCTTCCCGGTCGCTCGAGCGAGAGGGCGAGGCCGAGCCCTACGGCCGCGCCCAGCGGGTTTGCGCCGGTATCGCCGAGCATTGCGCGCTCGGAGAGATCGGCCGGCAGGCATACCAGCGACGCACCCAGGAGCCCTCCGGCCGCGATAGCCCAGTCACGAGATCCGGCGGCGAACAGCGGCAGGGCGAGAAGAAGCCATACCTTCTGCGCCCGGCCGGGCGCGCGGTCGAGAAGATTAAGCAGGTTCGCTGCGAGCGCGACCAAGAGTCCGGTTTCGATCACCAAGGTGAAATCGGAGGTGCCGGCGATGATCATCCCGGCTGCCAGGCCGGACACGCCGCCGGCGACGATCTTTATGATTCCACCCGTCAGTCGGCGCGCCGAGAGGTGTCCTCGGAACCCGCGGGCGGGTTCGTCTCCGCGAAGGTCGTCGAGGCGGCCCGCGCCTCCCAGGGCGGCCATCACGATCGTCAAGGCGATCGGAACCCGGCCGGCCGCGGCTTCGGACCATCCGGCGATTGAAGCAGCCCCTACGGCGAGGGCGCCGGCGAGGGCGCCGGCGAGGAGAGGGTCGCCCAGGACGGCGGGAACGCGCCGCCCGGAGACGTTCGTGCGCACGAGCCGTTCGGAAGCCCGAGCCAGACGCGCCGGCAGGAAAAGCGCCACGGTCGCCGCTCCCACCAGTGCCCCGAAGAGGACGACCGGGGCTGCACCGGGCGTCACGATGGATCGCCCAGCTCGATCGTCAGGTGCAGGATGAGCGCCATCGGAACCAGGAACGACAGTACGACCGCCGGGATCACGATCCCCGAGTCGTTCACGGCGAAGCCGAGCGCGGCAACGATGAACCCCCCGATCAACCCCGCCCTCGGTCGAGGAAAGGTCTCCGCAAGCCGCCCCCACCGCCCGCGCGGACGCATCACGAGCCATGTCATCACCCCGAGGGCCGGGGGCACGAAGAATGTATAGATCGACGAGCGGAAAACTCGCAGGTTCGCCGCCGCTTTCCGGCGGAGCGTGTCTCCGACGATCTCTAGCCCATCGTCACGAGCCCGCTCGAAGAGTTGCGCGAGATGGGTACGCGCTTGCGGCGGACGCGACAGGTCGATGACGAGGAACAGGGCCACTACGGCGAGCGCTCCCGCGACCGTCAACGCCACCAGTCGGACGGTGGGACGCACGCCCGCCAACAACAACCATGTGATGCCGAAGCCGGGGACGAGCGCGATCACACCCCCCACGTCGCTCCCGAATTGCGGAGCTCCATCGACGACGATCGTCCCGACGAACAAGAACGCGACGAACACGAGGGCCGCTTTCGTCTTCCACCTGTGCACGAGCAGCGCGCTGGTGACGATCGCAGTGGCGGCGAGAACGGAAAAAGCTATGTTTCCGGCGCCCGAGAAGCGGCCGGCAACGATCGGCGAGTAACCAAACACCGTGTTCATCTGAAGACGCGACCCGAAGATCAGATCGGCCGACAGCACGGCAAGAGTGGCGGCGTTGAGGACGAGCAACCGGTCGAGCGACCGGGAGACCGCGGCCGACGCCACGACAACAAGTGCCGCGTCGATCGCCAGGATGATTCCCACGTACAGCGCGGATCCGACCTCGTGGGCATCGACAACCCCCGCAAGGAACGTCGCGCAGGGAAATGCAACGATGCCGAGGCCCGCCGCTTCCAGGCCGCGCCCCACACCGGCGCCCGCTCCCTTTCCCCGCTCCTCACGCCACGCCAGGAGGGCGAGCGCGAGAAGGTACACGAAGATTTGAAACACCACGAACCCCGTGTTTATGGGCGACTTGATCCGATCGACGAATACGCTCTCGTCGTTGAGGTCGATGGCAACCTCCACCGCATCTCCCCTCGAGACCGTGCTCACCCACGGGCGGCCGGTCATCGCCGCCGGACGCTCGATGCCGGCGTGGGCGAGGATGGTGGGCGCCACATCCGGCAGCGTCACGATTCCGCGCCGGCGGGTGGAGGCCGAAACGAGCGTCTCCCCCGGGGCAAAACCCGGTCCCACGGCAACCGCGACGCCCAAGTGCGGGCTCGGAAGCCACGCCGGCGCAGTTGGAGAGACGACGAGGAACAGGTCGCGGGAGAAGTCGAGAGACCGAAGGAGGTGAGCGATCACCTCGTCGGCCGCGAGGAGCGCCCGCCGCCGATCGTTCTCGGACGAAGCCAAAGTGAGACGAGCGAACCGGTCGGCCCGCAGAAGATCACCCTGGTCGACGACGACCGACGCGCAAGGTCTTGCCAGAGATGCATCGACCGCTCGCAGAAGCGACTCTTGATCCGTCCGCAGGCCGAACGGCCATCCTTCGGCCGACTGCAGTAGCTCCGCACCGAATGCGGCCAGATCAACACGTCCTTCATCGTCCATTGCCGCAAGCAGTACGTAGCGCGCGAACCCGAGTGGCGTAGGAACGGGCAAGCCGAACTCACCGTTTCCTATCGCCACCAGATCGTGATCCGGGGGAAGGGCGGACCCAAGTGCTCCGGGCCGCGCCCCGTATCCGGCGCGTTCCGCAAGAACGATCATGTCTTCAATCCCGCCAAGGACCACGTCTGTTGCGAACAGGTCATCGACACCCCCCACGGTCACACCGGCCCCTCCTGCACGACCGGCATCGAGCCGCGCGCCGGCGCCCAACGTTGCGAAGCCGGACGCATACGACGTGCGAGATGTGTTCGTGCGGACGGAGACGGACCCCGCGCTGCCCCGCTCTAGGGCCTCGGTCAATCCGGACGGCGAAAATTCCTGCACGTCCTTCCATACGACCCCCGGGAGGGTGAACACCACGGCTCGCCGGCAGCTCTCCTCGAGCCCGCCCCGCCGCCCCCACGCCGGAGAAGCGCCGGCTACGACAATCACCGCGACGAGAATGAACATCGGTGCGACGGTTCTACGCGACACCGGCCGCGTCCCGATATACCCGGCGCAGCCGGGCGAGCATCTTTTCGGTCGAGAAGCGCTCACTCAGGCTCACCCGCGCCCGCTCGGCGAGACTTCGAGCCAGATTCGGCTCGTCCAACACATCCTTGAGCGCCACGGCGAGCGCGGCGGCATCCCCGCGCGGAACTAGTCGTCCCGAAACGCCGTCGGTTACGATTTCGCGCATACCGCCTACGTCGGTGCTCACGACGGGCGTACCGAGGACGATCGCCTCCTGGACGGCCAAAGGAATGCCCTCCCACACGGAGGAAAGACAAAACACGTCGGCGGCGGCAACGAAGTCCGCAACGTCTCTACGGAACCCAAGAAAATGAACGCGCGCCGCGACGCCACCTCGGCGCGCATGCTCCTCGAGCAGATTCCGCAGTTCGCCTTCCCCGAGCACGACCAAAACGACATCCTCGGGCAGACGGGACAGGGCGTCGAGCATCACATCGATTGCTTTCTGCGGCGACAGACGCGCCACCGTCACGATCAGACGCTCGGTGACGACCCCCAACTCGGCCCTCGTTTGGGTCCGGGTCCGCTCGACCGCCGGCGGATCTCCGATACCCAGATACAGCACCTCGACGGGTGCGCCCGCGAGGCCGCCCCGTAAATGGCGTGCGATCTCTTCAGAGACCGCAAACGTGTGGTTCGCCAAACGAACGGCAAGGGGCTCCGCAACCCGATAGATGCGACCCTTCAAGCTGCCGGAGATCTCCCGCTGCACGAGGTTGTGAACGGTGAGAATCACCGGCGTTGCCGTCGCGCGCGCCGCCAGCGATGTGTCGATCCCGGCCCGCAGCCCGTGCGCATGAACGACGTCGTAACCACCGGCCGCGATGATCTCGCGAAGCCGAACGATCGCACCTCGATGACCGAACAACGGCCCGTTTGGGATGTGCACCGGGATCTGCGGCTTGGGGAACGATCCGGGTAGGTCTGCCGGCGCCGCCACATCGACCTCGAAGTCGTGTCCTCCGTCCATCCCGGCGCTCAACTGTGCGACGTGACGCGCGATCCCGCCTGCGGAGCGGCCCAGCACCTGCAGCACCCGGATCGTCACCGGGGGCCTCCGGGCAGCAACCGCCTCAGGCGCTGTAGCTCGGGCGCCCTCACGAACGCCATCACTCCGAAGTACAAAATTCCTCCGGCTATTGCGGCCGTCGATGCGGCAACGAAGCTCGCCGTCTTCCCCCCTTCGGGAGAGACTTCCGCAACCGCAAGCATCACCACGAGCATCGGAATGGTCGTGGTGAGGCTGCGACGAACCGTCGCCGCGGTCCGCGTCGAACCGCGCGCGCCGGCCCGACGTAAGAACAGGCGGGCGAGAACAACGGCTCCGAACGCGAACCCGAGCGAGTGGCCAAACGCAAGGCCGGCAACGGCCCACTCCCGAGGCAGCTCGAAGAACAACAAAGCGCCGACCGCGCTCGACACCACCGTGGTGGCTGCATTCACGAGCGCCGGTGTTTTCGTGTCGCCGACGGCGTAATAGGCGCGCGTGAACACGAGGAAGGCAGAGTACGTGGGCAGGCCGAGTGCAAACGCAAGCAGAATTCGGGCGACGAGTTCGGTCCCCTCGGTGGTCATCGCACCGAACTCGAGTGTGAGGCGCGCCAGGGGTTGCGCGGTTGCAACCAAGGTGGCGGCGATCGGAAGCAGGATGAATGCGAGCATGGCAAGGCCGTCTCGGAGACGCTCGATCAGAGCATTCTTGTCCCCGAGCGCAACGTGTTCGGACATTGCTGTGAATAAGACGGAAAAGATCGGGACTGCGAACAACGCATGCGGAAGATAGAAGAAGGTATACGCCCATTGGTAGGCCGCTACTCCGCCTTCTACGCGATTGGCGAGCATGAGTACCACGATCAACGCAGCCTGATAACCGCCGGCGTAACCCAACGCCCACGCTCCCAACCGAGCCCCGCGCCTAACCGCCGGATGAGCAAGATCGAAGCGAAACCGATAACGCCATCCGAGCCTCCGCAGCTGAGGGATCAAGCACAGCGTCATCGCCACCACGCCCAGAGTCGTTCCGGCGCCGAGGACCAAAGTTTCGGCCGTGCCTATTCCTGCTACGGACGGTGCATCCCCGCCGCGCATCGCCGCATACGTCAGGTAAACGCCGATCACGACAACGTTGTTGAAGATCGGAGCGACGGCGGCAATTGCGAATTTGCGGTGCGCGTGAAGGGCCCCCGTCATGATCATGCCCGCGCCGTAGAAGACGATCTGCGGTGCAAACAAGCGCAGAAACGTAGATCCCAACTCGACTTGGCGATTCCGCAGCGACGCATTTTCCACGCCCGCGGTGAGCGCGCGCATCACCAGAGGCGCGCCGAGCGCAAGCAGCAGGGCCAGAACAACGAGCCCGACCAGAGCGACCGAGGTCAGGGCGTTCGCGGCACGCCATCCTTCTTCCCGCTCCCCCTTGACCAGGTACTCCACGAAGGTCGGCACGAAGATCGACGTGAGAACCCCGGCCGCGACCAGTTCGAATACCAGGTTCGGAGCGGTGTTCGCGGTTTGGTAGGTATTCGCCAGAAAGGTCGTTCCCATAGCTGCCGCGACGACCACGACGCGAATGAATCCGGTGATGCGAGAGATCGCGGTTGCGGCGGTAATGAGTGCCGCGCCGCGTGCGAGTGACCCCGCGGCGCCGAGCGTCTCCACCGTCAGCAATCGTCCGCCGGTCGCGGAATGATCCCGGCGGCGCCGTCGGTCACGCCGTAGTGTTGCCCCGTACAGCCTCTCTTCGCCTGTGCGTACGCGAGAACCGTTGCAATCGTGCCGGAGGTCGATTCCGCCTGGTCGACCGTCGTGACCACACGCTGGGCCTCATCGTCGGCGCGAATCATTTCGGTTAGCCCCCACGCCGACGACGATGCCTCGGCAACGACGACTGCGACGTCCGAGCTTGCCAGGGCCGTGGAGAACGAGAGCGTGAAGTCCGCCACCTCGAAGGGCGGGCGCGAATCGGAGCCGGCGACGACGACGAACCCGGCGCCGGCAGGGACGACGACATCGTCGCGACCGGGGTCGACCTCGACGAACCCTGCTTCACTCAATTCTGCGAGCAATTCCTCGAGCCGCTGCGCGGGAGACTGCGTCTTGACGACGTCGTCGCCACCTGCCGCGACGCCCGCACCACCATCCGGCGGCGCGACGGCCGCGGCAGACGCACGGTCGCCCAGAACCGATCCGGTCTGCGACAGAAGTCCTTCCGGCGTACTCGTTACGGCATTGACAATGAGCGACAGCTGGTCACGTTCGGGATCTCGCGACAGGGCGAGTTTCTCCGTAGCGATAAGGCTTCCGGCGACATCCCCGCCGGCTTCGTCGATCCCCGCCCGAACCGCATCGAGAACCGCCGCGTCGGTACCCGCAAAAGTGACCAGCACCACCTCTCCGCCTTCGACCGCGCCGGGCAACAAGAGGGCACGAGCCCCCAGGGCGAAGTTTTCTGCTACCTGAACTTCGTCTCGGAGGTCCTGATTTGCACCCCGCAGGGCTTCGTTCGTCTGCTCTATCCCGTCGAGCTGATTTTCGAGATGCCTGACCAAGCTCTGATCGAGCACCACCGAACCCATCAAGATGCCGATGCCGAGCGCGAGAAACACCGCGACGATCGAGATCAGGTGGTAGCGGAAATCGATCATCCGAAGAGCGACCGTTGTAGCTGGAACCACCAGTTCTCTAGTTCGATCCAGTACGCGCCGAGGGTGAGGCGGAGGGGATCGGAGAGGGCGACGACAATTCCCATTGTGGCCAGCGCGGCGATAACGAGCAGCCCCAGATCGCTTCGGCGCACGCGTCCCCGATAGAGCCGGCTGACGCCCTTCGCGTCCACCAGAATCGGGCCCACGCGAAGCCGCGTCAGGAACGTTGACGCCATTCCCCTTCGACCTTTGTCCAGGAACTCGATCAGGTTCGCGTGTGTGCCGACGGCAACGATGAGCTCTGCTCCCCGTTCGAATGCAAGCAACATGGCAATGTCTTCGCTCGTTCCCATGGCTTCGTACAGCACGCAGGGGAGCCCCAGGGCCTCGAGCCGCTCGAGGCCGGGCGCCGCCCCGCCGGGGTAGGCGTGTACCACGAGCTCTGCACCGCACAACATCGCTTCGGAGGTGACCGAGTCCATGTCGCCGATGATCATGTCGGGCTTCCAACCGAACTCGAGTAGTGCGTCCGCTCCCCCGTCGACCGCGATCAACAGCGGGCGCATCTCGCGAATGTAGGAGCGGAGTGCGCGCAGGTCGTCTTTGTAGTCGTAGCCGCGCACCACGACGAGAACGTGACGGCCATGGAAGTCGGTTTGCACCTCGGGAAGACGCGCTGCTTCGATCAGAACGTCTCGTTCTTGACGAATGTAGCCAATGGTGTTCTCTGCAAACCGCTCGATCTCCAACGCGATTCCCTGTTTCGCATGATCGAGCGCCTTCTCGACGGTCTCGAGCGTGTGACGGCGGCCCTTCGCCAGCTCGATTAGTTCGCTTCCGTCCTCCCGAAAGAGGCGGTCGTCTTCGATCACGATCATTGCGCCGTCCGACAGCGTCATCACAGATGGGCCGCAGTCATCGAGGAGCGGCACCCCCGCCGACGCCAACAGGAGAGGTCCGACGTTGGGATAGCGCCCGCTTGTGGACCTGGATGCGTTCACCACGGCCACCGGTTTGTGCTGCAAGAGGCTTTCGGCGGCGACTCGATCAATGTCTTCGTGGTCGATCACTGCAATATCGCCGGCCTGGAGGCGTGCGATCAGGTTCTTGGTGCGGGAGTCGATGCGAGCGGGACCGCGCAACACGTCGCGATCGATGACCTCACCACCAGCCTCCCTTCTACGGCGGAACATCATCGAGGAGAAGCCGCCACTTCGAGCAGCTCCTGAGCATGTTCCCGCGCGAGCTCGCTGTCCGGAAGCCCCGCCAGCATGCGCGACAACTCGGTGAGGCGCTCGTTTCCATCCACGCGCTGAACGGCCGCCGCGACGCGTCCGTCCCCCGCATCCTTGCGGATCGCGAAGTGATGCTCGGCGAACGCGGCCACCTGCGGGAGGTGGGTAACGACTACGACCTGCGCGGCAGATTCACGTGCAAGCCGCGCGAGCGCCCGCCCCACCTGCTGCGCCGCGGCGCCACCCACACCTGCGTCGATTTCGTCGAACACAAGCGTCGGTGCGGCACCCGTTCGGGTCAGGAGATGAAGGGCTAGGGCGAGGCGCGACAGCTCGCCCCCGGACGCGACTTTGCCGACCGGTCGGGCCTCCTCCCCGGCGTCGGCCGCGAAGCGCAGCTCGACCGTCTCTGCCCCCGCCTCGGCGAGCGGCCGATCCTCGAGGCCGACTTCGAGACGAGCGGCCGGCATCGCCAGCTCGGCCAGTAGCCCACGGGCCGCGTCCGCAAGCGTAGGGGCCGCAGCGCGGCGACTCGCCGACAAGCGCGCGGCCAGCTCGCGCGCATGCCGCTCGAGCGCCTCGACGTCGGCGACCAGGCGCTCACGATCCGAGTCCACCAGCTCGATCGCCGCCGCCTCCGTCCGCGCTCTATCGAGATAAGCGAGCACCTCGACCTCATCGCCTCCATATTTCCGCGTCAGTCGGGCAAGCACGTCGAGCCGCGCCCGTATCTCGGCGAGTGTGGCGGGATCCGGTATGACCAGCCGCCCCCGAGCATCCTCGGCTATGTCGGTTACCTCGATGGTTACCGTCTCCACCCGGTCCGACAGCTTGGCGAGCGCGGGATCGGCACCCGCAGCCGCGGCGAGCGCCCGGCGCGCCCGCGCCAGTAGCTCGCCGGCCCCACCCTCCCCATGCAGCGCCTCGAGGGCGTCGTCGAGGGCGAGAGCGATCTGCTCCGCATGCTCCCGCCGTGACGCTTCCGCAGCGAGATCCGCCCCTTCACCATCGCGCGGTGCGGCTGCTTCTATCTCGTCGATCTCGAATCGAAGGACATCGAGGCGACGACGGCGCTCCCGCTCGTCCGCCGCGTGCTCTTCGAGAGACCGACGGGCGCGCCCTGCGGCACGGACGGCGAGCGCAACCTCCTGGGCGAGCTCCCCGGCTCCGGCGAAGGCATCGAGCGCCTCGCGTGCGTACGCCGGTGTCCCGAGTCGGGCGTGTGCGTGCTGTCCTGCGATCTCCACCAGAAGCGGGCCTATCTCGCCGAGCACGCCGGCCGAGGCGAGCCTGCCGTTGACGCGCACCTTTCCCGAGCGCCCGTCGGCCCCGACCGTCCGAACCACCACGACCTCGGTCTCATCGGCAACCATTTCCGAATCGAGTAAGCCCCGTCCGATCAGGACGTCGACGGCCGGATGTTGCGGGGTCAAAAGGAAGCGCCCTTCCACCCGCGCCTCGTGCGCACCCGTCCGCACCAGGCTTCTATCGCCGCGGCCGCCGAGCAACAACGACACGGCCGCGACGACGAGAGTTTTTCCGGCGCCGGTCTCACCGGTAAGGGCGGTGCAGCCGGGTTGAAGGGAGAGCTCGGCGCGATCAATCACGCCGAGGCCCTCGACCACGAGGTCCGTGAGCATCCTCTGCATCCTACGGGCGACGCCCCGAGGGTCGGCGGACCCCAATGCTGGTGCGCCCACATCCGCACGACATCTTCACGTTCCCATGACGTGCGAAATCAGGAAGGAAGGCCCAGCTTGACTCGAAGTCGTTCGAGGAATCTGGGTCCAGACAGTCGCACGAGTTGCAGATCTCGCCGGTGTCTGCGGACTGAGACGACCGCGCCGGGGGGCAGCTCCCAGCCGTCGGCACCGTCGACGGACAGAGACGCGCGCCGACCCGCAGTCGGGTCTACGCGCACTTCGACCACGTCGTCGGCGCTCAGTACGAACGGCCGCGAGAAGATCATGTGCGCGCTGACCGGGACGAGGACGAGGCACTGCGCGCCCGGCGACACGATCGGTCCCCCCGCACTGAGCGCGTAGGCCGTAGAGCCGGTCGGCGTTGCCACGATGACCCCATCGGCATTGAATGCCGCGAGTCCCTCGCCGTTTATGGCAACCTCGAGCCGAACGAGGCGGTGCTCCGACGATCGCTCGACAAGGATCTCGTTCAGACCGACGCACGTATCGCCGTCGTCGCTGCTTGTGCATTCGAGCATCATCCGGCGCTCTACTTGATACTCCCCTGCGAAGACGCGCTCGATTGCAGACGCAACATCGTCTGCATCGACCTCCGTCAGAAAACCGAGCGTTCCGAGATTGATGCCGAGAAGCGGGGCATCCGCTAGATGAGCCAGCCTGGCGGCGCGCAGCATTGTTCCGTCTCCTCCCAGCGACAGGACGATGTCGGGGTCCTCGGAGGACACGACGACGTCCCGCGCCGCAAGGAGGTCCGAGATCTCCCGTCCGATCCGGACGCTGGCCTCTTTTCCCCCGTGCGCGACGATCCCGACCCGGCCGATTTTCACCGGGCCTCCCGAAGCGCTTCCTCGACGACATCTTGCCCGCCGGCCGCACCTGCGCGCAGATGAAGGAAGAACTCCTTGTTACCGGCCGGACCAACGAGCGGGGATACGCATGCCCCCGCAAGACCAAGTCCCGCATTCGCCGCGGCCTCCCTGATGTTCTCGAGGACCCCCCGCCACACTTCCGGATCTCGCACGACTCCGGTCCTCCCTACTGCCTCGCGGCCCGCTTCGAACTGCGGCTTGACCAAGACGACGAAGTCCGCTCGATCGGATGCAACGGCTACCAGTGCGGGGAGGACCAACGACAGCGAGATAAAGGAGAGGTCGGCAACCACGCCGCCGGGCTCCCACGGCAGGTCGCCACGCGTCAGGTGACGTACGTTCACTCGCTCCAGGACGACCACTCGCTCGTCGTTGCGAAGGCGCCAGTGCAGCTGTCCGTACCCGACATCTGCCGCGATCACCGTCCTCGCCCCGCGTTGCAGGAGCAAATCGGTGAAGCCTCCGGTCGATGCGCCGGCGTCGAGCCAGTCCCGTCCTTCGACCACGACATCGAAATGACTTAGCGCTCCCTCCAGCTTGTGTGCGCCGCGGGAAACGAATGGATCCGGAGGCGGCGTGAGCGCGATCGGAACATCCGGAGAAACCATCGTGGCGGTTCTCGTCGCGGGCACGCCTCGCACCGTCACGCTCCCGCCTTCGATGGCTCGCCGCGCCTGGGCACGAGACGCGACCAGGCCCCGGCGAACGAGTTCAGCGTCGAGGCGTGCCGGCTTGGCCAAAGTCGCGTTCGAGCTCCGTCTCCAGCCGCTCGAGGAGACTTTCGAGGACCTCGAGCCGCGTCTCATCGTTGCCCTCGCGTGCAAGCTGGAGCTCTCGGTGCGCCCGCGCGCTCATGTCGCCCGGCTCCGGTGTCTCTGTCATGCGCCTCAGTAAATCAGATCGGTCCGAAGGTTTCGCGGCGCTTATTCGGGCGAATTGGCCTCACCCCGACCACGGGTTGTCGTCTTTTTTGCACCCGTCTTCTTGCGGGTCGTCTTCTTCGCCGTGGGCTTCGGGGATCCGGCGGTTTTCTTCGAGGGCGCCGCCTGCTCCCGGGCTCGATCCTCGAGCCTCGCCACCCGCCGCTCGAGACGCTCGACCTCGCGCGCCGGCGCGACTCCCAATGAGGCGATCTGATTCCGAATCTCCGCCTGCACAAAACCCCGGAGCTCCGCACGCGCCTCCCGACTCCTGTCCACGAGTTCCTTCACCAGCGACGCCGCCTGCTCCCGGCGGACGTCCCCCGATTTCACCCACCCCCGCACAATCCGTTCGGCGCCATGGCGCGTGAGTTCCGCAACACCGCTCCCGAACAAAGCCATTCTCCGCAGCTCGTCCCGCATAGCTCCTCCCGATCGACCTGGACGTGAACCCGAAACCTATACTCGGGCGGGTGTTGAGCCTGATCCCTATTTCCGACGCGAACCCCACCCGCCGGACACCGGTGGTGACGCTGGCGCTCATCGCGGCGAACATCGTGATGTTCTTTCGGACACCGGGCCTAGGCACCGGGATCGATTCGGCGCGCTACTTCATCGACAACGCCCCTATTCCGTGCCAGCTCCAAACATTCTGCGAGGGACGACTGCTCGAGATCACGCAGAACGTCGCGGTTCGGATCCCGGAACGCGGGATCGGGACCTACATCGGAGCGTCCCTGCTGGCGATGTTCCTTCATGGGGGCTTCCTGCACATCGCCGGCAACATGCTGTTCCTGTGGGTCTTCGGCAACAACATCGAGGATCACCTCGGGCACGTGAAGTACTTCCTCTTTTACCTCGCCGGAGGTTTCGCCGCATCCGCCGCGCACACATTCACGCACCTGGATTCCGTGCTGCCGGCGGTCGGCGCGTCGGGGGCAGTCGCCGCGGTGATGGGCGCTTACCTCGTCCTGTTCCCCCGGGCCCGCATCAATGTTCTCGTTCCGATCTTCATCATCTTCACCGTCATTCAAATGTCGGCGATCGTCGTCCTCGGCCTCTGGTTCGTTTATCAATTCCTCATCGGTGCGCAGGAAGCTAGCGGCGCGACGAACGTCGCATGGATGGCGCACGTCGGCGGCTTCGTGTTCGGGTTGGTGGGCATCTTCCTCCTCGGGGGGCGGCCTCAGCCGGCCCACCCCACGTGGGGCGGCGGATATCCCCGTCGGCGGGGATGGTTCGGCCGGCGCTGGTGAACGCGCCGGTCTAAACCAGGTCGGCGATCGACTCGAGTACGACGTCGGGCGGGGGGTCGAGCCGAGCCGCGGCGGCCGCATCGGTTACGCCGGACAAGACGAGGATCTTCATCCAGCCGTTGACGTCCGCAAGCGCGAGGTCTGTATCGGGGCGGTCTCCCACCATGGCGACGCGCGCGCCCTTCCGGATCCGCCGCACGGCGGTGTCCGCCATGGGCGGGTGCGGTTTTCCCATCACCTCGGCGCGCCGCCCGGAGGCCGTTTCGATCGACGCGAGGATCGAACCGGCGCCCGGCCACTCGTCGCCGTCGGCGGCCGGAAAAGTTGCATCGGAGTTGGTCGCAAAGAAACTGGCCCCGCGCCGGACGAACGTCGCCGCGCGGCGCATCCGCACGTAGCTGAACTCGGGATCCCAGCCGACCACGACGAGTTCTGCTTCGACGTCCTCATCGTCTTCTTCGAGGATTTTCACCCCAACCGCTCCCAGCGCCTCCCGTATTCCCTCTCCACCGACGACGAACGCAGGTCGCCCGGAGAAACCGCGGGCGGCAGCTTGATCGGCCGTGACCCGAGCGCTGGTGATGAGATCGTCCTCATCCGCCCGAACGCCCTGGCGGCGGAGCTTCTCGACGTAGTTCGCGGCCGTCCAGCGCGAATTGTTGGTACAGAACAACACCTGCACCCCGTCCCGCCGTAGGCGCTCGACCGCCTCCGCGGCGCCCGGAACCGCCACGTCGCCGCGATAGAGAACGCCGTCCATGTCGCACAGAAGTGCGTCGAACCCGCGGGTCATGCGAATCGCCCGCAAGTGTTCTCGGGGACTGGACCCGTCATCTTCGTTCCGATCGACATACGGTCAGGTTACATAGCGCGGATAGGCTGGCGGCAACCCGTACAACAGGGAGTTCGAAGATGAGCGATCAACAGAAGAGGGCTATGCCCGACCCCTACGACTTTCTCGCCGTGGATTCCCTTCTCCACGATGAAGAGCGCATGTTGCGGGACACCGTTCGGCAGTTCGTGAATGCGCGCATCCTGCCCGGAATCGAGAAATGGTTCGAACTCGCAGAGTTTCCGCGCGAACTGGCGACCGAGATCGGCCACATCGGCTTGCTCGGTATGCACCTTGACGGTTATGGATGCGCCGGGACCAACGCGGTTTCCTACGGGCTCGCATGCCTCGAGCTCGAGGCAGGTGATTCCGGTTTCCGCTCGTTCGTATCGGTTCAGGGGTCGCTCGCTATGTTCCCGATCTGGAAGTTCGGTTCCGAGGACCAGAAGCAACAGTGGCTTCCTGCGATGGCGGCCGGCGAGGTCATCGGCTGCTTCGGCTTGACCGAGCCCGATGCCGGAAGCGATCCGTCGAGCATGCGGACGCGCGCGACCCGCGACGGATCCGATTGGATCCTGAACGGCAGCAAAATGTGGATCACCAACGGGGGCATCGCGGACGTGGCGATCGTGTGGGCGCACACCGACGAAGGGGTTCGCGGCTTCATAGTTCCCCGCGGCACCCGCGGCTTTACCTCGCGCGACGTCCACCGCAAACTGTCGCTGCGCGCGTCGGTCACGAGCGAGCTGATCCTCGACGACGCGCGCCTTCCGGGCGATGCAGTGCTCCCGGGGGTCACCGGCATGCGCGGGCCGCTGTCGTGTCTCAACGAGGCCCGCTTCGGGATCATCTGGGGTGCGATGGGTGCCGCGCGCGCGTGCTACGCGTCCGCGCTCGAGTACTCACAAACACGCAAGCAATTCGATAAGGCAATCGGTGCCTTTCAGATCACTCAGCAAAAGCTCGTGAACATGCTGCTCGAGATCAACAAAGGGATCTTGCTCGCCCTGCACCTGGGTCGCATGAAGGACGACGGAACGCTGGCCCCGCAGCATGTCTCTTTCGGAAAGCTGAACAATGTTCGAGAAGCACTCTCCATAGCTCGCGAGGCGCGTGCGATCCTCGGGGCGAATGGGATCACCCTCGAGTACCCGGTGATCAGGCATATGAACAACCTCGAGTCGGTGCTCACCTACGAGGGCACGAGCGAGATTCATACGCTGATCCTCGGCGAATCAATCACCGGACTCCGCGCCTTCAGCTAAACCATGACGCACGAACGCGGCGGGTTCGGGACGGGCCAAACGGGTAGGGCAAACGGGCGAACGGCAGAATCCAGACGCGCGAAAGGAGTGGCTATGGCGGAAAAGCACGAGGAGTCCCTCACCGAGACGGCCCAGCGCGAGACGAGCGAGAAGTCTCCAATGGAAGCGGTAAAGGACGACGTCTCGAAGCTGGTTCACGGCGAAGACGTGACGACGGACGAACCCAGCCGGGCCCGAACCGACAAGTCCTAGATACCGGCGACGCATTCGAGGTTGTCGACACCCCGCCGGCGTACGTCACAGATGCGAGCGCAGATCCCACAGCTCCGGGTAGAAGCGCTTGTCGAGCGTGGTGCGGAGATACGGCGCGCCGGCAGATCCCCCGGTCCCCGACTTGGTGCCGATCTGGCGCTCGACCATGAGCACGTGGTGAAACCGCCACCTCGAGAACTGCTCGTCGTGCTCGAGCAGATCCTCGCTCAGGGCGAACAGCTCGAGGTGCTGTGGGTGTCGCGCCATCGATAGGAGGCTTTCGGCGCGCCGGCCGGCATCGGCGGGAGGCATGGGAAGGCCGCGTCTCTCCAGCAATCCACAAAAGGCGTCCCACAGTGTGGGCTCGCCGAGGCGCCCCTCGAGCCGGGCGCGTTCATCCGCATCCATCTCGAGACGCTCTAGGTAGTGCTCGTCCTTCAATCCCGAGAGGAACTCGATCTCACGGAACTGGACCGACTGAAAGCCCGACGCGGGGGCGAGGTTGTGTCGAAATTCGAGGAACGCCTGCGGAGACATCGTCTCGAGCACTTCGATGTGATCGATCATCACGAGCTCGATCGCATGGACGCGCCTCAGGACGTGCCGCGCCGGCAGAACCTCCCCCCGGTCGATCCATCCTCGGGCACTCTCCAGTTCGAACAGTGCCTGCTTGAACCAGAGCTCGTATGCCTGGTGAACGGTGATGAAGAGAAGCTCGTCGTGGGCGGGGGGATCCGACAGCAGCACCTGCAGCCGCAGCAGTTCCGGCACCTTGAGATAGCTCCCGTAGGAAAGCCTCTTGCCTTCCTCGCCGAAGTCGCGCGGCATCCTCAAAGGCTAACGGGGGCGCCGGTATCATGCCGCCGATGCCACAGATCGCTCCGTTCCGGGGGATTCGTTTTAGAACCCCCGCGCCGTTCAAAGATCTCGTCTGTCCCCCGTACGACGTCATATCTCCCGACGAGCAGAGGCGTCTCCACGAGGTCAGCGAGTTCAACGCGATTCGCCTGGAGCTGCCGTTGTCGGACGAAGCCGCCGAAAGGCCGCCCAAGGCGGCCGCTCAATTCGATGCGTGGGTCGATGCCGGTGTCCTCGCCGCCGACGAACGGAGCTCGCTATACGTATATCGGCAGGACTACGAGCTTCCCGACAAAACCCGCGGGCGCGTTGCAGGAGTCGTGGGCGCGCTGCAGCTCGAGGAATTCGGCGAGCGCGCCGGCGTGCTCCCCCACGAGCGAACGATGCCGGGCCCCATCGAGGAACGACTGGCGCTGATTCGCGCATGCCCCCTCAACATCTCGCCCATCTATGCGATCTACCGGGGCGGTGGATCACTCATGCCCTATGTGGACGCGCTCGAGCACCGCCCTCCGGCGACACGCTTCACCGACCGGTCGGGCACGCTCCATCGCCTGTGGGCCATCGATGCGCCGGCCGAGATCGAGATGTTGACGGACGCGCTGCGGCCGGGTCCGCTCGTCATAGCCGACGGCCACCACCGCTACGAAACCGCGCTCGCGTACCACCGCGAACGAGGAGATTCGCCCGGGGGGCACGACGCAGTCATGTGCTTCTGTGTCGATGCCGACGCGGAGGATCTCGTGGTCTATCCCTTTCACCGAATGGTCACCACGTCGGATGAGCGCGACGCGGTGAGGCAGCG
>Ga0247713_1000512_pt1 | contig 23159 bp, 24 predicted proteins | sample 21E_NmetaG_FD_189936 | JGI IMG/M metagenome (GOLD analysis project Ga0247713, IMG submission 189936) | Soil microbial communities from hillslope of Landscape Evolution Observatory, University of Arizona, Oracle, AZ, United States - 2-1-E_N | ecosystem: Engineered > Artificial ecosystem >... | reverse complement strand
CCCGCGGAGCGAACGGCCGGCGGCGGCGGTGCCGGCCGCGGCGCGCGGGGAGCCCTGACCGGCGCCTCCGCGCGCCCGCGGCAGCCGCACTCCGGTAGAACACCGCCGTGGCGAAGCGGATCGGGATGCTCACCGGCGGCGGCGACTGCCCCGGCCTCAACGCCGTGATCCGCGCCGTCACGCGCCGCTCGCTCGACCGCGGCTACCACGTCGTCGGCGTCCGCGAAGGGTGGCGCGGCATGGTCGACGGGCTGTTCGAGCCGCTCGACTACCGCGCGATCTCGGGGATCCTGCCGCGGGGCGGGACGATCATCGGGACGTCCCGGACGAACCCGTACAAGCTCGACGGCGGCGTCGAGAAGGTGCTCGGCCACCTCGAGGGGCTCGACGCGCTGGTGGCGATCGGCGGCGAGGACACGCTCGGCGTCGCGGCGCGGCTCCACGCCGAGCACGGCGCGCCCGTCGTCGGCGTCCCGAAGACGATCGACAACGACCTCTCCGCCACCGACTACACCTTCGGCTTCGACACGGCCGTCTCGATCGCGACCGAGGCGATCGACCGGCTCCACACGACCGCGGAGTCGCACAACCGCGTGATGGTCGTCGAGGTGATGGGGCGCCACACCGGCTGGATCGCGGTGATGAGCGGGATCGCGGCCGGCGCGGACGTGATCCTCATCCCCGAGCAGCGGATCACGGTGGAGCAGGCGTGCGAGGAGATCCGCCGCCGCCACGCGCGCGGGAAGGACTTCTCGATCGTCGTCGTCAGCGAGGGCTACGAGCTCACCTTCGACAGCGGCGAGACGAAGCTCGTCGCCGGCGAGGCGCGTGCGAGCGACCAGTTCGGCCACGTCGCGTTGGGCGGCGTCGGCGAGGCGCTCGCGCGCGAGATCGAGGACCGCACCGGCTACGAGACGCGCGTCACCGTCCTCGGCCACGTCCAGCGCGGCGGCACGCCGACCCCGCGGGACCGCGTGCTCGCGACGCGCTACGGGCTGAAGGCCGCCGACCTCGTGCACGAGGAGCGGTTCGGCCGGATGGCCGCGCTCCAGGGCGACGCGATCGTCGAGGTCTCGCTGGAGGAGGCGACGGCGGAGCTGAAGACCGTGCCGCCGGCGTGGTACGACGTCGCGCGCGCCTTCTTCGGCTAGCCGTCGAAGAGCAGCAGCGCGTCGGTCGGCGCGTAGTCGTCGGTGAGGATCGGGACGTCGCCCGTCGGGATCTGCTTCTCGTAGCGGTCGCCGATGGCGTCCCGGAGGTCGGGCGACTCAGGGTCGTCGGGGCGCATCTGCTGCCACCGCTCGAGGAGGAACTCGGTGCTCGGCGCGGCGCCCTCGGTCGCGACGAGCATGATGTTCCGCAGCGACGACGGATCCGTGTCGACCTCGCTCTCGATCACCGGGTGGACGACGACCGTCGGGAAGACCTCGCGGTACGTCTTGTAGAACGAGCGGAAGAGGCGCGAGCCCGGGCCCTCGAGCGCCCCGATCACGTTCGCGACGACGACCCCTCCCGGCTCGAGCCGGTCGCGCACGAGCTCGAGGAACTCGCGCGTCGCCAGGTGGAACGGGATCGAGTCGGAGTAGTACGCGTCGAGACCGATCACGTCCCAGCGGCGCTCCTCGCGGAGCAGGTAGCGCCGGCCGTCGTCGACCTCGACGTCCACCTCGGGCGGCAGCGCGAAGTGCTCGCGCGCCACCTCGACGACGACGGGGTCGATCTCGACCGCCTTCAGCTCCATCCCGGGGAAGTCGCGCGAGAGGCGCTTCATCGCGGACCCGCCCCCGAGGCCGACCATCAGCAGGCTGTCCGCCTGCGGCCGGTACACGCGCCCGAGGTGGAAGAAGTCGCTGTAGGCGAACCGCGTCGCGTAGGGCCGGTCGACGTACATGCCGCTCTGGAACGAGTTGTCGAAGCGGAGGTAGCGCGAGTCGGTGTCCTCGACGACGGCGAGCCGGTGGTACTGCGTGTCGCGGCTGAGGACGACGCGGAACCCCTCCTCGGCGTGGTCGACGCGGACGCCGGCCTCGCCGCGCTCGCGGTACACCGGCGACCAGTTCTCCGCGGCGGCGCCGGTGAGGCGCGTGTCCGCCGGCGTGGCGAAGTTGAGCGCGGCGACGACGGCGAGCGCGGCGCCGAGGACGCCGACGCCGGCCGGCACGAGCAGGCGCTCGACGATCGCGACGAGGACGATCGCGCCGAAGAGCGTCGCCGCGGCGAGCGCGAGCAGCTGGTTCGTGCCGAACGCGGGGATGAGGAAGAACGCCGTCGCGAACGTGCCGGCGATGCTGCCGGCGGTCGAGATCGCGAACAGCCGGCCGGCGGTCCGCCCGACGCTCGTCACCGACTGCGAGACGAGCCGCACGGCGATCGGCGTCACCGCGGCGAAGACGACGCTCGGGATTCCGAACAGGGCGACGGCGGCGATGAACGGGTTCGCGCGCGGCCCCGCGTCCCACGCGACGACCCACCGCAGCACCGTGTCGTCGACGACCGGGACGGCGAGGACGAGCAGCGCGGCCAGCGCCATCACGGACAGCAGCAGCCGTGTCGCCGGCAGCCGGTCGGCGAGCGCGCCGCCGAGCCAGTAGCCGATCGAGAGGCCGGTGAGGACGACGCCGATCAGCGAGCCCCAGACGAAGAGCGAGCTGCCGAAGTACGGCGCGACGACGCGGCTCGCCGCGATCTCCAGCCCGAGGAGGACGGCGCCGCTGACGAACACGGCGATCCCGACGGCGACGAGGTGCCGCGGCCCGAGCACGACCACCGGCTCGCGGCCGGGGTCGGGAGGCGCCGGGCGCGCCGGGAGCTCGTCGGGCCGGGGCTGGGCGGCCGGCTCGGTCGTCATCGCGCCAGGGTAGCTGGGCGGCGCCGGCTCAGACGCCGATCGGGTGCCAGACCGTCTTGAGCTCGAGGAACGACGCGATCTCCCACGGGCTCTGCGCGTCCGGCCGCCCGCGGACGACGCGCTTGACGTTCTCGGCGGCGGCGCGCTCGAGCTCGGGTGCGAGCCCGTCGGCCGCGGTGATGTCGATCGCGTTCACGTCCATGTGCGCCGCGAGCACCGGCGCGAGCTCCGCCCGGCGGCCGGTGAGGACGTTGACGACGCCGCCGGGGACGTCGGAGGTCGCGAGCACCTCCGCGAGCTCGATCGCGGCGAGCGGCTGCGTCTCGGAGGCGACGACGACCGCGGCGTTCCCGCCGACGAGCACCGGCGCCAGCCGCGTGACGAGCCCCGCCAGCGGCGGCTCGTCCGGCGCGAGCACCGCGACGACGCCCGTCGGCTCGGGCACGGTGAAGTTGAAGTACGGCCCGGCGACGGGGTTCGAGCCGCCGATCACCTGCGCGAGCTTGTCGGCCCAGCCGGCGTACCAGACGACGCGGTCGATCGACCGCTCCACCTCCGCGCGGCCCGAGCACAGCCGCGCGAGGTCGTCCGCGCGCGCCTCGAGCATCTCCGCGACCCGGTAGAGCACCTGCCCGCGGTTGTAGGCGGTCATCGCGGCCCACTTCGGGAACGCGCCGCGCGCCGCCTTGACCGCGTCGCGCGCGTCCTTGCGGGAGGCGCGCGCGACGTTCTGCCCCTGCGCCTCGTACGTGCGGCCCGACTCGGAGCGCGGGAACGCGCCGCCGATGAACAGCTTGTAGGTCTTCTTCACGGGGAGGCGGTCGCTCATCCGCCGAACGTCTCCGCGCCGTCGAAGTCGAGGTACGGCTCGAGCCCGTGGAGCCCGCCCTCGCGGCCGAAGCCCGACTCCTTGTAGCCGCCGAACGGCGCCGTCGGGTCGAAGCGGTTGTACGTGTTCGCCCACACGACGCCGGCGCGCAGGCGCTGCGCCATCCAGAGGATGCGCGACCCCTTCTCCGTCCAGACGCCGGCGGAGAGGCCGTACGCGGTGTTGTTCGCCTTCTCCACCGCCTCGTCGGGCGTCCGGAAGGTCAGCACCGAGAGGACGGGCCCGAAGATCTCCTCCTGGGCGATGCGGTAGCTCTGGGCGACGTTCGTGAACACCGTCGGCGCGAAGAAGTAGCCCTTCTCGGGGAGGCGGCACGGCGGCTGGTAGATCTCCGCGCCCTCCTCCTCCCCGCTCGCGACGAGCTCCTGGATCTTCTCGAGCTGCATCCGGGAGTTGATCGCGCCGACGTCGGTGTTCTTGTCGAGCGGGTCCCCGACGCGGAGCGTCGCGAGGCGCCGCTTCAGCTTCGCGACGAGCGGCTCGTAGATCGACTCCTGGACGAGGAGGCGCGAGCCGGCGCAGCAGACGTGGCCCTGGTTGAAGTAGATCCCGTTGACGATGCCCTCGACGGCCTGGTCGAGCGCGGCGTCGTCGAAGATCACGTTGGCCGCCTTGCCGCCGAGCTCGAGCGTCAGCTTCTTGCCGGTGCCAGCGAGCTCGCGCTGGATCGCCTTCCCGACCTCGGTCGAGCCGGTGAAGGCGATCTTGTCGACGTCCTCGTGCTTGACGAGCTCGGCGCCGGTGCGGCCGTCGCCGGTGACGATGTTGACGACGCCCGGCGGAAGCTCCGCCTGCCGCAGGACGTCGCAGAAGAGGAGCGCCGACAGCGGCGTCGTCTCCGCCGGCTTGAGGACGACGGTGTTCCCGGCGGCGAGCGCGGGCGCGATCTTCCACGCCAGCATCAGCAGCGGGAAGTTCCACGGGATGATCTGCCCCGCGACCCCGACCGGCCGCGGCCGCCGGTTCGGGAACGCGTACTCGAGCTTGTCCGCCCAGCCGGCGTAGTAGAAGAAGTGCGCCGCGGCGAGCGGGAGGTCGACGTCGCGCGACTCGCGGATCGGCTTTCCGCCGTTCAGCGACTCGAGCACCGCGAACTCGCGGCTGCGCTCCTGGAGGATCCGCGCGATCCGGAAGAGGTACTTCGACCGCTCCGACGGCGAGATCGCCGACCACCCGTTCTCGAACGCGTCGCGCGCCGCCTGCACGGCGAGGTCGACGTCCTCCGCGCCGGCCTGCGCGATCTCCGCGAGCGGCTCCTCCGTCGCGGGCGAGATCGTCGCGTAGTGCTCGCCGGAGCGCGGCTCGAGCCACTCGCCGCCGACGAAGAGGCCGTAGCGCTCGTCGAGCGTGACGATGTCGCGCCCCTCGGGCGCGGGCGCGTACGTCCAGTCCGAGGGGGCCGGCGCCGGGGCGCGCTCGTGCGTCCGGTCGAGCTCGCTCACGGCGCGCGCCTCGTGCGTCGCGCGCCGGCCGGGGGCGCGGCGGGGGCGGCGTGCGCCTCCCCACGTACCCACCCCCCGCCCTGGGTGGGGGCCGAGCGTACCGCGGCGGGCGTCACGCGTGTGTGCCGACTTCGTGCCAACTCAGTCGAGGGTGAAGTAGTCGGGAGACTGGTACGCGCCCGTCTTCTGCTTGCGGATCTGCATGAGGACGTCGTTCAGCAGCGACGAGGCGCCGAAGCGGTAGAGGTCGGGCGTCAGCCAGTCCGGGCCGAGCGTCTCGTGGACGAGGACGAGGTGCTGGATCGCCTGCTTCGCGGTGCGGATCCCGCCCGCGGGCTTGAAGCCGACGACGCGGCCCGTCTCGTCGTGCACGTCGCGGATCGCCTCCAGCATCACGAGCGCGACCGGCAGCGTCGCCGCCGGGTTCACCTTTCCCGTCGACGTCTTGATGAAGTCGGCGCCTGCGGCCATCGCGAGCAGCGACGCGCGGCGCACGTTGTCGTACGTCCCGAGCTCGCCGGTCTCGAGGATCACCTTCAGGTGCGCGTCGCCGCACGCCTCCTTGACGCGGCAGATCTCGTCGTAGACCTTCGCGTACCGGCCCGAGAGGAAGGCGCCGCGGTCGATCACCATGTCGATCTCGTCCGCGCCGAGCTCGACCGCCGCGCGCACGTCCGCGAGCTTCACCTCGAGCGGGAACTGCCCCGACGGGAAGCCCGTCGCGACGGCCGCGACCTTCACGCCACTGCCGGCCAGACGCTCCTTCGCGTACGGGACGAGGTTCGGGTAGACGCAGACCGCAGCGACGGACGGGACGGTGCGGTCGACCGGGTCCGGCCGAACGGCCTTCGAGCACAGCGCCGCGACCTTGCCGGGCGTGTCGGCGCCCTCGAGCGTCGTCAGGTCCATCATCCGGACCGCCGTCTCGAGCGCCCAGAGCTTCGCCTCCTTCTTGATCGACCGCTTCGCGAGCGTCTCGGCGCGCTCGGTCACCGCGACCTCGTCGATCGAGCCGATCCGCGGGAGACGCGGCTCGAGCGGCAGCTCGAACCCGCGCGGCAGTGCGGGTGCCTGCGCCATGGCGGGAGTGTATCCCCGGCCGCCCGGGTACCTGGCCCCTCGGGATGGACGAGATCCGCGTCGACGGCTGGGCCGACCTGCACGAGCACCTCTTCGGCGACTCGTGGAAGGAGGACATCGGCCGCTTTCGCTCCGACTTCGCCTTCCGCGGCCGCGACGACGCGGCGGAGGAGCTGGTGACGAGCCTCCAGCACCTCGGCGGCGACGTCTGCGCGGTGGAGCGCCACCTCCTGCGCAACTTCCGCCGCTACGCGCAGCTCCAGGCGGTGCCGTTCGACTCGACGTGGAACTGGCTCGCGCTCGGGCAGCACCACGGGCTCCCGACGCGGCTGCTCGACTGGACGTACTCGCCGCTCGTCGCGCTCCACTTCGTCACCTCGCGCGTCGAGCGCTTCGACCGCGACGGGGTCGTCTGGATGGTCGACTACGTGCGCGCCCAGGAGGAGGCGCCGGAGGAGCTGCGCGCCGCCCTCGACCGCGACGGGATGAACGTGTTCACCGCGGAGTCGCTCGGCGCCGTCGTCGCCGGGCTCGGGGAGCTCGAGGAGAGCAGCGCGCGGGACTACGTCGTGTTCCTCGAGCCGCCGTCGCTGAACGAGCGGATCGTCAACCAGTACGCGCTCTTCTCGCTCATGTCGCGGGCGGAGGCACGCCTCGACGCGTGGCTGGAGCAGCGGCCGCACCTCGTCCGCAAGGTCGTCGTCCCCGCCGAGCTCAAGTGGGAGGTGCGCGACAAGCTCGACCAGGCGAACGTGACGGAGCGCGTCCTCTTCCCCGGGCTCGACGGCCTCAGCCGCTGGCTGAAGCGGTACTACCTGCCGCGCGCGTGAGAGCGGTCGAGCGCGCGCGGGCCGACGTCGCCGCCGGGCGGCTCTGGAAGGCGCGCGACCGCCTCGAGGGCGCGCTCGCCAACGCCCCGGCGGACCAGGAGGTGCTCGTGCTGCTGGGCGAGGTCCACCACGCGATGGGAGACGTGCCCGCCGCCGGCCGCCACTGGTTCCTGACCGAGCGCAGCGACGCGCAGGCGGAGGAGGCGATCGCGGCGATGCGCGAGCGGCACCCGACACCGAGCGCGCTCTTCGCCGCGCTTCCGGTCAAGGCGCCGCTCGAGGCGTACCCGCCCGCGGTCCGCGAACGCCTCGAGGAGATCCTCCGCGACGACGACGTCCGCTGGGCGGCGCCGAGGAAGGCCGCGACCGCGCGCCGCCCGGCGGGCGGAGGCGGAGGACTCGGCTGGGTCGGCGCGGCGGCGGTGACGGCGCTCGTTCTCCCGTGGCTGCTGGGCGTCGTCGCCCTCGCCTACCTGCTGTGGCGGCTCCTCGCGTGGCTCGTCTGAGCTAGATCCCGAGCCGCTCGAGGAGCGCGTCGTCGCGGCGCCACTTCGGCCGCACCTTCACGTGCAGCTCGAGGAAGACGCGGTGCCCGAGCAGCGCCTCGATCTCCGGCCGCGCACGCGTCCCGATCTCCTTGATCATCGCCCCGCGCTTGCCGACGAGGATCTGCTTCTGCGAGTCCGTCTCGACGAACACGAGCACGCGCACGACCTTCTCGGTGATCTCCTCGACCTCGGCGGAGATCGAGTGCGGCACCTCGTCGCGCGTGAGCAGGAGCGCCTTCTCGCGAACGAGCTCCGCCACCTGCTCCTCGACCGACAGGTCGCTCGTCTGCTCCGGCTCGAAGTAGCGCTCTCCCTGCGGCAGCAGGTCGACGAGCTCCTGCCGGAGCGGGCCGATGCCGTCGCGGGTCTTGGCGCTGACCGGGTGGAGCGCGTGGAAGTCGCCGAGCGACGCGGCCGTCTTCATCTGCTCCGCGATGTGCCCCGGCTTGAGGCGGTCGACCTTGTTCAGCGCGATCACGACGGGGACGCCGAGGGCGAAGACGCGCTTCGCGATGAAGCGGTCGCCGGCACCGATGCGGTCGCGCGCCGACAGGGCGAAGAGGACCGCGTCGACGTCCTCGAAGGACGAGTCGACGGTGCGCTGCATCCGCGCGGTGAGCGCGTCGCGCGGCCGCTGGAACCCCGGCAGGTCGACGAGCACGAGCTGGAAGTCGTCGCCGTTCGCCACACCGAAGATCCGCCGCCGCGTCGTGTGCGGCTTGTCGGTGACGATCGCCACCTTCGCGCCGCAGATCGCGTTCACGAGCGTCGACTTGCCGACGTTGGGCCGCCCCGCGACCGCGACGAACCCCGACCTCATTCCTCCGGCAGGTCCCACGTGTCGGGAAGCAGGTCCGGCGGCGTCACCGTCGCGATCTCGCCGTCGGCGCGGCGGTAGCTGATCTCGCCGATCCGGAACTCGTGCAGCCACTGCCGGCAGCCGCCGCAGGGCGACGCGGTGATCCCGATCGCGTCGAAGTCTCCGGGCCGGTACCCCTCGGCGACGGCGCGGACGATCGCCGAGCGCTCGGCGCAGACTCCGAGCGGGTACGCGGCGTTCTCGACGTTGACGCCCTCGAACGTGCGCCCGTCGCGCGCGCGCAGGACCGCGCCGACGCGGTACTTCGAGTACGGCGCGTACGCGCGCGCCGCCACCGCGTCCGCCCGCTCCACGAGCTCCCGGCTCACGCGAGCACCTGGAAGACGACGAGGGTCGTGAGCGCGCCGAGCATCGCGCCGTAGAACACCTCGAGCGCGGAGTGGATGCCCGACTCGATCCGCGTCTGCGCGACGAGCAGCGCCAGGATCAGCGCCACCGACGAGACGAGGAACCGCTGCTCGGCCTCGAGCATCAGCGTGATCGCCATCCAGCCGGCGAACGCGGCCGCCGCATGCCCCGAGGGGAGGCCGCCGCGCAGCGGCGTCCCGCGATGGGTCACCGCCTTCGTCCCGATGACGAGGATGACGGTGAGGACGAGCGCGACGAGCGTCAGCTTCGCCGGCGCGTTCGCCAGCCGGTCGAGGAGCCGGGTGCTCGTGTCGGCGACCTGCCCCGAGAAGACGAGGTAGCCGACGGCGATCGCCGCCATCGTCGCGATCAGCACCGCGCCCGCCGCGATGTCCTTCGCGAGCTTCGCGTTCGGGTCGAACGACGTCGTCGAGACGTCCACCGCGCCCTCGATCGCGGTGTTCACCATCTCCGCGATCAGCACGAACGAGATCGCGAGCAGCAGCGCGATCAGCTCCATGCGGTCGACGCCCATCAGGACGGCGGCGACGAGGACGAGCACCGCGACGCCGAAGTGGATCCGCATGTTCCGCTGCGTGCGGAGCACGTGGATGATCCCCTCGAAGGCGAAGTTGAAGCTCTCGAGCAGCGACGGGGCGCCGCGCCGCACGGCCATCAGGCGAGCGCCTCCTCGCGTGCGTCCATCTCCGGCCCGTGGTCGTAGCCGAGCAGGTGCAGGAGGCCGTGCACGAGCGGCCGCCGCCACTGCTCGCCGACCACCTGCGGGCACAGCACCGCGTCGCCGAGCTGCCGTGGCACTCCCGCCGGCAGCTCCTCGCGGGCGTCGATCGGGAACGAGAGCACGTCGGTCGCCTCGTCGATCCCGAGGTGCTCGCGCTTCAGCGCGCGCATCTCCTCGGGCGCGACGAACGCGATCCCGAGCTCCCCCTCGTCGACGCCCTCCGCGGCGAGCACCTCGCGCGCGAGCTCGACCGCGCCGCCCTCGTCGACCGTCTCGCCGCTGCGGTTGTCGACCTCGACGGCGATCATCGGCCGCGCTCGGTGCCGGTCTCCTCCACGTGCTGCTTGTACGCCTCGACGATCCGCTGCACGAGCTTGTGCCGGACGACGTCCTTGTGCGTGAAGGTGACGAAGCCGATCCCGTCGATCCCGCCGAGGATGCTCTGCACCTGGATCAGCCCCGACGCCTGCTCGCGCGGGAGGTCGATCTGCGTCACGTCGCCCGTGATCACGACCTTCGACCCGAACCCGAGCCGCGTCAGGAACATCTGCATCTGCTCGGGCGTCGTATTCTGCGCCTCGTCGAGGATGATGAACGAGTCGTTCAGCGTGCGGCCGCGCATGAACGCGAGCGGCGCGACCTCGATCGTGCCCCGCTCCATGAACGTCGTCAGCTTCTCGGCGTCGATCATGTCGTAGAGCGCGTCGAAGAGCGGGCGCAGGTACGGGTCGACCTTCGCGAGCATGTCGCCGGGGAGGAACCCCAGGCGCTCGCCCGCCTCGACCGCAGGACGGGTGAGGATGATCCGGCCGACCTGCCGCTCCGACAGCGCGGCGACCGCGAGCGCCATCGCGAGGTACGTCTTCCCCGTTCCCGCCGGCCCGATCCCGAAGGTGACGGTGCACGCGCGGATCGCGTCGACGTACTGCTTCTGCGTCACCGTCTTCGGCGCGATCTTCTTGCCGCGGTGGCGCCAGACGACGTCCTCGAAGATCTCGCGGATGTCCTCCGCCTGGTCGAGCGCGCCGACCACCGCGTCGACGGTGCTCGGCCCGATCTCGTGACCGCCCTCGACGAGCTCCACGAGTTCGTCCACGACCGCGCGCGCCTGCGCCACGCGGGGCTCGTCGCCCTCGATCGTCACCTGGTTGCCGCGCAGCCGGATCGTGCAGCCGAGCCGGTCGCGCAACGAGGTGAGGACGCCGTCGCCGACGCCCGCGAGCTCCGCGGCGACGTCGTTCGAGACCGACAGCGTCTGCTGCGTCATCCGGCCCAGTGTAGGCGCGGAGCGGGCCGGCGCCGCCGTCGCGTCGGGCTCAGCCGCCCTGCTGCTCCTCGAGCTCGGCCGCGTCGACGACCTCGGCGGCCGGCGGCGGCTCGACGTCCACCTCGACGCCGTAGTCGTAGAGCTCCATCCGCTGCGTCATCCGCATCTCGACCGGCTCGCCCTCCTGCGCGGGGACCTGCATCGTCATCACGAGCGTCATCCGGCGCAGGAGCCCGTCCTCGTCGACCCAGACCTCGACCGGGACGGTCGTCTGCGAGAGGAGCTCGAGCTGCTGCCGCATCGCCTGCCGCTGCCGCTCCCGCTGCTCCTCGGGCAGCTCCTGGAGCTGCTGCTCGATCGCGCGCTCCAGGTCGAGCTGCGCGCGGTAGTGCGTCGTCTCGACGCCGCGCACCTCCTCCGTCCCGACCTCCTCCGGCTCGGCGTCGGACGCGCGCAGGTACTCGAGCATCTCGGCCGGGTTCTGCTGCTGCAGCTGCTGCGGCCGGCCGCCCTGGACGCCGCTCAGCTCCGCGACGTCGAACCGCACCCACCGCTTCCCCTCCGGCAGCCCCGCGTCGCCGTCGGGGAACCGCATGTAGTAGACGGTGCCGTCGACGACCAGCTCCATCTCGCCCGCCTCGGGCACCTGCATCGTCATCGTGCCGCGGTTCGCCTCGTAGTCGAAGACGCCCTCGCCCGACATCTCGACCGTCTCGCCCTGCACCTGGACGGTCGCCGCGAAGTCCATCCGCGAGCTCCCCTCGTCGCGCGTCCGGTCGGCGACCTGCGAGAGCGACTCCAGCGAGAACGAGCCGCCGCCGCAGCCGGCCAGCGCGAGCACGAGCGCGAGCGGCGCGAGCGTGGCGGACAGGCGGGTGCTGGGGCGGGGGCGGCGCATGGTTCCTCCTCGGAGAACGGGCCGGACGGTGAGGGAGTTCCGGGGAAGCGGGCGGGCGAAACGTGCGGGTGCGGCTACTCGACGTCCGCGGCGTCGATCACCTGCTCCTCCGGCGGCGGCTGGATCCCGACGTCCGCGCCGAAGTCGTAGTACTCCGTCGTCGTCAGCGCGCTGATCGCGCCGCCGGACCCCGGCTGCTGCAGGTCGAACGTGAGCAGGAGCCGGCGCACCAGCCCGTCCTCGCCGATGTTCACGGTGACCGGCAGCGGGCTCCCGCCGAGCCGCGCCTGCAGGCCCTGGAGGTTCCGGCGCGCGGCCTCGCGCTGCTCCTCGTCGTCGCCGAGGTCCGCGCCTCCGTGCTCGAGGACGCGGTCGAGGTCGATGAGCGCGGTGTAGATGCGCGTCATCGTCCCGCGCACCTCCTCGGTGAACTCCTCCCGCTGGACGTCGATCGCGCCCGTCTGCAGGTAGCGGAGGAACTGCGTCGGGTCCTGCTGGACGCCGGCGAGCTCGAACTGCGGCGGCGGCGCCTCCTCGCCTCCCTCCGGCTCCGGCGGCGGCGGGATGCGCACCCACTCCTTCCCCTCCGGCAGCTGCACGTCGCGCGAGTCCTCGGGGAAGCGGACGAGCACCGTCGCGCCGTCGATGATCACGCCGACGTCCTCGCTGCCGCTGCCGGGCAGGTTCGACATGTCGTAGTCGAGCTGCGTCAGGAACGCGCCGTAGTCGACGGCGCCCTCGGCGCTGAAGGAGTACGCGCCCTCCGCGCCCTCGAACGACGCGTCGTACGACACGCGCGCGCTGCCCGTCTCGAGCGTCCGCTGCGCGGCCTGCGCCACCGGGTTCTGCCGGACCGCCTCGCCCTCGCGCTCCGTCTCGGTCGCGTCGCCGCCGTCGCCGGCGCAACCCGCCAGCAGGAGCGCGCAGACGCCGAGTGCGGCCGCCGTGCGGTGTCCCCGTCGCATCGGCGACAGGGTAGAGACTCAGGCGAGCTTCTCGCGGACGAGGTGGCTGACCGCCGAGCCGTCGGCGCGGCCCGACACCTGCGGCATCACGTCCGCCATCACGCGGCCGAAGTCGCGCATGCTCGTCGCCCCGACCTCGGCGATCACGTCGTCGACGATCTCCTCGAGCTCGTCCTCTCCGAGCGGCTCCGGCATGAACTCCTCGAGCACCTCGAGCTCGCGCTCCTCGGCCTCCGCCTGCGCCTCGCGGCCGCCCGACCGGAACGCCTCCGCCGCCTCGACCCGCTTCTTCCGCTCGCGCTGGAGCACCTGCAGCTCCTCGTCCTCGCTGAGAGGCCGCTGCAGCTCCTTCTCCGCGGCGCGGAGGTTCGACAGGATCAACCGGAGCGTGTCGCGGCGCTCGTCGTCGCGCTCGCGCATCGCGGTCTTCAGCTCGTCCTCTATCTCCTCGATCAGGCTCATCACTCGGGTATCCCCGTGATTCTCCCTCCCAGCACGTGCCAGTGCAGATGGAACACGGTCTGGCCGCCGCCGGGACCGACGTTCACCACCACCCGGTAGTCCTCGAGCCCGACGCGGCGCGCGGTCTCGGCGACGAAATCGAGCATCCGCTTCGCCTCCTCCGCCGGGAACTCGCCGACGTCCCGGAACGTCTCGACGTGCCGCTCGGGGAGGACGAGCAGGTGCGTCTCCGCCTGCGGGTTGATGTCGCGGATCGCCGCGAACCCGTCGGCGCGGTTGACGTGGTCGCCCTCGCGGGCGAGCCGGCAGAAGAGGCAGTCGTCAGGCAGCGAGGATCCCCTCCTCGGTCACCGCGACCGCGCGCGCCCGCACGAGCTCGCCGACGGGCGCGTCGACGAGCCACGGCGTGTAGTCGTCGCCGTAGCCGCGGCCGGGACGGTCGACGAGGACGACGTCCTCGCTCCCGAGCTTCTCGCGCCATCGCCGGCGGCACGCCTCGTCGGAGACGGCGCGGAGGCGCGCGGCGCGCTCCTTCTTCACCGCGGCCGGCACCGTGTCCTCGCCCGCGGTGACGGTGCCGGGGCGCGGCGAGTACGGGAAGACGTGCACCTTCGTCACGCCTGCGCGCGCGACGGCGGCGAGCGTCCGCTCGAACGCGGCGTCGTCCTCGCCGGGGAAGCCGACGATCGCGTCGGTCGTCAGGTTGAAGTCCGCGAGCGGCTCGAGCTTCCGCAGCCACGTCTCGGCGGTGTACCGCCGCGCCATCGCCGCGAGGACGCGGTCGTCGCCCGACTGGAGCGGCACGTGCAGGTGCCGCCCGACCGTCGGCGTCTCCCGCAGCGCCGCGACGAGGCCCGCGTCGACGTGGTTCACCTCGATCGACGAGAGCCGCAGCCGCGCGAGCCCCGGCACGGCGCCCGCGGCGCGGACGAGCGCGGGCAGCCGCGTCCGCGACTCGCGGTCGCGGTAGAGGCCGAGGTTGATGCCCGTGAGGACGACCTCGCGGTGGCCCTGCCGGACGCGGCGCCGGATCTCGTCGAGCACCGCCTCGGCGCTGCGGCTGCGCGTGCCGCCGCGGACGAGCGGGACGACGCAGAACGTGCACGAGAAGCTGCACCCGTCCTGGATCTTCACGAACGCGCGCGTCCGCTCGAGGCGCACGTCGTCCTGCACGCAGCCGATCGCGCCGACCGCCCCGGCGACGAACGCGGGCGTGTCCTCGCTGCGCCGCGCGACGACGACGACGTTCGCGGGCAGTCCCTCCCACGCTCCGGCGAGGTTCGCGCCGCACCCGGTGACGTAGACGCGCCCGTGGGAGCGGGCCGCGCGCGCCGCCGCCTGCCGCGACTTCCGCACCGCCTCGTGGGTGACGCAGCATGCGTTGACGACGGCGACGTCCGCGGCGGGCGCGGCACGCTCGACGTGCCCGTCGCGGAGGAGCGCCTCGCGCACCGCGTGCGCGTCGGTGTGCGAGACCTTGCAGCCGAGCGAGCGGACGCTGAAGGTCGCCATCCGCCGGATCGTAAACGGCCGCGCGCCGCGCCCGCGCCTACCCGCGGGCGAAGAGGTCGGCCGCCCAGCCGTCGCGCTCGGAGCGGCGGACGTGCTCGTACCCCGCGAGCGCCGGGCGCTCCGAGACGAGGTACCCGGACGTGATCGCGAGCGGCGACCGCAGCCCGGCCGCGAGCCGCTCGACCGCGTCGAGCGCGATGTTCGCCACCGCGACGTCGGCGAGCGGGAGCGCCGCTCCGGCGGCATCGGCGAGCTCCGCCCGGACCTCGACGCCGTTCGCGGCCGCGTTCGCCTCCGTCGCCTCCACCGCCTGCGGATCGACGTCGAGCGCCGTCACCGGGTCGAAGCCGAGCTTCGCGGCGGCGATCGCCAGGACCCCGGAGCCGCAGCCGACGTCGAGCAGGCTGCCGCGCGGCACCTCCTGGAGCAGCTCGAGGCAGAGCCGCGTCGTCGGGTGACCGCCGGTGCCGAACGCGCGGCCGGGATCGACGACGACCGCGGTCGCGCCGGGCTCCGGCTCCTCCCACGGCGGCCCCACCCACAGGGCGCCGACGCGGATCGGCCGGTGGAAGCGGCGCCAGCGATCGAGCCAGTCGCCGGCGACGTCGCTCCCGGAGGCCGAGCCGAACGCCTGCCACAGGCGCTCCTCGCCGCGGCCGTCGGTGTACGCGACGAGCTCGACGCCGCCGTGCGCCTCCGCCTCCTCGAACCCCTCCGGGAACAGCTCGAGCATCACCGCCCGCGCCTCCTCGGCGCGCACCGCCGGGACCGTGACGGAGACGCGGCGCAGCGGCGCGGGCGGAGGCGGCGCGCCGCTCAGCGGAAGGCGCTCTTCAGCTTCTCGAAGAACCCCTCGTCGCGGCGGTACGTGTCGTCGCCGGCGAGCGCCTCGAACTCGCGCAGCAGCCGCCGCTGCTCGTCGCTCAGCTGGCGCGGGACGAGGACGTTGACGAGCAGCTTGTGGTCGCCGCGGCCGTAGCCCTGCAGCACCGGCATCCCCTGCCCCGGCAGCACCCGCACCTCGCCCGGTTGCGTCCCCGGCGGCAGCTCGAGCTCCTCCTCCCCGTACAGCGTCGGCACCGTCACCGTCGTCCCGAGCGCGGCCTGCGTGATCGTCAACTCGACCGTCGAGTACACGTCGTTCCCCTCGCGGACGAACCGCGGGTCCCGCGCGACGCGGACGAGGACGTAGACGTCGCCCGCAGGCCCGCCGTGCGCGCCGACGTGGCCCTCGCCGGAGATGCGGATCCGCTGCCCGTCGTGGATCCCGGGAGGGACGTCGACGGCGAGCGTCCGCACCTCGGCGACGCGCCCCGCCCCGCGGCACTCGTCGCACGGGTGGCGGACGATGCGCCCCGCGCCGGCGCAGCGGGGGCAGGCCTGCGTGCGCACGAACTCCCCGAAGACGCTGCGCGACACCTGCTGGAGGCGCCCCATGCCGCCGCACGTCGCGCACGCGGCGACCTCGGTCCCCGGCTCGGCGCCGGCGCCGTCGCAGCGGCCGCACGGTACGGCGACCTCGAACGGGACCTCGCGCGTGGCGCCGTTCGCGGCCTCGACGAGGTCGATCTCGATCTCCGCGACGACGTCGCCGCCGCGCGAGCGGCCGCGGCCCCGGCCGCCGAAGAGGTCGTCGCCGAAGAACGCGGCGAAGACGTCCGAGAGGTTGCCGAACTCGAAGTGCGCGGGCCGGAAGCCGCCGCTGCGGAGCCCCGCGTGGCCGTAGCGGTCGTAGAGGTCGCGCGTCTCCGCCTTCGACAGCACCTCGTACGCCTCCGCGACCTGCCGGAACCGCTCCTCCGCGTCGGGCGCGTCGCTGACGTCGGGGTGCAGCTCGCGCGCGAGGCGGCGGAACGCCTTCTTGATCTCGCCCTCGCTCGCGTCGCGCGAGACGCCGAGCACCTCGTAGTAGTCGCGCTCCGTGGTCGCCATCCGTCAGAGGGTACCGCCGCCACCCGACCGCCCCGGCCCCGCCGGCGGCGCTCAGTCGTCCTCGTAGACCTGCTCGATGAACCGCGACAGCTCGTGCGCCGCGCCGCGGACCGTCCGCAGCGCCTTGTCGTAGTCCATCCGCACCGGCCCGAGCAGCGACACCGCTCCGAGCGCGCGGTTCGAGAGCCCGTACGTCGAGCCGACGAGCGCCGCGTCGCGGAGCGCCGGGTTCTCGAGCTCCTCGCCCACGCGGACGAACGTCCGCCGCGGGCCGATCGCCTCGCCGATCAGCTGCAGCACCGTCGCGCGCTTCTCGAGCACCTCGAGGAGCCGCTGGCACGCCTCGAGCTCGTCCGCGCGCGCCTCGCCGAGGAGGCCCGCGGCACCGCCGACGAACAGCCGCTGGTCCTGCGCGGCGAGGTGGTCGAACGCCGGCCGGAGCGCGTCGAGGAACGCGCGCTCGCGGTGGCCGAGCCCGGCGTCGTCGAACCGCTGCCGGAACGCGCGCGTGCCGAGCTGCACGCCCGTCAGGCTCTCGTTGAGGTACTCCCCGGCCCACGCTGCGAGCCCCGGGTCGACCGGCGCGTCGAAGGTGAACGTCCGCTTCGTCACGTCGCCGGCGGAGGTGATCACGACGACCATCACCGTCGTCGGCTGGAGCAGCAGCACCTCGACGTGGCGGACGCTCGCCGCCTCGAGCGGCGGCGCCGACACGAGCGCGAGCAGCCGCGTCACGTCGGAGAGCATCTCCGTCGTCGCCTGCAGCGCCTGCTCGATCTCGGTGCGGAGCTCCGTCAGGTCGAGCGGGAACCCGTCGCGGCGCGCGTCCGCACGCTCCAGCAGCCCGTCGGCGTAGAGCCGGTAGCCGCGCTCGGTCGGGATCCGCCCCGCGGACGTGTGCGGGTGCGTCAGCAGCCCCGCCGCCTCGAGCGCGGCGAACTCGTTCCTGACGGTCGACGACGACACGTGCATCCCGCTGCGGTCGACGAGCGTCTTCGAGCCGACCGGCTGGCCCGTGCCGACGTACTCCTCCACGACCCGGAAGAGGATCTCCTGCTGGCGAGGGGTGAGCTGGATCTCCACGTTTGCAGGGGATTCTACCCCCGCCGGAGACGGCGCCGCTACGCGAGCAGGTCGGCCGTGACGGCGCCGCCGACGAAGCGGCCGCGGTGCGTGAGCGCGACCGCGCCGTCCGTCCGCCGCGCGAGCCCGAGCCGCTCGAGCCGCGCCAGCGCCGCCGCGTCGAGGGCGGGTTCCACACCTGCGAGCGGCGTCGGCTCGTCGAGCCGCAGACCGAGGAGGAGGCGCTCGCGGCGCCGCGTCTCGGCGTCGAGCGGCTCGACCTCCCGCGGCGGGCGCGCGCCCTCGGCGAGCGCGGCGAGGTAGCGCGGCAGCGCCGGGCGGTTCCGCCACCGCGTCGCACCGACCGTCGAGACGGCGCCGATGCCGAGCCCGAGGTAGTCCCGCCCGAGCCAGTAGCCGAGGTTGTGGCGCGAGCGCAGGTCGCGGCCGACGTCGGCGCGGCAGAAGTTCGCCGTCTCGTACCACCGGTATCCCGCCGCCGTCAGCGTCTCGACGACGCGCTCGAAGTAGTCCTCCATCGCCTCCGCCTGGCGCAGGAGCTCGTCCCCGAAGGTATGGGTGAACCGCGTCCCCGGCTTCGCCTCGAGCTCGTAGAGGGAGAGGTGCTCCGGGTCGAGCGCGAGCGCGTCGTCGAGGTCGCGCGCGAGGTCGGCGGGGGTCTGGCCGGGAACGCCGTACAGCAGGTCGAGCGAGATGTTGTCGAAACAGGCATCACGCAGAGCGTAGAAGGCGCGACGGACGGCGTCCGGCGTCGCGCGCCGCTCGAGCGTCGCGAGCACGTGCGGCCGGAAGCTCTGCACCCCGAGGGAGACGCGCGTGACGCCGCCCTCGCGGAGGAGCGCCGCGAGCGCCGGCGTCACCGTCTCGGGATTCGCCTCGACGGTCACCTCCTCCGCCGGCGGGAGCGCCGCGAGGAGCCGCGCCAGCTCCGCCGGCTCCGTCAGCGTCGGCGTTCCGCCGCCGAGGAAGACCGTCTCGACGCGCGGCGCGAGCGCGATCCGCTCCAGCTCGAGCTCCCGCAGCAACGCGTCGACGTACGCGCCGTGCTGCCCCGAGCGGCCGGTGACGGTGACGAAGTCGCAGTAGCCGCAGCGATGCGCGCAGAACGGCAGGTGGACGTAGAGGTGGCGCGCGCCGCTCACTTCCGCCCCGCCCCGTCGTTGAGGTTGAGCACCGCGAGGAACGCCTCCTGCGGCACCTCGACCGACCCGACCTGCTTCATCCGCTTCTTGCCGGCCTTCTGCTTCTCGAGCAGCTTCCGCTTCCGCGAGACGTCACCGCCGTAGCACTTCGCCAGCACGTCCTTGCGGCGCGCCTTCACCGTCTCGCGCGAGATGATCCGCGACCCGATCGCGGCCTGGATCGGCACGTCGAAGTACTGCCGGGGGATCTCCTCCTTCAGCCGCTCGACGAGCGCCTTGCCGCGGGCGTACGCCGCGTCGCGGTGGATGATCAGCGAGAGCGCGTCGACGGGCTCGCCGGCGACGAGGACGTCGACGCGCACGAGCTCGCCCTCGCGGAACCCGGCGAGGTCGTAGTCGAAGCTCGCGTAGCCGCGCGTCCGCGACTTGAGCTGGTCGTAGTAGTCCAGCACCACCTCGGCGAGCGGCAGCTCGTAGGTGAGGTGGACGCGCTCCTCCGACAGGTATTCCATGTGGTCGAAGCGGCCGCGGCGCTCGTTGTTCAGCTCCATCACCGCGCCGACGTACTCCTTCGGGACGATGATCGACGCCTTGATGTACGGCTCCTCGACGAGCTCGCGCTCGGGCGGGAGCTCGGACGGGTTGTGCACCTCCACCCACTCGCCGCCGGGCCGCAGCACCCGGTACGCGACGTTCGGCGCCGTCACGAGCAGGTCGAGGTCGAACTCGCGCTCGAGCCGCTCGCGGACGATCTCCATGTGCAGGAGCCCGAGGAAGCCGCAGCGGAACCCGAACCCGAGCGCCTGCGACGTCTCCGGCTCGTAGAACAGCGCCGCGTCGTTCAGCTTCAACCGCTCGAGCGCGTCGCGGAGCTCCGGGTAGTCGTCGGAGTCGGTCGGGAACAGTCCGGCGAACACCATCGGCTTCACGTCCTTGTAACCCGGAAGCGGCTCCGCGGCGGGCCGCCGCTCGGAGGTGAGCGTGTCGCCGACGCGGACGCGCGAGACGTCCTTCAGCCCCGTGACGACGTAGCCGACCTCGCCCGCCGTCAGCCGCTTCGCAGGCCGCATCGTCGGCGAGAAGAAGCCGAGCTCCTCCGCCTCGAACCGCGTGCCCTGCGCCATCGCGCGGAGCGGCTCCCGCGTGTCGAACGCGCCGTCGACCACGCGGACGAAGACGACGACGCCGCGGTACTGGTCGTACGAGGAGTCGAAGATGAGCGCGCGCGCGGGCGCGTCGGGCTCCCCCGCCGGCGCCGGCACCCGCTCGACGATCGCGTCGAGCACCGCCTCGACGCCGTGCCCGGTCTTCGCCGAGATCCGCAGCACGTTGGCGGGGTCGTCGCCGATCAGGTCGGCGACCTCCGCGGCGGCGCCGTCCGGGTCCGCCTGCGGGAGGTCGATCTTGTTCACGACGGGAACGATCTCCAGGTCGTTCTCGATCGCGAGGTACGCGTTCGCGAGCGTCTGCGCCTCGATCCCCTGCGCGGCGTCGACGACGAGGATCGCCCCCTCGCAGGCCTGGAGCGACCGGGAGACCTCGTAGGTGAAGTCGACGTGCCCGGGCGTGTCGATGAGGTTGAGCTGGTGCCCCTTCCACGCGACGCGCACCGCCTGCGCCTTGATCGTGATCCCGCGCTCGCGCTCGAGCTCCATCGTGTCGAGGAGCTGCTCGCGCATGTCGCGCTCCGAGACGGTCCCGGTGACCTGGAGGATGCGGTCCGCGAGCGTCGACTTCCCGTGGTCGATGTGGGCGATGATCGAGAAGTTGCGGATCTGCGACTGGTCCATGGCGCTATGCGCGCCGGAACCGCGCGCGCAACGAGAGTAGCGCGTCGATCTCGCGCACCCGGAGCAGCCGCGCCGCCAGGAGGTACGCGGCGCCGCCGAGCGCGAGCGCGGCTCCGAGCGACGCGACCTGCGCGAGCAACGCGCGCCCGAGCGCGTCGTCGAGAACGCGCCAGACGGGGTACGCGACGGCGGCGAGCGCGGCCGCCGCGGCGGCGATCCGCACGAGCGCGGAGAGCGTCTCGCCGAAGTCGATCCGCCCGAGGCGCCGCCGGAGGAGCACGAGCAGCGCGGCCGTCGCCGCCAGATTCGCGATCGAGATCGCGAGCGGGATCCCCCAGACGCCGAGCGGGTGGAGGAGCGCGTAGAGCAGCGTGTTGAAGCCGAGGTTCCCGAGCGCGACGAGCGTCGGGATCTTCGGCGCCTGGAGGCTGAAGAAGCCGCGGTTGAGCATCAGCATCATCCCGTTGAAGGTCAGCCCGGCGGAGAAGGCGGCAAGCGCGCCCGCGACGACGCGCGTCTCGTCCGGCGTGAACTCGCCGCGCTCGTAGAGCACGCGCACGATCGGCTCGGCGAGCACGGCGCTCGCGACGCTGGCCGGGACGAGCAGGAAGGCGATCTGCCGCAGCCCGACGCCGATCGTGCGCCGCACGCCGGCGAGGTCGTCGCGCGCCGCGAGCCGGGAGAGCGTCGGGAACAGGACCGTGGCGACGGCGACGGAGAACATCCCCTGCGGGAGCATGTAGATGCGGAAGGCGGCGTCGATCGCGGCGGGCGCGAGCGTCCGGTCGACGAACCGCGCGGCGAACAGCGTCCCGATCACCTGGTTGACGTTGATCAGGCCGAGGCCGAGCGTCACCGGCGCCATCAGCACGAACGTCCGCCTGATCATCGGGTCGCGCCAGTCGACGGCGACGCGCAGCCGGTCGTCGCGGCCGCGCAGCCACGGCAGCGGCAGCAGCAGCTGGACGAGCGTGGCGACGACGATCGACCCGGCGTAGACGTAGAGCTCGGCGCGCTCGGTGTCCGCCCGCGGGACGCCGACGACGAGGCCCGCGATGATCGCGAGGTTCCAGAACACCGGCGTGAGCGCCGGGACGCTGAAGTGCTCGTAGCTGTTGAGGATCGCGGTGACGATCCCGAACAGCCCGAGCAGGACGACGATCGGGAAGAGGATCTGCGAGAGCACGACGGCGAGGTCGAGCTGCTCGCCCTCGAAGCCGAAGAGCCGCATCACGAGCGGCGCGGCGAGGACGAACAGCGCGGTGATCGCCGTCAGGCCGAGGAGGAAGATCCAGAGGAGGCTGGAGGCGACGCGCCACGCGCGCGCCCGCTCCCCCTTCTCGAGCAGCTCGCTGAAGATCGGGACGAACGCGGCGGCCAGCGCCTGGTCGGCGACGAGCGAGCGGACCAGGTTCGGCACCTGGAAGGCGGCGACGAACGCGTTGATCCCGGCGCCGTCGACGCCGAAGTAGCGGCGGACGACGATCTCCCGGACGAGGCCGAGCACGCGCGAGAGGCCGGTCGCGAGCGAGAAGATCGCGGTCGAGCGGACGACGCGTGGGCGCTCGGAATCGCTGCTCACCGGGGCAGTTTCGCCGCTTCGCGCCGCAGCCCTGGCGCCGCTCGCTCTGGTACCATGCCGCCGCCCGCGCACGACGCGGGCGCCTTTCTGAGATGCCGAACATCAGACAGCAAGAGAAGCGCGTCCGGACCGCCGCCCGCGAGCGGCTCGAGAACCTGCGCTACCGCTCGACGGTGAAGACGCTGACGCGGCGCCTCGAGAGCGCCGTTCAGGACGGCGACGCGGATCGGATCGCCGCCGAGCACGGGGCGCTCGTCCGCTGGATCGACAAGGCGGCGTCACGCGGCGCGATGCACAAGAACACGGCGGCGCGCAAGAAGGCGCGCGCGGCGCGGCTCGCCGCCGGCGACCGCTCCGGCTCCTAGACCGCGCTCTCGCGCGGCGCGGTCACGTCGACGATCGCGCGCTGCAGCTCGAGGTCCGGCGCGAGGCGGCTCCCGCCCTTCAGCGCGACGTCGAGCTCCGCCAGCCTGACGACCGCGTCGCGGAGGTCGTCGAGCGTGAAGTTCCGCGCCTGAGCGAACGCCTTCTCGGCCGAGAACGGGTGCATCTTCAGCGTCCCCGCGGCGTCGCGCGGCCGGACGCCGTCCGCGGCGAGCGCCTGGCAGGCGCGCACCCGGCCGACGTGGTTGCCGAGCAGCGCCGCGAGCCGCGGCACCTCGTCGCGCCTCGCCTTGTTCGAGCGCTCGAGCAGCTCCTCGCACGCGCGGAGCGCGCCGGCGACGTCGCGCCGGCCCCACGCGTCGGTCAGCGCGAACACGGACGTGTCGGCGCGCCCGGCTGCGAGGTCCTGCACGTGACGAGCCTCGATCGGCTCGCCGGCCGCCCAGGTGGCGAGCTTGTCGGCCTCCGAGGCGAGGTCGTCGAGGTCGTCGCCGACGAGCTCGACGACCTCGCCTCGGAGGCCGACAAGCTCGCC
>Ga0247713_1000511_pt1 | contig 23166 bp, 25 predicted proteins | sample 21E_NmetaG_FD_189936 | JGI IMG/M metagenome (GOLD analysis project Ga0247713, IMG submission 189936) | Soil microbial communities from hillslope of Landscape Evolution Observatory, University of Arizona, Oracle, AZ, United States - 2-1-E_N | ecosystem: Engineered > Artificial ecosystem >... | reverse complement strand
GTGGCGGGCTGACCGCTACCCTGGGAGCGGCGAGGCCCCAGGGATAACGGAACCTGCTGACCAGGTTGCCGCTGCGGCCGACGACGTCGAATACGTAACTGCCCGGCGGGACCGCGCCGGCGGTCAACTCCAGCCGGAAAGGGGTGGCTCCGTTGGCCCGGGGGGTCACCGAGCTCGGCCGGAAAGCGCAGCTGAGACCGGGGGGCAGATCACTGCAGGAAAGGTCCACACGGCCGGTAAAGCCGTTGAAGGACTCAACCTGGCAGGTGTTCTGGGTGTCGGTTGGATTCCCCGCGAGGCAGGTGATCCGGAAGGCGGAGCCGGAGTCAAGGTTGAGACCCGGGCTCACCGGGGAGGTAGCCGCACTGCCGGCCTCCGATTCCTCTTGAGCAGCCGGGGGACTGGCGCCGGCAGCCGATTCCGCAATTTCGGAGCGGGTGAGGGGCTCATCTGAGTCGCCGCCGTCGTTCAGGGCGGCCTGTACAACAAAGCCGCCGAGTATCAGCGAGAGCACGGTGAAGACGCTGCCTATCACGACCATGAGCCGGAAGTTCGACCATGCCTTGATGTCGGGTAACAGCGCGCTCATCTTCACCTATTAAGGGTACCGCGGCGGGCTCCCATCGTGTGGCTTCTCCACCACCCAGTGTGAAAATGTGCGGCTCCGCCGGGCCGGGCCACCGGCGGGAGATTTCGCGACCTATAATCCGCCTTGCCTAAAGGATTTTGTCGATCCTGCCGGTTAGGCTTGAGCAAACCAAGTTCCAGGAATCCGCTCGAAGGAGTAATTCAATAGCCGAACCGCGCTTATACATAATCTCGGGACCCTCCGGGGCCGGCAAGGGGACCATAGTGCAGCGCCTCCTCGAGGAGCGGCCGGACACCAGGCTTTCGGTGTCGTGTACCACCCGCCCGGCTCGCCCGATGGAGAAGGAGGGCGTGCACTACTTCTTCATCTCCGAGCGGGAGTTCGCCGAACGCCGGGACCGGGGGGAGTTCCTGGAGTGGGCCGAGGTCCACGGAAATATGTACGGCACGCCGCGCAAGGTGGTTGACGGCCTGCTGTCCGAGGGATACGACGTGATCCTGGAGATCGACGTTCAAGGGGCGGCCGAGGTCAAAAGCGCGATGCCCGGCGCCCGGCTGATATTCATCGAAGCCCCCTCCATGCAAATCCTCGAACAGCGTTTGCGCAGGCGAAGCACGGAGTTGGAGGACGCACAGGTTCGCCGGCTGTCCGATGCTTACGACGAGCTTCGCAAAAAGGAGTCGTTCGACGGCGTGGTGGTGAACGTGGAGGTAGAACAAGCCGTCAAAGAAGTGTTAGCTTTGATGGACAGCCGTTAGTTACATTTCTTGGCCCCCATTGTTCCCAGGTAAGGATTCCTCTTGATATATCCACGCATCGAGCAGCTCGCGGACAAGGTCGACAGCCGCTACACGCTGGTCATTCTGGCCGCCAAGCGCGCCCGCCAGATCAACTCCTACTACTACCAGCTCGGGGAGGGCATCCGGGACTTCGTCCCGCCTCAGGTCTCCGGACTGGGCGACAACGCCAAGGCGCTGTCGGTGGCCCTCGAGGAGATCGCGCAGGCCAAGTTCGGTTGGGAGCGTCCGCCGGAGGTTGAGTCCCGCATCAAGTAGGACTCCCGGCCGTACTGCTCATTCCATGGCCCTCGAAAACCTAACCGGTGCCAGGATCGCCCTCGGTGTATGCGGCGGCATCGCCGCATACAAGGTGGCAGGTCTGGCCCGTGAGCTCACCCGGGCGGGCGCCGACGTCCGGGTGGTGATGACTCCCTCCGCCACCAACTTCGTGGGTCCGATCACCTTCTCCACGCTGACCGGCAACCCGGTGCGTACCGAGCTGTTCCCTCCCACGGCTCCCTCCGAGATACCGCACACCGACCTGGGCCGCACCAGCGACCTGGTGGTCATCGCTCCGGCAACCGCCAAGACCATCGCCAAATGCGCCCAGGGGCTCTCGGACGACCTTATGTCCGCGCTCCTGCTCTCGGCGGCCTGCCCGATTGTCATGGCCCCCGCCATGCACACCGAGATGTGGCAGAACGAGGCTACCCAGAACCACGTTGCCACCCTTACCTCGCGCGGCATCCGGATGGTCGGGCCGGCGGTCGGACCTCTGGCCGGGCCCGATTCCGGCATCGGCCGCATGGCGGAGGTAGAGGAGATCCTTCAGGCTGCCGGGGAGGAGCTGAGCCTGCGGGCACAGCTGACCGGCCGTCCGGTGGTGGTCACCGCGGCCGGGACCAGAGAACACATTGACGCCATGCGCTTCATCGGCAACGCGTCGTCGGGCCGTATGGGCTACGACCTGGCCTTCGAGGCGGTCAGGCGGGGCGCCGAGGTGACTCTTGTCACCGGCCCCAGTCACCTCGTGGCCCCCGATGCGGCCACCGTCGTCCCGGTCACCACCGCGGCCGAGATGCGAGAGGCGGTGCGCAAGGCAGTTGCTTCCGCATCGGTCCTGCTGATGGCCGCCGCGGTCTCGGATTGGCGCCCCCTGCACGCCTCACCAGGCAAGCTCAAAAAGTCGAGCGGCCCTCCCCGGCTGGAGCTGGAATCCACGCCGGACATCCTTGCCGAGGTGGGGGAGCTGCGCAGGTCGGGCGGGCTGCCGGATCTCAGGGTCCTGGTCGGGTACTGCGCCGAGACCGAGAACCTCCGGGAAGCCGCCGCCGAGAAGCTGAAACGCAAGTCGTTGGATCTGGCCGTCGCCAACCTGGTGGGAGCAGGCGACTCCGGCGCCGGCCTGCCGACCCTGCGGGCCTTGACCCTGGACCGCCGGGGACACCTGGACGACCTTGGGGTCGTGAGCAAGAAGCAGCTGGCCCGCCGGGTGCTGGACCGGGTGGCGGAGCTGCTGGAGGCCGGGGACTGATTACGGGGCCCCGCTCCATCGGGGGCCTGTAGTAACCCCCCGGCGTTGCATTGACCCCGGTTCAGCGATAGCGTTAAAGCGTCTCGCCGGCTTGGTTCAAGCATCTTCGCCGGGGGCTGGGCACCCGGTATCGCCCATATAATCTTCTCGATCTCGCCCAAAAGGAGCCCTCATGGCACGCAGCAACCTGTTTACGTCCGAGTCCGTAACCGAGGGCCACCCGGACAAGCTGGCCGACCGCATCTCGGACGCCATCCTGGACGCAATCATGGCCGAGGACCCCTACGGCAGGGTGGCCTGCGAGACGCTCGTCACCACCGGCCAGGCGATCGTCGCCGGCGAGATCACCACCGACACCTACATCGAGGCCCGAGACATCGTTCGGAACACGATCACCGAGGTTGGCTACACCGACGCCAAGTACGGGCTGGACGGCGCCACCTGCGGAGTGCTGCTGGCTATCCAGGGCCAGTCTCCGGACATCGCTATGGGGGTCGACACCGCGTACGAAGCCCGGGCGGGAGCCGAGGGCGACCTGGACACGCTGGGAGCCGGCGACCAGGGCATGATGTTCGGCTTTGCCGCCAAGGAGCGCCCCGACCTGGACACCGAGCTCATGCCCGCCCCCATCTGGCTGGCTCACCGCCTGGCCCACCGCCTGTCCCAGGAGCGCAAGAGCGGTCGAATGCCCTACCTGCGCCCGGATGGCAAGACCCAGGTATCGATCAAGTACGAGGACGGCGTTCCCGTCGGCATCGGCAACATTTTGATCTCCGCCCAGCATGAGCCGGAGGTTGACATAGAGACCCTGCTCAAGCCCGACCTGCTGGAGTACGTGGTCAAGCCCATCGTCCCCGACGTCCTGTGGTCGGACGACTTCGAGTTCCTGGTCAACCCAACCGGCCGCTTTGAGATAGGCGGCCCGATGGGGGACACCGGTCTCACCGGCCGCAAGATCATCGTCGACACCTACGGCGGCTTCTGCAGCCACGGCGGAGGGGCGTTCAGCGGCAAGGACCCGACAAAGGTAGACCGCACCGGCGCCTATTTTGCCCGCTACGTGGCAAAGAACCTCGTGGCCTCCGAGGTCATGGACGCATGCGAGATCCGGGTGGCCTACGCCATCGGAGTCGCACACCCGGTTTCGATCAGCCTGGAGGACCGGGGCACCTGCAAGGTGGACCCGAACAAGCTGGAAAAGCTGGTGGGAGAGTTCTTCGACTTCCGCCCGGCGGCAATCATCCGGGATCTGGACCTGCGCCGGCCCATCTTCAAGGAGTCCAGCTCCTACGGCCACTTCGGCCGGACCGAGAAGCACTTCTCGTGGGAGCTGACCGACCGTGCCGAGGAGTTTGCCAAGGCCGCAGCCGGACTTTAGGCCGGCCCGCTTCCCGGGCTGAGCGCCGGAGGTGACGGTGCTGGCCGGCGTGGTGGTGGACCTTGCGGTCTGGGGCCTCGACAAGGAGCTCACCTACTCGGTTCCGCCCGAGCTCGCAGAGCGTGTCCGCATCGGCTCGATAGTGCGGGTCCCATTGCGAAACCGGCGGGTGAGGGGATGGGTGGTGAGCGTCGACCCCGAGTCCCCGGTCCCCCCGGGGGTGGTCGCCATCGCGGCAGTGAGCGGCCGGGGGCCGGTGTTCGACGCCGAGCTGCTGCAGATGTCCCGGGCTCTGGCCCGGCGCTACGTCCACCCGCTCAGCTCCTTTTTGTCGTTGTTCACGCCCGTGCGCCTGGGCCGGCGGGGCCCGCTATGGCCGGACAGGCCCCCGGCCGGGCGCCGGTCTGCCGGAGACAAGGTCCTGTGGCGGCTGAAGCCGGGCGAGGACCCGGCACCCCGCTACGCCGAGGTAATCGAGGCAGAGCTCGCCGCAGGCCGCGGTGCGATAGTTGCGGTCCCCGAGGTGCGCGAGGGATCAAGCATTCTCGGAGCGCTCGAAGGGGCATTCCCAAAGGATGCCGCCCTCGCCCATAGTGGACTGGACCCGGCGGAGCGGTCCAAGGCGTTGTGGGAGGTGGCCTCGGGACGTCGCCGGCTGGTCCTGGGCGGACGGGCGGCACTGTTCGCCCCGGCGTTCGAGCTGGGGGCGGTGATCCTGCACCAGGAGCACGACCCGTCGTTCAAAGAACAGCAGTCGCCGTACTACGACGCCCGGGTAGCCGCCGAGGAGCGAGCAGCCGTGACCGGCGCCCGCCTGGTGTTCGCCGGCGCCACCCCGTCGCTGAACCCGGCTTACTGGTCCGCTGCCGGGGCGCCTTCGGACTGGCGGGTTGTGGAGGCGGACCGGCTGGCCGAGCGGGCCGCCTGGCCTGCGGTAGAGGTGGTGGCCCCCCCGCGGCGGGGACTGCCCCAAAGGGCGATAGCGTGCATTCTGGACGCCCACCGGCGAGGGGAGCGCTCGATCATCCTGCTGCCGCGGGTGCAGGCGACGGCGTCGGGCCCCGGCCCCAACGAGCTCATCGGGTTCCTGGCGAAGGTCGTCCCCGGGGCACGGGTGGCGCGCGCCGACCGGCCGGGGCTCGGCAGCGACCCGGGCGCCCTGCAGGCTGCGCTCACCGCCGACGTGGTCCTCGCCAGCGAGGCGGGACTGGCCGATGTTCCCCGCCCGAAGGTGTCCGTGGCGGTAGCGCTCGGGGTGGACGGCTACTTCTCCCGGCCCAAAGGCCGGGCGGCCGAGGATGCCATCGCATCCCTGTGGGCGCTCGGCGGGCTGGTCTCGGGCCGCCGGCCCAAGGGACGGATGATCCTGGAGGTGCATACCGGCGACCACCACGGCATCGAGGCGCTGGTTCGGGGCGACTACCGTTTCTTCGTCCGCAAAGAGCTCGAGGCCCGGCGGCTGGCGGAGGCCCCGCCGTACCGGACGCTGGTGCGGCTGCAGACGCCGGACCCCGCTCCGGAGCTGATCGAGCGGCTGCGGGGGCTGGCGGGAACCAGGGTGCTGGGACCGGTGCCCGGGGGGAGCCTTGGGTGGGAGATTCTCCTCAAGGCGGAGAGTCTGGAGACGATCCTCGATCCTTTGGGTACGATTGTTTCAACAGCGCCTCAGCGAGTTCTCGTCGAGGTCGATCCCAAGGACTGGTGACGCTTCCCGATGGCGATACTTCCGATCCGGCTTTACGGTGACCCGGTTCTCCGGGCGCGTGCCGCGGACGTCCCCCAGGTGGACCGAGGTGCCCGGCGCCTGATGAGGAACATGACCGACACGATGCGGGAAGCGCCCGGCATCGGCCTGGCCGCTCCCCAGGTTGGAGTGCTGCGCCGCATCATTGTCTGGGAGAACGAGGAGGACTGCGGCTCCCTGGCGAACCCGGTGATCCTCGAGCGGGAGGGCTCGGTGGAGGGTGAGGAGGGCTGCCTGTCCATACCGGGGATCAATTACCCGGTGGTCCGGTCCCGGCTCATCCTCGTAGAAGGCTTCGACGGAAACGGCGACAAGGTGCAGCTGGAGACCCAGGACCTCACCGCCCGGATCATCCAGCACGAGGTGGACCACCTCAACGGCGTGCTCTTCATCGACCACCTGCCCCCCGACCTTCGTAGGGAGGCAATGGCGGCGATAAGGGAATTGCAAGAAGTCTGGGCCGCCCCCCAGGAGGCCGCACGGTAAACCGCAGAATCGCCTTTTTCGGGACTCCCGGCATAGCGGTGCCGGCGCTTCGGGCACTGGCCGGCTCGCATCACCGGGTGGCCGCCGTGGTCACCGCGCCCGACCGGCCGAGGGGCCGTGGGATGAACATGCAGCCGTCGGAGGTCAAGGCGCTGGCGGTGGAACTGGAACTGCCGGTCCTGCAGCCGCCGACCCTGCGCTCCGAGGAGGCGCAGACCGCCCTCAGCGAGCTCAAGGCCGACGCGTTCGTAGTGGTGGCCTACGGGCTGATCCTGCCGAAGGCGGTGCTCGACATGCCGCCGCTCGGGTGCGTCAACGTCCACTTCTCGTTGTTGCCTCGCTGGCGGGGAGCCGCGCCCGTGCAGTGGGCGATTCTGGAGGGCGACCCCCGTTCCGGTGTGGCGATCATGCAGATGGACCCGGGTTTGGACACCGGCCCGGTTCTGCAGATGGTGGAGGAGCCCATCCTTCCCGACGACACCTCGGGCACGCTGGCCGGCCGGCTGGCCGATCTGGGGGCGGGGATCCTACCGGACATCCTCGACCGGCTGGACCGGCTGACACCCGTGCCGCAGCCGGAGGACGGAGTCACCTACGCCTCCAAGCTGACCCCCGAGGACGCTCGCCTGGACTGGTCGCTTTCGGCCGAGGAGGTCCGGAACCGGGTTCGGGCCTTCAATCCCCGCCCCGGCGCCTGGACCAGCCTGGACGGCCGGCGCCTGAAGGTCTGGAGGGCGGACCTGCTGGACGAGCCCTCGAGCGGCCCGCCCGGTGCCCTGGCCGCCTCGGGAGACCGTTTGGTGGCGGCAACCGGCACGGGACCACTTTGGTTGCGGGAAGTACAGCCCGAAGGCAAGGCCCGGATGCCGGCGGGCGATTTCCTGCGCGGGTACGGCTCGCTGCTGCCCGCAACGCTCTCTTAGATTTCTGGGGAACTCGGGCCCGACGGCGGGCGGCCGTCGGTTACGGGGTCGCCGGCGCGGTGTAACCCGGCTCCAGCAGGACGTCCTCGGTGGGCAGCCGGTAGTAAACCTGCCAGTGGTAGTAGCCCAGGAAGGCTCGCTCGTCCTTCAACATCTCCTGGGCATAGATCGTGATGGCGTCCACGTAGTACTGGCTGCGGTTGTAGGCGAACAGGGCCCTGTCCATGTTGCCCGGCGCACCGGAAGCCTTGAGGTAGCGGGCGGCGCCGAAAATTGCGTCCCGGGTGTCGTTGATGTCTCCGCGGCCGTAGGCCGCCCAGGTGGAGGGCATGAACTGCATCGGGCCCTGGGCGCCGGCGCTGCTGGTGCCCCGGATGCGGCCCATACGGGTCTCGATGAGGTGGATCGAGGCCAGGTAGGCCCAGGGGATGCCGAACTCGGCCTCCGCCTCGGCGTAGTAGCGACGCAACTCTTCGGTGGGGGCCGGCTCGACGATGTTCCAGTCCGGCAGCCTGGTTCCGGGCTTGGTGAGCCGGCGCAGTTCCTCGCCCGCTTTGATGTTGGCGGCCAGGGAGTCCCGCAGCCCGGGCGGCGCCTTGTCCAGAGCGGCCTGCTTGACGGCCGGGTCTGCGGATGCTTTGCGGTATGCAGCCTGCTGGATCCGGCCGAGGCGGGGAAGAAGCGCAGGATCGGTATCGGGGGAGCGAATAGCCTGTTCGGCCGCAATCAACTCGGTCGCCGCGGATTCCGGGGTGTCCATTGCCGGCATGCCGGTGGGGACCGGGGATGGAGAGGGCGAAGGCCCTTCCGGCGACTCGGTTGCCGGGGGCTGAGCTTGCCCCGGGGTGGCTTCCGGAGACTCCACAGTCCGCTCCCCGCAGGCGGGCAGGACGATCAGAACCGCAGCCAGCGCCGCAACCACCGGGCGCCGAAAGAAATTTTCGAAAAAATGCTTAAGTAATTTGAAAATGTGCCGATAAGTACCGGGTCCCATATCTCTGTGTCCGGGGATCCTGCCCGGCTCCTCCTTCCATCACACGGTAACCCGATCCTTGCGTATTCGGTGCAACCACCGCTTAGCGCGTAAGGTGTGAGGAACAGCCGCCGGCCGGCAAGCGGCGCCGGCAAGGCCCCCGACAGGAGTCGTGATGGATCCCAAGGCCCGAGAGTTCCTGGAGCACACCCGGTCCGCGGCGATGGTGACTTTACGCAAGGACGGTACGCCCCATGCGGTACGGGTCGGGCTGGCACTGGTGGACGGCAGGCTGTGGAGCTCGAGCACCCGGGGGCGGGCTCGGGACCGGCACCTGCGGCGCGATCCGCGCGCAACGCTGTTCGTCTGGGACTCCTCGAATCCCGAAAACGCCTACAAGTACCTGACGCTCGAGACCACGGTGACCATCCTGGACGGACCCGATTCGTCGGAGAAGACCCTTCGGTTGTTCAAGGTGATGCAGGGCATAGACCCGGCGGACCCCAGCCCGCGAAAGATCAACTGGTTCGGGCAGGAGCTGGACGACGACGAGTTCATCGATCTCACCGTCAAGGACGGACGGATCGTCTACGAGTTCAAGGTAAACCGGTCATACGGGCTGAGCTAGTGATCGGCCGGCGCCGTCCTGCGGCTGCGCTGCCGGGCTATCCGCTTTCCGTCGTCAACCCGAACGGGCTGCCCTCGGAGTCCCGGCAGATGGCCCACTTCTCACCGGGGTGGATCACGGTTCCTCCGAGCTCAGGGACCCTGGACAGCGCCCCCTGAAGGTCGGGAACCGCAAAGTAGGGGATCGACACGGTATCGCCGGGGCCGCGGCCTCTTTCGTGCAGACCGAACTCGGCCTGACCCGAATGGGTCTGCCAGCCTTCGCCCTCACCCTGCTCACGGCTGTCCAGGGTGATCCCCAGGACCTCGGTCCAGAACCGCCGCGCCCGTTCGGGGTCGTCGGCCGGGAACTCCACCAGCGAGATCGGAGATGACATGACGCCAAGGATAGCCGGGATCGGGGCGGCACTTGCACGCATGGTTCATACTCTTTCGCGACAAGTAAACGACCCGTCTTCGGGGCACGGTGAAATTCCGGACCGGCGGTAAAGCCCGTGACCCTCTTCTTCGGAAGAGGTGGACCTGGTTGATTTCCAGGGCCGACAGTCAAAGTCTGGATGGGAGAAGACGGCGGAGTAGGGCGCGCGCCTGAACGGTGCGGCGTCTTATTCGTGCCTTCCCAAGTGCCCCCGGGGCCGGGTCCGGTTGAGGAATCGCATGCCGGCACCCGACGACAGATCCTGGATGCACGAAGCACTGCGCCTTGCCGCCAAAGGCCGGGGCCGTACCAGCCCCAACCCCATGGTGGGCTGCGTGCTGGTCAACGACGGCGTTTTGGCCGGCTCGGGGTGGCACCGCCGGGCCGGCGGGCCCCACGCCGAAGTGCTGGCGCTGGCCGCCGCCGGGGCCCGGGCGGAAGGCGCCACCGCGTTCGTGACGTTGGAGCCGTGCGCCCACCACGGCCGGACTCCTCCCTGTGTCCACGCACTTATCGCCGGAGGGGTCTCGCGGGTCGTGGCGGCGATGGAGGACCCCGACCCCCGCACCGCCGGCCGGGGGCTGGCCGCCCTGCGAGCAGCCGGGATCAAGGCCGAGGTCGGACTGCTCTCCGAGCAGGCTCGCCGCCTCAACGAGCAGTATGTTCACCACAGGACCACCGGGCGCCCGTTTGTCACCTACAAGGCGGGGGTGTCGCTGGACGGGCGCACCGCGGCGGCGGACGGGTCGTCGCAGTGGATCACCTCACCGCAGGCCCGGCTGGACGCCCACCGTCTTCGGGCGCGCTCCGACGCAGTCTGTGCCGGGGTCGGGACGGTTCTGGCCGACGATCCCCAACTGACCCCGAGGGGGGTCTCGTCGTCCCGCGCCCCATTGAGGGTCGTGGTCGACTCCCACGCCCGCACCCCGCCCGGGGCCCGGGTCCTCTCCGGCGATGCGCCCACGGTGGTGTTCACCGCCGCCGGTGACGGCACCCCGGGCGCCATGGCATTGAAGGAGGCGGGAGCCGAGGTGGTCAACGCTCCGGGATCCGACGGCCGGGTCAGCCTGACGGACATGCTGCAGGTGCTGGGCGAGCGGGAGATCGTATCCTTGCTGCTGGAGGGCGGGGCGACGCTGGCCGGAGGCTTCGCCGCCCAGGGGCTGATCGACAGGTTTGTCTTCTACGTGGCTCCCAAGCTGCTCGGGTCTTCGCAATCGGGGGCCCTGAGGGGTTTTTGTGCCGGCTCGGTCACCGACGCGCTGGACCTGGTCATAGCTGAGGCCCGGCGAATCGGCCCGGACCTGAGGGTGACCGCATATCCCGTCCGGAAGGCGAGCTGATGTTCACCGGCATAGTGGAGACGGTCGGCACCGCAGCCGAGGTTTCCGGCTCGCGCATCCGGTTGGAGTCGGACCTCGTGGACCTCGTGGTCGGCGAGTCGATCGCGGTCAACGGGGTGTGTCTAACCGTCACGGCCCCGGGGGCCGGCTCGTTTTCCGCCGACATCTCGGAGGAGACCGCCAGGCGGACCAGCCTCGGCTCCCTGAGGGTGGGAAGCCCGGTGAACCTGGAGCGGGCGATGCCGGCCGGCGGACGCTTCGGCGGCCACATCGTCCAGGGTCACGTGGACGGCGTAGGCAGTGTTGCCGACGTACGGGAGCTACCCGGATCGGTGGAGATGAGCTTCTCGCTGCCCCCCGAGCTGGAACGGTATCTGGTGCACAAGGGCTCGGTCACGCTGGAGGGCGTAAGCCTGACGGTGGCGGCATTGGAGCCCGGCGGGTTTGCGGTGGCCCTGATTCCCCATACATTGCAGAGCACCACGTTCGGCACCAAGCAGCCCGGCGATGCCGTGAACATTGAAGTCGACGTCCTGGCGAAGTATGTCGAGCGCCTGCTCGGCTACACCCCTGAACAAGAGCCCCGGAGGTAAACATGGAATTCGCAACAGTGGAGGAAGCCGTCCAGGAGTTGAAGGAGGGCCGGATGCTCATAGTCGTGGACGACGAGGAGCGTGAGAACGAGGGCGACTTCGTGATGCCGGGCGAGAAGATCAGCCCGGACGACCTGAACTTCATGGCCACCCAGGGGCGGGGGCTCATCTGTACCGCAGTGACCCAACAGCGCCTGGACGAGTTGCACATCCCGATGATGGTGTCCGAGAACACCGCCCCCCACGGGACCGCCTTCACCGTCTCGGTGGACCTGAAGATTCCCGGCCACACCGGCTCCAGCGCCTACGACCGGGCGGTAACCATACGCGCCCTGGCCGATCCGGCCACGGTTCCCACAGACCTGGCCCGGCCCGGGCACGTCTTCCCGCTGCGGGCATCGAGCGGGGGAGTGCTGCGCCGGGCGGGCCACACCGAGGCAGCCTCCGACCTGGCCGTGCTGGCCGGCTTCGCTCCGGTGGGCGTCCTGGCCGAGATCATGGACCCGGACGGCACGATGGCCCGCCTGCCTCACCTGCAGGAGCTCGCAGAGAGGTTCAACCTCAAGATCCTTACGATCAAGGACCTGATCGCCTACCGCCGGCAGCGCGAAAAGCTGGTGGAGCGGGTGGGGACTGCCAAGATGCCCACCGTCTACGGCGAGTTTGTCTGCCACGCCTACCAGTCCACGCTCGACGGCCAGGAGTACGTCGCATTCGTGAAGGGCGAGGTGGACGGCCAGGAGAATGTGCTGGTCCGGGTCCACTCGCAGTGCCTCACCGGCGACGTGTTCCAGTCGGCCCGCTGCGACTGCGGTCCGCAGCTTCGCCAGGCCATGCAAAAGATCGAGGAGGCCGGACGGGGGGTCGTCCTCTACATCATGGCCCACGAGGGCCGGGGGATCGGCCTCATGCACAAGATCCGGGCCTACAAGCTGCAGGACCAGGGCCGGGACACCATCGAGGCAAACAAGGAACTGGGCTTTGCTCCCGATCTGCGCGACTACGGCATCGGGGCGCAGGTGCTGGCCGATCTGGGGCTCACGAGCATGCTGCTGATGACCAACAGCCCGCAAAAGTTCGCCGGCATCGAGGGCTACGGCCTGTCGATCACCGACCGGGTAGCTCTGGAGACCAGTCCTACCGAGGAGAACATCTCCTACCTTCGCACCAAGCGGGACCGGCTGGGGCACCTGCTGGAGGGACTGGGCAACGACTCGGCTCCGGAGGGAGGATCGGTTTGAGGACGCTGCGGGGCGAAGCCGACGGAAAGGGCCTCAAGATCGGGGTGGTGATCAGCCGCTTCAACGAACCGATCACCGACCGGCTGCTGGAAGGTGCGCTGCGGGCCCTCGACGACTGCGGGGTGCAGGCCGAAGACATAACCGTCGTGTCGGTGCCCGGCGCCATCGAGATCCCCGGCGTTGCGCGCAAGCTGGCCGGGCAGGTGGATGCGATCGTCACCCTGGGAGCCGTGGTCCGGGGCGAGACCGAGCACTTCACCTACGTCTGCAAGGCGGCCCAGGAAGGCATGATCCGGGTGGCCCTGGACTCCGGGGTGCCGATGACCTTCGGCGTGCTGACCACCGAGAACTCCGAGCAGGCACTGGCCCGCACCGGCGGTGCGAAGGGCCACAAGGGTTACGAGGTGGCGATGGACGCGGTGGAGCTGGCAAACACCTACAAGCTCATCGGGTAGAGGCCTCCGAAGCGGTGCCTTTGCCCCGGCGGCCGGCGGCCCCCCGCTCCGGGACGGGGGTGGGTCCCTACGGGACCCACAGGTAGGCGGCGCCGGGCTTGCGCTGGATGCCCAGCTCGCTCTTCAGCTCCGCGGCCGGGTTCCTCGCGCCGAACAGGCGAAGGCTGTCGAACAGTCCGGTCACCTGCTGGTAGATGACCAGCGTGGCGTCCTCGTTGCCCGCCAGGTCCTTGGCCCTCTCGAACGCGGTGTCCCGGTCTCCCAGGTGGTCCACCAGCCCAAGCTCCCGGGCCTGGTTGCCGGAGTAGATCCGGCCGTCGGCGAGCTCCCGTACCCGTGCGTCGGGCAGCTCTCGTCCCTCGGCAACCACCTCGACGAACCCGCTGTAGGCCTCGTCGATGAGCTCCTGGAACAGTGCCCGCTCCTCCTCGGTGATCTCACGAAAAGGAGAGCCGATGTCCTTCAGGGCTCCGCTTTTGACCGTGGTGATCGTGATGCCGAGCTTGTCCGCTGCGTCGGTAAAGTTGGGAATCATCGCGATCACGCCTATGCTGCCGGTCCACGTGAACCGGTGGGCGACGATCTCGGAGGCGCCGGCCGAGATGTAGTAACCGCCCGAGGCCGCGGTGTCGCCCATGAGCGCAACCACCGGAATGTCCTGGTTGACCTCGCGAACCTTGTTGTAGATCGCGTCGCTGGCAAGGACTCCGCCGCCGGGAGAGTCGACGTTCAGGATGATCGCTTCCACGTTGGGGTCGTCCTCGGCCTTCTCCAGCTGGGCGATGATGTTGGTGTCGGTGGCGCCGCGGGCGGTGCCGTCCGGGTCGGAGTAGATCTCACCGATTACGTTGATGATCACCACCTTGCCGGGGGAATCGCCCTCCTCGACTATGAGCTCCTCGACCTCCGCACCCCGGGCGTAGCCGCCGGCGAAGCCCCTGGAGAAGCTGCTTATAGTAAGAGCCGTGATCCACAGACCGGCGACGACCACGAGGATCCCTACGATCAGCCAAGTGCGCTTGGCCCGCTTTGACGCCATGCAGCCACTATAGACGGTAGGATCTGGCCTCATGCTCCGATTGGTCATCCCCAAAGGGAGCCTCGAAAACCAGACCCTGGCCCTGTTCGAGGCTGCCGACATCCGCCTCTTGCGAGGTTCCGACCGTGACTACCACGGCACGGTGGACGACCCGCGCCTGGACCGTTTTTCGCTTCTGCGGCCGCAGGAGATCCCCCGGTACGTGGAGGAGGGGTTCTTCGACGTCGGACTCACGGGCCTGGACTGGGTGCGGGAGACCGGCTCCGACGTCCATACAATCGCCGAGCTCGCCTACAGTAAGGGCAACGTCGGGGAACGGGGCATCGTGCAGATCGTCCTGGCGGTTTCCGACAGTACCGACATCACCAGCGTCGAGCAGATGCCCCCCGGCAGCCGGATATCCACCGAGTACCCGAACCTCACCCAGAAGCTGTTCGACGACCTGGGCATCCCGGTGAAGATCTTCATGTCCTACGGAGCGACCGAGGCGAAGGTGCCGGAGATAGTGGACGCGGTGGTGGACGTCACGGAGACCGGCAGCACGCTGCGGAAGAACCGCCTGCGGATCATCCACACGATATTGAAGTCTCCGACGCTGCTGATCGCCAACCACAAGTCGTGGGCCGACCCGCAGAAGCGCCAGGCGCTGGAGGAGCTGAAAATCCTGATCTTCGGCGCGGTGGATGCGCGGGGCAAGGTCCTGGTGAAGCTGAACGTGGCCAACGGCGACCTGGACCGGGTACTTGAGGTCATCCCGGCGCTCGGGGCGCCGACCGTTTCCCAGTTGGCGCACGGGGAAGGCTACGCGGTGGAGAGCGTGGTTGAGAAAAAGGTCATCAACGTCCTGATCCCCACCCTGAAGTCCAAGGGAGCAACCGGCATCATCGAGCTGCCGATCACCAAGATCGTCGACTGACCCGCATCCCGGGCCGGTCGCCTCAGTCGTAGACGACCAGTGTTCGGGCCGCCTTGTCGCCCAGCGATTGGTTCTTTTCGTCCCACAGCGGCCACAGGCCGTTGAGGATTCCCAGCAGCCCCCCAACGAAGGGCACGATCTGCACGATCGGGTTCACGATTGCCCGCTTCGCCGCGTCCCCCCACCCGGCCCGGCTGCCGTCGACCTTGATCAGCCGGATCCCGAGCGCCATCTTGCCCATCGTCTGGCCGGTGGTGCCGTGGCAGACGACGTAGTAGAGGGTCGCGACCACCACGTAGATCAGGTACATCCGAAACTGCAGGGCCATCATGCTGCCCATTAACGACTCCATGGCGGCCGGGTCCGGCTGCCCGGTGACCGGGTCCACGGACATCGACCCGAGAGAAGCGATCTCAGCCGGCAGACTGCTGAAGAAATAGAGGACCAGCGGGACGCTGAGAATCAGGTTGTCGATAAGGTAAGCCCCGAAGCGCCGGGCCCAGGTGGCCAGGACCACCGGCGCCGGTTGCTCCACCGCCTCCTCCAGGACGGTTTCCCGGTACGCGCTCCATTCCTCGTACATCTTGAAGTCTTCGATCGACATGGCGGTTTCTCCCCACGGGCAGGCCACGCGAATTGTGACCCGTCGTTCCTATCGGCAGAAATCGCCGCGGCTTAACCGATAGTTATTACGGGTCGGAATGTGCGCCGTGCAGCCTGAGGCGAGGACCGTGACGTGGTAGGGTAGAAATCACTTGAACGGGTCTTTCGCGCGCTTGGCTACCTGCCCTGTCGTTGACTGTCGGCTCGTGGGGAGGTTGATCTGCAGCGTAAGACGAGGAGTGGTAGCCGATAGCCCCTGAACCACGGCTGAACGACCGTATTCGCGTTCCCGAAGTTCGGGTGGTCGGTCCCGGCGGTGAACAGTTAGGCATCATGACCATTGCCCAGGCGTTGAGCCGGGCGCAGGCTCTTGACTTCGATCTCGTCGAGGTCGCGCCGCAGGCAGACCCTCCGGTCTGCAAGATCATGGACTACGGCAAGTACAAGTACGAGCAGGACGTCAAAGCCAAGGAAGCACGGAAGCGCCAGCAGCAAGTCACTGTCAAGGAGATGAAGTTCAAACCCAAGATCTCCACGCATGACTACGAAACGAAGAAGCACCACATCGAGCGCTTCTTGAACCAGGGGTCGAAGGTGAAGATCACCGTCTGGTTCCGGGGCAGGGAGATGCAGCACACCGAACTCGGTGCGAGGTTGTTGAGCAACCTCTCCAAGCAGTTGGAAGAGATGGCCGTCGTGGAGATGCATCCGAAGCTCGACGGTAAGAACATGGTGATGGTTCTGGCACCGATCAAAAAGACCGGTGCGAAGCCTGAAAAGGAATCCAAGAGCCGGACCGCCTGAACGCAGGAAGATCAAGAGGTTTTGAAATGCCAAAGCAGAAGACTCACCGGGGCGCCGCAAAGCGCTTCCGTACGACGGGAACCGGCAAGATAGTTCGAGAACAGGCCCACATCAAGCACTATCTCGAGCACAAGCCCGGCTCGCTGCGCAGACGCCTCCAGCGCCCCGCGCTCGTTTCGCCCGCCGACACCAAGCGTGTCAAGAAGATGCTGGGGCTATAGCGTGGCCAGGGTAAAGCGATCGGTCCACAGCCGTAAACACCGCAGGTCGGTGCTCAAGGCGGCCTCCGGTTACCGGGGCGCCCGCAGCCGTCACTTCAGGGTGGCGAACGAGCAGCTGCTGCACTCGATGACCTACGCCTATCGGGACCGCCGGGACAAGAAGGGCCAGTTTCGGCGGCTTTGGATCGCGCGGATCAACGCGGCCGCTCGGAGCAACGGTATCTCCTACAGCCGGTTCATCGAAGGTTTGTCCAAGGCGGGCGTCGAAGTCGACCGCAAGGTGCTGGCCGAGATAGCAGTCAACGACGAGGCGGCTTTTGCCGCCCTTGCCGGCACCGCCAAAGCGGCACTCGGAGACTAGACAGCACCAAGGCGCACAGAGAGCCGAAGGGTCATGGGTTCGCCCGGAAGGCGCCAGCAGTCTTGATAACCAGCCTGCGCAACCCGCATATCCAAGCTGCACGCAAGCTGGTCAAGCGCGCGGTCCGCGACGCCTCCCGGGAGTTCCTGGTGGAAGGTGCGAACGGGGTCGGCCAGGCCCTGTTGACCAGTGCTCCCCTTACGACCGTGTTCGTCGAGGGACCAGAGGACCGATTCCCCGAGCTCACCCGCCAGGCCAGGGCCCGCGGTGTGGCCGTTCTGACCGTATCCGACGCCGTTATGCGGGCTATCTCGTCCACCACCACGCCGCCGGGTATCGTCGCAGTCTGCCGGTTCGTGGACCGGGACCCGGTGGCCCTGTTGAGGGAGCCGCCGACTTTGGCGGTGGTGCTGGCGGGGGTCCGGGACCCGGGAAACGCCGGGACGATAATCCGCAGTTGTGCCGCCGCCGGAGTAAACGCGGTCTTCCTCGGGAACACCACCGTGGACATCTACAATCCGAAGTTTGTCCGGGCGACCGCCGGGGCGCTGTTCACCTCGCCTTTTGCCCGGAATGTTGAGATACCCTGGCTGATGACGGAGTTGGGTAACTTGGGCCTGTATCGTGTCGCTGCGGATCCAGCCGGAGACACGGCTTATGATCGGGCCGACTTCAGGCGACGCACCGCCTTCGTGCTGGGAAATGAGGCTTGGGGCGTCCCGGCGGAGCTTGCCTCCGCGGTGGATGCAAGGGTGAGTATCCCGATGAGCAAGAGCGTGGAGTCGTTGAACGTCGGCATGGCCGCAACGGTCCTGCTGTTCGAGGCCGCCCGCCAGCGGAGGACGGGGCTGTGACCGCCGACCTCAACGAGGTGATCGGCCGGATTCGCGAGGGCATAGTGGTGCTGGATGAGCGTGGGTGCGTCCTGGAGTGGCTGGGCGGGGCCCAAAGGATGTTCGGGTGGTCGGCGGAGGAGTTGCTCGGTCAGAACCTCGACGAGCGTCTTCAACCAAAGGACATCAACGGAAACCGGTCGTGCATAGGCCGGCTGGCCAAGGACAAGGAGCTGGCCATAACCAAAGGAACGCCGGAGCGGGAGCTGTTGACGGTTACCAGGACCGGGGCCCCTCTGTGGGTGGGCGTGACCTCCAGCTTCGAGCGGGACGCCGGCGGGTCGGTGGTTCGGACCACCGCGGTGCTGCGCGACATCGGCCGGCGCAAGCGTATCGACATTGCCAAGTCCGAGGTCATCTCGGCGGTGGCCCACGAGCTACGGTCGCCGCTGACCTCGGTGAAGGGGTTCACCTCCACTCTTCTGCACCGCTGGGACCGATTCGACGACGACCAGAAGAAGCACCTGCTGGCTACTATCAACTCCGACGCCGACCGGGTGACCAGGCTGATCGGTGAGCTGCTCGACGTGAGCCGGCTCGAAGCCGGGCGCCTGCCGCTCTCGCGCCGCATGATCAAGCTGGACGACATCGCCTCCCGTGTGGTCGAACGAATCCGTCCCCGGGCCACCGGGCACCAGATCGCCTTCGAGTTTCCCGACCACTTCCCCGAGGTCTTCGCCGACTCCGACAAGATCGAGCAGGTTCTGACCAATCTGGTGGAGAACGCCGTGAAGTACACCGAGGGCGGAACGGTACGCGTGGCCGGTTCGCTTCAGGACAGTTCTGTTCTGGTGAGCGTCAGCGACGAGGGGTCCGGTATCGCACAGGAGCACAGATACCAGGTGTTCCATAAGTTCTTCCGGGAGCGAGCGCACGCCCAGAACCCGGGAACAGGCCTCGGCCTGTACATCTCCAAGGGCCTGGTTGAAGCGCACGGAGGCCGCATCTGGGTGGAAAACGGCACCGGCGGGGGAGCGATCTTCAGCTTCACCCTGCCTTTGTCCAGCAATGGGGATCCCTTGTGAACGCTACCGAGGAGTTGGAGGCCATCGAAAAAGAAGCGCTGCTGGCCCTGCACGATGCCGAGTCCAGCGATCGGGTGAAGGAGCTCGAGATTGCCTACCTTGGCCGTAAGGGCCCGCTTGCCAGGTTGGGAAAGACGCTGGGGTCGCTTCCGTTGGAGGAACGCAGGTCCACCGGCCAGGTGGCCAACCGGGTGCGGGGACTGATCGCGGAGGCGATCTCGGTGAAGCTGGCCGATCTCGACGAAGCGGAGCGGGAGGGCCGGCTGGAGGCCGAGCGCCTGGATGTCACGCTCCCCGGCCGAACCCCGTCCGCAGGCAAGCTGCACCCGCTGACCGAGGTCCTTGAGGAGATCGTCGACATCTTCGTGGGCCTCGGCTTCCAGGTGGCCGAGGGTCCGCTGGTCGAGACCGACTACTACAGCTTCCAGGCACTGAACATCCCTCCCGACCACGCCGCCCGTTCGATGCAGGACACGTTCTACGTGGACACCGGCAATACCGAGCCGTTCGTCCTGCGCCCCCATACCTCGCCGATGCAGGCTCGGGTGATGGAGGCCGCCCCGCCGCCGCACTACGTCGTGGTGCCCGGCGTGGTTGCCCGCCGCGACGAGGTGGACGCCAACCACCTGGCGCAGTTCATGCAGGTGGAGGGGTTCGCGGTGGACGAGGGCATCCGGTTCTCGGACCTCAAAGGAGTCCTGGACGTGTTCGCCAAGCGGATGTTCGGCGCCCACCTGACGGTGCGCATGCACCCCAGCTACTTTCCGTTCACCGAGCCGTCGGCCGAGGTGTACGTCCTGTGCTTCGCATGCAACGGCAGCGGATGCCCTACCTGCCGCGGTGAGGGCTGGATAGAAATTATGGGGGCCGGCATGATCCACCCGAACGTCTTCGAGGCGGTGGGCTACCCGGCGGAGACCACCGGTTTCGCATTTGGGATGGGGGTCGAGCGGATAGCCAAGCTGAAATTCTCGGTCAAAGACCTGCGCTCGTTCTACGAGAACGACCTGCGCTTCCTGGACGCCCGATGAAGGTCCCGCTCAACTGGCTGGCCGAGTTCGTTGAGATCAACGGCAGCCCTGAGGAGATAGCCGCCAAGCTGACCGGCGCCGGCATGAAGGTGGAGAAGATCCACCGTACAGGCGAGGGGATCGAGGGGATCATCGTCGGTGAGGTGAGCGAGGTGGCCCCCCACCCGAACGCGGACAAGCTCTCGGTGGTGAAGGTACGGACCGGTTGCATGGATATCAGCGTGGTGTGCGGCGCCACCAACTTCTCGGCCGGGGATCGGGTTCCGGTTGCCCAACCCGGATCCAAGGTGCCCAAGATGGGCGAGATCGGCCGGCGCAAGTTCCGGGGGGTCCCCTCCGAGGGCATGCTGTGCAGCGCGGCGGAGCTGGGCCTGGGAGACGACCACTCCGGCATTATGGTCCTGGACCCCCAGTCGGTGGTCGGGACCGACCTGAAGGATGCGCTGGGCCTGGGCGAGGCGGTGCTGGAGCTGGAGATCAACCCCAACCGGCCCGATGCCATGGGTCTCATCGGTATCGCCCGGGAGGTGTCCGCCTGCACCGGGGCAAAGCTCAAGGACTTCAACTCCATGCTGGCGTTTGGCGTCTCCGAATCGCAGGCAGGCCGGTTTGCGGCGGTGGAGATCCGGGACCAACAAGGGTGTCCGCGCTACATGGCCCGGGTGATCGAGGGTGCCGGTTTCGGGCCCGCCCCCTTATGGGCCCGGCAACGGCTGACCCTCAGCGGAGTGCGGCCGATTTCGGCGATCGTCGACGCCACCAACTACGCCATGCTGGTCACCGGCCAGCCCCAGCATGCTTTCGACATGGACAAGGTCGGCGGCGGGAAGATCGTCGTCCGAAGGGCCGCTGCCGGAGAAGGCATGAAAACCATCGACGGCGTCGTGCGGCGGCTGGATCCGCAGGACCTGGTGATCGCCGACGACCGGGTCCCGATTGCGCTGGCCGGCGTCATGGGCGGACAGGACACCGAGGTGACCGACGTCACCACCCGGGTGATCCTGGAAACGGCCGCCTTCGAGCCCAGGTCGATCTTTCGGACCTCCCGGCGTCACGGGTTGCGGTCGGAAGCCTCGGCCCGCTTTGAGAGGGGGGTCGATCCCAACGGGGTGGACCTGGCGTCGCGCCTGGCCACCGCGCTGATCGTTGGCTGGGCAGGCGGCGCCGCCGCCGCCGGCTCGGTGGATGTCTATCCGGTGGCGGTCGAGCGGCAGAGCATTACCATGCGGCCCCAGCGCGCACGCGACCTGCTGGGCGTAGATCTCACCGCGGAGCAGATGTCCGGCGCGCTTGCCCGCCTGGGGCTCAATCCCCAGGGCGAGAACGGTTTGATCCGCACCACGGTTCCGACCTTCCGGGTAGACCTCAAGGGCGAGGAGGACCTGGTGGAGGAGGTCGCCCGGGTGATCGGCTACGACGCGATTCCCACCACGCTTCCGGCCGGATCCAACCGGGCCGGCAAACTCTCCGACGAGGAGAGGCTGCTGCGCAAGCTGCGGCGGGCGCTGATCGGCGCCGGCCTATTCGAAGCGCGCACCTCCAGCCTGGTCGGCGCAGCGGACCTGGAGAAGATCGGGATTAGCGCGGAGCGAGCCACCCGGCTGGCGAACCCGCTCAGCCAGGACGAGTCCCTTCTCCGTCCGTCGATCCTCCCGGGACTGCTCCGCTCGGCGGCGGTCAACTTCTCCCGACGGCCGGGTGACGTGCGGCTCTTCGAGATCGGTAAAACCTTTCACCCCAACGGCGTGGATGCTCCCACGGAACGGTTGAGGTTGGCCATCGCGCTCGGCGGGGTGACGCCGCAGGAGTGGCACTCGCCGGCGCGAGAGTTGGACTTCTACGACCTGAAGGGTGCGGTTGAGACGGTTCTAAGAACCCTGAGCATCAGGGACGCGTCGTTCGAGGAGCGGCAGGAGAGCCCGTTCCACCCCACCAGGGCGGCCGGCTTGTTTGCTGCCGACGGCACCCGGCTGGGCAGCTTCGGGGAGCTGCAGCCGCAGGTCGCAGACCGGGCAGGGGTGCCGGCGCGCTTCGGTGTGGGGGAGTTCGACCTGGATGCAATGCTGCCGCTGGCCGGCGAACCCCTGCCGCCCCCCGACCCGAGCAGGTTCCCGGCGGTGCTGCTGGACCTGGCGGTGGTGGTTCCCGACGCCGTCGATTCCAAAAGCCTGCTGACTACCGCCGAAGCCGCAGGAGGCTCCCTGCTGGAGAGCGTCCGGCTGATAGACGTCTACCGCGGCGAGCAGGTGGGTTCGGGAAAAAAGAGCATTGCCATTGCCATGGCCTTCCGCAGTCCGGAGCGCACCCTGGGCGAAGGGGAGGCAATCGAGTCGCGCGACGCCATAGCCAAAGCGATCGTGGACCGGTACGGAGGAAGGGTCAGGGCCTAGCCACCCGGACCGGCCTGCGCCTGCTCAGGGGGCCAGCCGCTCCACGACCCACTCCGTGCCGGCCCGCCGGTAACGCAGGCGGTCGTGCAACCGGTTGGGCCGTGCCTGCCAGAACTCCACGGCATCCGGAACCAGTCGCAGACCGCCCCAGTGGGCGGGCCGGGGCACCGGCACGCCCGGGGGAAACTCGGCCAGCAGCTCGGCGTGGCGGTCTTCGAGGACCTTGCGGGAAGCAATCACCTGGGACTGGGGACTGGCGAGCGCGCTCAGCTTGGACAGGTGCGGGCGGGCGGCGAAGTAGGCATCCGAGTCGGCCGCGCCCAGGCGCTCCACCCGGCCGTCGGCCACCACCTGGCGATGAAGGCCGTACCAGGGGAACAGCAGTGATGCTGCCGGGTTCTCGGCCGCCTCCCGGCCCTTCCGGGACGAATAGTTGGTGTGGCAGACGAAGCCGCCTTGGTCCACGCCGCGCAGCAGCACCGAACGGGTGCTCGGTTTTCCCTCGCGCGTAGCGGTGGCCAGAACCATCGCATACGGCTCGGGCACCTCGGCCCGGAGGGCATCCTCCAGCCACAGCAGGAACTGGTCCAGCCAGCTGCCCGAAAGATCGGCCTCGGTCAGTGCCACCTGCCCGTTTCGACCCGGGGCGACAAGCCCAACGTTCCCCCTCTCCCAACCGGAAATTCGAGCGCCACTTTAACCGCTGGAACCCTCGGTGAAGCGCCTTGCCGCTTACAATTCCACGATGGACCTACCGGCCGCCGCCCGGCCGCTTTTCGACCTGCCTCCGGAGGAGTTCA
>Ga0247713_1000508_pt1 | contig 23247 bp, 22 predicted proteins | sample 21E_NmetaG_FD_189936 | JGI IMG/M metagenome (GOLD analysis project Ga0247713, IMG submission 189936) | Soil microbial communities from hillslope of Landscape Evolution Observatory, University of Arizona, Oracle, AZ, United States - 2-1-E_N | ecosystem: Engineered > Artificial ecosystem >... | reverse complement strand
GCGTGCTACCGTCGGGGACGTCAACGCCCGCCTTTAAGTCTGGTCCCGCGAGGCCGGAAAGGTGCAGGAGCTTGGAGGACCGTGCTGCGCCTTCCCCGAGTGCTGGGGAAGGCGTTTTCTGATGGGCGAACGGCAGGTGCTGGCGGCCACCGACGTCACCCGGGCGCTCAAGCGGATGGCCCACGAGGTCCTCGAGCGCAACAAGGGCTGCGACGACCTCGTGCTGATGGGCATCCGCAGCCGTGGGGTGCCCCTGGCCGACCGGCTGGCGGCCAACCTCGAGGCGATCGAGGGAACGGCCGTGCCGGCGGGCAGCCTGGACGTGACGCTCTACCGCGACGACTACGCCCAGACCGGTCCCCGTCCGCTCGGCCAGACGAGCTTCCCCGCGGACATCGACGGCAAGGTGGTGGTGCTCGTCGACGACGTCCTGTACACGGGCCGCACCATCCGTGCCGCGATGGACGCGGTCATGGACTACGGCCGGCCGACCGCGATACAGCTCGCGGTCCTCGTCGACCGGGGTCACCGCGAGCTGCCGATCCGCGCGGACTACGTCGGCAAGAACCTGCCCACCCACACCGACCAGGACGTGCGGGTTCACCTCGTGGAGACCGACGACGTCGACGAGGTCACTGTCGTCGACCGGCAGAGGGCCGACGCGCCGTGATCACTCACCTGCTCAGCATCGACGACCTCACGCCCGAGCAGATCACCGAGGTTCTCGACACGGCGGCCGGCTTCAAGGACGTGGCGCTGCGGCCCATCAAGAAGGTGCCCACACTGCGCGGCCGCACGATCTGCAACCTGTTCTACGAGGACTCCACCCGCACGCGCATCAGCTTCGAGATCGCCGAGAAGCGCCTGTCCGCCGACGTCATCAACTTCTCCGCCAAGGGCTCCAGCGTGTCCAAAGGCGAGAGCCTGAAGGACACCGCCCTTACGCTGCAGGCGATGGGCGTTGACGCGATCGTCATCCGCCACTCCGCGTCGGGTGCCCCACAGCAGCTGACCGGCTGGGTGGACGCCAAGGTGCTCAACGCCGGCGACGGCTGGCATCAGCACCCCACGCAGGCGCTGCTCGACCTCTACACCATCCGGGAGCGGCTCGGGCGTCTCGAGGGGCTGCGCGCGGCGGTGGTCGGCGACGTCGTGCACTCCCGCGTGGCCCGCAGCGTCGTGCGCGGGCTGGTGGCCATGGGCGTGGAGGTCACCGTCGTCGGCCCGCCGACGCTGGTCCCCACCAGCGTGGAGACGTGGGGCGCGACGGTCACCCATGACCTCGACGAGACGCTGCCCAAGATCGACGTGCTCTACCTCCTGCGCGTGCAGTCCGAGCGCATGCACCGGCAGTTCTTCCCTTCCGAACGGGAGTACGCACGCCTGTGGGGCGTGGGCCGGGACCGCCTGGACAAGCTGCCCGACGACGCGATCGTGCTGCATCCCGGCCCGATGAACCGGGGGGTGGAGATCACCGCCGACGTCGCCGACGCGCCGAACGCCGTGATCGCCGAGCAGGTCACCAACGGCATCGCCGTGCGGATGAGCTGCCTGTACCTCATGCTGGGAGGCGAGGCGTGAACGCCGAGCGGAGCACCATCACCTTCACCGGCGCGCGGGTCGTCGACCCCGCGAGCGGCCGTGACGAGGTCGCCGACGTCATCGTCTCCGGCGACCGCATCATCGCCGTCGGCAACGGCAGCGACGGCCTGCGGGTGGACGCGCACGGTCTGGTGCTGACCCCCGGTTTCGTCGACCTCCACGTGCATCTGCGCCAGCCCGGCCGTGAGGACGCCGAGACCGTCGCCAGCGGCACCGCCGCCGCCGCCGCCGGTGGCTACACCGCCGTTTGCCCCATGGCCAACACCGACCCGGTCACCGACCACGCCGGCGTCGTCGAGCAGGTGCTGCGCCTGGCCCGGGAGGCCGGTCACGCCGACGTCTACCCCGTGGGGGCGATCACCCGCGGCCTGGGCGGCGAGGAGCTGGCAGAGATGGGCGCCATGGCCGCCCACGGGGTCCGGTGCTTCTCAGACGACGGCGTGCCGGTGCGGTCGGCTCGCATCATGCGGCGGGCCCTCACCTACGCGCGGACGTGGGACGCCATCATCTGCAACCACGCCGAGGAGCCGGATCTCACCGAGGGTGCGCAGATGCACGAGGGCGTCCTGTCGAGCGTGCTCGGCCTGGGCGGCTGGCCCCGCGAGGCCGAGGAGGTCATGGTCTCCCGCGACCTCATCCTGGCCCACGGGCTGGGCGCGCGGCTGCACGTCCCGCACGTGTCGACCGCCGGGACGGTCGAGCTCATCCGGCAGGCCAAGGCCCGCGGCACCCGCGTCACCGCCGAGGCGGCGCCACACCACTTCAGCCTCACCGACGACGTGGTCCGCGGCTACGACCCCGTGTACAAGGTCAACCCGCCGCTGCGCACCAAGGCCGACGTCCTGGCCGTCCGCGAAGGGCTGGCGGACGGGACGATCGACGCGATCGCCACCGACCACGCGCCGCACCCCCCCGAGCAGAAGGAGCAGGAGTGGGCGCAGGCGCCGCCCGGGATGCTCGGTCTGGAGACGGCGCTGGCGATCACCCTGACCGAGCTCGTCGGCCAGGACGACGGGACCTCCCCCTCGCCCGGCGCCGCGGGGGACCGATCGGGTGACGGCGCCCTGTCCCTGTCCCAGGCCGTGGCGGCGCTGTCCACCAACCCCGCGCGCAGTCGCGGGATCGCCGGCCACGGTGGGCCGATCGAGCCGGGCGCGCACGCCAACCTCGTGCTCTTCGACCCCGCCCGACGCTGGACGATCCAGGCGGCGGTCACCCAGAGCCGCAGCCGCAACACCCCCTACGCCGGCACGCAGGTGCGCGGCAAGATCGTCCACACGCTGCTGCGCGGCCGGTTCACCTGCCGCGACGGAGAGGTGGTGCGATGAGCTCCCGCGACGCCTTGCTGGTGCTGGAAGACGGCGCCGCCTTCCGGGGCGAGGGCTTCGGCGCCCCGGGCACCGCCCACGGCGAGGTCGTGTTCAACACCGCGATGGCCGGCTACCAGGAGGTGCTGACCGACCCGAGCTACCACCGCCAGCTGGTGGCGATGACCTATCCCCACCAGGGCAACTACGGCGTGAACCCCGACGACGCCGAAGCCGACCGGGTACAGGTGGCGGGGTTCATCGTCCGGGAGGCGGCCCGGATGCACTCCAGCTGGCGGGCGGCACACGGTCTGGACGAGGAGCTCGCCGACGCCGGAGCCGTGGGCATCACCGAGGTCGACACCCGCCGGCTCACCCGGCACATCCGCGAGCAGGGCGCGATGCGGGCCGCCATCTCCACCGAGGTGCTCGACGCCGACGCGCTGCTCGTCGAGGTCGAGCAGGCGCCCGGCATGGTGGGCGCGAACCTGGCGACGGAGGTGAGCACCGCCGAGCCCTACGACCTCACCGTCCCCGACGCGCGTTTCCGGGTGGTGACGTACGACTTCGGCTTGAAGCGCAACCAGCTGCGGCTGCTCACCGCAGCCGGCTGTTCCGTGCGGGTCGTGCCCATGGCCACCCTCGCCGAGGACGTGCTCGCGACCGAGCCGGACGGGGTGTTCCTGTCAAACGGCCCCGGGGACCCCGCCGCGGTCACCGCGGGCATCACCGCCATCCGCGGGCTGCTGCGCGCGGAGGTGCCGGTGTTCGGCATCTGTCTCGGCAACCAGCTCCTCGGCCACGCCGTGGGCGCGCGGACGTACAAGCTGCGCTTCGGCCACCGGGGGGTCAACCAACCCGTCCGCAACGAGGCCACCGGCGCGATCGAGATCACCAGCCACAACCACGGCTTCGCGGTCGACGCCGACTCGGTCCCCGCCGACGGGGCGTTCGGGCGCGTCTCCCAGTCCCACGTCAACCTGAACGACGGCGTCAACGAGGGCCTGCGCTGCCATGACGTGCCCGCCTTCAGCGTCCAGTACCACCCGGAGTCCGCGCCGGGCCCCCACGACGCCCGCTACCTGTTCCGCGACTTCTGTGATCTCATGACCCGCCACGGAACGAAGGGCCGGCGCTGATGCCGAAGCGCACCGACCTGCAGGCGATCCTCGTCCTCGGCTCCGGCCCGATCGTCATCGGCCAGGCCAGCGAGTTCGACTACGCCGGCGCGCAGGCGTGCAAGGCGCTGCGCCGGGAGGGGTACCGCGTCGTCCTCGTCAACTCCAACCCGGCGACGATCATGACCGACCCGGAGTTCGCCCACGCGACCTACATCGAGCCGCTCACCCCCGAGATCGTCGCCAAGGTCATCGAGGTAGAGCAGCCCGACGCGCTGCTGCCCACCCTGGGCGGGCAGACGGGGCTGAACGTGGCGATGCGGCTGGCCGAGACGGGCGTGCTGGAGGCGGCCGGCGTCGAGCTGATCGGCGCGGGGGTGGAGACCATCAAGGTGGCGGAGGACCGCCGGGACTTCGCCGCGGCGATGGGCGAGATCGGCCTGGACGTGGCGGCCTCGGGGACGGCGTCGAGCCTCGCCGAGGCGCAGGCGCTCGCCGACCGGTTCGGCTTCCCGGTGCTGGTGCGCTCCTCCTACACGCTGGGCGGTGCGGGCAGCGGCATGTCCCACGATCAGCCCAACTTCGTCCGGCTCGTCGCCGAGGGTCTGGAGGCGAGCCCCATCGGCGAGGTCCAGATCGACCAGTCCCTGCTCGGCTGGAAGGAGTACGAGCTCGAGGTGATGCGCGACGCGGCGGACAACCAGGTGGTCGTCTGCTCGATCGAGAACCTCGACGCGATGGGCGTGCACACGGGCGACTCGATCACCGTCGCGCCCGCCCAGACCCTGTCCGACGTGGAGTACCAGGCGATGCGGGACGCGGCGTTCGCGGTCATGCGCCGCGTCGGGGTCGCCACCGGTGGCTCGAACGTGCAGTTCGCCGTCAACCCCGCCGACGGGCGCATGACGGTGGTAGAGATGAACCCGCGTGTCAGCCGCTCATCGGCGCTGGCATCCAAGGCCACCGGGTTCCCCATCGCCAAGATCGCCGCGCTGCTCGCCGTCGGCTACACCCTCGACGAGATCCCCAACGACATCACCGGGCAGACCCTGGCCGCCTTCGAGCCCTCGATCGACTACGTGGTGACCAAGATCCCCCGCTTCAACTTCGAGAAGTTCCCCGGCGCCGACCCCGTGCTCACCACCAGGATGAAGAGCGTCGGCGAGGTCATGGCCATCGGCCGTACCTTCAAGGAGTCCCTGGGCAAGGCCCTGCGCTCTCTGGAGGACGGCGGGATCGGGCTCACCGGCGAGGCCGAACCGACCGAGCAGCGGCTGGCCGTCCCGACGGCCGAGCGCATCCACTACGTGGACGCCGCACTGCAGCGCGGCTGGGACCCCTCGACCGTCGCCCGGCTCACCGGCTACGACCCGTGGTTCGTCGACCAGCTGGCCCAGATCGTCGAGCTGCGCGCCGAGGTCCGCGCCGACCCGACCGGACCCTGCACGCTGCGCCGCGCCAAGCGCGGAGGGTTCAGCGACGCCGCGATCGCCGAGCTGTGCGCGGTCACCGAGGCCGACGTGCGCACCCGCCGCGGAGAGCTCGGCCTGCAGCCGGTCTACAAGACCGTGGACACCTGCGCCGCGGAGTTCCCCGCCCTGACGCCCTACCACTACTCGACGTACGAGGAGGAGAGCGAGGTCGCGCCGAGCGACCGCCCCCGTGTCCTCATCCTCGGGGCCGGTCCCAACCGCATCGGTCAGGGCATCGAGTTCGACTACTGCTGCGTGCACGCGGTGTTCGCGCTGCGGGAGGCCGGTTACGAGACCGTCATGGTGAACTGCAACCCCGAGACGGTCTCGACCGACTACGACACCGCCGACCGGCTGTACTTCGAGCCGCTGACCCTCGAGGACGTGCTCGCCGTGCACGACGCGGAGCTCGCCGCCGTGGGAGGCGATCGCGACAAGGTCGGCGTCCTGGTCCAGCTCGGCGGGCAGACACCGCTGAAGCTCGCCCGCGCGCTGGAGGCCAACGGCGTTCGTGTCCTCGGCACACCGCCAGAGGCCATCGACCTCGCGGAGGACCGTGGCCGCTTCAACCAGCTGCTCGACGAGCTCGGCATCCCCCAGCCCGAAGGCGGAGTCGCCAGGAACCGTGCCGAGGCACGGGCGGTGGCGGTCCGCGTCGGCTACCCGGTCCTCGTGCGCCCGTCCTACGTCCTCGGCGGCCGCGCGATGGCCATCGTGTACACCGGCGAGCAGCTCGACGCCTGGCTCCAGGTCAACGCCGCGGAGGGTCCCATCCTCGTCGACCGGTTCCTCGAGGGCGCCGTCGAGGTCGACGTCGATGCCGTCTTCGACGGCGAGGAGCTGTTCTGCGGTGGGGTGATGGAGCACATCGAGGAGGCCGGCGTGCACTCGGGCGACTCCGCCTGCGTCCTGCCTCCCTACACCCTGGGCCGTGGGCAGCTGCAGCAGCTGCGCGAGTACACCGAGGCCATCGCCCGGGCGCTGGGCACCCGCGGGCTGATCAACATCCAGTTCGCCCTGCGCGACGACGTCATCTCCGTGCTAGAGGCCAACCCGCGCGCGAGCCGCACCGTGCCGTTCGTGTCGAAGGCGACCGGCGTGCCGCTGGCGAAGGCGGCCGCCCGCGTGATGGTCGGGTCGACGATCGCCGACCTGCGCCGCGAAGGCGTCCTGCCCGAGCTCGATATGGTAACCGGGCCCCTTCCCGCCCACGTCGCGGTCAAGGAGGCGGTCCTGCCGTTCAACCGCTTCCCCGGGGTGGACACCCGCCTGGGACCGGAGATGCGCTCCACGGGCGAGGTCATGGGCATCGACACCGATTTCGGTGTGGCCTTCGCCAAGAGCCAGGCGGGGACGGGCTCCATGGTGCTGCCCGCCAAGGGCACCGTCTTCGCCTCGATCGCCAACCGCGACAAGCGGGCGATGATCTTTCCCATCAAGCGCCTGGCGGAGCTCGGTTTCACCGTGCTCGCCACCCAGGGGACCGCCGAGACGCTGCGCCGTGCGGGGGTGGACGCCGAGGTCGTCCGAAAGTTCAGCGAGGGCGGCCCCCACATCGTCGATCGCATCGAGGCCGGCACGGTCGACCTCGTGCTCAACACCCCGGCCGGCTCCGGTCCGCGGGCCGACGGCTACGAGATCCGCACCGCGGCGGTGAGCCACGGCGTTCCCTGCGTCACGACGCTGTCCGGCATCCTCGCCGCCATCCAGGGCATCGAGGCGCTGCGCGCGGGAGCCGTCGGGGTCCGCAGCCTGCAGGCCTACCACCACGCAGCCACGGGATCGGCTGAGGGGGGGAGCCGGCCATGAGGATCTGCACCGCACGCCACGACGGAGCTAGAGTGACCCGCCCGACCGGGAGGCCTGCGCCGAGCGACAAGAGGGGAGACGAGCCCCGCTGAGCAGCATCGTCAGCCGCGGATCGACCTCGACCATCCAGGGACGAGCGGAAGGCCCTGTGCGGGGCATGTGCGAGATCCTCGCCTCCCGCCGTATCGGCGCCTATCACTCCCTCACCTTCGTGGCTCCCGAGCTCGCCGAGCGCACCGAGCCCGGCCAGTTCGTCTCGGTCGCGGTGGGTGCGAGCGGAGCACTGCTGCGCCGTCCGTTCTCCGTCTTCGCGGTGAGCAAGCACGGCCCGTGGGCGGGGACGGTGGAGATCGTCTTCGACGCGGTCGGCAACGGCACCCGGTGGCTCGCCGAACGCACCAAGCACGACGTGGTCGACATCGTGGGACCACTCGGGCGGCCGTTCCCGTTGCCGCAGAAGCCGGTGGGCTGCCTGCTGGTGGGAGGCGGGTACGGCGCGGCTCCGCTGCTCTACCTCGCCCAACGCCTGCAGAAGAACGGCACCCGCACCGACATGGTGGTGGGGGCAGCCACCTCGGAGCGGGTCTTCAACGCCATCGAGGCCAAGCGGCTGTCGGCCAGCGTGCACTTCACCACGGAGGACGGCTCCCTGGGCAGGCACGGGGTCGTGACCGACGTGCTCGACGAGGTTCTGGAGAACTCCGGCGCCGAGGTGATCTACGCCTGCGGTCCCATGCCGATGCTCGCCGCCGTGGCCCGGGTCGCGCGGCGCCGGCGGGTGCCCTGTCAGGTCGCGGTCGAGGAAGCCATGGCCTGCGGGGTGGGGGTCTGCTGGACCTGTGTCCTTCCCTACCGGCGAAAGGACGGGCCGGCGAACCTGCGAGCCTGCGTCGAGGGGCCGGTGTTCAACGCCGCGCGCATCGCCTGGGACGCCATCGGCCAGCCGCTGGCCGCAGCCCCCGACGACGAGCTCACCCCATGACCATCGTCACACCGCGATGATCATGGTCGACCCGGGCACCCTGCGCGCGGACAAGGTCCGCCTGACGGTCGACCTCGGACCCCTCGAGCTCGCGAACCCCATCGTCACCGCCAGCGGGTGCTTCGGCAGCGGGCAGGAGATGCACCGCTTCTACGACGTATCGGCGCTGGGCGCCGTCGTCGTCAAGTCGCTCACCCTCGAGCCGCGCCTCGGCCTGCCGACCCCGCGGATGGTCGAGACGTCCAGCGGCATGCTGAACGCCATCGGATTGCAGAACCCCGGCATCGACCGGTGGCTGGCCGAGGACCTGCCCTGGCTGCAGGCGCACGGTGTGCCGACGATCGTGTCCATCGCCGGCAAGACGATCGCGGACTACCGCCATCTCGCCGAGCGCCTCCGCGGTGCGGAGGGCGTCATCGCCATCGAGGCGAACATCTCCTGCCCGAACGTGGAGGACCGCAACACGGTGTTCGCGTGCAAGGAGGCGTCCACCCGAGATGCGATCGCGCAGGTCACCAGGGCGTGCAGCGTGCCGGTCTTCGCGAAGCTCACCCCCGACGTCACCGACATCGCCGCGATCGCCGCCGCAGCCCATGCCGGCGGCGCAACCGGCGTCAGCGTCATCAACACCCTGCTCGGCATGGCCATCGACGCGGACACCGCCCGACCCTGCCTCGGCGCGGTGACGGGCGGTCTGAGCGGCCCCGCCATAAAGCCGGTGGCCCTGCGCGCCGTGCACCAGATCCACCAGGCGCTGCCCGACTTGCCGATCATCGGCATGGGAGGCGTGTTCACCGTCACCGACGTCGTCGAGTTCCTGCTGGCCGGGGCGAGTGCCGTGGCGATCGGGACCGCGAACTTCGCCAACCCCCTCGCCGCGTTCGAGCTGTTGGCGGAGCTGCCGCGCTGGATGGCCGACCACGGCTACGCCCGGGTGACCGAGCTGCGTGGCGCGCTGCAAGTCCCCGGCGGAGCGCCGGCGGGCGGGACCATCACGTGAAGCCGCTGATCGCCGCGCTCGACACCGCCGACCTCGTCCGGTTGGAGGAGCTGGCCGCCGCGCTGGGACCGCACGTGGGATATCTCAAGGTGGGCCTGGAGGCCTACACCGCGCACGGACCGGCGGCCATCAAGGCAGTGGCGGGACACGGACGGGTGTTCCTGGACGTGAAGCTGCACGACATCCCGAGAACGGTCGCCGGCGCTGCCAGGGCGGCCGCCGCCCACGGGGTGGACCTGCTCACCGTCCACGCGTCGGGGGGAGCGGCCATGGTCGCCGCCGCGGCTGAGGCGGCCCCTGATGTGGGCATCCTCGCGGTGACGGTGCTCACCAGCCTCGACGATGCGGACCTGGCCCGCCTCGGACAGCGGACGGCGGCCGAGCAGGTGGTCCGGCTCGCCGCCCTTGCCTGGGAATCCGGTGCCGCCGGTGTCGTCTGCGCCCCGTCGGAGGTCGCCGCGGTCCGGGCCGCCATAGGGCCCGCCGGCCTGGTCGTCACACCGGGCATCCGGCTCGCCGGCGACAGCCGGGACGACCAGGCACGGATCGCCACACCGCAGGCTGCACGGGATGCCGGAGCCAGCCATCTCGTGGTGGGTCGGTCCCTCACGCACGCCGACGACCCGGCCGCGGTCGCGGAGCGCATCCTGGCGGACCTCCATGCCTGACCCCGTGCTGGCCGCCCGCGTGCACCGGGCCGCGCACCTGACCGGCGAGTTCCTCCTGCGGTCCGGCGCGACCAGCAGCGAGTACTTCGACAAGTACCTCTTCGAGGCGGACCCCGTGCTGCTCGCCGACGTCGCCCGCGGGCTCGCCGCACTGCTACCCGACGACATCGACGCGCTCGCCGGCCTCGAGCTCGGCGGGATACCCCTGGTCACGGCCGTGTCCGCGCTGACCGGGCTGCCGGCGCGCTTCGTGCGCAAGCAGGCGAAGACCTACGGCACCCGCCGGCTGGCGGAGGGTGGACCGATCGCCGGTCTGCGGCTCGCCGTGATCGAGGACGTCATCACGTCCGGCGGTCAGGTGGTCGCCTCCTGCGAGGACCTGCGAGCACACGGCGCCACCATCGCCGGTGTCGTGTGCGTCATCGACCGGGAGGCCGGCGGGACGGACAACCTGCGCGCCGCGGGCCTGGACCTCGGGGCCCTGTTCACCATGAGCCAGCTCAACCAGGCAGCTCGAGCCGACTCCCGATGACCGCCGTGGCCCTGCAGCGCTCAGGTAGCGGAGCGGTAGCGCCCCCGATCCGGCGCTCAGGTAGCGGAGCGGTAGCGCCCCCGATCCGGCGCTCAGGTAGCGGAGCGGTAGCGCCCCCGATTACGATGCTGGCCTTGCACCGGGCGTCGCTGCCGAACTCGAGGGCCCGCCTTGACACGAAATCCCCGTTCGCAGTACCGGAGGTCGCATGCCCCTGCCCCACTTGGATGACGAGTCCCGGCGCCAAGCCCTCGAGAAGGCCGCGGAGGCGCGCAAGATCCGCGCCGAGCTGAAGCAGCAGCTCAAGTCCGGGGAGATCGATTTCCGGGAGGTGCTGCGCCGGGCCGACGCCAACGAGACCGTGGGCAAGACCAAGGTGGCCGCTGTGCTGGAGGCGATGCCCCGCCTCGGCAAGGTCAGGGCGCGAAAGCTGATGGAGCGCCTCGACATCTCGCCGTCCCGCCGGCTGCGGGGCCTGGGCGTCAACCAGCGCGAGAAGCTCCTGGCGGAGTTCGAGACGGGCGGCCGCGGCGTTGATCCGCAGTCACCGAGAGACAAGCACTGAGCTCAGGGCGGCTCTGCGTCGTCAGCGGGCCCAGCGGCGTCGGCAAGGGCACGGTCGTCGCGGCGCTGCGCCGGCGGATGCCCGAGGTCGCCGTCTCCGTGTCGGCCACGACCCGGCGTCACCGACCCGGAGAGATCGACGGCATCCACTATCACTTCCTGACGCGCGAGGCCTTCGACGCGCTGCTCGCCGAGGACGGGTTCCTCGAGTCGGCGGAGTTCTCGGGTCGGCGCTACGGCACGCCCGCCGAACCGGTTCGCAGGGCGCTGGCAGCCGGGCGCACCGTCATCCTGGAGATCGACGTCCAGGGCGCCCGCCAGGTCCGCGACCGGATCCCCGACGCGACATTGATCTTCCTGGCCCCTCCGGACATCGAAACGCTCGGCCGGCGGCTGACCGAGCGCGGGACGGAGGAGCCCGAGGCGATCTCGCGTCGCCTCGCCAGGGCTCAGGAGGAGATGACCGAGGCGCACTGGTTCGACCACGTGGTGGTCAACGACGACCTTGACGCGGCGGTCGATGCCATCGCCCGTATACTGCGCAGTTGACCCGTCGCACCGGAGGGAACCGCCATCGCCACCATCGACGACCTGCTCGGCACCGTGGACAGCAAGTACACGCTCGTCCACCTCGCCGCGCGCCGCGCCCGTGAGATCAACAACTACTACCACTCCCTCGGTGAGGGGCTCGGGCAGTACACCCCGCCGCTGGTCGAGCAGGTCGACTCCAACAAGCCGCTGTCCATCGCGCTCGAGGAGATCGCCGGGGGCAAGATCATCGTGCAGATGGTCGGCGACGCGCGCCAGGGGAGCATGGAGGCGCTCGGCGACCAGGAGCCCGGGGAGGCCCAGGTGCTCTCGTTGGACACCGACGGCGAGGACGAGGACAGCTAGGCAGCCGCCATGGCGGTGGCGGGAGGCACGTTGCGGGACCGCCATGTGCTGCTCGGCGTCTCCGGCGGCATCGCCGCCTACAAGGCGGCGGCGCTGGCCCGCAGCCTGGTCCAGGCCGGCGCGACGGTCCAGCCGGTCCTGACCGCCGCGGCCACCGAGTTCGTCGGACCGGCCACCTTCGAGGGGCTGACCGGCCGCCCCGTCCACACCGGGGTGTTCACCGACGCGCATCGCATCCTGCACGTGCGCCTCGCGCGTGAGGCCGACGTCGCGGTCTTCGCCCCCGCGACGGCGAACCTGCTCGCGAGGTTCGCCGTCGGGCTCGCCGACGACCTGGTGACCTCCGTCTACACCTGTCTCACGGCGCCGGTGGTGATCGCCCCGGCGATGCACACCGAGATGTGGTTGCATCCCGCCACCCAGGCCAACGTCGAGGTCCTGCGGGCTCGTGGCGCCCGCATCGTCGGACCGGCGGAGGGGGAGCTGGCCGGCGGCGACACCGGGCCCGGCCGGCTGGCCGACGTGGAGGAGCTGCTCGCGGCCGTGACCGCCGCCGTGACCCCACCTTCGGGCCCGCTGGCCGGCCGCAGGGTGCTCGTGACCGCCGGCGGCACCCGCGAGCCGATCGACCCCGTGCGCTACATCGGCAACCGCTCCAGCGGCAAGATGGGCTACCGGCTGGCCGAGGAAGCCGCCCGCAGGGGCGCGGTCGTCGACCTCGTCGCGGCGCCGACCTCCCTCGCGGACCCTCCCCGCATGGCCGTGCACCATGTCGAGACGGCCGAGCAGATGCGCGAGGCGGTCCTGCGACTGGTCGACAAGGCGGACGTGGTGCTGAAGGCCGCTGCGGTCGCCGACTTCCGGCCCGCGACGGCGCACGCCCACAAGGTCCGGAAGGAGACCGACGAGCTCGCCACGGTCCACCTGGAGCGCACCCCCGACATCCTCGCCGAGCTCGGCCGGGAGAAGACCGGCAGGGTGCTCGTCGGCTTCGCGGCCGAGACCGACCTCGAGGAGGAGCACGGGCGTGAGAAGCTGCAACGCAAGGGCCTCGACCTCATCGTCGTGAACCGCGTCGACTCGCCCGACGCGGGCTTCAACGTCGACACCAACCGTGCCGTGCTGCTGTCCGCAGACGGCGGGCGCACCGAGGTGCCGCTCGCGACCAAGGCGCACCTCGCCGGGGTGATCTGCGACCGGGTGGAGTCGCTGCTCACCCAGCGCTGAGAGGTGCATGGCCCGGGGGAGGCGCCGGAGGCGTGGGCCTGGGAGGAGAGCGGACGGGAGCGAAGCGAGCAGGACCCGCCGCCGAGCAGGCCCGCGCCGGAGCCGCTGTGCAGGGCCCGGGCCTGCTCGTCATGGCTGGTCTAGACTCCCAGGCCACCGCCCCCTCCGAAGCGAGAAGGAAGCTGTGCCCATGAGCCGTCGCTGGTTGTTCACGTCCGAGTCGGTCACGGAAGGCCACCCCGACAAGGTCGCCGACCAGATCTCCGACGCGGTGCTGGATGCGGTGCTCGCCGGCGACCCCAACCCCGACGCCGCCCGCGTGGCCTGCGAGACGCTGGTCACGACCGGCATGGTCGTGGTGGCGGGCGAGATCTCGACCGAGACCTACGTGGACATCGCCAAGGTCGCGCGCGAGACGGTGAAGAGCATCGGCTATGACCGTGCGGGGGCCGGATTCGACGGTCACACGTGCGGCGTCATGGTCGCCATCGACGAGCAGTCCCCTGACATCGCCGGGGGCGTGGACGCCTCCTACGAGTCCCGGCACGCTGCCCAGGAGGACGACCTCGACGCGCTCGGTGCCGGTGACCAGGGGATGATGTTCGGGTTCGCCTGCGACGAGACCGACGTCCGCATGCCGCTGCCGATCCATCTCGCCCACCGGCTGGCGGAACGCCTGGCGGCCGTGCGCAAGGGCGGTGTCGTGCCCTACCTGCGCCCCGACGGCAAGACCCAGGTCACCGTCGAGTACGACGGACTGAAGCCCGTGCGGGTGTCGCGCGTCCTCATCTCCACCCAGCACCAGCCCGACATCGACACCGACACCTTGCTGCGGCCCGACCTCATCGAGCATGTGATCGAGCCCATCATGCCCGACGGCCTCGACTGGGATCCCGCGGAGACGCTGATCAACCCCTCTGGCAAGTTCGAGCTGGGTGGTCCGCAGGCGGACGCCGGCGTCACCGGCCGCAAGATCATCGTGGACACCTACGGGGGCATGGCCCGTCACGGAGGGGGAGCGTTCAGCGGCAAGGACTCCACCAAGGTCGACCGCTCGGCGGCGTACGCCGCCCGCTGGGTCGCCAAGACCATCGTCGCCGCGGGCCTCGCCGACCGCGCGGAGCTGCAGCTCGCCTACGCCATCGGGGTGGCCCGCCCCGTGTCGATGTCCCTCGAGACGTTCGGCACGGAGACCCATGACCGGGACAAGATCCTGGCGGGGGTCCAGGAGGTCTTCGACCTTCGCCCGGCAGCCATCATCCGCGACCTCGAGCTGCGCCGCCCCATCTTCCAGGCCACGGCGACCTACGGTCACTTCGGACGCGACGGTTTCACCTGGGAGCGCACCGACCGCGTCGAGGACCTGCGGACCGCAGCCGGCGCCTGATCTGGGCACGACCGCTTCGCTGCTGGAGCGCTAGCTCCACACGCACGGCCTGACGAGGGTCGGGAGGTGGGTGTGGGACGGTATGCACGGGTGATCGTGGAGGTGGCGCCGGCGCACCTGGACCGCCCGTTCGACTACGCCGTCCCCGTCGGTGCCGCGGTCGAGGTCGGGCGGCGGGTTCGGGTGACCTTCGCGGGACGCCGGCGTACCGGCTGGGTGGTCGGCGTCGCCGAGGACACGCAGGCGGACAAGGTCCGCGACCTCGATGGCGTGGTCGGCGACACGACGTGGTTCGACGCCGCCGACCTCGAGCTGTACCGCTGGGTCGCCGACCGCTATGCCGGCACCCTGGCCGACGTGCTCCGCCATGCGCTGCCCGCCCGTGTGGCCGCCGTCGAAGCCGAGGCCGCCCGATGGCCGCAATCGCCGCCGCCCGCGGACGCCGGCCGGCCCCACCGTCCCGGACTGGTGTGGCGCGACTACCACGCGTCGGGGATGCTGCAGGCGGTCGTGGCGACGGCTCGCCACGCTGACCCTCCCGCCTTCAGCTGGCGGCCCCTGCCCGGCGACGACCGCGCCGCGATGGTCGGGGACCTCGTGGCTCGCTGCCTTGCGGCGGGACGCTCGGCGGTGGTCCTGGCACCCGACCCGGCAAGTCCTGTGCCCGACGCAGCGCTCGCGGTCGCGGGAGGGGCGGGGGCGGACTGGCGCACCGGCGACAAGCGGGCCCGCCACCGCGCGTTCCTGCGCGGACGTCGCGGCCACGTCCGCGTCGCGGTCGGCGAGCGGTCGGCGGTGTTCGCGCCGGTGCGCGACCTCGGCCTGGTGATCGTCGAGGACGAGGCAAACCCCGCCTACAAGGAGCGGCGCAGCCCCCGCCACCACGCACGCGAGGTGGCGCTGGCGCGCGCCCGCCTGGCCGGCGCCGCCTGTGTGCTCGTCACCGACCTGCCGAGCGCCCCGCTGGTCCGCCTGCTCGACGCCGGACACGTCCAGGCTGTGGTCGCCGACCGGGGTGTCGAGCGCCGGCGCTCACCGCTCGTCGAGGTGGTCGACCTGTCCGACCCTCGCCCGGGGACCCGCCGCACCCGGTTCTCCGACCGGGCCGCGAGCGCGATCTCCCAAACGGTGCGCGGGGGCGGCGCGGCCGTCGTCCTGGCCGCACGTGGAGGGCAGGGCAGGGCACTGGCCTGCCGCGGCTGCCGCCGGCGACTCGCCTGCCCGGTGTGCGACGGCTCCGTGGGTCCCGCACGCGGGACCCCTGACACCGGGGGGTGGGAGTGTGCGACCTGCGGTTGGACGGGGACGGCGTTCGCCTGCCCGGACTGCGGCGACACCCGCACCGCTCCGCTGGCGGCCGGGGCCGGGCGCCTCGCGCAGGAGCTCGCCCGCAGCCATCCGCGCGCGGAGGTGGTGCGCATGGAGGGCTTCGACGCGCCGGGCCCCCTCGGCCGGCCGGCGATCGCGGTCATGACCCGTGGCAGCGTCGTCACGCGACCCGCCTGGCTCGCCCGGCATCCCGCGGACGTCGTCGTGCTGCCCGACGCCGACGCCATGGTCAAGCGCGCCAGCCTCGACGCCGGCGAGGACGCACTGCGGCTGTGGCTCGCCGTCGGGCACTGGACGGCGCGGATCGTGCTGCAGACCCGCGAGCCCACCGACCCCGTGGTGCAGGCCCTGGTGCGGTGGGACCCCGAAGGCTTCTGGGACGGTGAGTCCGAACGGCGGCGCGAGCTGCGCTACCCGCCCCACACGTCGCTGATCAGCCTGTCCGCCGGCGCAGAGGAGGCCGTCGCCGTCGGCGAGGAGCTGCGGGCCGCCCTGCGTGCAGACGACGAGGTGCTCGGGCCCGACCTCGACGGGAGCTTGCTGGTGAAGTCATCGCGCCTACGTGGCACGCTTGACGCCCTGAGGCCGCTGCGGCTTGCCTGGGCCAAGGCAGGCCGACGCGTGCGCATAGACGTCGATCCCGTCACCCTCTGACAGAGGAAAGCTGCAACATGGCCGTGCTGCCCATCCGCATCTTCGGTGACCCGGTGCTGCGCGAACGTGCCGCGGAGGTCACCCGGTTCGACGACGCGCTGGCGCAGCTGGGCCAGGACCTGCTCGACACGTTGCGCAGCGCGGCCGGGGCGGCCATAGCGGGCAACCAGGTCGGCGTCCTCAAACGGCTCTTCGCCTTCGAGCTGCGCGGCACCGGGGAGGGCGAGGAGCATGGCGACGCGCAGGACGTCGACCGGGGCGTCTACGTGAACCCCGAGATCCTGGAGACATCGGAGGAGATACAGGAGGGCGAGGAGGGCTGCCTCTCCTTCCCCGGCCTCTTCTTCCCCACCGAGCGGCCCCTGCGCGCGCGGATCAAGGCCTATGACGTCCGTGGCCGGGAGCTCGAGCGCACCGGGGAGGGACTTGTGGCTCGGATGTTCCTCCACGAGATCGACCACCTGAACGGCGTGCTGTTCATCGACCACCTGGCGCGCCACGACCGCAAGGAGGCCATGCGGCGCATCCGCGCCGGCGAGCTCGAAGATCCGGGGGCCGCCGCGCGGGCGGCTGCGTCGGACAGGCCGGCGGTCTAGACATCGTGCGCATCGTCTTCTTCGGCACGCCCGCCCCAGCGGTACCGGCGCTCACCGCCTTCCTCGCCAGCCCGGACGTGGAGGTGGCCGCGGTGGTCACCAACCCCGACCGCCCGGCCGGCCGCGGCCACAAGCTCACACCCTCACCGGTGAAGGTGGCCGCGCTCGAGGCGGGGCTCGACGTCTGGCAGCCGACCAAGCCGCGCGAGATCCTCGATGACCTGCTCGCGGTGCGGGCCGACGCCTGCGCGGTGGTCGCCTACGGCGCGCTGCTGCCCGTCGACGTGCTCGAGGCCGGCGGCGCCGGGTTCGTGAACCTGCACTTCTCCCTGCTGCCCGCATGGCGTGGCGCGGCGCCCGTCGCGCACAGCCTCCTGCACGGCGACACCGAGACGGGGGTGACGTGCTTCGTTCTGGAAGCCGGCATGGACACCGGGCCGGTGCTCCTGGCCGAGCGCACACCGATCGGCGAGCAGGAGACCGCCGGCGAGCTCACCGCACGGCTCGCCGAAATCGGCGCTCCCCTGCTCGTCGCCGCCGTCCTCGGCCTGGTCGACGGCTCGATCACTCCCGCCCCCCAGGACCACGACCGGGCCACCTATGCGCCCAAGATCAGCCCCGACCACGCGCGGCTGGACTGGGATGCCGACGCCGCCGTGGTGGCCAACGCCGTCAGGGCGTTCAATCCCGTTCCCGGCGCGCACACCAGCTTCGGGGGGGAACGCCTGAAGGTGCATCGCGCGGTCCCCGTCGAGGGGGGCTCCGGGGAGCCGGGCCTGGTCCTCGAGGCGGACGGCACTCCCGTCGTCGCCTGCGGCAGGGGAGCGCTGCGCCTCGACGAGGTCCAGCCCGCCGGCAAACCGCGGATGAGCGGAGCGGCCTTCGCCAACGGCTACCGCCCCGTGGGCCGGCGACTTGGTTGAGTCGCCCGCCGCCGGGGGCACCGGCACCGACCCGGCGAGGACGGAGATCGGCGTGGCCGCGCGCCGCGCCGCCTGGCATGCGGTCCGTCGGGTGCACGTCGAGGGCGCGTGGTCGCCCCCGGCGGTGGCCGCCGCGCTGCGCGCCGCCCGGCTGGACGGCCGCGACCGTGCCTTCGCCGCCAACCTCGCCTACGAGACGCTGAGGTGGGAGGGCACGTTGGATTGGGCCCTCGGCCACGTGGTGCGCCGGCCGTTGGCGCAGATCGAGGCGGACATCCTCGACGTGCTGCGCATCGGCGCGTGGCAGCTGCTGCACGGCAACGTGCCCGACCGCGCGGCCGTGGGCACGGCCGTCGAGCTGGCACGCGCAGAGGTCGGGCCGCGTGCCATCGGGTTCGTGAACGGGGTCCTGCGGGGACTGGCCCGCCGCAGGGACACGCTGCCATGGCCGTCGGGTGAGCGGGGCACCGCGCTGCGCCTGGCCTACCCCGACTGGGTCGTCGCGGAGGCGCGTCGTCGGTTCGGGGCACGCACCGAGGCCGTGCTGGAAGCCGGCAACGCCGCGCCGGGCTTGACGCTGCGTGCGGTGGGGGACCGCGACGCGCTCGTCGAGGAGCTGCGGGCCGCGGGCTACGACGCCCGCGCGGGCGAGCGGTCACCGGAGGCCGTCCGGGTGCCCGGCGCCGATCCCGGCAGGCTGCCGGCCGTGGCCGAGGGGCGCGCCACCCCCCAGGACGAGGCGTCGATGCTGGTGGTGCGCGCGCTCGTCAGCGACCTCCTCGACGAGCACGGCCGACTGCCGCCCGACTGGCCGGTCCTGGACGCCTGCGCGGCGCCCGGCGGCAAGAGCACCCACCTCGCCGGCCTCGGCGGGCAGGTGGCCGCCGGCGACCTGCGCCCCGTCCGCGCGTCCCTGGTGGCCCAGACGGCCGCGCAGCTGGGCGTGTCCGACCGTGTTCGCGTGGTCGCGGCCGACGCCACGGCGTCGCCCTGGTGCCCCAGCTCCTTCGCGGGGGTCCTCGTCGACGCGCCGTGCACGGGGCTCGGCGTCGTACGCCGGCGTCCCGAGCTGCGGTGGCGTCGTGCGCCGGAGGACCCCGTCCGCCTCGGCGCCCTGCAGCTGCGGCTGCTCGAGTCCGCCGCCACCCTCGTGCGCCCCGCCGGTCGGCTGGTGTACAGCGCCTGCACGTGGACCACTGCGGAGACCGTCGACGTCGCCACCGCCTTCCTCGCCGCGCACGGGGACCGGTTCACCGCCTACGACCTGTCAGGCGTGCTGGGCCGTTCCGGCTTGGCCGGAGACCCCGGCGTGCAGCTGGCCCCCGACGTCGACGACGTCGACGGCATGTACGTCGCGGCCTTCACGCGTGCCCCCGACGCCTGAGCGTCCCTCCCTGCACCCCTGGTAGGGTTGCGCCATGGCAGGCGACGATGAGCGCTGGATGCGCCGCGCGCTGGCCCTGGCGGAGCGCGGTCGCGGCACCACCTCCCCCAACCCCCTGGTGGGCTGTGTCGTCGTGCGCGGCCGTGAGGTCGTGGGCGAGGGCTGGCACGTCCGCGCCGGCGAGGCCCATGCCGAGGTCATCGCCCTGTCCGAGGCCGGCGAGTCGGCGGCCGGGGCCACCGCCTACGTCACGCTCGAGCCCTGTGACCACACCGGCCGCACGGGGCCATGCACGGCGGCCCTGCTCGACAGCGGCGTCTCCCGGGTCGTCATCGGGCTGGGTGAGCCCAACCCCGAGGCCCAGGGCGGAGCGAACCGGCTGCGCTCACGGGGGATCGAGGTCGACGTCGGCGTCTGCGCCGAGGAGGCCGCCCGCCAGAACGAGGTGTTCCTCCACGGGCTGGCGCACGCCCGCCCCTTCGTCGTGCTCAAGGCGGCGACGAGCATCGACGGGCGCATCGCGGCCCCCGACGGCACGTCGCGATGGCTCACCGGTGAGGCCGCCCGGGCTCACGCGCATGCCCTTCGCGCCGAGGTCGACGCGGTGCTGGTCGGCTCGGGGACCGTGCTGGCCGACGATCCCCAGCTCACCGTCCGGCTGCCCGGTTACGAGGGACCGCAGCCGCTGCGAGTGGTGCTCGACCGCCGCGGCCGGGTGCCCGCCTCCGCGCGGATGCTCGACGACACGGCGCCTTCCCTCGTGGTGGCCACCGACCCGGCTCAGGCCTGCAAGGAGCTGTGGGACCGCGACGTGCGCAGCCTCCTGGTGGAGGGCGGCGCGAGCGTCGCGTCGTCGTTCCTGGCCGAGGGGCTCGTCGACAAGCTCGTCGTCCATCTCGCGCCCCTGCTGCTCGGCCCGCAGGCCCGGCCCGTCGTAGACCACGGTCCGGTGACCCTGCCCGACGCGCAGCGCTGGAGGCTGTCTGGCGTCGAGCAGGCCGACGACGACGTGATCCTCACCTACCACCCGCGATCCTGAGATGGGAATCGCCGGAGCGCCAGCGGAGGCGATTCTCTGCTGTGCTGGGTGTGGCGGTCGCGTAGCGACCGCCCTGGAGCCATAGCAGTGTTCACCGGGATCGTGGAGGAGGTCGGCACGGTGGACGCCCTCGGCTCAGGACGGCTGGCCATCCGCTGCCGGAGCATCCTCGACGACGTCGCGGTCGGTGACTCCGTCAGCGTGAACGGCGCGTGCCTGACGGCCACGGAGGTCACCGCGGACGGGTTCGCCGCCGACGTCATGGGCGAGACGCTGGCTCGGACCGCCCTGGGCGACCTGGAGCCGGGCTCGGCCGTCAACCTCGAGCGGGCGCTGCGGGCTGACGCCCGGCTCGGGGGGCACCTCGTGCAGGGGCACGTCGACGCCGTGGCCGAGGTCCTCGCGCTGGAGCCTCGCCCGCAGTGGACGGTCATGACGATCGGTCTCCCGGAGCGCCTTACTGCCTACGTCGTGGAGAAGGGCTCCATCACCGTGGACGGCACGTCGCTCACCGTCATGTCGGCGGGCGAGGGCACGTTCGCCGTGGGGCTCATCCCCCATACCCTGGCCGTCACGGTGCTCGGCCGGCGCCGGGTCGGCGATCGGGTGAACCTCGAGGTCGACGTGATCGCCAAGTACGTCGAACGCCTGATCCGCGGCGGTATCGGGAGTCCCTACACGGAGTCCGCCCCCGCCGCTGCCGTGGAGTCACCGCCTTCCGTGTCCGAAGGCCCGTAGCCTGGGGGATTGCGGCGCAACCGCCGTCGACGCACCACACGGAGGAAGACCGGTCCATGTTCGCCCCGATAGAAGAGGCCATCGCCGCGGTCGGCCGCGGCGAGATGGTGGTGGTCGTCGACGACGCCGACCGCGAGAACGAGGGCGATCTGATCATGTCCGCCGAGGCGGTGACCACGGAGCGCCTCGCCTTCTTCGTGCGACACACCTCGGGGGTGATCTGCGCGGCGCTGACAGGCGACAGGCTCGACGAGCTCGACATCCCACTGATGGTGAGCACGAACACCGATGCCAAGGGGACCGCGTTCACCGTGTCGGTGGATGCCATGAGGGGCACGTCCACGGGGATCTCGGCCGCCGACCGGGCGGCGACGATCCGCGCGCTGGTCGACCCCTCGACGCGGCCCGGAGACCTTGCGCGGCCCGGTCACATCTTCCCCCTGCGCTATCACACCGGTGGCGTGCTGAAGCGAGCAGGTCACACCGAGGCGGCGGTGGACCTCGCGCGCCTGGCGGGGCACCGCCCGGCCGGGGTCCTGTGCGAGATCGTCAACGACGACGGGACGATGGCCCGGCTGCCGGACCTGCAGCGGTTCGCCGACCGGCACGGTCTGCTGATCGTGTCGATCGCCGATCTGATCGCCTACCGCCGACAGCACGAGCAGCTGGTGCACCGGGTGGTCGAGGCGTCGATCCCGACGCCCTTCGGTCCGTTCGTCGCCGTGGGGTACGAGTCGGAGATGGACGGCCACCAGCACATCGCCCTGGTGCGCGGCGAGCCGTCGGGCAAGCCCGACGTGCTCGTGAGGATGCACTCGGAGTGCCTGACCGGCGACGTCTTCGCCAGCTTGCGCTGCGACTGCGGCACGCAGCTGCACGACGCGATGCGCAAGATCGCCGAAGAGGGTGAGGGCGTGATCGTCTACATCCGCGGTCACGAGGGACGCGGCATCGGCATCATGCACAAGCTGCACGCCTACAAGCTGCAGGACGGGGGAGCCGACACGGTGGAGGCCAACATCGAGCTTGGGTTCCCCGCGGACTCGCGTGACTACGGGACGGGAGCGCAGATCCTGGTGGACCTGGGGCTGTCCACTTTGCGCCTGCTGTCGAACAACCCCGCGAAGCGGGCAGGCCTGGAGGGCTACGGGCTGCAGATCGTCGAGCGGGTGCCGCTGGAAACCGCGCCGACGGACGAGAACCTGCGCTACCTGCAGACCAAGCGCGACAAGCTCGGTCACGACCTCGCCAGGCTCGAGGCCAAGAGGGACGGCGAAGACGAAGCGGCGCCGCCGGAAGGAGGGCACAGGATCGATGAGGGTGCATGAGGGAACGCTTGACGGCACAGGTCTGCGCGTCGGCCTCGTGGCGGCGCGGTTCAACGAGGCCGTCGTCGAACGCCTCGTCGCCGGCGCCACCGACTGCCTGCGACGCCACGGCGTCAGCGACGACGACCTCGACATGGCGTGGGTCCCCGGCGCCTGGGAGCTGCCGGTCGTGACACGGCGCATGGCCGACACGGGCCGGTTCGACGCGCTCGTCGTCCTCGGCTGCGTTGTCCGCGGGCAGACGCCGCACTTCGAGTACGTGGCCGGCCGGGCCGCGACGGTCGGGCGTGTGATGGACGACACCGGCGTCCCGGTCACCTTCGGTGTGCTCACGACGGAGACCTTCGAGCAGGCGGTCGACCGTGCCGGTGGCAAGCTCGGCAACAAGGGCTGGGACGCCGCGCAGGCAGCGATCGAGACCGCCCGGCTGCTGTCGAAGCTGAAGTAGGCGAACGGCCGACGGCGGCCTTCTGGGGCACACTGCGGCCATGGATGTCATAGTCGTGACGCTGTGCTTCGTGCTGGGCCTGGCGTTCGGGTCCTTCGCCAACGTGGTGATCCACCGCGTGCCGCGCAACGAGTCGCTGGTGAAGCCCCCCAGCGAGTGCCCCAAGTGCGAGACGCCGCTGCAGTGGCGGGACAACGTCCCCCTGCTGTCGTGGTTGCTGCTGCGGGCGAGGTGCCGACACTGCGG
>Ga0247713_1000507_pt1 | contig 23248 bp, 25 predicted proteins | sample 21E_NmetaG_FD_189936 | JGI IMG/M metagenome (GOLD analysis project Ga0247713, IMG submission 189936) | Soil microbial communities from hillslope of Landscape Evolution Observatory, University of Arizona, Oracle, AZ, United States - 2-1-E_N | ecosystem: Engineered > Artificial ecosystem >... | reverse complement strand
TCCGGTGACGGCGCCGCGGTAGCCGGGGCTTGCTGTTCACCAGAATCTGCCTGGGGGGCCGGCGCACCGGCGTCGCCGGGCGGGGTCTGCTCGTCGCGCAGCGCCGGCGGGGTCGGACTGACGTCCACCGGCGGGGCCGGCACGGTGTCCGGGGCGCAGGCGGTCGCAACCATCACCGCCGCCATTGCGACCGCCGCCCGCCCGGCGGACATGGCTACCCGCCGATCTCCGGTGGTTCGGTCGCTCCCGGCCCGACGGTCGGGGCAACCTCGTCCTCCTGCATGCCCGGTGCGGCGGTCGGGCTCTCCTGCACCGCGTCGGGGGCCTCGCCCGGGTCACACGCCACGGCGCCGCCTGCGGCGAGCACCGCGGCCACAAGTCCATATCTGATCTTCATACCGAGTCCTTTTGGTGGTGTCGTGTCCGCCGTACCCGTCGGGACACCTGGGTACGCCGACGCCCCCGCCAGCAGGCCGGGGGCGCCGGTTCGGTTCTGTGGTGCTACTTGGTCAACGCGTCAACCAGCTCGTCCTTCGACATCGAAGAGCGGCCCGGGATGTCGGCCTGTCCGGCCTTGTCGCGCAGCTCGTCGACGGTCAGGTCGATGATCTCCTCGCGACGGGCGTCGGCGATGCTGCGGCCGTCACGGGCAGCGTCGGCGATGTCGGTCAGCTGCTGGTTCGCCGCCTTCACGACGCTCTTGCGCGCCTTGTTGGCGTTCTCGTAGGCCAGGATCGTGCGGACGTCGTCGGCGCTGTCGAGGTTGCGGATGCGGGCCACCGCCTGGTCGGCGGAGAGGTCGCTGTACCCGGTGATGGGCAGCTCGTCGTCGTGCAGCGCGCCGACCGACTTGCGGGTCGAACGGGCGGCCTTTGCGGTGCGGTTCGCGCCCTCGCTGCGTGCGACATCCTCGGTCCGCTCCAACGCCGCGTCACGGCCGGCGGTGAAGATCTCCTCGGCGGCGTCCTTGAGCTGGACGGCCTTCTCGACGTTGGTCTCGATGGTCTCCTCGGCGCGGTTGCCCCACGTCGACAGCACGCTCAGCGAGCGGTTGAGACCGTGCACGGCCTGCCGCACGGGATAGGCGGCAAGGCGGCGCGCGGCGCCGACACCGGCCTGGACGGGCGTCGGCTGGATCGCAACCGGCCCGCCGACGGCGGCCTCGGCCAGCCGCGTCCGGATCCACTCGACGGTCTCGGTGTGCGCGCGCTCCAGCCGCTGGGCCAGGCGTGCCACGTCTCGCTTGCCCGTGTGCTCGGCGAGCATCCGCACGAGCTGCGCGCGGTCGCGGAGCTGGTGCTCGAGCTGCAAGTCGCCCAGGAGGGCATCGGTCAGGGTCTGTCCCTGCTCAAGCTGCGTCTTGGCCAGCGCCCCGACCCGGCCGGCGGCAACGCCCAGGACGTCGGGAACACCGCCGAGGTTGCGGATGGCGGTGCGGATCTGCTGTGCGCGCTGGCGAGACTCCTTGGCGTTGTCGGCCAGCTCGCGGCGCGTCGACTCGTCCCGTGCCTGCGCCTGGCGCGTCTGGGCGATGAGGGTCTCGGTGTTGGTCAGCCGCAGGAGCAGGTTCAGCTCGCGGATCAGTGTGGCGGTTGGCTTGCCCATGGTGGTGCCGGTTCCTTTCGGTGCGTCTCGTCCGTCACCACCGGGTTACCCGAGCATGCAACTCATAAACTGGAGCAAGCGCCCGATCGTGGGCGCGAGCGCAGAGCGCCCCGCCTCACACCGGCCCGGGGTGGTCCCCCTCCAGCGGCGGGGTCCTCCCCACGGCCGCCACACACGCGGCGCACGTCTTCGCGCGGTCCACCGTCTCGCCGTGCACCCACCGCAGCGGCCCGCTGTGACCACAGGCGGTCACCCCGTCCCACTCCTGAGCGGTGTCGTCGGCCGGGGCAGCGGCGTGGTGCTGCGTGTTCCGGTCGGTCGACAGCCATACCCGCACGGTCGCTTCGGCCATGTCCCACCCGTCCGATCGGTCGTAATCCCGCGCCTACGCACGGTTATAAGGTCTGCCGCAGGGAACCCTACTCCGGCCGAGACCTTGCCGAGGCTCGTCATGCTGCGTGGAGGAAGGCTTCGGAGATGACTGACGACGTACCCGCGTCGCAGCGGTGGCGTGGACGGCCGGTCCACAGCCTGCTGGTGCAGGCCTTCATCTTTGCCGTCCCGGTGGTGGCCTCGGTGGCGGCGGCCGCGGCGGTGTCCGCCGTTGGTCCGCGCCCTCGCGGCACGGTCGAGCTGGTCGCCTGGTGGGTCGTGCTCACCGCCATTGCGCTGGCCGTGCTGACGCTGGTCGACCGGCTCGCGCGGCGCCTGCTGCCGCTGGCGACGTTGCTGAAGCTGTCGATGCTGTTCCCGGACCGGGCACCCTCGCGGTTCCGTGTCGCCCGCAACGCGGCCAGCGTCCGCAAGCTGTCCGAGCAGCTGGCGCAGGCGCGCGAGCGGGGACTGACCGCCGAGCCCGTGTGGGCCGCGGAGACCGTGCTGACGCTGATCACCGCGCTGGGCCACCATGACCGCCGGTCCCGCGGCCACTCCGAGCGCGTCCACGTCTACGCCGAGCTGCTCGCCGACGAGCTGGACCTCCCCCAGGCCGACCGCGACCGGCTGCGGTGGGCCGCGCTGCTGCACGACGTCGGCAAGCTCATCGTGCCGGCCGAGGTGCTCAACAAGCCCGCTGACCCCGATGACGGGGAATGGCAAGCGCTGCGCCGCCACCCTGAGGCCGGCGCCGAGCTGTGCGCCCCCCTGCTGCCGTGGCTGGGCGAATGGGGCGCAGCGATCGCACAGCACCACGAGTGGTTCGACGGCACCGGTTATCCCCGCGGGCTCAAGGGCCACGAGATCTCCCGGGCGGCCCGCATCGTCGCCGTTGCGGACTGCTACGAGGTCATGACCACCTCGCGCACCTACAAGCGGGCGCTGAGCCCGGCGGCGGCCCGCGAGGAGCTCGCCCGCTGCGCCGGCACCCAGTTCGACCCGGCCATCGTGCGCGCCTTCCTCAATGTCTCGCTGGGACGGCTGCGGCTGGCGATGGGGCCGCTCGCCGTCCTCGCCACGGTGCCGTCGATGGCCCGGCTGACGTCGTGGCTCGAGCCGGTGGCCCGCGCGGGAGCGGTGATCGGCGGTGCCGCGCTCATCATGGGCAGCAGCGGCGTGTGGCAGACGCCGGGGGCGGCCGAGGCGGCATCGCGGCCCGTCGCCCCTGCGACGACACCGGTCGTGGCGACGGTCGATGTCGGGGTGCCGCCGGAGAAGGCCCTCCCCCGCCCCGCCTCGGCCTCGACGACCCCGCGCCCTCGCCCGACCGGCGCCGTGCCCGTCGCGGATCAACCCCGCGGTGGCACCGACACCGAGGCCGCCCCCGGTGATCGCCGGCGCGCGACGACACAGCCCCCGGCGCGGCCCAAGGCGACGGCGCCCAAACCCCGGCCCGGCCAGGACTCGCCGCGCCGGACGACGACGAAGCCCCGGCCATCGGCCAGGCCACCGGCAACGCAACGGCCCGCACCCGCGAAGGGCGGCACCAACGACGGCAGCACCGGCCGGTCCGACACGCCGGGCGGCGGCGCCAACCCAACTCCGCCAACCTCACCGCCGGGGCTGGAGCCCACCAAGCCCACCGGTCCGGTGGCCAGTCCCAAGCCGCCCCGCAGCCCCAAGGCGAAGGGTCGGCAGTTCTAGCCTGCGGGGTCGGTCTGAGGAGGCCGGGCCCGGGGTAAGCGAACGCAGAACCGGGCGCCGGCGGGGCGGTTCGGCGCGTAGTGCACCGACCCCCCCTGCGCCGTCGCGAGCTGCTCAACGATGGCCAGCCCCAACCCGGTGCCCTCGGCGGTGCGTGACGCTCCTCGGCTGGCCTGACTGAACTTGTCGAACAGGTGCGGGACGAACTCCGGGGGGACGCCGTTGCCGGCGTCGGCCACCTCCGCCTCGACCCACGGACCGTCGGCGCTGGCCGTGATCACGATCGGCTCGGCCCCGTACTTCAGTGCGTTGGACACGAGGTTGGTGAAGATCTGTACCAGCCGCTCGGCGTCGGCGCGCACGAACACATGGTCAGGACACTGGTTGATCACACGCGACGCGCGCAGCCCGTTCTCCGCGATGGCCTCGTCCACCGCGGTGCGCAGGCGCACCGAGGTGATCTCGATGTTGAGCGCCCCCGACTGCGCCGACGACAGCGTCAGGAGGTCCTCGACCAGGGTGCGCAGCCGGCGGCCTTGGTGACCGATGTGATCGATGAACTCCCGCCGCTTGTCGTCGGGCAGCTCGCTCCACCGCGTCTGCAGGGTCTGGGCGTACCCCAGGATCGTGGTCAGCGGCGTGCGCAGCTCGTGGTTGGTCATCGCCACGAACTCGTCTTTGACGGCCGTGGCCGCGCGCAGCTGCCCCAGCGCGTCGGCAAGCTCGTCGGCCGAGCGCTCGACGGCGGCCTTGGCGCGCTCGAGCTCGTCGCGGTCGCGCATCAGGCTGGACGCCATGGCCCCGGCCACCCCGGCGATGATGAACCCGATGCCCATGCGAAACGACACCGACGTCGCCAGAAACGGTGTTCCGAACGCCGCCTGCCCGTACAGCTCCCGGACGGTGTAGGCGGCGGCGGCACCAGCCATGGTCAGCAGCGCCCCGCGCAACCCGAACTTGATCGCCCCCTCGAGCGGCAGGATGTAGATGACCGCCCACATCGCGGTGTCCGCGTCGAAGGTGTAGACGAACACCAGCGCCATGACGACGACCGCGTCCAGGACGAGCGACCCGATCTGAAGCCACCGCACCGAGCGCAGGTCGGGCGCGCGCCGGTACGACCACCAGACCGCGGCGTTGCCGGCCGCGAGCAGTGCCACGATCCCGTAGGCGACCGCCTGGGTGCCCGGGGGGTACGGCAGGTAGTACGTGGCGACCTGCAGGCACGCGAACACGACCGCGACCCATCGGATCCGCACCATGGTGCGCTCCGACCGTCGCGCACGCTTCAGTAACAGCTCCGGCGCAGCGGACATACCCGGGGATTGTGACCGACGGCGCCTCGTTGCGCCGACAGCGCCGACCGCTGCCGTCTGGATATGTACCGTTCTGCGCCGTTTTGTGACAGACAACGAACGGAACTAGTCCCTCCCCCCTCGTTTTGGCTAGTCATCGCTCGGGAATAGTGCGGCGAAACAAGGCGTCGAGCGGCCGATCGACGCGGGAGCTGACAGCGACCACCACCGCGCAGGGGACGGGGCCTGCACTGCGGTGCGCGCTGAACGACGACCGCGGAGGGGCCGATGCACAGGTGGGTGCGCACGACCGGGATGCTGGCCATGCTCGTCATGGTCGCCCTGGCGGCGCTCGCGCCCAGTGCCACCGCCGCCCCCGGCCTGCCCGACCCCGAGGGGCAGCTGGTGCGCAGCATCAACGCCGAACGCAAGGCGCGGGGGCTCCCGGCGCTGACCCGCAACCTGCAGATGGTGCGGCTGGGCCGCCAATGGGCCACGACGATGGCGGCGCGCCAGCACCTGTACCACCGTCCCGATTTGGCCGACGCCGTCTACGGCCCGTACCGCCGCCTGGGCGAGAACGTCGGCTACGCGCGGGTCGCCGGCGCATCCGATGCCGAGTTGGCGCGGCGCATCCACGAGGCCTTCATGGCATCGTCAGGCCACCGGGCACACATCCTGGGCAGGTTCAACCAGGTCGGCGTCGGGGTCGTTCGTGCCGGCAACGGCGGCATGTGGGTGGCCGTCAACTTCCTCCTCGGCCCGCGCGACGGCTTTCCGCTGTATCGCGACACGGGCGACTCGCCGCACCGCGCTGCCGTCAACCGGCTGTTCACCAAGGGCATCGTGCGGGGCTGCACCGCGCACCGGTACTGCCCTGGGCAGGTCGTCACGCGGCGCACGATGGCCGTGCTGCTCGACCGCGCCACCGGCACGCGCAACGCGACGACCTTCGTCCGCGACCGGTGCGGCAGCCGGTCGGCGTGCTGGAACGCAACGGTGACCCGCGGCTACCTCGCCATGGCGCTCACCGACGCCCTGCGCCTGCCGGCCGCCTCGGGCAACCGCTTCACCGACGTCCGCGGCACCCAGGCGACCGCCGCGAACGCCGTGGCCGCCGCAGGGATCGTCGACGGCTGCGACGCGTCGCGATTCTGCCCGTCGGCCAACGTGCGCCGCGGCGTGCTGGCGCGGTTCGTGGACCAGGCGCTGCGCTGACCCTCGGCCGGCGTGACAGTCTGGCCGCGTGCCCGCCACCGCCCGCGCCGCCGCCTGCACGCTGCTGCTGACCCTGCTGGCCTGCGGCGAGGCCGGCAGCCCCCCGGCCCAACCCGAGGAGGACCGCCCGGTGGTGGCCGGCGACCCGACGCCCACCGTGACGGTGACCGGCACCCCGAGCCCGTCGTGTGACCCGCCGTGCCGCAGGCGGCCACGTGTGGTGGGTAGGTTCGATCCCGACCTCGCGCCGGAGGCCAGCGGCCTGGCCGCCAGCCGCCGCAACCCCGGGCTGCTGTACCTCGTCGACGACGGGCCGGGCACGACATCGGTCGCGGTGCTGGACGCCGGCGACGTCTCGCTGGTGGCGGAGATCACGGTCGAGGGGATGGTGGGACAGGACACCGAGGACCTCGCGGTGGGGCCGTGCCGGGCCGGCGCCCGGCGGACGTGCGTGTTCGTCGGCGACATCGGCGACAACCTGCGCGCCCGCGAGACGATCACGGTCACCCGGTTCGTGGAACCGGACCTGAGCAGACCGCCGCCCGCGTCCGTGGCAGCGCAGGTCGCGACACTGCGGTACCCGGACGGCCCCCACGACGCCGAGACGCTGCTCGTCGACGACGACGGCGCGGTCGGCGTCGTGACCAAGGACCCTGGCGAGGACGGGCTCGGAGCCGCGCGGCTGTACGTGACGCCCCGGTTCGGGGACGCGACCCTGACCGACGCCGGCGCAATCCGGCTGCCGCCCCCGATGGCGCCCACCGCCTCCGCGGTCGTCGGGCACGTCGCCACCGGCGGCGACCTTCGCAAAGGGCGGGCGGTGATCCGCACGTACGACGCGCTGTACGAGCTGACCGGTCGGGGCGGCCTGTCCCGCCTGCCGTCGTGGTCGATCCGGCAGATCCCCGCCCCGGCCGAGCCCCAAGGCGAGGCGGTCGCGTACGCCGCCGACGGCTGCGGGCTGTTCACGGTCAGCGAGCGGTCCACCGCGTTGACGGCGATGCCGTGCCGGCGCCCGTAGGCTGCACCCCATGCAGGTACCCGCCGAGATCGTCTGCGTCGACTGCGGTGGTCGTTGCGGACGGCTCAGCCACGAGCCCGAGGACGGCTTTTCCTCCGGTGACATCGTCGCCTACCGCTGCGAGGACTGTCTGGACCGCTGGGACGTCGTGATCGAGGAAGATCAGGACTAGACAGCGCCGGATGGCTGTGGGTCACTAGTCGGCATGGAGACGACCACGGGCCACCCGACCATCGAAGGCGTGAAGACCCGTCGAGCCGGTCTTCACCACATCCTCGTCGACCTCGAGACGGCGATCTCCGCCGCCGCCGCTGGGCGGGAGGATCCGTGGGCCGATCAGGTCCGCGTCGCGCTCGCGCGGCTGTCCGATGCGTTCACCGAGCACGTCGAGCAAACCGAAGGACCCGACGGCCTGTTCGACCAGGTCCGCCGGCGGGCACCCCGGCTTGACGCGCACTGCCGACGCCTGACCGACGAGCACCGCCAGATCGCCACGAGACTTGCAGGCGCCGCCGCGGCGCTCGACGACGACACCGCCAGCGCCCGGGAAGCAGTCTTGAAGCTCCTGGCCCTGATGTCGCGTCACCGCCAGCGCGGCGCCGATCTCGTGTACGAGGCGTACGAAGTGGACCTCGGCGGCAGCGACTGACCTACGCGTACTGGGCGACGGCGACCGCGATCTCGCGGAACGCCTGTCCTCGATGAGACACCGCGTCTTTCTGCTCGGGCGTCATCTCGGCGGTCGTGACCGCTGCGCCCAGCGGCTGGAAGATGGGGTCGTAGCCGAACCCACCGGTGCCGCGGGGCTCGTGCACGAGCTCACCTTCGAGCACCCCTTCGGCGGTGTGCTCCACGCCGTCCACCGTCACCAGGGCCGCCACGCACACGAACCGAGCGCGGCGGTCACTGACGCCGGCCATCCGCTCGAGCACGAGCTCGAGGTTCGCCCGGTCGTCCCCGTGGCGGCCGGCGAAGCGAGCTGACCGCACGCCGGGCTCCCCGCCCAGCGCATCGACCACCAGGCCGCTGTCGTCTGCCACGGCGAGCTTGCCGGTCGCGGCTACGGCCGCCCGCGCCTTGATCAAGGCGTTCTCCGCAAAGGTGTCCCCGGTCTCGTCGGGCTCGGGGTAGTCGACGTCGTCGAGCGACAGCAACCGGATGTCGACGGCTTGGCGCTGGAGGATCCGCTGCAGCTCCGCGAGCTTGGCGCGGTTGTGGGTGGCCAGCACCAGCTCCACGGTCATGCCCCGCGGGTGACGGCCGCCTGCTGGTGCCCGATCAGCGCCTGGCAGCCGGCCAACCCCAGGTCGAGCATCCGGTCGGTTTCCGCGCGGGTGAACGGGGCGCCCTCGGCGGTCCCCTGCAGTTCGACGAAACGGCCGTCGCCGGTGGCGACGACGTTGAAGTCGACGTCGGCTGCGCTGTCCTCGGCGTAGCACAGATCGAGCAGTGGCCGGCCGTCCACGATGCCGACGCTGACCGCCGCCAGCGGGTCGAGCCGAGGCCGTGAGCGCCGGGTGCCGGCCGCCACCAGCGCGTCGAGCGCCTGCGACAGCGCCACCCACGCGCCGGTGATCGCCGCGGTCCGCGTCCCACCGTCGGCCTGCAAGACGTCACAGTCGATCACGATGCTGATCTCGCCCAGGCCGGTCAGGTCGATCGCCGAGCGCAGCGACCGGCCGATGAGCCGTTGGATCTCGTGCGTCCTGCCGCCCACGCGCCCGCGGACCGACTCCCGGGCCGTGCGTTCGCTGGTGGCGCGGGGCAGCATCGCGTACTCGGCCGTGACCCACCCGCGACCGCTGCCGGCCATCCACCGCGGGACCGACGACTCCACGCTGGCGGCGCACAACACCCGCGTCTTTCCCATCGCGATCAGCGCCGACCCCTCCGCGAAGTCTTGCACTCCGGTCTCGATCGCCACCGGCCGCAGCTCGTCGTCCGCCCTGCCGTCGACTCTGGTCACAAGACGATCTCCTGCAGGTCATACGCCACGATGACCTCGCCGTCGTAGGCGCGGGCCGCCTCGGCGGCGACCTCATGCGGGTCGTTCGAGGGGAAGACGTGGGTCGTCATCAGCCGGCCGACGTCGGCCTCGGCCGCGGTGCGACCAGCCTCGAACCCGGTCATGTGCACCCCGCTGGGCAGGGGCCGCTGCTTTTCCAGCCAGGTCGCGTCCGCGATGAGCAGGTCGGCACCTTGGGCGCCGCGCTGCAGATCCGGCGACGCTGCGGTGTCGGCGGTGTAGGCGAGCGTCTTGCCGCCGGCCTCGACGCGCGACGCCAGCGTCTCCACGGGGTGGTTCGCGGCGAACAGGGTGACGCGCATCCCACCGAGCTCCAGCACATCACCGGCCCTGGCTGCGGCGAAGCGGCAGGTCTCGGCGAAGGTGTCGACGTTGTCCAGCAGCTGGCCGGCGAACTCCCACGTGCCGCGGGGGGCGTACACGGGGACCGAGCGCGGGCCGTCCGGATGGAACCGCAAGGCGTAGTACAGCCCGTACAGGTCGGCGAAGTGATCCGGGTGCAGGTGACTGATGATGATGGCGTCGACGTCGGAGACGTCCCACCGCCGCTGCAGGTTGGACAGCGAGCCGTTGCCGCAGTCCAGCAGGAGCCGGAAGCCGTCATGCTCGACCATGTACGACGAGCACATCCGCTCGGGACCGACGTGCGTCCCAGAGCAACCCAACACGGTCAGCTGCAGGCTCATGTGTGCCGTTCCCCCCAGGGCCGCTCGACGTCGACGACAGAAAGACGAGGGCCCATGAAGCGCGCGGCCAGACGGGCGAACGCCGACGGGTCCCCACTGGCGACGAAGCGGTGCTCGGCGGCGTCGTCCAGGACGTCGCCGTGGCGGAGCAGGTCGTCGTCAACCAAGCGGCTGAACACCCGGCGCGCGGTCTCCTCCGCCGACGACACCAGCAGCACGTCGGGACCCATGACATGTGACAGCACGCCGGTGAGCAGGGGATAGTGGGTGCACCCCAGAATCAGCGTGTCGACCCCCGCTGCCACCAGCGGGGCGAGCGGGTCTGCGGCGGCGTCGAGGACCTCCGGGTCGGTGGTGCGGCCCGCCTCGACGAACTCGACGAACCGCGGGCACGCCTGGCTGAACAGCTTGATATCCGGTGCTGCAGCGGCGACTGCTCGGTCGTACGCCCCCGACGCGATCGTCCCTTCCGTCCCGATCACCCCGATGCGCCCGTTGCGCGTCGAGCGGACCGCCGTGTCGACCGCCGGGGCGATCACGCCGACCACGGGTACCGGGAACCGCAGCGGATCGGTCTCCAGCGCCGCGGCGGTGGCCGTGTTGCATGCGGCGACGACCAGCTTGGTGTCCTGCGTCGCCAGCCAATCGACGATCTCCTGCGTGAAGTCGCGAACCTCACCGAGGTCGCGCGGGCCGTAGGGTCCCCGTGCGGTGTCACCGAAGTAGAGGATGCGCTCGTCAGGCAGCAGATCCATCAGCGCCCGAGCGACCGTCAGCCCGCCGACGCCGGAGTCGAAGACGCCGATGGGGCGCGGGTCGGTGGGGGCGCCGGCGGTGCGCCGCGGCTGGTTCGCCATGGCGACGATGCTAGATCAGGCCCAGAGCGTGTCCTGCAGGCGCGCGGCGACGTCCTCGAGGTTGCCCTGCTCGTACGCCCCGGTGGACAGGTATTTCCAACCGCCGTCGGGTGAGATGACCACCACCTTGGATCCCTCTGGCAGCCGGGCGGGGGTGCACACGCGGCGGGCGACGTCGACCGCCGCTCCGGTGGACACCCCGACGAACAGCCCCTCGTGCTCGACGACGTCGCGGGTGGCCTTCAGCGCCCGCAGCGAGTCGACCTTGATCCGCCCGTCGAGGAGCGACTGGTCGAGCACCGGTGGCACGAAACCCTCGTCGATGTTGCGCAGCCCGTAGACCAGGTCACCGTACTCCGGCTCGGCGGCGATCACCTTGACGTCGGGGTTGTGCTCCTTGAGCCGGCGCCCCACGCCCGTGAGTGTCCCGCCGGTCCCCAGTCCGGCCACGACCGCGGCCACGTCTGGCAGGTCGCGGATGATCTCAGGCCCGGTGGTCTCGTAGTGCGCCAGCGGGTTCGCGGGGTTGCCGTATTGAAAGGGCATGAAGACGTCCGGGTCGTCCTCGGCGATCTCGCGCGCGACGCGCACGGCGCCGTTGGAGCCTTCCGAGGCCGGGCTGTACACGATGTCCGCCCCGTACAGCGTCAGCAGCGTGCGGCGCTCCTGGGAGGTGTTCTCGGGCATGACGCACGTGAGCTTGTAGCCCTTCGGGGCGCAGATCGCGGCCAGGGCGATGCCGGTGTTGCCTGATGTCGGCTCGAGGACCCGGCTGCCCGGATGCAGACGACCGTCACGCTCGGCCGCCTCCACGAGGTACTTCGCCACCCGGTCCTTGACCGAGCCCGTCGGGTTGTTGCCCTCCAGCTTCAGATACAGGCGGTACCCCGGCGGCGACAACGACGGCAGCCCGACCAGCGGCGTGTCGCCGACCGCGTGGCTGACGTCGGGGGCGAGCACGACGGCTCAGCCGCCGGCCACGGCGGGGAGGATCGACACGGTGTCACCGTCGGACACCGGGGTCTCGATGCCGCCCAGGTAGCGGACGTCCTCGTCGTTGACGTACACGTTGACGAACCGCCGCAGCGCGCCTGACTCGTCGACGAGGGCGGCGGTGAGGTCGGCGTTGCGCTGGCCGAGGTCGTCGATCACCTCGCGCAACGTCGCACCTTGGGCCTGGACGACCTTCTCGCCGTCGGTGTGCTTGCGCAGCACGGTCGGCACGCGGACCTGGATGGACATGGGGATCGGGCTCCTGGTTGTCAGCCGACGGGGGTGGCGGCGTCGTCGATGAGCACGCGGCGCTCCGTGATCGCCCCGTCGACGATGTTGAACCCGCGGATCACGGGGCGCTGGGCATCTTGCAACGACACGATCAGGTAGACCGCGTCGGGATAGAACGCCAGCTCGACGTCGGTGGGCGAGGGAAACGCCTCGGTGTGGGTGTGACTGTGGTAGATCGCCAGCAGATCCCAGTCCTGGTCGTCGATCTCGTTCATCGCGTGCAGCATCGACCTGGGATCCATGGAGTAGTAGGTCATCGATCGCGCGGCGTTGGGGATCGGGTAGTGCTTGACGACCCGTCCGCGGTGCCCGGCCAGCAGCCCGCACACCTCGAACGGGAAGTCGCTGCGCGCGTGGTCGACCAGCGCGTCGAACGTCGCCTGGTCCAGCTGCAGTTCGCCCTGCATGCGGGCGCGCGTCACCGCGGATCTCCTTGCTCGGGGTCTGCGAGCCATGCTAGCCACGGTTTTGCACCCCCCTGGGGTGTAAACCGTCGACGGGCGCGGTGCGCCACCGGCGGTCAGCGCAGGCGGATGCGCCCCGTCCCCGGGGCCAGGGCGGCACCGACCACCGCGGCGGGGTGGCCTTCTGCCTGCAGCGCCGCGACTGCCTGGCCGGCGCGGTCGGGGTCCACACCGAACAGCAGACCCCCCGAGGTCTGCGGGTCGGCGAGCAGCGCCATGGTGTCGTCGCCTGCGCCGCCGCGGTCCACCAGCTCGTTGACCCACCGCAGGTTCCGCCGAGTCCCCCCAGGCACGTGTCCCGCGGCAATCAGGTCGCGCGCACCGGGGAGCACGGGCACAGCGTCGACTTCCAGGGCCACGTCGGCACCGGCGGTCTCGGCCAAGGACCGCAGGTGCCCGAGCAGGCCGAACCCGGTGACGTCGGTCGCGCCACGGGCGCCCGCGCCCACGGCCACCCGGGCGGCTGCCGCATTGGAACGCTGCATCGACGCCACCGCCGCGGCGACCGCGTCCTCACCGGCAGCGCCGGCCTTCAGTGCGGTGGCGACGGTACCGACGCCAATGGCCTTGGTGAGCACCAGCGCCTGCCCTGGTCGCAAGCCGTCTTTGGTCATCAGCTCGTCGATGCGGACCTCCCCGACGACCGCCACGCCGAACTTCGGCTGGGGGTCGTCGACGGTGTGGCCGCCCACGATGACCCAGTCCCCCGCCCCGGCGGCGTCGCGCGCGCCGGTGAGCACCTCCACCAACAAGTCGTCGCCGAGCTCCCCGGCGTTCCAGCAGACCACGTTGAGACCGAACAGCGGGCGGCCACCCATCGCGTACACGTCGGATGCGGCATTCGTGGCGGCCACGTGGCCCCACGTGACGGCGTCGTCGACGATCGGGGTGATCACGTCCACGGTGGCGACGAACGCACGATCATCGTCGACTCGCCACACGGCGGCGTCGTCGCCGGTGCCCAGCAGCAGGTCCGGCGCGGAGCCGGCGGGCACGCGTTGCAGGATCGACGCCAACGCGGCCGGGGCGAGCTTGCACCCGCACCCAGCCCCGTGGCTGTACTCGGTCAGGCGGCGGCGGGTCACCCGCGCAGCGTAGATGGCTCCCGCGGGGCCGGCGCCGGGCGGGGGGCGCCCGACGGAGGTGCCGCGGGCAACGACGCCCGGAAGATCACCAGCGGCCCCTCGCAGTGCACGTCGATCCGCCCGCCGTAGGACGTCACGATCTTTCGGGCGATATGCAGCCCGAGGCCGATACCGCCGTAGCGGCGCGTGTCGGACGAGTCGGCCTGGACGAAGGCGTCGAAGATCCGCTCGCGGTCACGGTCACCGATGGCGGGGCCGACGTTGGCCACCTCCAGCACGATCGCGTTGCCGTCACGTCGACTGCTCACCCGCACGTCGGAGTCGTCGGCCGCGAACTTCACGGCGTTGTCGAGCAGGTTGAACAGCAGCTGGTGGGTCACCGCAGCGTTCATCCGCACGACGTGGTCGGCCGCCACGTGCTGCGTGACGCGCCGCGAGGCCACCGGGGTCGTCTCGACGACATCGCGCACCGCGGCGGCGGCCAGCTCGCTGAGGCAGGCGCGGTCGTGCTCGTCGGGCTCGATCTCTTCCGAGGCAGTGAGCAGGTTGGCGACCATGCGGGTCAACCGCTTCGCTTCCCGTTCGATCGCCTGGGTGCACGTCTGCACCGCCTCGGGATCCATGCGGCCGTGGCGCGCTTCGAGGGTGCGGGCGAAGCCTCGGATCGCGGTCAGCGGAGTCCGGAACTCGTGCCCGACGACGCCAATGAGCTCGCTTTTGACGGTCTCAGCCTGTCGCAGCTGCTCGACGACGGCCCGCTCGCCCTCGTACAGGCGGCTGTAGTACTCCTGCGCGGCCATCTGCTGGCGTTCGGTCTGCTTCCAGAAGATGACGTTGGCAGAGGCGGCGGCGAGCAGGAACCCGCCGTGGATCACGGCCCACAACCAGGGCGCCTCGGCACCGCCCGGGTGGCTGTAGATGCTGCCCGGTGCGACTGCACCGACGGCCCCGTGGCTGACCATGACGTACGCGACGGCGATCAGCAGTGGGCGCCAGTCCTGGTACAGCGCGACGAACGCCAGGACGACGAAGTAGTGGAAGTGCGCCTCGATGACACCACCGGTGGCATGCACCAGCAGTGACGCCCCGCCGACCAGCCCCAGCGTGACGGCGCACGACCCGACGACGCGTGACCGCGACAGCGCACCAACCCCCAAAAGGGCGATCAGCGGCATCACCTCGAGCAGCTGATGAGCCAATGGCCGCCCCGCAACGGCTCCGACAGCCACGAGACCGGGGACGTGCAGCGCGAGCACGACCAGCAGCAGCCGATGGCGGCGGGCCCAGATCTCCGCGCCCAGGGTGTTGCCACGCGGGAGCGCGGTACGGAGTTGTGCGACGTAGTGGGTCATGGGTGCGGTGGTGAGAGTGCGATGCCGTCAGTGTTCCTCCAGCCGGTCATCTCACAACCGGACCGAATGGGTCATATCGCCATGGCGCCGATGGACTAGTCCGCAAGCACGGTGGCGAGCACACTGGGCCGGTCGGTCACGATGCCGTCGACGCCGAGGGCGAGCAACCGGCGCATCTCGGCCGGTTCGTCGACGGTCCAGACGTGCACGGCCAAGCCGACGTCATGGGCGGCACGGACGAACGGCTCGCTCACCACGACGACGTCGCCGTAGGTCACCGGCACCTGCACGGCGTGGCGGCCCGGTATGCCCGCCGGGGAGCCGTCGTGCACCGACTGCCACAGCGCGGCGGTCTCCCCGGGTCCGGCAGAGGTCGATACGCCGGGCGCCAGGGCGGAGAACCGGCAGAGCGCGGCGTCATGAAAGGACGCCACCATCAGGTTCGTGACCTCGCCGTGCGCGGCGATGACCTGTGCGACCGCTGCCTCGTCGCCGCCCTCGTCACCAGGGGGTCGTTTGAGGTCGATGTTGACGTACACCCCGCCGAAGCGCCGCAGGACGTCGGCGAGCAGCGGGACGCGGAAGTCGTCGGCAGTGAAGCCGGCCGGCGGCGACCGGCGGCCCGTGGCAACGCCCCGGTACGGGCAGTCCGATGCGGCCGGGTCCGCAACGTCGCCGACACCGGGGACGAAACGGTAGGCCGCGTCGAGACGCTGCAGCTGCGCCAGCGTCAGGGCGCCCACCGCCCCGCAGCCGTCGGTGGTCGCGTCGACCGTCTCGTCGTGCACGACGACGACGTGGCCGTCGGCGGTTGTGTGGACATCGAGCTCGAGCATGTGGGCGCCGGCGGCCACGGCGGTGGCCATCGCGAACATGGTCGAGGCCGGCGCTTCCGCCGCCCCGCCTCGATGGGCGATGTTCAGCGGCCGCCGGCGCAGCCAGGGGTTCACGGCGCCGGCGCCGGCAGCTCGAACCACACCCGCTTGCCGCTGCGCGTGGTCACCACGCCCCAGTCGGACGCGACCGTCTCCACGATGTGCACCCCCCTGCCGCCCGTGGCGTCGGGGCCGGGCTGCAGCTTGCGGGGCAGCTCGGCCGACCCGTCGCCGACCTCGACACGCACGCACGTGCCGTCGTACCGCACCAAGACGACAAACGGCGCCTCGCCGTGCCGGATGGCGTTGCCGACCACCTCGCTGACCAGCAGCTCGATGTCACCGCCGGCCAGGGACGACATGCGCCAGCTGTGCATCACCCCGGAGACGAACCGGCGAGCGCGGGCGGCGCTGGTGGGGTCGCCGCTGAGCCGCAACCGCGCCTCGCGGGGCGGGCCAGGCCGCCATGTCGCTCCCCAGTGCGGCTCACCCACCGGGTAGCCGGGCAGCTCGACCTCACTGCCGATGGCGCGACGCAGCCGCTGCTCGGGGTCCTCGGCGGCGTCGGGCGGGACGCGGACGACCACCACGGCCACATCGTCAGGAAACGGCTGGTCGGAGAATGTCACGAGACCCTCGACGATGGCGTCGGCGAGCGTCTCCGCGTCGGCGTCGATGTTGGCCAGCAGGAGCTCTGGCAGCGCCTCGTCGCCGTACTCCTCCCCTGCGGTGTCGCGTGCCTCGGTCACGCCGTCGGTGACGAACACGATCGCGTCGCCCGGACCCAGTCCCACGCGGTCCTCGCCGACCTCGATGTCCTCGAACAGCCCGAGCAACGAGCCGGCCTGGCCGCGGACGTCGACCCACCCCGCTCGCCGTACGACGACCGGCAGTGGATGGCCGGCGACCGACAGCGTCAACCACGCGCCGCACACATCCTGCTCCAGCCGCGCGTAGACCACGGACGCGAACCGCTCGCCCAGATCCGGCTCGCCCAAGAGGGCCTCGTTGACCTCGGCGAGCACGGCCACCGGGTCACTGTGGTGGCCCGCCGCCGCACGCACCGAGTAGCGGGCGAGCGCGGTCAGTCGAGCAGCCTGGACGCCCTTGCCGCAGACGTCCCCCAAGACCACGCCCCAATCGTTGGTTCGCAGCCGGAAGACGTCGTAGAAGTCACCACCGACGATGACGCCCTGCTGCGCCGGCCGGTAGCGGGCGGCCACCTGCAAACCGGGGATCTGCGGCGGACGGGGTGGCAGGAGGCTGGCCTGGAGCGTCTCACTGACGCGCCGCAGGTCGGCCTCGACGTCCTTTTGCGCGGTGATGTCGCGGAACTGCCACGCATACCCCAGATAGCTGCCGTCCGGGGCGTGCAGGGGGGTGCCGTAGCGGTCCAGGACCCGCCCGTCACGCAGCGCCAGCTCTTCGTGGGATGCGACCGGGTCCGCGTACACCTGGCTGACGCGCGCGACGAACGCCTCGGGGTCGGCGACCAACCGGGCTGCGGCCTGCACCGCCTGCTCGTCGTCGCGGTCGCGGATCGCCTCAGGTGGCAGCTGCCAGATCTCGGAGAACCGCTCGTTGAGCGCGAGTATCCGTCCGTCGGGGGACACGACCAACAGACCGTCGGGCGTGGCCTCGACCAGCGCGTTCCAGATCTGGTCGAGCGCGCGTCGCTCGCGGCGGCCTTCGCGCGGATTGGATGGCGGGTGATCCACGTGCAAGGGTGCGATGTGTCCTGTTCCGGCGGCCGGTGTCGATGGTAAGTCACCGGCGGCCCGTGTGGAGGGTCCAGCATGGCAGCGGACGCCGACGTCGTGGTGATCGGCGCCGGGCTGGCCGGACTGACGGCAGCGCACCGGATGACCATCGCCGGTGCGTCGGTGGTCGTCGTCGAGGCCCGAGGTCGGGTCGGCGGACGGGTGCTGACGACGCAGCTGGACGATCTGACGGTCGACCTCGGGGGCACCTGGGTGGGACCGGGACAGGACCGGATCGCGGCACTGCTGGACGAGCTGGGGGTGTCGACGTTTCCGACCCACGACCACGGCGACGACCTGCTGGTGCTGCGCCGGCACAGGGGCCGGGTCATGCGCCGGCGCGCCGCTGGACGGGTGCCGCCGCTGGCGGCACCGGCGGTGCTCGACCTGGCCCGGGTGCAGACGGCGCTGGACCGGATGGCACGGCAGGTCCCGCTGGACCGCCCGTGGACTGCACCCCGCGCGCGCAGTCGGGACGCGCAGACCCTGGAGTCGTGGCTGCAGCGCAACGCGCTCACGCGTGACGCCCGGCGATTGGTGCGGCTGCTGCTGGCCCAGGCGGTGCTGACGACCGAGGCGGAGAACGTGTCGCTGCTGCACGCGCTGTTCTACCTGCGCGCTGGCGGCGGTTTCGAGACGCTGATGTCGACGACCGGGGGCGCCCAGCAGGACCGCATCGTGGGCGGGGCGCTGCAGGTGCCGCTGCGGCTGGCTGGGGCGTTGGGCGACCGGGTGCGCCTGGACTGGCCGGTCCGTTCCGTGCGCGTCCGCGACGGCGGCGTGGAGGTCGGTGGCGATGCGGGGACGGTGACGGCGCGGCGCGCCATCGTGGCGGTCCCACCGACCCTGGCGGGTCGCCTGCACTACGAGCCGGCACTGCCCGCCGCGCGGGACCAGCTGACGCAGCGGGTGCCCCACGGAGCGACCATCAAGGCTGTGGCGCGCTACGACCGTCCGTTCTGGCGGGACGACGGCCTGTCGGGGCAGGCTCTGACCGACCGGGGCGACGTGCTGTTCACCTTCGACGTCAGTCCGGCGGACGGCTCGGTGGGCGCGCTGGTCGCCTTCGTGCAGGGCACGACCGCGGTACGGCTGGGTGCGGCGCCGGCGGCCCAGCGTCGGGCGGCCGTGCTGGCCGACCTCGCAGCGCTGTACGGCCCGCAGGCCGCCGAACCCGACGGCTACGTCGAGCAGGACTGGCAGGCCGAGCAGTACACCCGAGGTTGCTACGGCGGCCACGCGCCCCCGGGGGCGCTGACGCAGTACGGCCACGCGCTGCGCCGGCCCATCGGTCCTTTGCACTGGGCCGGCACGGAGACCGCCGAGCGTGGCAACGGCTACATGGACGGGGCGGTCGCCTCGGGCGAGCGGGCGGCGCGGGAGGTGCTGGCCGCACTGGGGTGACCGTGGGGTGCTGGGGTGGGCGCAGCGCGGTTCAGTCGTGCTCGTGACGGCACGCGTCGCCGTGACCGTTCAGGCCGGCGAACGGCCCGCAGGGATGGTCGATCAGCCACACGTGCAGCATGGGGGGCGTCACGACGTGGCGCCCCGACGGGACGCAGCGCCCGTCGACCAGCAGACCGGCGACGCGACCGTCATCGTCCCAGCACAGATCCTCGTGCAGGTGCCACGCGGCCCGCTGGTCGCCCAGATCGGGGACATCAGCCATGGTGGAACCGGGCGGGAGGATGTACATGACCGACACGAGGCGGCGTCGACTCCCCTCCACGCGGTAGACGAGTGACTCGGGGCGGCGGGGGTCCAAAATTCTGGCGCTGGCGGTCCGCGCCGGGTGCACGTAGTGCTCGTAGCCGGTGATCGCATCGCCGATGGACCGGTAGCCCGCCGCCGTGGCCGTAGCGACGTCGCCGTACCGGCCCGCGTGGCGGCGGGTGCGTGACACCAGCCGGTCGGCGGCGGTCGCCACTGGACGGGGCGGCCGCCGGCGCGCCTCGGTCTGCTGCGGCGCCGGCCGGTGGTGGTGGTCGTCAGCGGGCGTTGCTGGTGCGGCGGCCGGCGCAGCCGTCTGGCGGGGTGGTGCGGGGTCGCTGCGGGCGCCGGTGGCGGCCAGACCGATCACGATGACCAGCCCGGCGAGCGCCCCGAGCAGGCCGGCGCGGGCGGTGGTGCTCATGCCGGCCCGTCGTCGCGCAGCTCGATCCACCGGGCACGGGCGACCGCCACGGCAGTACCGTCCGCGTCCACGATCGCCGAGGCGGCGTCGTGCTTGCGGCCCTCCGACGATCCGCGCCATCCGAGCACCACGTAGGGCACGCCGACCTGCACGGCGGCGCGCAGCTGCGCCGTCAGCCGACCGAGCACCGCGAGGCGACCGACCGGCCCGCCGAAGTACGAGGGGCAGTCCAGCGCCGCCCACACGATCGCCGGGTCGACCGCCCCGTCCGCGCCGGCAACGTCAGCCGTCGGCGTCCACGGGGCGGCCACGATGCCGTCGGCACCGTCGACGGGACCGGGAAACAGCCGCAGGCCGTCGCCGGCCGCCCGTTGGGGCCCGCACACGAAGCACGTCGGGAAGGCATGACGCGTGAAGCCGTCGTAGCCCCCGGTGGCGCGTGCGGCCTCGTCCGGGGTCACGGTGCGGGGTGGGGCGAGATCGACACCGGAGGGACGCGCCTCGGCGATGAGCAGCTCACCGTCGTGCAGAAGGGCTCGCTCCGCGTCGACGGTCAGGTCCAGCGGCCGCTCCAGCGGTGGAGGCAGCCGGAGCGTCACCTCGGCAGTGCCGTCCAGATGGACGGCCAGCGCCCCGCACGCGTACCCGCCGTTGGCGGATGTCGGCGGGCCGTTGAACCGGGCGGGGATGGTGACCGTGGCGGAAGCCATTGGTGGAGGTGCGGGGAATCGAACCCCGGTCCAGATGCCTCGACTCCGAAAGCGCTACGAGCGTAGGACTCAGTGGATTGTCGGGCTACCGGGTCCTGAGTCCAGACCCCCTGGCAGCCGTACACCGCTGCGGTGTCCCCGCCGGCCCGCGGTGAGAAGCCGGCGAGTGGAGCCTGGATGCGACGCCCGACCCCTCACCCCAGGCAAGTGAGGGCGGACGGGTGGCTAGTTAGGCCGCCAGTGCAACAGGTTCGTTGGCACTTGTTGGTTTGCCACGCAGTTTTGCGAGTTGACGTGACGTGCTCGGCTCGCTCTTCCGGGATCGACCAGCACCTGTCGAAGCCAGTCACCCCCAGATCTTGGGTTGCCTCACCAGTGTAGGGCCACCCCGTGACAGCGTCATCCACCGCCCGCCAAGGGTCGTCATTCTGGGGGTCAGGCCTTCTGGCGGTCGCGCAGGGCCCGTTGGATCTGGCGGTCGGCGTCTTTGCGGGCGAGGTCCTGACGCTTGTCGTGGTGCGCCTTTCCGACCCCCAGGCCGATGAGCAGCTTGGCGCGGCCGCGCTTCCAGTACAGCTTCATCGGCACCAAGGTCCGCCCCTGCTCCTGGGTGAACTTCGCCATGCGGTCGAGCTCGCGGCGGTGGACCAGCAGCTTGCGGTGGCGCGTGGGGTCATGGTTGGCGCGGTTGCCGAACTCGTACTCCGGGATGTGCGCCTGCACCAGCCACGCCTCGCCGCCGCGGACCGTGGCGAACGCCTCGGCGATGGAAGCCTTGCCGGCGCGCAGGCTCTTGACCTCGGTGCCGACCAGCACGAGGCCGGCCTCGATGGTCTCGTCGATCTCGTAGTCGAACCGCGCGCGGCGGTTGACCGCGATCGCGTCGGTGTCCTTGGATTTGGCCTTGGCCATGGTGTCGCCCCGCGCCGTCAGCTGGTCTCGGGATCGCCACCGGCGATCATCGCCGCCAGCGTCTCCTGCGCCGCCGCCAGCTGCGCCTCCGCACCCGCCACCCGGCGGTCGGGGCGAACCCCTTCGCCTTCGATCGAGTCACCGGAAGGAGTGAAGTACTCAGCCGTCGTGTACTTCACGCCCCCGCCGGCGTCGAGACGGTGGATGGTCTGCACGGTGCCCTTGCCGAAGGTGGGGACGCCGACGAGGGTCCCACGCTCGGAGTCCTGGATTGCGCCGGCGACGATCTCACTGGCGCTGGCCGAGCCCTTGTTGATCAGCACCACCAGGGGCAGGCCCTCGACGGCGTCACCCTTGGCCGAGAAGGTGCGTCGCTGCTCGCCGCGCTCCTTGACGTCCACGATGGCGCCCTCTTCGATGAACACGCTCGCGACGTTGACGGCTTCGCTGAGCAGACCACCGGGGTTCCCACGGAGGTCGAGCACGACGCCGGGGACGCCTTGCTCGACCAGCTCGTCGACCGCCGACCGGACCTTGTCGCCCGCGCCGGTGGTGAACTGACGCAGCCGCACGTACCCGCTGCCGTCCTCGAGGACCTCGTATTCCACGTTGGGCAGCTCGATGCGCTCACGTACCAGCGTCACCTCCCGCCGGCCTTCCGACCCGCCCGCCAGCCCCAACGTCACCTCGGTGCCCTCGTCGCCCTTGATCTGCTCGACGATCACGTCGATGGGGCGGTCGCCCACGGGGGTGCCGTCCACCGAGGTGATCCGCTCCCCCTCCTCGATGCCTGCGCGCGCTGCCGGCGTGTCCTCGAACACCGACATCACCACGAGACCCGCCGGCCGCTCCTCCAACACGATGCCGATGCCGGAGAAGCCACCGTCGAGCATGGCGTTGAGGTCGTCGAAGGCGTCCTCGTCGTAGTAGCGGGCGTAGGGGTCGTCCAGCGCCCCCAGCAGCCCCTCGACCGCCGCGTCGATCAGCGCCTGGTCGTCGGGGGCCCGGACCGCGTCGCGGTCCAGCGTGTGCAGGATCTCCTCCAGGAACTGCAGCGAGCTGCCACTGGACGTCGACGCCGCAGGCGTGGCACCGCCGGCGCTGCGGGCACCCGCCTCGAACGACGCCACACCGACACCGGCCACCAGGACCAGGCTGCACAGGACGGCGGTGATGCGGGCGAGCATGTCAGCCAGCGTGCCACGCCCGACCGGTTGCTGCCTGTTGGCCGATTGCCCGAGGGCTCCGCGCATGCGGACGCCGGCCCGCCCCAGACGCGACGCCTTGTCAGACCCAGGAGGAGCTAGAAGTAGTCCATCGGGTTACGGGTCGCGCCGTTGACGCGCACCTCGAAGTGCAGGTGTGGACCGGTCGAGTAGCCCGTCGATCCGACGTAGCCGATCGTGTCACCGCGGCTGACCTGCTGGCCGGTGGCGACCGCGAACGACGACTGGTGGGCGTACAGGGTCGTCAGGCCGCCGCCGTGGTCGACGATGATGGTGTTGCCGTAGCCGCCGCGGCTGCCTGCCTCGATGACGGTGCCGCCGAGTGCGGCGACGATCGGTGCGCCGTAGCCGGCGCCGATGTCAATGCCGGCGTGAAAGCGCCTGGTGCCGAAGATCGGGTGCGTCCGCCAGCCGTAGTCGCTGGTCTTCGGGCCGTTGGCCGGCCACTGCATGGCCGTCGGTGAGCTCGCGGGCGCCTCGCCCCCACCGCCGCCGCCCCCGCTACCGCCACCGGTGCGAGACCGCTCCGCCCTCGCGCGCTCACGGTCGCGCGCCGCCTGCTCCGCGGCGACCCGGCGCGCCTCGGCCTCGGCTGCGGCCTGCCGGGCCGCCTCGCGGCGCGCGGCCTCCTCGGCGCGCCGGCGCAGCTCCTGCTCCAG
>Ga0247713_1000506_pt1 | contig 23262 bp, 25 predicted proteins | sample 21E_NmetaG_FD_189936 | JGI IMG/M metagenome (GOLD analysis project Ga0247713, IMG submission 189936) | Soil microbial communities from hillslope of Landscape Evolution Observatory, University of Arizona, Oracle, AZ, United States - 2-1-E_N | ecosystem: Engineered > Artificial ecosystem >... | reverse complement strand
GCGCACGGCGGCGCGGGCGACACAGTGGCCGCCGTGCGCCACGGGCCCGACGTCGAGGTCGAGGATCCGGTCGGTCCAGTCGGCGCCCGGTTCAGCGGCCACGGTCGCCCACCCGGTCCGGCCCCGCGCCGCCCTCGGCCGGGAAGCCCCGACGCGCGTCGCCCGGCGCGGGCGCCGGCCCCTGCGGCTTCGCGCGCTCGGACGACCGCAGCTGCCACGGCACGCTGGTGACCATCACCCCCGGGGAGAACAGCAGCCGCCCCTTCAGGCGCAGCGCGCTCTGGTTGTGCAGCAGCTGCTCCCACCAGTGCCCCACCACGTACTCCGGGATGAACACCGTCACGACGTCGCGGGGGTTGGAGCTGCGGATGCGCTTGACGTAGTCCAGCACCGGCTTCGTGATCTCCCGGTACGGCGACTCGACGACCTTCAACGGCACCGGCAGCCTGCGCCGCTCCCACTCCCGCACCAGCCGGCGGGTGTCGGCGTCGTCGACGTTGACGGTGACGGCCTCGAGCACGTCGGGACGGGTCGCCCTGGCGTACGCGACCGCGCGCAGTGTGGGCTTGTGCAGCGTGCTCACCAGCACGATCGCGTGGTTGCGGGACGGGAGTACGCCGTCGGACTCCCCGGCCACCAGCTCGGCGGCCACGAGGTCGTAGTGACGGTGGATGAAGTGCATGATCGTGTAGAAGAATGCCATGGCCACGATCGCGATCCAGGCGCCGCGGGTGAACTTCGTGATGAGGACGGTGACGAGCACGACGCCGGTCAGCACCGCACCGAAGCCGTTGATCAGCCGCGAGCGCCGCATCCGGGCCCGGGCGGCGGGGTCGGTCTCGGTGGCGAGCAGCCGCGTCCAGTGCCGCACCATGCCGGTCTGGCTGATCGTGAACGAGGTGAAGACCCCGACGGTGTAGAGCGCGATCAGCCGCGTGACCTCGGCCTGGAAACCGACGACCAGCATGATCGCGAACCCGGCGAGGAACACGATGCCGTTCGAGAACGCCAGCCGGTCGCCGCGGGTGTGCAGCTGGCGGGGCAGGTGCCGGTCCTGCGACAGGATCGAGCCGAGCACCGGGAACCCGTTGAACGCCGTGTTCGCCGCCAGCACCAGGATGAGCGCGGTCACGACGACGACGAAGAAGAACCCGATCCGGAAGTCGGCGAAGACCGCGTCGGCCAGCTGGGCCACGAGCGTCGGCTGGACGTAGCCCGCGGGGGCGGTCGGCAGCTGCACCTGCGGGTCCTCGGCGACCTTGACGTCGGTGAGCAGGGCCAGCGCGATCAGCCCGGAGAACATGGCCACCGAGATCGCACCGAGCGCGGCGAGCGTGGCGGCGGCGTTGCGGCCCTTCGGCTTGCGGAACGCCGGCACGCCGTTGCTGATCGCCTCGACGCCGGTGAGCGCGACGCTGCCCTGGGTGAAGCTGCGCAGCACGAGCAACGCCAGCGCCAGCCCGGTGAACGCGTCCCCCTGCGCGACGAGCTCCAGGTCGGCGCTCGCCGCGCGCACGTCCTCGCCGAGCAGCAGGATCCGGGTGAGCCCCCAGACGACCATCGACCCGATGCCGAGCATGAACAGGTAGGTCGGGACGGCGAACGCGACGCCGGACTCGCGGACCCCGCGCAGGTTCACCGCGGTGAGCAGGACGATCGCGCCCACCGCGAACGCCACCTTGTGCTCGGCGACCACCGGCACGATCGCGCCGACGTTCGCCGCCGCCGCCGCGATGGACACCGCCACCGTGAGGATGTAGTCGACCAGCAGCGCACTCGCCACGGTGAGCCCGGCGGGGCGGCCGAGGTTGACCGTCGCGACCTCGTAGTCGCCGCCGCCCGAGGTGTAGGCCTGCACGTTCTGCCGGTAGCTCGTGACGACGGTCAGCAGCACGACCGCCACCGCGAGCCCGACCCAGGGCGCGAACGCGTAGTAGGCGATCCCCGCGATCGACAGGGTGAGGAAGATCTCCTCCGGGGCGTAGGCGACGGAGGACATCGGGTCCGAGGCGAACACCGGCAGCGCGATCCGCTTCGGCAGCAGCTGGCGGCTCAGGCGGTCGCTGCGTTGCGGGCGGCCGACGAGGATGCGCTTCACCGCGACGGCGAGCTTGGACACGGATGAAGCCTATGCGCGCCCCGGCGGCCGGACGCGATAGCGTCGAGTCTTCGAGAGCGCAGGTCCCGGGAGGCTCCGCGGTGTATGTCGTGATCATGGGCTGCGGCCGGGTGGGCTCGTCGCTCGCCGCGGGCCTGGAGCGGCTGGGACACGAGGTGGCCGTGATCGACCGGGACCCGCAGTCCTTCCGGCGGCTCTCCGCGGACTTCCGGGGCCGCCAGGTCATCGGCGAGGGCTACCACCGCGAGGTGCTGATCGAGGCGGGCGTGGACAAGGCGCAGGCGTTCGCGGCGGTGTCCAGCGGGGACAACTCCAACATCATCTCGGCGCGGGTGGCGCGCGAGACCTTCGGGATCGAGCGGGTCGTCGCGCGGATCTACGACGCCAAGCGCGCACGGGTGTACGAGCGGCTCGGGATCCCCACGGTGGCCACGGTCCCGTGGAGCACCGACCGGTTGATGCGGATGCTGCTGCCCGACGGCGTGGCCACGGCCTGGCGGGAGCCGGCCGGCACCGTCGCGGTCCTGCCGCTGCCGGTGCACGAGGAGTGGGTCGGCCGGCCGGTGCGCGAGCTGGAGGAGGCCACCGGCAGCCGGGTGGCGTTCATCGTGCGCTTCGGCACCGGCGTGCTGCCCAAGCCGGACACGGCCGTGCAGGCCGAGGACACGGTGTACGTGGCGGCGGTCTCGGGCACGGTCAGCGACGTCACCGCCGCGGCAGCGGCGCCCCCCAAGGAGGACTGAGCGGTGCGGGTCGCGGTGGCGGGAGCCGGAGCGGTCGGGCGGTCCATCGCCCTGGAGCTGGTGCAGAACGCCCATCAGGTGATGCTGATCGAGCGGGACCTGGCGAACATCGAGCCCGAGGCCGTCGAGGCGGCCGACTGGGTGCACGCCGACGCCTGCGAGCTCGCCTCGTTGGAGGACGCGGGCCTGGAGAGCTGCGACGTCGTCATCGCCGCCACCGGTGACGACAAGGTCAACCTGGTCGTCTCGCTGCTCGCGAAGACCGAGTTCGCGGTGCGCCGCGTCGTCGCCCGGGTCAACGACCCGCGCAACGAGTGGTTGTTCGGCGGGAACTGGGGCGTCGACGTCGCGGTTTCCACCCCGCGACTGCTCGCCGCACTCGTGGAGGAGGCGGTGGCGGTCGGCGACCTCGTGCGCCTGCTCACCTTCCGGCAGGGGCAGGCCAACCTCGTGGAGGTCACGCTGCCCGAACACACCCCGCTGGCCGGGCGCCCGGTGCGCCAGCTGCGCCTGCCGGTGGACTCGGCGCTCGTGGCGATCCTGCGGGGCGGCCGGGTGATCGTGCCGCAGGGCGACGACGCGCTGGAGCCCGGCGACGAGCTGCTGTTCGTCGCGACCGCCGACGTCGAGCAGGACATCCGCGGCGCGCTCGGGCACTGATGGCCGGCCACTCCGCGACCACGTCGAGTGCGGCGCGGGTCAGGCGGGCAGCGGCGCGCGCCGGGCCCGGCGGACCGCCCACACCGTGCCGAGCAGCGCGAGGATCACCAGCGGGTAGCCCATCGCGAGCCGGGCGATGCCCAGCCAGGTCTCCTCGGCCGCGTCGTAGAGCAGGCCCTGCACGACGACCCGCGCCGCGAACACGGCGGTCCACAGCAGGCTGGCGTAGGTGTAGGCGCGCAGCAGCCGGGGATCGTGGCGCCAGCCCTGACCGTCACCGTTGATCGCGTGCCAGATCACCCCGGCGAGGGGGCGGCGGACGATCACCGACACGAGGAACGCGGTGCCGAGGACCGCGCTGTAGATCAGCCCGGGCAGGTAGAAGCCCCGCGCCTCGCCGGTGCGGTAGGCGATGAAGGCGCACAGCCCGACGCCCAGCAGCCCGGAGGCCGCGGGCTGCAGCGCCTGCCGCCGCGCCACCCGCCAGAGCGCCACCGCCACGCCCGCCCCGAGCGCGGCGTACAGCGCGGGCCGCAACCCCGCCGCGACGTTGGCGACGACGAAGACGACGACGGGGATGGTGGAAGCGACGATCCCGGAGACGCCCCCCATCTGCTCGAACAGGGTGGGGAACGCGCGTTCGGGGCGCTCTTCGCCGGCAGGTCCTGAAGCCGCCGTCACTGCGCCTGGCAGATCTCGTAGTACGGGTTGTAGAGCACCTTGCGGCCCTCTCGCACGGCCATCCGCCCGCGCACCCGCATCGTCCGGCCCGGCTCGATGCCCGGGATCCGGCGTCGGCCCATCCAGATCAGCGTGACTCCCTCGGTGCCGTCGAACAGCTCCGCCTCCAGCGACGCCTCCGCGTCCTGCGGGCAGAACTCCACGGTGCGCACCCTACCGAGGACCTCCACCTCCTGGCCGCAGGCACAGTCGGAGGCCCGCTGGGCCCCGGAGCGCTCGGAGTCGGAGGACAGGTCGTCGGCGTCCAGCGACTCCACGTCGCTGGTGAGCCGCCGAAGCATCCGGCGGAAGACCCCGCTGTCGGTGCCGCCCATGTCTCTCCCGTTTGCTCGTCTGCTCGGGCGCCGATGTCGTCTCCAGCGTAACTCGCCGGAAACACCACTCCCGGCCTTCGTCAGAAAGTGTTCAGGTGGCCCGAGCCGGACGCGCCGGGCGGGCGACCGGGGGCGCCGCGTCGCCGGGCGGTCCGACGCCGATCCCCGGCGTCCCGGCCGGGTCGGGTCCGACGGGGTGTGGTCGCGGGCCGGTCGGGCGCGTGCCCGGCCGTGCGCCCGGGTGCCGGCGAGACGTGGCCGGACCCGGCGGGCGGTCAGACTGAGCAGCACCCATTAGTCGGGACGGTGGTGGCGGCCGGTGCGTGGCGGGGCGAACAGGTCGAGCGGGTCTCCCATGAGGAACGCCAGCGCCGGCTGGTCGCGGGCGGGCGCCGTCGCGGCCGGACCGGTCGGCGGGTCCGGCTCCGTACCGGGCGGGATGCGGTGCGGCTCGGTGGGCGGCTCGGTGGGCGGCTGGTGCACGGCGGGCAGGGGCTCGGTGACCGGGTCCGTCGTGCCGGAGACGGCGGGGGCGACCGGTCCGATCGGGCCGGTCCGCTCCGGATCGGCAGCAGGATCCACCGGCTCGATCACGCCGGTCCGCTCCGGATCGGCAGCAGGACCCACCGGCTCGATCACACCGGTCCGCTCCGGATCCCCGGCGGGCCCGCCCGCGACGACGGGGCCCAGGGCGGGCGGCGGCGGGACACCCGTTCCCGGCACCTCCGGCGCGAGCTCCTCGGGCATGGTCAGCGGCAGCACCGTCCGCACCGGGTAGGGCGAGCGACCGCGCACCACCACGGTGCCGCGCAGCAACCGCCGCAGCTCCGCGTCGAGCTCCGGCGCGGCGGCGGTCGGGCCGGTCGCGACGCCGTAGAGCATCCACCGAGGCCCGTCCACGCCCACGAAGATCGACGCGGCCGGACCGGTGCGGGCGTGCAGCTCGCGACCCCACTCGCCGGTGTAGGACCAGACGCGGGCCCCACCGTCGCGCAGCGAGGTGTCGATCTCGCGCACCAGCTCGGGCCACAGCCGCGCGGAACGCGGTGCCGCGAGCGCGCTGATCGACAGGTGCCCGCGAGGCAGGGTGACCTGCACGGCGGTCAGCCGGCCACCGGCGCTGGGCTCGACGGTCACCGATCCCGCCGCCGGTACCGGCAGGCGCAGGGCGCCGAAATCGACCCGCCCGGCGGCGTCGGTGAGGTCCGGCGGGAGGTCGTCGACGTCGTAGGGCCCGGTGCCGCCCACCCCGGGCCCGTCGGCCGGGCGGCCGCCGTCGACCAGCCCAGTGCGGCCGTGCCGCGGCACTACGTCGCCCCGGCCAGCCGGTCGTGCCCGCCGGTGGAGCCGTACCCGCCGGTCCCCCGCCCGGCCGGCGGGAGCTCGGCCACCTCGACGAACCGCACCTGCTCGACGCGCTGGACGACGAGCTGGGCGATCCGGTCGCCACGGCGCAGCCGCAGCTCCGACCGCGGGTCGTGGTTGATCAGGCAGACCCGGATCTCGCCGCGGTAGCCGGCGTCGATCGTGCCCGGGGCGTTCACCACCGACAGACCCACCCGGGCCGCGAGACCCGACCGCGGGTGCACGAACCCGGCGTATCCGGGGGGAAGGGCGAGCGCCACGCCGGTGCCTACGACGGCCCGCTCCCCCGGCTCGAGCACGACGTCGGCGGTGCAGACGAGGTCGGTGCCCGCGTCGAACGGGTGCGCGTAGGCCGGCACGGGGACGTCGGGATCCAGGCGGGTGAGCAGCACCTCCAGCGCTGTGGGAGCGTCAGGACGCTCCCGCCCACCCGTGGCCACGGCGGGCGACGCTACCCTCGGGCTCGTGACCGAGAGCCCCGCTCCCCTGCCACGTGCGACGTCCGGCGGGTCCCGGTTCGACGAGCGGTTGTCCGTGCCCTGGTGGTGGTACGTCATCGCCGCCGGCCTCGGGGTCCTCCTCGGCGCCGAGGTGCACATGGGCTACCCGGGGCTGCGGGCATGGGTCGGTTACGTCGTGCTCGTCCCGCTGTTCCTGGCCCTGACCTGGCGGATGGGCCGCACCCGCGTGCGCGTCGCCGACGGGCGGCTGCAGGTCGGCGAGGAGTCGGTGCCGCTCGACGCCGTGGGCCGGGTGGAGATCGTGCGCAAGCAGGACAAGCAGGTGGCGCTCGGACCCGAACTGGACCCCGAGGCGTTCATGCTGCACCGGGGGTGGGTGCCGTCGCTGGTGCGGGTCGAGGTCGTCGGGCAGCCGGACGGGACGCCGCCCTACTGGATCTTCAGCGTCCGCGACGCCGAGGGGCTCGTGTCGGCGCTCGGGCGGGCGTGAACGACGGCACCCCGGGCCGCGGACGGCCAGGGGTGCCGCGTCGTCGCCGCGCCGGGCGTCAGGCCGCGCAGTCCCGGCAGATGTAGCGCGACCCGTCCGCCTCGGCGAGCCGGCTGCGGTGGTGCACCAGGAAGCAGCTCGCGCAGGTGAACTCGTCCGCCTGCTTCGGCAGCACCTTCACCGTCAGCTCCTCGCCCGACAGGTCCGCGCCGGGCAGCTCGAAGCTCTCCGCGGTCTCCGACTCGTCGACATCGACCACCGCCGACTGCGCCTCGTTGCGACGGGCCTTGAGCTCGTCGAGCGAGTCCTCCGCAAGGTCGTCGGCTTCGCTGCGCCGCGGTGCGTCGTAGTCGGTCGCCATCGTCCCCACCCTCGTTCACACTGATTTCGTTAGTCGTCGTGCCGCAGGAGAACGTCGGGGCCGGCGCGTTTGTGCCCGGCCTCGGGAGTGACCCCGGTCTCAGGGCAGCCCCTGATCCGCGCGCGCCGCGTCCGCCCCGTCCGCCTGCGGGCGGCAGAGGTTAACCCAGGCGGGGCCGGCGCGCGCGGCGGCCCGCGGGGCCCGGCCTGCACGGACGCCGCGCCCGATTACTGTGCCGGTCGTGGCAGCCCCTCCCGGTCCCGGACCCGCCCCCTCCGGCGCGCTGCGCGGAGCCGATCCGGCGGCCGTCGGCGCCTGGCTCGCCGAGCAGCTCGGCGAGCCGCGGTGGCGGTCCGCGCGACTGAGCCCGATCGGTGCCGGCCGGTCGAACCTGACCTACCGCGTCGACAGCCCCGCCGGCTCGGCTGTGCTGCGCCGCCCGCCCGTCGGCGAGATCGCGGCCACCGCGCACGACATGGGCCGCGAGCGGCGGATCATCTCCGCACTGGCCGGCAGCGCGGTGCCGGTGCCCCGGGTGCTCGCCGCGTCCGCGGGCGGGCCGCCGGTGGACGCGCCCTGCTACGTGATGGAGCTGGTCGAGGGCGTCGTCCCGCTGGGCGACCTGCCGGCCGGCTGGGCGGCCACCGAGGCCGAGCGGGCGCGGGTCGGTCAGGCCCTGGTCGACGTGCTGGTGGCGTTGCACGCCGTCGACGTCGAGCGGGCCGGCCTGGCCGACTTCGGGCGTCCCGAGGGGTTCATGACCCGCCAGGTCCGCCGGTGGGGCTCCCAGTGGGAGGCCGCCCGCGCCGACGGGCGCGGCACCACCGAGGCGACGGCCGCGGAGCTGACGCGGCTCGCCGGGCGGCTCGCGCAGGCCATGCCCGCCACCCAACGGCACGCGATCGTGCACGGCGACTACCGCATCGACAACTGCCTGTTCGACAGCGCCGATCCGGGCCGGATCAGGGCCGTCCTCGACTGGGAGATGTCCACCCTCGGCGATCCCATGGCCGACCTCGGCCTGCTGCTCGTCTACTGGTACCAGGCCGACGAGGAGCCGGTCTGGCGCGCGGCCCAGCACCTGCCCAGCCCCACCCGGCTGCCGGGCTTCCCCACCCGCACCGAGGTGGCCGCCGCCTACGCGCGCGCCTCCGGGCTGGATCTGGAGCCCCTGCCCTGGTACGTGGCCTTCGGCGCGTTCAAGCTGGCCGTCGTGCTGGCCGGCATCCTCGCGCGGGTACGGGCGGGCTCGGTGCCCGAGTCGATGGCGGAGGGCCTGGACGACGCGGTCGACCCGCTGGTCGCCCTGGGTCACCACATCCTCGACGAGGGGCTGCGCTGAATGCCCCGTCCCGGTGGCCGCAGGTGAGCGGGAGCAGGCCGTACGAGCGCCGCCGCACCCGGCCGGTGGCGGTCCTGGTCGCCGTGCTGGCGGTGTGCGCGGCCGTGACCTGGACGGTCGTGTTCACGAACACCGACCGGCCGGCGGCCGACGACTGTCCGGCTCCGCCGGCCGCGCCGCTGCCCGGTGAGGTGCTCGCGGCCGACGCGCTCGACGCCGTGCCGCCGGTGGCACCGGCACTCGCCCGGGTGACGGTGCTCAACGCCGGGGGCCAGCGCGGCCAGGCGAACCTGGTCGCGGCCCAGCTCGCGGACCTCGGCTTCGCCCAGGCCGCGCCGCCCGCCAACGACCCGCTGTTCCCGAACGGCGGCCTGGAGTGCCGCGGGCAGCTGCGGTTCGGGCCCGCCGGGGAGGGCCCCGCGGCCACCCTCGCCCTGGTCCTGCCGTGTACCGAGCTCGTCCGCGACGGGCGCGGGGACGACGCCGTCGACGTCGTGGTCGGGACGGGGTTCGGCGACGTCACGCCGTCGAGCACGGTGACCGACGCGCTGGAGGACCTGGCCGCGCCGGGCGGTGGCACCGACGGCTCGGGCAACACCGCCGACGCCGACCCCGCCGCCGCACCACCCCTGCCCGGGCCCGATGCGGACACCCGCGTCGAGATCCGCGACGCCGCGGGCTGCTGAACACGACGTCGCCGGGCGGCCGGGGCACCGGGATCAGACATCGGCCGCGCCGAGCTCGCGCAGCATCCCGGCCAGCCCGGCCGCCACCCCGGGCGCGGCGGCGAGCACGAGATCGTCGCCGAGCCCGTCCTCGGGTGGTTCCGTCCCGGGCGGTCCCGGGACCCGCACCACCGCGCCCGCCTCCTCGGCGATCAGGGCGGCCGCCGCCCAGTCCCACCAGTTCGTGCCGTGCTCGGCGTACCCGTCGAGCCAGCCGGCGGCGACCGCGCACAGGTCCAGCGCCGCCGAGCCCGCACGGCGCACGTCGCGCACCCGCGGCAGCAGCGCGGACAGCAGCAGCGCCTGCCGCGCGCGGCGGTCGGCGCGGTAGGAGAAGCCGGTCCCGACCAGCGCCAGGGCGGTGTCGGTGGCGGTCGAGACGCGCAGCGCCCGCCCGTCGCAGGTCGCCCCGCCGCCTCGGGCCGCGCTCCACAGCCGCCCGGAGGCCGGCTCCGCGACCGCGCCGGCCACGGTGCGGCCCGCCTGCACCGCGGCGACCGACACCGCGTACCAGGGCAGGCCGTAGAGGTAGTTGACGGTGCCGTCGATCGGGTCCACGACCCAGGCGACGTCCGCGGTGCCGGCGCTGCCGCCCGCCTCCTCCCCGACCACGGGCTCACCCGGGCGCAGCGCCGCGAGGCGGTCGCGGACCAGCGTCTCCACGGCGGTGTCGGCCGCGGTGACGACGTCGGTCGGGGAGCTCTTCGTCGCGGTCGCCCCCGTGGGTGGCGGCAGGTCCCGCAGGTGCGCGGCGGCGTCGCCGGCCACCGCCTCCGCCACGCTGCGCAGCCGCGCCGCCGTCGCCGCCGTCCCGGTCCCGTCCATGCCCGAATCCGACCACACCGGGCCCGCGGGGGCCCGGCCCGCGACACGTCCGGCGGGCAACCGGTGCGAGGCGCGGGGGTCGGTACCACACCCCGTTACAATGGAGCGGTACCCCGCCCGGGCGGTCGCCGACACCAGCGAGAAGCCGACGGCCTGCGTGGCGAGGCACCGACACATCTCGATCGCAACCGGGCCTTTCCGTGCCCCCGGTTGCCCGCAGAGCGCACCCGTAGCGAGAGGGCCTAGTGGCAGCCGCAGACTCCGCAACCCGGACCGACCCGTCAGCCGAAACGGACGCGGGCGGCGCGCCCGCACGGCGACGGGGGCAGTCGACCCGCGCGGCCGGGACCGGCACCAAGACCCCGCCGAAGAAGGGCGCCGCGCGCAAGCCGGCGGCCAAGGACGCGGATCCGGCCGGCGCCGTGACGGCCTCCCCCAACGGGGAGGAGCCGACCGACCTCGACGCCGATGTCGAGCTCGACGAGGCCCCGGTCGACCTCGAGGAGGTCGAGGTCGACCTCGACGACGCCGACCTCGTCGTCCCGGACCCGGCCGAACCGGTGGGGGCCGCGGTGGTGGTCGAGGACGACGACGAGGACGACGAGGACGACGACGAGGTCGCGAACACCGGGGTGAACCGGCGCAACCCGTCGTCGCGCGGGCCGTCCTCCACCCCGCAGAAGGGCTCGGACTTCGTCTGGGACGAGGACGAGTCCGAGGCCCTGCGGCAGGCGCGCAAGGACGCCGAGCTCACCGCGTCGGCCGACTCCGTCCGCGCCTACCTCAAGCAGATCGGCAAGGTCGCGCTGCTCAACGCGGAGGAGGAGGTCGAGCTCGCCAAGCGGATCGAGGCCGGCCTCTACGCCGCCGAGCGCATGCGCCGGGCGATCGAGGCGAGCGAGAAGCTCTCCCCCCAACTGCGCCGGGACCTTCGCTGGATCGTCCGGGACGGCGAGCGCGCCAAGAACCACCTGCTCGAGGCGAACCTGCGCCTCGTGGTCTCGCTGGCCAAGCGCTACACCGGGCGCGGCATGGCGTTCCTGGACCTCATCCAGGAGGGCAACCTCGGGCTGATCCGCGCGGTGGAGAAGTTCGACTACACCAAGGGCTACAAGTTCTCGACGTACGCGACCTGGTGGATCCGGCAGGCGATCACCCGGGCGATGGCCGACCAGGCCCGCACCATCCGCATCCCGGTGCACATGGTCGAGGTCATCAACAAGCTCGGCCGCATCCAGCGCGAGCTGCTCCAGGACCTGGGCCGCGAGCCCACCCCGGAGGAGCTGGCCAAGGAAATGGACATCACCCCGGAGAAGGTGCTGGAGATCCAGCAGTATGCCCGGGAGCCCATCTCGCTCGACCAGACGATCGGTGACGAGGGCGACTCGCAGCTCGGTGACTTCATCGAGGACTCGGAGGCGGTCGTCGCGGTCGACGCGGTGAGCTTCACCCTGCTGCAGGACCAGCTCCAGTCCGTGCTCGCGACGCTGTCCGAGCGCGAGGCGGGCGTCGTGCGGCTGCGGTTCGGGCTCACCGACGGCCAGCCCCGCACGCTCGACGAGATCGGCCAGGTCTACGGGGTCACCCGCGAGCGGATCCGGCAGATCGAGTCGAAGACGATGTCGAAGTTGCGCCACCCGTCGCGGTCGCAGGTGCTGCGGGACTACCTGGACTGATCCCCCACTCACCGACGTGCGTCTCGCCCGGCCCGAGCACGTGCAGGCCGTCGCCGGTGCGGAAGGCGTCGGGCGCCGCCGTCATCGGCTCGACGGCGAGGCCGCGACGCCGCCGCTCGGGTTCGGGAACGGTGTCGCCGGTGAAGACCTGCAGGTACCCGTAGGCCCCGTCGAGCCAGAGCACGACGGAGCCGCCGTCGGGGTGGCCCACCCGGACGCGCGCCCGGCCGTCGGCGTCGCGGCGCAGGGCGGTCCAGGTGTGGTCGAGCCGGCGGTTCCCGAGCAGCGTCGGCGCGCGCAGGTCGAACGGCGTACCGGCCACGGGTGCTCGCGCGGCCGGCCCGTCCACCGGGCAGAACTGCGACGCGGGCACCTGTACCGTGAGCCCGTCCACGCTCTCCCCGCCGGCGGCGAGGTAGGGGTGTGCGCCCGTCGCGTAGGGGGCCGGGTCGGCGCCGACGTTCGTGGCGCTGGTCCGGACCCGTAGCCCGGCCGCACCGAGCGTGTAATCGACCTCGCAGCGCAGGGCGAACGGATACCCGGGCCGCGCGATCAGGTCATGGCGCAGTCGCACGCCGTCCGGCTCCCGGACGACGACCTCCCACGGCTGCGTGCGGGTCAGGCCGTGGAGCGCGGCCCCCGTCGACGGCTCGGTCACCGGCAGGCGATGCTCGACGCCGCGGAACCGGTAGGTGGCCCCGGTGATCCGGTTCGGCCACGGGATCAGGAGGTCACCGCGGGCGGCGGTGCACGGCCGCCCCGGCGTGCACCCGTCGAGCACGTCCCGGTCGCCGGCGCGGTAGCTCCGCAGGCCGGCCCCGGACGGGTCGACGACGGCGGTGTGGGCCCCGCTGCGCAGGACGATCACGGCTCGTTCCCCCTTCCCGGCGCGACGGACCGGTCCACCCTGCCGACCGCCGCGCCGGGCGGCCACCGCGAGCGGGACGGCGGAGGACGGTTCGGGTCCCCGTCGCCTGCTCCGCGCGCGGATTGCGATCCTCGCAGCCCTCCGGAGGGCTGCGAGGATCGCAATCGGCGCGCGTTCGGGCGGGGGTTGCGCGCCGATCGGGCCGGTCACGCATGGGACGGCCCCGTCGCGGGCATGGGAAGGCATGACCAAGCGTCCAGGCGGCGTCCCGCCCGACGAGCTCTCCGGCGACGACCTGCGCCGCGAGCTCGCCCACCTGCACGAGACCCGGCACGACACGCTGCTCGGCGGCAGCGAGTCCGCGCTGGAAACCCACACGGAACGGATGCTGGCGCTGGAGCGGGAGTTCCTGCGCCGCTTCCCCGCGGAGGCGGCGCCCGACCCGCAGCGCACGCGCGCCGGCAGCCGGAAGGGTTCCGGGCAGGAGCCGTGAGGGACGAGCTCCGACCCGCACCCGCTCGACGAACGGCACTCCCGTCGCGCCCCGGCCGACGGGAGCGCCCTTCGTCGCGCCGGATCAGCGCGCGGCCGGGGTCAGCACGGCGTCCAGGACGCCGCCCTTCACGTCCGCGACGAGGTCGTGCAGCTGCGCCAGGCTCATCTGGATGCGCTGACCGAAGTCGTCGGTGACCACGACCCGCTTCTCCGGCGCAGCCGCCTCGTCGAGGAACAGCTCGGGACATCCGCAGTTGCACTCGCCGCAGAACGTCGCGATGTGCCGCAGGGGGCCGGGTTCGGCCATGGTTCCTCCTGTCACTGGTGGTTCGCGTGTGATCACGCAACGGAAGCGTAGGCAGGGCGCGGGCGCGAGCACCAGGGGCTTACCCCGGCCCGGTTGTGGGTAGGCACGAACGGTCGAACGGAGGGAGTCAGCGTGTGGGGTGCGGGGCGACCGGTCCCCGGGTGGACCGTCAGCGCTGTGCTGGCGCTGCTGCTGGCGGTGGTGTCGGCGGGCTGCGGCGCAGGTCAGGAGGCCGCGACAGCGAACCAGCGGACGAACGCCGGCGGGGCCAACGGCCAGGTCGGGGAGATGGCGGTGGAGAACGTCCAGATCGTCTACGACCGGCCGGTGCCCGGCGGCGCGGTCTACCCCGTGGGCGCGTCCGCGCCGCTGCAGGTCACGATCGTCAACACCGGCCTGGCGGCCGACCGGCTGGTCGGCATCACCACGCCGGTCGCCGCCTCCGTCGCGGTGACGGGCGAGGCGCTGGTCCCGGGTGGCCAGGTGCTGGTCGCCGGGTACACCGATCCGGTCGCCTCGATCGACCTGCCCGACGCCACGACGGTGCGGGTCACGCTGCAGCAGCTGACGACACCCCTGCGGGCCGGGCTGACCTACCCGATGACCTTCGCCTTCGAGCGGGCGGGCACCCTGACCCTGGAGGTGCCCGTCCAGAACCCGGACGTGCTGCCACCGCGGGCGGGGCCGCCGGACCTCGACAACGCGGACGAGCCGGTGGGCGAGGCCGAGGTCCCGGCGCCGGCGGAGGCTCCGGAGGTACCGCGATGACGCGCGGTCCGGTCGTCGCGCGCGCGCCGGTGGCCGGGCTCGCGGCCGTGCTGGCGCTGGGAGCGTGCACCCCGGCGCCCGACGAGCCGGCGGCCCCGGCGGCGAACGCCGCCGCGGGCACCACCTTCGACCCGGCGGCGCCGGCCCCGCCGACCGCCGACGTCGTGGCCGCGCTCATGCCGAGCGTCGTGACCGTCCGAACCGGGCAAGGGGTCGGCAGCGGCGTCGTGTACCGCCCGGACGTGGTGATCACCAACCAGCACGTCGTGGGCGACGCGCGTGAGGTGCTCGTCGAGTTCGCCGACGGCACGTCCTCGCCCGGCTCCGTGCTCGCGACCGACGTGACCACCGATCTCGCGGTGGTGCGCACCGAACGCACCGGCCTGCCGGTGCCGGAATACCGGACGGAGCTCCCCCGCCCGGGCGAGCCCGTCCTCGCGATCGGCAGCCCGCTGGGCTTCGAGGGCACCGTCACCGCCGGCGTGGTGTCGGCGCTGAACCGCCAGATCCCGGGCTCGGCCGCGCAGTCCCGGGCGCTGGTCGACCTCATCCAGACCGACGCCGCGATCTCCCCCGGCAATTCCGGCGGCGCCCTGATCGACCGCTACGGACGGGTCATCGGGATCAACGAGGCCTACATCCCGCCGGCGGCGGGCGCGGTCTCGATCGGCTTCGCGATCCCGGCCGCGACGGCCGTCGACGTCGCCGACCAACTCCTCGAGGACGGCACCGCCACCCACCCGTACCTGGGCGTGTCCACCGGGCGGATCACCCCGGAACTGCAGCGGCAGCTCGGCGTGCCCGCCGCGGGTGGCGCCCTGGTGCTCGGCGTCGAGCCGGGCGGTCCGGCCGCCGAGGCGGGCGTGCGGCCCGGCGACGTGGTGGTCGCCCTCGGCGAGCAGGAGGTCGGCAACATCGAGGACCTGCTCGGGGCCCTGCGCGGCGTCGAACCCGGGCAGCGGACGGTCCTCACCGTGGTCCGCGGGGGCGAGCAGCTCGACCTCCCGGTCGTCGTCGGCTCCGAGGGCGCCTGACCGCCGGGTGATCAGCCGGACGCGGCCGGGGCGTCGCGCAGCCGACTCCCCGGCCACCCGCTCGCCCGGCCGACCAGCGAGACGAGGGCGGGCACCAGCAGCGCGCGCACCAGGAACGCGTCGATCAGCACCCCGACCGCCATCGCGAACGCGAGCTGGCGGAACGGGGCCACCGGGATCAGGGCGACGAACGCGAAGCTGACCGCCAAGGTGAGCCCGGCGACGTTGATCGCCCGCGTCGACCGCGGCACCGCGATCTCCAGCGCCTCGGCCAGCGGGCGGCGCCGGGCCTCCTCCCAGACGTAGCCGACGCTGAAGATGTTGTAGTCCGAGCCCAGCGACACCAGCAGCACGGCCGCCGCGAACGGCACGTAGAAGATGAGGCCGCCGCTGCCCTGCACGTCCTGGAAGAACCACGTGGTCAGCCCGAGCGCGGCGCCGACCGCGAGCAGGCTGGTGGCCAGCAGGTAGAGGGGGGCGACGAGGGCCCGGAGGAACAGCACGAGCAGGGCGAGGTCGACCAGGGTCACCGCGACGGCCACCCGCAGCAGGTCCGACCGGGCGGTGTCGACCAGGTCCTGCCCCAGCGCGGTGTCACCGGCGTAGGCGGCCTCGGCCCCGGCCAGGCCGACGGTGTCGAGGAAATCGGGCAGCTGCGCCCGCAGCGCCCGCAGCGTCTCGATCGCCTCCGCGCCCAGCGGGTCGCTGTCCAGCACGACGAGGTAGCGCGCCGCGTCCCCGCCCGGCGCGAGGAACAGGCCGGTCTCCACCGGCAGCGGCTGGTCGGCCGGACCGAGCACGAGGGCGACGCCGGGCTGCGCGGCCAGGGCCGCCTGCAGCTCGGCCAGCGCGGCACGGCGCTCGGCGATCCCGGGCGCGGTGAGGATCACCCCGGTCGGTGACAGGATCCCGTCCGCGAAGCCGGCGGCCGCGGCGTCGTAGGCCTGGTGCACCGGATGCTCCGCGGGCAGCGCGTCCACCGGCGACACCGAGGCCCGCAGGCCCAGCAGTGGGACCGTGGCGGCCACGAGGACCGCCAGCAGGACGGCGCTGACGCCCGCGGCGACGCGCCGGTCGGCGACCCACCGCACCACCCGGGCGCTGACGGCGAAACGGCGCAGCCGGGTCGGCGTGGCCTCCGCGGGAGCCATCCCGGCGGCGGGCCGCGCGAACCGCGTCGGCCAGAAGGCCAGCCGGCCGACGATCGCCAGCAGCGCGGGCACCAGCGTCACCGACACCGCGAGCGCGACGAGCACCGTGATCGACAGACCGGGCCCGAACGCGCGGAACAGCCCCGACTCGGCCACCAGCAGCGTCCCGGCGCCGGCGGCCACGGTGAGCCCGGCGACGACGACGATCGGGAGGTACTCGGTGACGGCGCCGCGGCCGGCACCCGGGCCCGGGTGTAGACACCCAGGCCGTCGGGGTTGCGCTGCACGACCGCCGTCCGGCTCAGCAGGGGGAACCCGAACCGCTCCACCGCGTCCACCTGCGCCGCCACGGCCGGGTCGTCCGTGCCGACGAGGTTGGACAGCCCGCCACCGCTCGTACCCAGGCTCGGCAGGAAGACGACCGCGAGCGCGGTGACCGCGCCGACCAGCGCGAGAGCGAGCCAGCGGAAGCGGGTGACGACGGTGGCGTAGCGCCGCGACAGCGCCCGGCCGGGCGCCCGGGTCGGTGCCGCCGTCGGCGAGGGTGTCGCCGTCACCGCTCGCCGGCGGCGCTTCGCGCGGGAGCCGACGTCGCGTCGCCGTCCCAGCCGTCCGGCGGCGCGATGCCGAGCCGGCGCAGCTCCGCGGCCGCCAGGTGGCGGTGGCGGCCCGCCTCGAGGTCCTCCCAGGGGGTGCGGCTGACCTCGCGCAGCTGCGCGTACGGCACGCGGACCACCGCCGCCCGGGCCAGGTGCTCGACGAGCATCGGATCGACGGACCCGGCCAGCAGCCGGCGCAGGCCTCGCATCTCACGGCGGCGGACGAGGCGCAGCGGCAGGTACACCCCGGCCAGCAGCGGCAATCGGCAACAGGGCGATCGCGATCCCGACCGCCCCGGCCAGCGTCCACCAGCCCTGCTCGACCTCGGTCGCGCTCGCGGCGACGCTGCCTGCCGCCTGCGCGACGCTGCCGGACAGCCGGTCGGCCGACTCCCCGACCACGGGCACCTCGCCCACCAGCGCGATCGCCCGCGCGGTGAGGTCCAACGACCCCGCGACGTCCGCGAGCGCCGGCCCGAGCTGCGCGAGCCGGGCGAGGGCGAGACCCGCGAGCACCCCGAGGGCGAGGAACACCACGAGGGTGACCGCGGCGAGCAGGTCGAGCCGGCGCAGGAGGTGCCGGCCGGGCAGGAGCGCGAGTGCGTGCACTGGGGGTCCCCAGGGGGTCGGGCCGGACCGGCAGCGGTGGCAGGCCGGCAGGGTGAGCGCTACGGTCCGACGCCGATGGGGAACTATGACGTACCCGAGGGCGATGCGCCCGGCACCGCCCCGGCCCAGCGAGGCGCCCCGCCGTGGGTGATCGTCGGTACCGCCGTCGCCGCCCTCGTGATCGGGCTCGGGGGCGGGTACCTGATCGGTGCGCGGACCTCGGCGGAGCCCGCCGCCACCGCGGCGCCCACCCCCGCACCGTCCACGACCGTCACCACCGCTCCCGCCCCGCCGTGCCTCGCGGCCGGACAGACCGGTGCCGCCGTCCTGGAGCAGCTGGAGCTCGCCGTGCAGGCCATCGGCGCACTCGACCCCACGGCGCTGCGCGGGGTGCTCGACCGGTTGCAGCCCCTCCAGGCCGATCTCGAGCGGTCCGTCGCGAGCTGCTCCGACCGGCTGACGCCGGCGCCGCCGCAGGCCACGCCCACCGGCTGAACCGGCGCGGTGCTCCTCACCCCGCGTCCCGGATGGCGCGGAGCGTGATGTCCTGGGTGGCGGAGGCGACGGTGATGCCGTGCTCGGCGTCCGGGTCACTCATCCGGCGACCCGCTCGGGCCCTCCCCGGACGGCCCGCTCGCCGCGTGCTCCGCGGCCGTGCCCGGGTCCGCCCCGCTCGCGCGCTCGCGCAGGAACGTCACGACACGGGCGGTCACCGCGGCCGCGGGCACCGCGAGGAAGGCGCCGAGCACGCCCAGCAGCGTCGCCCCGATCCCGATCGCGACGATTACCGTGAAGGCCGAGAGCCGCACCACCTTGCCCATCACCAGCGGCTGCAGGACGTTGCCCTCCACCTGCTGCGTGACGACGACCAGGGCCAGCACGGCCAGCGCGGAGCCCACGCCACGGTCGGCGAACGCCACCAGGACGGCGAGCAGCCCGGTCAGCAGCGCGCCGACGTAGGGCACGAACGCGCCGAAGAAGATCAGCACCGCGAGCGGGAGCACGAGGGGCACCCCGAGCACCCACAGGCCGGACCCGATGATCGTGGCGTCGAACAGGGCGACGAGGAAGAGCGCCCGGACGTAGCCGGACAGCGTGCCCCACGCGAGCCCGACGAGCTCCGCACCGTCGGCGCGGCGCCCGGCCGGCAGTGCCGACAGCCCGGTCCGGACGATCCGCGGACCCCCCTCGAGGTAGAGCGCCAGGGCGACGAGCAGCAGGACCAGGCCGGTGAGCAGGTCCACCCCGGTGAGCACCGCGGCCTGCAGCCCGCCCGCCAGCTCCGTCGCCGCCTGGCGGGCGAGCTCGCCCAGCGTGGCGTCCTGGGCGACGAAGGGCAGCCGGCGCAGGAGGCCCTGCACGCGCGTGGCGGCGTCGTCGATCGAGCGGGCGAGGTCGGGCACCTGCGCGACGAAGTTCGGGACGACCAGCGCGATCACCCCGGCGACGAGCGCGACGCTCAGCACCAGGACCAGCGCCACCGCCAGCGGCCGCGGCACCCGTCGCCGCACCAGCCACGACACGAGCGGCGCCAGCAGGGCCGCCGGGAACAGCGCGAGCAGCAGCGGGACCACGACCACCGCGAGGCGCCCCGCCAGCATCCAGGCGGCGACGACGAGCAGACCGGCGCCGATCGCCGTCCAGACGACGAGCCCGGCCCGCAGCAGGCGATCCCGCTCGACCCTCACCTGGGCCGCGTACCCGGGGCGCGCCTCCGGGCAACCGCTCGGCCCGCACCCCCCGTTCTGCGGGATGTCGGTCCTGGTGGGCCCGACGGCGCCACGGGCCGGCACACCGTGCAGTTCCCGGCGACGTGAGCGGGCTACTCCCCCGGCTCGTCGGCCGGCGACCGCCCGCAGCGCCAGCACCGCTCCCGGTCGTCCTCCCCGGGCACGGCGCCGCACTCCGGGCACACCCGGTGCAGCCAGCAGACCGGGTCGCCGCCCTCGTCGTCCGCGCCGGTCATCGGCCGCCCCCGCCGTCGTCGCCGTTTCGGACCGAGCGTAGTTCGGGTAGGGACCGGACGATGAGGATGCCCGTGACGCTGCGCCGCCCCGGCTCCCGACACTCCGACGACGGCCCCCACCCGCCGCGGCGGCGGTGGACGGAGCTGCGCGTCCGGGCGCCCTGGCTGGAGCACCCCCTGGCCCGCCTCGGCGGTGCCGTGCTCCTGAGCGGGGTGCTGCTGGCCGGGCTGCTCGCGGTGCCGGCGCTCGGCGTGGCCCGGGTGGCGGCGTCGCCGCTGCCGGACACCGCGGCGACCACGCCCGACCCGGATGCGCGGGTCCCGCTGGCCAGCACCGTCACCGACGCCGACGGCCGGCCGATCGCCTACCTCTACGAGCAGTACCGGCTGCCCACTGCTCCCGGCGAGGCCTCGGCGGCGATGCGGGCCGCGGTGGTCGCGGTCGAGGACCGGCGGTTCTTCGAGCACCAGGGCGTGGACTGGCGCGGCATCGGGCGCGCGGTCGTGGAGAACACGCTGAGCAGCGGGTCGCCCATCGACGGGCAGGGCGCGTCCACGGTCACGATGCAGTACGTCAAGAACCAGCGGCTCTACGCGCTCGCCGAGTCCGACCGCGAGCGGGAGGCGGCGGTCGCGGACACGCTGGAGCGCAAGCTCGCCGACGCCGTCCTGGCCCTGCGCCTGGAGGACCTCCTGACCAAGGACCAGATCCTGGACCGCTACCTCGACGTCGCGTACTTCGGCCGGGGCGCCTACGGCGTGTCCGCGGCGGCCCAGGCCTGGTTCGGCGTGCGGCCCGCCGAGCTGACCGTTCCGCAGGCGGCGCTGCTCGCGGGCATGCTGCCCGGGCCGGCGCTCTACGACCCCGTCGACAACCCGGAGGCCGCCACCGCCCGCCGCAACGTCGTGCTCGACGCGATGGTGCAGGCGGGCTCGATCACCGCCGAGCAGGCCGCGGAGGCGCGGACCGCGGAGCTCGGTGTCCGCGAGCAGCCCGGTGTGCCCGCCCCCGGCTGCACGGCGGCAGCGCCGGACACCGGGTTCTTCTGCGCGCACGTCCTGTCCCACCTCGGTGGCCTCGGCCTGTCCGCCGACGAGCTGCGCACCGGCGGCTACACGGTCCGCACGACCCTGGACCGGGAGGCGACCGCCGCGGCCGCAGCCGCCGCGGCCGCGCGGGTGCCGCCGGACGCGAGCCCCGGCATCCTCAACGCGGTGGCGGTCGTCGAGCCCGGGCGCGACGCCCGCCCGGTCCGCGTGCTCGCCGCCAACCGCGCGTACGGCAACGACGCGCAGGCGGGGCAGGTCGCCCGCCCGGTCGCCTCCGCGCCCGTGCCGCACGGGGCCGGCTCCGTCTACAAGATCTTCACCGCCGCCGCGGCGCTGGCCGCCGGCCGCGACCTCGACAGCACCGTCCCCGCCCCCGACAGCTACCCATCGGAGGTCTTCACCGACGGCGGCGAGCCCTACACCGTCACCAACCCCGGCGACTTCCCGGACGAGCTGACGCTGCAGGAGGCGCTCGCCCACTCGCCGAACACCAGCTTCCTCGCACTCTCCGACGAGCTCGGCTCCGTCGACCCGATCGTCGACATGGCCGAGCGGCTCGGCCTGCGGGAGAGTCTCGCCGGCGTCGGCGACGAGGTCCGCGCCGAGGAACGCGGCTCGTTCACCCTCGGCCCCACCCCGACGAGCCCGCTGGAGCTGGCGAACGTCGCCGCGACGCTGGTCAGCGGTGGCGTCTGGTGCGCGCCGACGCCGGTCGCCGAGGTGACCGACCGCACCGGCGCGCCCGTCGCGCTGCCGGCCGTGCCGTGCGAGCAGGCGGTGCCCGAGGGACTGGCCGACGCGCTGGCGGCGGGCCTGTCGCAGGCCGCCACGGACGGCACCGCCGCGGCCGCCGCGACCGCCGCGGGCTGGGACCGGCCGGTGGCCGCGAAGACCGGCACCACCCAGATCAGCCGTTCAGCGGCCTTCGTCGGGGCGACCCCGCAGCTCGCGGGGGCCGTGCTCACGTGGTCGGACGCGTCGCCGCCGCGCCCGGTGTGCGTCACCGACCCGCCGAGCCTGTGCGACGAGGGGAACCTGAGCGGCGGAACCATCCCGGCGGGCACCTGGTTCAGCACGATGCGGGCGCTGCACGAGGGGCTGCCGGTGGCGCCGCTGCCAGAGCAGGCCCCGCAGTAGCTCGGCGGCTCCGAGGCCCGACGAGCGGCGGGGCTCTCCCGCAGGCCCGGGTGGCGGCCGGGTCGGTCAGGGCCCGAGCTCGACCCAGGCCGCGGTGTCGGGAGGCAGCCGGTTCCCGGTGACCGGACCGCTGGCCAGCAGCACGTCCCCGTCCGGCAGCTCGACCGGTGCGTCCGCGATGTTGACGACGCAGGCGAGGCCGGGCTCGCGGGCGAAGGCGAGCACGCCGTCCGGCGCGGGCAGCCAGCGCAGCGCGCCCGCGTCGCCGAGCGCCGGGTGGGCGCGGCGCAGGGCCAATGCCTCCCGGTAGAGGACGAGCATCGAGCCCGGGTCGTCCTCCTGGGCCGCGACGCTCACCGCGGCGAACGCGGCCGGCTGCGGCAGCCACGGCGTGCTGCCCGGTGGGCCGAACCCGAACGGCGCCGCCGTGCCCGACCAGGGCAGCGGCACCCGGCAGCCGTCGCGCCCGCGGTCGGCGTGCCCGGACCGCTCCCAGGTCGGGTCGGCGAGCACCTCCTCGGGCAGGTCCTCGACCTCCCACAGGCCCAGCTCGTCGCCCTGGTAGACGTAGGCACCGCCGGGCAGGGCCAGCATCAGCAGCGCGGCGGCGCGGGCACGGCGGCGGCCCAGCTCCAGGTCCAGCGGGCCGGGCAGGTCCGGCAGGTGCACCGCGCCGGGCGCGGGCGGGCGGCCCAGCCGGGAGACGTGGCGCACCACGTCGTGGTTGGACAGCACCCAGGTGGCCGGCGCGCCCACGGCGTGCAGCGCGGTGAGCGAGCGGTCGATCGAGGCCCGCAGCGCCGCGGAATCCCACGGCGCGCGCAGGTAGTCGAAGTTGAAGGCGGTGTGCAGCTCGTCCGGGCGTACGTAGCGGGCGAGACGCTCGGGGTCCTGGTGCACCCACGCCTCGGCGACGAACACCCGCGGGTCGTCGTAGGAGTCGGCGATCTTGCGCCACGCCCGGTAGATCTCGTGGACCTCGTCGCGGTCCCAGTGCGGGTGGTCGGGCCGGTCCACCCCGCCGAGGAGCTGCTCGTCGTCGTGCCCCAGGTCCGGGAGCCCGGGCTCCTTCACCAGCCCGTGCGCGACGTCGACGCGGAACCCGTCGACGCCCCGGTCGAACCAGAACCGCAGCACCGACTCGAACTCGGCGTGCACCCGCTCGTCGTCCCAGTTCAGGTCGGGCTGGGCCGGGTCGAACAGGTGCAGGTACCACTCGCCGTCCGGCACGCGGGTCCACGCGGGCCCGCCGAAGACGCTGCGCCAGTCGTTGGGCGGCTGCGCACCGGCGTCGCCGCGGCCGGGCCGGAAGACGTAGCGCTCCCGCGCCGGCGATCCCGGCGGGCTCGCCAGCGCCTCGACGAACCAGGCGTGCCGGTCGGAGGTGTGGTTGGGGACGATGTCGAGCAGCACCCGCAGGCCGTGCCCGTGCGCCTCGTCGATCAGCGCCGCGGCG